>Ga0164241_10003551_pt1 | contig 15609 bp, 13 predicted proteins | sample OricomyardsoilBY_FD_108780 | JGI IMG/M metagenome (GOLD analysis project Ga0164241, IMG submission 108780) | Backyard soil microbial communities from Emeryville, California, USA - Original compost - Back yard soil (BY) | ecosystem: Environmental > Terrestrial > Soil > Unclassified | place: USA... | reverse complement strand
GGCGGCGATGAGGAATCTCCCGTCGCCTCGCTCCTGGTGGGGGATGACAAGGCAGGCTTTATCCTGTCGAACCGCCTGCTCGAACAGGGCATCCATGTGCAGCCCATTCCGCCGCCCGCGGTGCCGGTTGGCGGCACGCGGCTGCGCTTCTTCCTCACCCGCACCCATACCGAAGAACAGTTCCGCCTGACATTGCCCGCCATCGCGCGGGAAATGGAACAATTGGGCCTGATGGGCTGATGCGCCACGCAGCCGTCACCGGCGGTTCGAGCGGCATCGGGCTTGCGCTGGCAAAGCGTCTCGCGGCGGAAGGCTGGAACGTCACCATCCTCGCGCGGGATCAAGCGAGGCTTGATGAAGCCGCAACCCAACTCAACGCCGCGCGCAAAAATCCCCAACAGCGCGTGCTCGCACTGTCCGTCGATGTGGCCGATCCAGCGGCCCTCACGCAAAGCATCGAACAGGCCGTTGCCGCCTTCGGTCCGCCAGATCTGGCGGTCGCCAGCGCAGGCATCGTGATCCCCGAAACCTTTACCAAACTCTCGGCAGATGATTTTCGCCGGACGATGGAGGTCAATTATTTCGGCACGGTCGACTTTGTGCGCGCCTGCCTGCCCTCCATGCGCGCCAACCGCAAAGGCCGGATCGTCTTGGTATCTTCCGGCGCAGGGTTGATCGGGCTTTATGGCTATAGCGCCTATGCTCCCAGCAAATTCGCCGTGCGCGGTTTCGGCGAGGCTCTGCGCAGCGAGCTTGCGCCCGAAGGCATCGGTGTTTCGGTGGTCTTCCCGCCCGATACCGACACCCCGCAATTGCGCGAAGAACTGCGCGTGCGCCCCGCCATCACCAGCAAAATTGCAGGCGGCGCCAAAGTGAAATCCGCCGATGAGATTGCGCAAGCGATTCTGTCCGCCATCGCCAAGGGCCGCTTCATCATCGCCCCCGGTTTTGAGATGGGGATGCTGGCGCGGTTTTCAGGTATTCTAGGCCCCGTTCTCAACAGGTTCTCCTTCGATCCCCTGATCGCCCGGATGCACAAGCCATGAACGATACGGCGCTCCACATCATCGTCATCGCGGCGACGTTTTTTCTGGCGGGCGCAGTGGCAATTTTGCTCGCAGGCCTAAATCCCGCCTGGAAAGACACGGTGCGGGGCCTGTGGTCCGCCTATCGGCTGGAATTCGCCATTGTCGGCGCAATCCTTATTCCGGCGGCGATTGGCGGTTGGCTGTTCTTCGCTGTGCTGCTCCTCATCTGCTGGCGCGGCCAGTATGAATTGTTCGCGCATTTCGGCGTCAAAGGTCTCGGCCTTGTGCAACTTGGTGCAATGGCGCTGGGCGGGCTGCTGGTCATCGCAGGCGCGCTGGACCGGATCGAACCGTCCGGCGCAACGGTGCTCGCGCTGGTGCTGGGTGTCATGAGCGCCTTCATGCAGTTCGCCCGCTCCCGTCTCGGCCTTGCCGCCTTTCTGGGGCTGTTGCTGCCCGCCTGGTGCGTGGCGATGATGGCCGAGCTGCAGGTCTCCCAGGGCTTCATCTGGATTTTGCTGGTCTATGCCACGGTCGAGATGAACGATGCTTTTGCCTATGTCGGCGGCAAGCTGTTCGGGCGCACCAAAATCCTGCCGCGCCTCAGCCCCAATAAAACGCTGGAAGGGTTGATCGCAGGCATGGTGGTCGGCGGCGGTTCAGGCTTTCTGATCGGCCACGAACTGCTCAAACTGTCGGCAGCCTCGGCTTTGAGCATCGCGCTGGTGGCGCTGGTGGCGGGGCTTGTCGGCGATATGCTGACATCGCTGCTCAAACGCTGGCAGCAGAAAAAAGATTTCCCCGCCCTCATGGTGCTGCATGGCGGGGTGCTGGATATCTATGATTCGCTGCTGATCGCGACCCCAATCGTCTTTCTCACGCGGGCACTGCTGATCTGACCGGGCCGACATAGGCGCGCAGTTCCGGATAGGCCGCAAGCGGATAGGTAAAGCACAGCGTCGCCAGAACATATTCGCATGTCACATAAAACGCCTGCGCAATGAACGGATCGGGAAAGATGCTGCGTTCCAGATAGAGATAGAGGAATATCAGCGACAGGGTGCTGGTGATGAGCGTCACCCCCGCCCGCGCCCGCAACGAGCGCGCCAGCACGGGATTGGGCGCATGCCGGTTGCGCATCTTCGCGCAAATCGTATCGAAAATATAAGCAAGGATCTGCGTGGTGTAGAACCCTTCCGACAGCCAGATATGCAAGCGGTGTGAAATATGCCCGCTATGAAGCTGAAACGCCGAAAGCCCTGCCAGAAACACGCCCGCGACAATGCCCAATATGCTGGCAATGAGATTGAGGCGTGCCATCACCGTCACATCCACTCCGCCCGCCGCGATCTGCGCCAGATGCGCCCGCGCGGCATTGAAGGTGAGAAGCCAGGTGACCACGATGGACGGCGTCACCACACACATCGCAAGCTGAAAGGCATAGCTTGCGGGCGCGCGGGAAATGGTTTCGCTGATGGTCGGCAGGGTGCCGACAAAGCCTTGCGGGTAATAGGCGAAAAACAGGCTCCACGACACAATAAGCGCCGCGACGCCCACCACAAAAACAGCAGGCGGACACCACAGCAGACGCGGGCCGAGGCCCTGCATTACTTATCCGCGATAAATTGTTCGACCAGCCGCTGGGCTTCCTGATCGTCGAACTGTTGCGGCGGTGATTTCATGAAATAGCTGGAAGGCCCAGTCAGCGCCCCGCCGATACCGCGATCCAGCGCCAGCTTGGCGCAGCGCACCGCATCAATCACCACACCGGCCGAATTGGGCGAATCCCATACTTCAAGGCGCATTTCACATGCGATTGGCACATCGCCAAAGGCGGCCCCTTCAAGGCGGATATAGGCAACCTTGCGGTCGCTCAGCCACGGCACATAATCGCTGGGGCCGATATGCACATTGTCGGCGCCCATATCATGCTCGACCTGGCTGGTGACAGCCTGCGTCTTGGAGATTTTCTTGGTCTCCAGCCGCTCGCGTTCGAGCATGTTCATAAAGTCGTAATTGCCGCCGATGTTGAGCTGATAGGTGCGGTCCAGCCGCACGCCGCGCTCGCGGAACAGATTGGCCAGCACGCGGTGCACAATGGTGGCGCCCACCTGGCTCTTGATGTCGTCGCCGATCAGCGGCAGGCGCGCATCTTCAAAACGGCGGCGCCAATTGTCGTTGGAGGCAATGAACACCGGGATGCAGTTCACAAAGGCGCAACCCGCCTTCAGCGCTTCCTCGGCATAGAATTCGGTCGCTTTTTGCGAACCCACCGGCAGATAGGACACCAGAACCTCGGTGCCGCTGCGCTTGAGGGTTTCGGCAACATTGACCGGCAGGGCCGTGCTTTCCGTGATCTGGGCGCCGGCATATTTGCCAAGGCCATCCAGCGTCGGGCCGCGCATCACGGTCACACCGTTCTTTTTGGCGCGCGCAAAGCGGTGGGTATTGTTCGGTTCGGCATAAATCGCCTCGGCGAGGTTAAGCCCCACCTTGGTCGCGTTCACATCGAAAGCACTCGTAAACTCGATGTCATCAATGTGATATTTGCCAAGCCGGACATGCATCAGGCCTGCGACGGCCTCATTGTCACCGACGCCACGGTAGTAGTCGACACCTTGGACCAGTGACGAGGCGCAATTGCCCACGCCCACGATCGCCACCCGGACTTTTTCGCTCATGTTCGATTAGAACTCTGACTTTGGCCGGTGATTACGGAAAAGCATGCCGGCAAACATCCGCTGTAGGAGAAAAACCCGGGTCAAATACGCCCCCGACTCATCAACACAGAGTAGTCTGGCGCCCTCGCCAGGCAACTGTGTTCTGTCATCCGCCCCACAGACATTGCGGTATACGCGACAGTTTCCTAAAGGGTCAACGGGATGCAGGGTTCACGGGACATTCCGTCGCCGATTTCATGAAGATAGCCCAGATCTGCCCCTATGACATGGATCGCCCCGGCGGGGTTCAGGCGCATATCCGCGACCTTGGAACCGCGCTGATCGGGCTTGGCCATGAGGTCGTGATTCTGGCGCCGCAGCTGGGTACCGCAGACCCCGTCAGTCCGGCCACGGCTCTCAGCCCCGAAATTCACCGTCTGGGCCGGGCCCGGCGCATCGGCTTTGGCGGCACCGCCTATGAGATCAGCATCGCGCTGGGGGCAGAGGCGCAGCGCCTTCGCGCCCTAGTCGAAAACGGACATTTCGACGTCATCCACTATCATACGATGTGGACCCCGCTTTTGCCGTTTCAGGTGTTCCGGCACTCTAAAACCGCCAATATAGCGACATTTCACGATACACCGGCCCCCAATTGGGAAGGGCGGCTGCTCGCCCACGCCTTCAGAGCGATGAGCCGCACGCTGCTGCCACGGCTCGATGGCGTCATCACCCCATCCGAAGCGCCGCAAGGCCATCTCGTCAAAACCGGCCCGCCGATCACCATCTTGCCGCCCTGCACCAACCTCGCCCGCTTCGCGAATGGCACGCCTGCCCGCACCTCCCGCTATGCCGATAGGCGGCTGAACATACTTTTTCTGGGTCGCCTGGAGGCACGCAAAGGGGCGGGCCTGCTGCTCGAAGCCTTTTCCCGGCTTTCCGGTTCCGGGCTCAATCTGCGCCTGCTGATCGCGGGCAGCGGGGAGATGGAAGGGCAATTGCGTGCTTTTGCCGCGGAACAGCAACTCGCCCATGTGGAGTTTCTGGGCGGCTTTTCCGATGAACAGGCACCGCAACTCTATGCCGATTGCGACATCTTCTGTGCGCCCGCGCCCTATGGGGAGAGTTTTGGAATCGTCCTCGCCGAAGCCATGGCCAGCGGCAAGCCAGTGGTCGCCGCCGCCAATGAAGGATACCGCTCTCTGCTGACAGGGGAGGGGGCTGCCTTTCTCACCCCACCGGGAGACTGCGCCGCACTGGCCGATGCGCTGGCCACGCTCGCGCGCGATGCGCTCTTGCGGGCACGGCTGGGCGCCTGGGGACGCGAACATGCACTTGGCTTCGACGCGCGCGTCCTCGCGCCAAAATTCGTGGCGCTCTACGAAGAAGGCATCCGCCGCTTCAACGCTCGAAAGGCGATTTGACCGGAAAGGTCTTTTCCAGAAATGCGCCCACCATGCGCGGCAGGCGCGGATCGGGCGCATCGCCCCAATTGTCATTGAAGCACATGGTTTTGGGGCGGATGAGTTTGGGAAAGGTCAGCCCCGCCCAGGTCCAGGCAATGTTTTCTTCCAGCCCGTGATAATAGACTTCGCGGTAGGTGCGGAAGGTCGACACATTCACCCCACGTCCCGTTTCCAGCATGAAATGCTGATACATATAGGTTGGCAGCGCACAAAGGGGCGCGCGAAACCGGTTGGTCGCGGTACGGTGAAAGTCATCGGGCCAGCGCGCCAGCATTTCGCGATAACAGTCCTGATCGAAGAATACCGGCGCATGGTTGAAGGTGGGCCGCTGGCGATAGCCAAAGGCCTCATTCAGCAGATGATTGGTATAGGCGCGGGACGCATTGCCAGGCGACAGCTCTTTGGAATGACGCAGTCGCGCATCAGGCGTATGGCCGATGCGGTTAAAGACCCGCAAGCGATTCTCACCATCGACAAAATGCGAAAGGGTCAGCGGCGCCGCCCACAGCATATCGTCTTCCAGATAGATGAAGCGCCGCGAAAGCCCCGGCAGCCGGTCCAGAAAACAGTTGATCGCATTGGTATTGAAGGTCGGCAGCACATCGGCGTCCATGAACGCATCGTGATGCACCAGCTTCAGCTGCGGATGATCCACCAGCCAGTCAGGCCGCTGCGGGCGGCAGGTAACGAGATAGATGTTGCGCACCCACGGCACAAAAGCGAGGCCGCGAAAGCTGTATTTCAGAAGCTGCAAATCATCGCGGTAGCGCGCGGCCTGCCGGTCGCTGTCCGTCTGCGCATAGCTGTCCCGCATTGCGCGGAAGCCCGGAAATTCGCCATCGACCCACAGATAGACAACGTCGATCGGCTCAGCCACGGCGCTATCCGAGCACAGCGCGGATAGCGGCCACCAATGCGCGGTTTTCATCCGGCGTGCGCGCGGCAATGCGCACATAATGGGCGCCCTCGCGCATGGTCTTCTCGCTGCAATCCTTGATGAGCATATTATGCTCGGCAAACAGCCGCGAAACGAGGTCTGGCGCGCTGATGCTCTCCGGCAACCGCCAGAAAACAAAATTGGCCTGCGGTGCAATGGCGTGACCACCGGCAATCGCGGTGAGCATCTCATAAAGCTCCAGCGTATCGGCCCGCACCTGACGGCAGCTTTGCGCAAATTCCGTGCGATAGCGCGGCAGAAGGCGCAGGAACGATTCCGCAAACCCGTTGATGTTCCAGATCGGCAAATTCCGCTTGGTCGTGTTCACGATGGAGGCATTGTCGGTATAGAGCAGCCCCAGCCGCAAGCCCGCCACGCCATAGACTTTGCTGAGGCTCTTGATGATGACCAGATTGCGCCGGTTCGGCACCTGATCCATCAGCGAATACTCCGCCGGGTTCTCGGTGAACTCGGTGAAGGATTCATCGAGGATCATCAAGGCTCCATGATTTTCCAACTGGCCGAGCAGCTTCAGCAACTTCTCACGCGGTATCGCCGCCGAGGTCGGGTTGTTGGGCGATACGATGATCGCCATATGGGCGCGGCCAGCGCGCATTTTCGCGACAAACGCATCCAGATCGAATTCAAAATGCGGTGGCTTCAACTCCACCTTCACAAGATTCGCCGCACCCACCGCCTGTTCATATTCGTTGAACGACGGCACTGAAATCGCAGCCGTGGCGCTTCCCTGTCCGCAGACGATCTTGATGAGTTCGGATGCGCCATTGGCCACCACCACCCGCTCCGGCACCAGATCGAAGGCGGTCGCCGCCGCCCGCGCCAGCGATGCCTGCCCGGCAGGATATTCCTTGGCGACAAGCTCAAAATCCGCCTTCATCCGCGTCCAGAAATCGGCGGTCGGAAAATACGGATTGTAGATATAAGCGTGATCGACCACGCCATAGCGCCAATAGCTGCCATATTCGCCAGCCAGGAATTTTTTGCGTTCCTCCGCGGGGAGGAATTTATATTCGGCAGTGCCGCGGTCCTGATGATCGTCCACTTCGTACCAATCCATATCTTTGCAGTCGAGCGCATAGAGCCTGTGCTCCTTGCGCGCGATCATGTCTTTCAACAACAGCTCATAATAATCATTGACGCGCCCGGCCGTCACCGCCGCATCAAGCAGCGGCACGAATTCGGTCTTCAGATAGTCCGCGCCAAAGCGGTAGATATTCACCGTCTTAAAGGCCGCTTTGTAATCAAAGCCCGGCCCCTGTTCCTTGCCTTCGATCAGTTGGGTGACAAAGCCATCCGCATCGGTGCGGACAACCGCGCCATCCATCCCGCGCGCGAACAAAGCGGTCGCCGCCACATTTTCCGCAGGCGCGTCTTGAAGGGCTGAGAGTAGTCTGTCGTCAAAAAATATATCCGCCTCGACCAGCAGAATGTTTTCGCTCAATTCCGCGCGCGCCAGCCACAGCGAATAAATGTTGTTGGTCGTGGCAAAGCGGTCGGATGTGACATAGCGGATGGTCAGCCCCGCATAATCCTCTCCCGCAAAAGCGATGATCTGATCGGCAAAATGGCCGACCACCATCACCACTTCCTCGACGCCTGCGTCTTTCAGCCGGGTCAGGCAATTACCCAGAATGGGTGTGCCGTTGATTTCGAGCAGCGGTTTGGGGTGGGCATCGCTGAAGCTGCCCAGACGGCGGCCCGCACCGGCAGCAAGAATGATGGCTTTTCGGGCGCGGGTAGGCCGGGTCACTGTCCATCACCTCGCTGTGTCGCTTGCGGCCACTACACCGGGCAAAGCCCCGGATCAACCGCGCTCCTCAGGCCTGGGTGATCTGGCCGGGACGATTGAGCAACCGCGTCCCGCCCCTTAAACTCCCGCGCTGCTTCACGGGATTTGCGAAACTGATGATCTGGATTCTGCTGGGGCTCGCGGCCTGTGCCGCCGCGCTCTGGGTGTATAATTTCATGGAAGGCCAGACCCTGCTGCGCGATTGTGTCGATGAAGCCCGGCTTGCCCGCGCCGATATTGCGGCGCTGGATGCGGCATGGGCGGCAGCGCCCGCGCGGTCGCCTTGCGTGGTCAGCCTCACCAGCCTGCCAAGCAGGCTGCCCCACATCGCCGCCACCTTGAAAAGCCTGTTGCGGCAGAACCGGCTCCCCGCCCGCATCCGCCTCAACCTGCCCGCCGTCTCGCGCCGGGAACAGACGGCCTATGTGATTCCGGCCTGGCTTAAAGATCTGCAATCCGTCGAAATCGTCCCTTGCGAGGATTTGGGCCCCGCCACCAAACTCATTCCTTCGCTGTCGCTGCCCCCCGACACCATGATCGTGGTGGTGGACGATGACCGCCTCTATCCCGCCAATCTGATCGCCGATCTCGAAGCCGCGGCACAGCGCAATCCCAATGCCGCCTTCGCCTTCAGCGGCTGGGTCGCCCCGCCGGATCTGACCGACCGCCCCACCACCATTCTCAGCAACATAAACATGACCCCGCCGGTGCCGGTGCGCGCCCGCCGCCTCAGGCGCCCGCGCGCGGTGGATATGGTGCAAGGCCTGTCGGGCTATCTCGTCCGCCCGCGTTTTTTCGACCCCGCCACCCTCAGCGATTACACAAACGCGCCACAAGCCGCCTTCTTCGTCGATGATGTGTGGATCAGCGCCCATTGCAGCGCGCCAAAATTCGTCATCCCCGCTTCCCGCGCCGGTTTTCCGGGCCGTGCGCGCAAAGATTTGTACAAGGCCACCAGCCTTGGCCGCGTCAATCGCGGCGGCGGCGACGTGAACAAACGCAATAACACCATCATGCTGCGCCATTTCGCGGGCCGCTGGACTGTTGGGGGCGTATGATGCGCTACAATCTGGCCGATGTGCGGGCGAGCTACGACGCCAAAAAGGCCCGCGAAGAATGGCATGGAGACTGGGTGAGCGCGGCCGTCTATCGCCCGCTTTCCTTCTTCCTCACCGTACCACTGCTCAATCTTTCGGTCAGCGCCTCGCAAGTCACGCTTGTGGGAATGGCCATGGCCTTCGCGCTGCCGCTGCTTGCCTTGTTCGCAGGGGGCCACGCCCATGTCGGTGTCGCGGTTCTCGCCATCGGTTTTGTCATTCTCGATTGTGTGGATGGCAACATCGCCCGCGTCACAGCCACGGCAAGCAAAAGCGGCCACTATCTCGATTTCCTCACCGACATCGTGTTTCGCGTCGCGCTCTATGCCGCCGTCGGCATTCTGGCGGATCGGGAGGTGGCGGGCGTACTGGGCGGGCAGGGCCTCGCGCTCGGCCTTCTGGCCGCGCTGCTGGCCATTGTCGGGCGGTTGTCCCGCGTCTTCACCCGCCAGCTCAGCCCCGGCGATGTCTATGCCCCGGCGGGAGATGGGGAAGGGCCAAAGGGCTTTGTCGATGGCGTCCTGCTCCCCGCCCTTTCGGGGCTGGACAGGCTTCTGCCCCTCCTGGTTCTGGCGGCGAACTGGTGGGGCGGGCTCGGCTGGGTGATTCTATGGCTGGTGGCCTATAGCGCCGCAGACCTCGCCTATACCCAATATGCTGTATTCCGCCGTCTGGCCGCCACAGGCTGATGCGTTGCACTTCTTATATGTTGGCCTATAGGATCGCGCGCAGGTTTCGCGCCCCTTGCCGGATGCTTGAGTTTCGCGAGAGACCAAATTCTTTGGGCCGGATTCTTTAGGAAATGACAGGTTCAATGGCGGGCGGACCCTTTGTCCTAGGCTATGATTTCGGCACGTCGGCCCTCAAAGCGGCCCTGTTCGATGCCGAAGGCCAGATCGTCGCCAGCGCGAGCGAGGCGTTGCGCCTTCTGTTCCCGGCCCCCGGCTGGGCCCAGCAGCGGCCGGAAGACTGGTGGGGCGCCATGGCCGCCGTCACCCGCCGCGTCCTCGCCGAAGCAGGCGCCAGCCCCGATAGTGTGAAAGCCCTTGGCCTCGCCGCCCAGATGGCAGGCGTGGTGCCGGTGGATGAACGTGGGGCAGCCCTGACCGATTGCCTGATCTGGCTCGACATGCGCTCCGGCGACATCGCCAAGCGCGATTTCGGCGGCCCGGTCGCGGGCTATGGGCCGCTCAATCTGGCGCGCTGGCTGCGCTATACCGGCGGCGCGCCCAATCTTTCCGGCAAAGACCCGCTGACCAAAATGATCTGGCTGCGCGAACGCATGCCCGAGGTCTGGGCCCGCACCCACAAATTGCTCGATGTGAAAGATTATCTTCTGCATCGCTGCACGGGGCGCTTTGTCACCAGCCCGGATTGCGCCCATCTCACCTGGCTGTTCGACAGCCGGGAGGGGCATAAACACTGGGCCCCCAATCTGCTCGATCGCTTGGACCTCGATGGCGCGATGCTGCCCGATGTTGCGGCGGCGACCGAATGCGCAGGCGGCCTCACCCAGGCAGCAGCCGATGCATTGGGCCTTCGCGCGCATACGCCCGTTTCCGTCGGCACGGGCGATGTATCTGCGGCAACGCTTGCGGCGGGCGCACCCGAAAATGGTTCGGCGCATCTGTGCATCGGCACCTCGTCGTGGTTCGGCGCGATGATCCCGCGCCAACGCGTCAATCCGCTCACCGGCATCGGCTCTGTCTGCGGTGCCGATGGCGAGGATTATCTGCTGATCGCGACACAGGAAAATGCCGGATCTTGCGTCAAATGGGCGGTGAACGCGCTCGGCTTCGATGGCGATTTCGACGCTTTTGAGCAGGCGGCAGGACAGGCCGCGGAACGGGCCGATGCGCCGATGTTCACACCCTGGATGTTCGGTGAGCGCGTGCCGGTGGATGATCGTCATGTGCGCGGTGGCTTCGCGCGCCTGTCGCTCGACTCTGGCAGAGAAGATATGGCCCGCGCCATTTACGAAGGCGTGGCGCTCAACGCGCGCTGGGCGATGGGGGATTTTGATCGCCTGTCGGGCCGCAAAGGCGCACCCTTGCGCCTCATCGGCGGCGGCGCCCGCAGCGCCTTGTGGTGCCAGATTTTTGCCGATGTTTTGCAACGCCCGCTGGAGCGGATTGTGGAGCCGGAAAGCGGCGGCACACGCGGCAGCGCGATGACCGCAGCCGTCGTCGCCGGTTGGTACGCAAATCTGGCGCACGCCTCGGCCATGACGCGCGCCGCCCGCCTCTTCCAACCCGATCCGGCACTGGCGGATTTTTATGCGAACCGCTTTTCTCATTTCACCCACTATTACCGGCGCGTGAAACCGTGGTACCGCCGCGCCGGTTTGGGCGCGCAAGGTGCAGCGGCCAGTCCCGAAGCCAGTGCCGAAGGCGCGCAATGCTCGACGGAACAAACAAAGCCCTGAGTGATCGGTTGTGGGATGCGCTGGCCGCGCCCTTGGCGCGCGCAGGCCTCACACCGAACCAGATCACCTGGGCAGGCCTTGTGCTGGTGCTGCTCAATTGCGCGCTGTTCTATGTCTGGCACAACACCTTCTGGTTCGGCATCGGCCTCGCCATCGCCTTTACTTTTGACGGGCTGGACGGCGCGGTAGCGCGAATGCGCGGGCTTTCGAGCAAATATGGTGGCTATCTCGATGCGGTGGTGGATCGCTATCAGGAAATCGCGGTCTATCTCACCCTCGCGCTGGTGACGGGCTGGTGGTTCCTCGCCTTCCTCGCCATCACCGGCTCGCTGATGACAAGCTACAACAAAGCGCGCACGGCGGTCGAAATCCCCATCGACAATAATTCCTGGCCCGATCTTCTGGAGCGGCTGGAACGTGTATTCATCCTCTCAGCCGCGCTGATCTTCGATTCCTTCATCCATTTGCCCGCTGCGTGGAATGTCAGCCTGTTGTCGCTCGCCATGCTCGCCATCGGCGTTCTGTCCCATCTCACCGCGCTCCAGCGTTTCATCCGCGCCCGTGGGCTGATCCAGCAAAAGACAGGCAGCTGATGCTGCCGTTGCTGTCTTTCCTCCAGCGCGAACTGAAAGGCTCCATCGCGCGCATCGTGGCGGCGCTGCTGATAGCCGGGCTCTCACGCGGCGCGCTGCTGGCAATTTTCAACGCAGGCGCAAGCGACGCGACCGCCCATACGCTGGACTGGAAACTCCCAACCGCCTTCCTCGCCGTGATGGGCCTCTATCTCCTCTCCAGCTATGATGCGATCCACCACAGCGTGCGCGCGGTCGAAACGATGCGCGAACGGGTGCGGGTGCGCCTGTCCGAAAAACTGCTCCTCGCACAATTGCGCTTTCTGGAAATCAAAGGCTCCGGCGACATCTACACCCAACTCGGCGCCGATCTTCAGCGCCTGCGCGATGCCTCCATGACCTTCCTCAACGGCCTTCAGGCAGGGGTGCTGGTGGTGTTCTCACTGGCCTATCTCGCCTGGCTGTCATGGCCGGTCTTCTTCGCCACGCTGATCACCAGCGGGCTGGGCGCTGCCACCTATTTCTGGATCGACAGCGACATGCGCACGCGCATCACCCATGCGCGATCCCGCGAAACCGCATTGTTCGATGCGCTGGCCGATACTTTGCGCGGCTTCAAGGAACTGAAACTGGGCCGCGCCCGCCAACGCGACCATGCCGGTTACATTGCAACGCTCGCCCGCGAATTCCGCGAACTTTGGGTGAAAACCGAAACGCTCTATCAGCTCATCGGCATCACCTCGCAAACTTTCATGTTTGCGCTCATCGCCATCGTCGCCTTCGGCCTGCCGCTGCTGGGGCAGACGGATGGCACAAAAATCTTTCAGGTCATCGCCACCATTCTTTTCATAATGGCGCCGCTGGAAGCCCTGCTACAGGCCATTCCGTCCCTGTCGAAAGCGCGCGTTTCGCTCAGCAGCATCGCCCGCCTCGAAGCCAATCTCGACAGCGATGCCGCCGAAACAGGCAACGACACGGTTGTGCCGCTCAACTTCGAATCCCTGTCCTTCCGTGATGTGCATTTCCGCTTCGACAGCCTGGTGGCGGAAGAAGGCTTCGATGTCGGCCCGCTCGATCTCACCATCACGCGCGGCGAAACCCTGTTCATCATCGGCGGCAATGGCGCGGGCAAAACCACCTTCCTCAAATTGCTCACCGGCCTTTACCCGCCCATGCAAGGTGAAATCCTCGTCAATGGCGCAAGTGTGGGCGACGCGGAACGCCAATCCGCCCGCGAAATGTTCGCCGCCGTGTTCAGCGATTTCCATCTCTTCACCCGGCTTTATGGCTTGAACGCGCCCGACCCTGCAAAAATCAACACGCTACTGGAAGAACTGGGTATCGCGCATAAAACGAGTATCAAAGATGGCGCGCTCAGCACCGTCAGCCTCTCCACCGGCCAGCGCAAACGCCTCGCCTATGCCGTGAACCGCCTTGCCGATCGCCAGATCTATGTCTTCGACGAATTCGCCGCCGATCAGGACCCGCAATTCCGCGCCTATTTCTACACAGAACTGTTGCCCCGCCTGAAAGCGGACGGCAAAACCGTGATCGCTGTCACCCATGATGACCGCTGGTTTGCCGTCGCCGACCGCGTGCTGAAAATGGATTATGGCCGCATTGCCGACATCACCGGGCAATCAGCAGGCCGCGCCACATCATAAAGCGTAAAAAACGAGCCGCGATGGCGAAGCGTAAAGCTCTGCGGCACTTGCGCAGTCTGTCCCTTGGCCTCGATCAGCGCCACATGGCGATAGTGACACGCATAGTCTGACAAATAGGCCCAAAGCTCAGGCGCGGGCTTGCCATCCTGCAACAGCAGAAGGTCTTTCGAATTCGGCGGCGAGCCTTCCTTGGCTGTGTCTGCCGCAATCGCGGCGATCGCAGGTTTCAACCGCACCACATGCTGGCCCGGCGTTGCGAACATCAGCGAGGTAAAGCCCGCGCGATCCGGAATCGTATATTCCGCGATATGCCAATACAGAAAGATCGGCGTCCATCGCCCGCCTGCACCATCGGCAATGACCGTCAGCAAACCGCTATGCGTCGGCAATAGGCGCAGGCTTTGGCGAAATTCCGCCACCTGAACGCTGTAGGCGCGGCTATACCCGGCAAAGCCCGCCGCCGTGGTGGCGAGCAAGGCAAGTACCGCCAAACTCACCACCGGTCGCGGCCGGTCGACGGAACTGGCCGCAAACAACAGCGCCGCGAAAACGGGCGGAAAGCGCAAATGCAAACCCCACCCGCCCATCATCGTTTCGGGCACCAATAACGACAGCAGGCCAAGCGCAATCAGCGTCAGCCGGAGGCGCGGATGAATGTGAATGATCCCCCGCCAAAGCCCGAACACAAACAAAATGCCCAGCGCCAGCAGCGTGAAGGTGGCCGGTAATCCAAAATGCAGTTGGCTCAAACTGGCAAAGCGCTCCAGCAGGGTCTCCAGCAATTTGAATTTCGTGACCCCGCCGCCCTCCGGCCTGAGCACAAACAACACCGCCACCGGAAGCCCAAGTGCGCCAAGCTCCAGCATCAGATCGCGCCAGCCAACCGGTCGCCGCGTCACCTCATAACTCGCGACCAGCAGAAGAAACAAAGCGGCAGACAGGATGTGGGAGAAATACAGCACCAGCGTTGCCGCGCTGAACAGCACAAGCCGCAAGCTCCGCGCCAACCCAGCGCTCCCGATCCACAACCCGAACAGCACAAGGCAAAGCCCCGCCGCAAAGTAATAGTTGAGAAACCCCCACATGAAGTTGACGTTATAGGCGAACACCGCCGCCGCCAGCGCCGTGACGCCCGCCCGCCCATAAAGCGCGCGCTGTATCAGCGCCGGTCCCACAACCCAGAACATCACAGCAAGGCTGAGGAAAATTTTGGCCGCGACCTCCAGAGGCATCACCCCGCTGGCCCACGGGATCAAAATCTCCCCGGCAAGATTGGGCAGCGGTGCCCAGACGATGTCGTAAAAGCGCGAAGCCTCGCCCGCGATCAGATGATAGCTCGCCAGATGCGCCGGATAGTCCGGCATGGCAGGCACCGCCGCCACCCACAGCGGCAAAATCAAAATCACCGCCGCAACGGCAAAGCCCGCACCAACCCAGCGGGGAGAACGCTCCGTTCTTGCCCCCGTCCATCCCCTGACCATTGCCGCCCCGTCCTAACGATTGCTGCCCCGCACCTTAACTAACCCAAATCGGACCAGTATCCATAACCCGCCTGGAAAATGCGCCACCCGACCCGGCCGTTTTGCCCAGCCCTTCGTTCTACCCAGTAACGAAACGGAATATCCCAATAGGGCGGGGATGGTCGAAAGATCGCAAATCAGTCGTGACGGCACGGCTCTGCATCCTCAGAGTGTGGCTATGGCTGCGTTTGATCTGGAAACCTGGTTTGTGCGCGAAGTGCTGCCGCTGGAAGCCCAGCTGACGCATTTCCTGCGCCGTAGCTGGCGCAACGCAAGCGACATCCCCGACCTCTTGCAAGAGGTCTATATGCGGGTGTGTGAAGCGGCGCAAAAGCAGGTGCCAATACCGGCCAAGCCGTTTGTCTTCGCCGTGGCCCGCAACATGATTATCGACCATGTGCGCCGCGAGCATGTGGTCTCCATCGAATCGGTG
>Ga0164241_10003550_pt1 | contig 15614 bp, 16 predicted proteins | sample OricomyardsoilBY_FD_108780 | JGI IMG/M metagenome (GOLD analysis project Ga0164241, IMG submission 108780) | Backyard soil microbial communities from Emeryville, California, USA - Original compost - Back yard soil (BY) | ecosystem: Environmental > Terrestrial > Soil > Unclassified | place: USA... | reverse complement strand
GACCCGTCGTTGAGACAACCTCTTCATACGTGGTTGGCCTGGCTCTTTGTCATCGGACGGATAGCGCACAGCGGCGTACAGGTTCTAACCACAAACGTTCGCCTGCGTGGCGTCGTCTTCACTGTAAACTTTCTGTCCGTTCTCGCGATGTGGGGTCTTCTGCTTGTTTGAAGCACGCACCCATTGCGACGCGTGAGGGACAAAGCGCAAGCTCGTGCATCGGCGTGCGCGCCGCTCAGTAAAACAGTCAGGTGGCAACAGTGGCGTACTCGCGCAGCGTCGTAGACAACTGGAAACAGGCCGGACGGTTCTTCCTCTGGCGCTTCACGGAGAACACTCGTAACTTTCCGGGTTGGCACTTCATGGTGAATGCCGCGGCATCGCGTTCGATATCAACGCTCCTTCGCTCTATGGCTCAAAGCGAGACGGTTTGCTCCCGCACGATTGTCGTCTCGTTGCCCACGGCTGAGGTGCTCAGCATCCCCAACAATCGCAATTCTCAGTGTGTAGCGCCAGAAAGGGTCCGCGTCGAATTGGATCTGGCGGTCGGCGACGCCTGGGCTCTCGTGGAAGACGGTGCTGTTGCTCATTGGCGTTTGGGAGCGCAGAGCATGCGAGGCGTTGCGGACGTGTTTGCAGATCCGGATAAGTACTTGGACTCTACTTTTGGCCATGACCCGGTGCTGTGGTCCTGGGGCGTGCTCGCGCAGTCGTCGCCTGACCGCTAGATAGCACAGGCACAATCGAGGAACGCAGTGGCACAAATCAAGATCTACGGGATTCGAGACCATCTCGACCCCATCAAGAAAACTCTCTCCGACGTCATCCATTCGTGCGTCGTCGGCGCGTTGCAGTTTCCTGCGGACAAACGCGCCCATCGGTTCTTTCCCCTGGACAGCGCGGACTTCTACTATCCCGGTTCTGCTTCACCTCGCTACACGATCATCGAGATCAGCATGTTCGAGGGCCGTTCCGTGGAAACAAGGAAAAACCTGATTCGCCTTCTCTTCGAAAGGGTGGGCAGCCAGTGCGGTCGACTCCCCAATGAAATCGAAGTCACGATCACAGAGACACCGAAGCACAACTGGGGCTTCCGGGGCCTGCCTGGAGATGAAGTGGGCCTCTCTTACAAGGTCGAGGTTTAGCAGGCACATTACAGGAGAGACGAATGGGTACGGTCTTCTGGATTCGGCGTTTCTTCACCGTTCTGGCCCTGGCCAGCGTGGTCATATCGCTGGCGCAATGGGCCAAGGGTCACCCGTGGCAATACGCGGCTACGCAGGGCGTCATTTGGGGCTTCATTTCGGCCGCGGTGTTTACAGGCGCGCGCATCTTCCAGTCCCGCCGCAAGCAGCACTGCGCAATCTGCAAGGACACGCCGGAAATGACTGAAGCTGGAGAGCGGGATGCCTAACATCATCAGGCTCGGCGCATTCCTGGCCTGTGGGCTTGTGGCCTGTTCCGTCGCTCCGCCATCGCCTGTTCCAATCTGCAACCACGAGTCACGAGACTGCAGTTTGGAAGCGATCCGCTCGAGGGTGCTTCAATCCTTCGATTCATTGAAGCCGCAGGAAGTCTTGCGCTGTGCCGATGAGCCGACCGCTTTTTGCAGCAGTTCGAATGCGGACCAGGAAGCATGCCTGGTGCGCGTGACCCCTGGTGCGCTGGCCGGTTATCGCACAGGCGACTCCCAGAGTGGCGGCGCTCCTCCACTAGTCCTTGAACTCTTGCGGGACGCCGGCGAACTCCAAAATCCAGAGCAGGTGTTTCGTCGGAAGATACCGGGCCCACATGGAGAGCCTGGGTATGAATCCATTTTTGCGAACTCCGAACGCACCTTGGCTGTGCTCCACGTCGCGGAGGTGCGCTGCATCGACATCAGTGAAATTACGTGACGTCCTGTAGTTCGAAGCACCGGAGCCCGGCCCACTTCAGGGCCTGCGCAGCGTTTCATTTGCGGTACTCATCGGCTCAATCTAGGCTTCGAGCCAGCTCATTTTCCCAGCGCCCTGTTTGCACTCGAGGAAAGACAAATGACCGTGACCAGGAAGCCGTCGAAGAAGGCCGTAGCCAAACCCCTGACCGCCAACCAACAGCTCAAGGCCCTCATGGGCAAGCTCGAGAAAAAGCAGCAGACGTTGTTCGGATCTGTCCGGAGCTCCTTGCGCAAGCGTTTTGCGGCATACGACGAACTGGTCTATGACTATTCCCATTCCCTGGTGATTGCCTATTCCCCCACCGGGCATGGAATAGAGTCGCCTGTCTCGATTGCCACACGCGACGGGGGAGTGCGTCTGTATTTCAGCGGTGGTCCCAAGCTACCGGATCCGAAGAAGATCCTGCTGGGCTCTGCCAAGCAGGTGCGCTATGTCGAGCTCGAGTCTCCGAAGACCTTGCTGCTGCCGGAAATCAAGGCCCTCATGAAGGCGGCAGTGGATCTGGCCAAGACGCCGGATCGCCCGGGTGGGCGTGGAAAACTGATCCTGAAATAGGCGCAACGCGAGGAGATGACGGGCGTGCATCGAATATTCAGAACGCCTTTCTCGAAGGTCTATCCACTGTACGTCCAGAAGGCAGAGCGCAAGGGCCGCACGAAGAAAGAGGTCGATCAGATCATCACGTGGCTGACGGGCTACACCGCTGCCGGACTCAGGAAGCAGATCGACAACGACGTGGATTTCGAGACCTTTTTCGGGCGCGCGCCGTCGTTCCATCCGAACGCGTCATTGATCAAAGGTGTGGTGTGCGGTGTCCGCGTGGAGGACATCGACGATCCGCTGATGCGAAAGCTCCGCTATCTAGACAAACTGATCGACGAACTCGCGAAGGGCAGGCCGATGGAGAAAATCCTTCGCACAGTGGATGGCCCGCAGGGGAAGAAGTGACGCCCACGCGTCCGCGCTACTTCCCGCCGCGAGGCGTAAACACATCCACTGACAGCGTCACCGTGCGGCTCTCCCGCCCGGAGAGCGCGCCCACACCGACTACCTTGCGCGCCACTTCCTCTCCGCGGTCATTGCGGACGGAAACCACCACCGAGTATTCCCACGCTTCCGCGCCCTCGGGATTTCGAAAAGCGCCTTCGACCCTCAGCGCGGAAAACGAGGGCTGAACGCGACTCTCGACGTTCGAGTTGGGATCGAATCGCAGATGATGGTGGCAACCCGGGCAGACGCTGGCGCTCTCAAGAATGACGGTCTTGCAGTGCGGACAGGTTCTCGTCTTGCCGGGTGCCACGACGCGGCTGTTCATGGGTCCGTCAGTGCTTGGACTTCTCATCCCAGCCGAACTCAGCCTTGCCTCGCATGCGCGAGCCCGCGGCCACGGTGAGCGAGCCGGCCTTCAGTTCGCCATTGAGCACGCCGGTTTGCAGTAGTTCGACGCGGGACGCGGCGTCGATGTTGCCGTCGAGCTGTCCGCCGACGACGACGGTGTCGGCTTTCACGCCGCCCGTGAGGTGCGCGCCCGCTTCGATCGTGAGATTGCCCTGGACGTTGACGTCGCCCTTGAAGTCGCCGGCGATGCGGACGTGTCCGGCGCCTTCGATCTTGCCCTCGATGGTGAGCCCGGCGGCGATCACGGATTCCTTCATCGTTCCCCCATCGGCGCGAGTTTGCGCCGATGCCGGGCGCGTGGTCGTGTCAGCAACTGCACTCAGGACGGCTACCTTCTCTGGCGCCTTCGCGGGCGTGTCCTGCCGCGCAATCTGCTCCCGACCAGATTCATCTTTCCACAACGCCATGACAAACCTCCTGTTCCTATACGTGTCGTAAAAAGTTCGCCGAACGTAAGTACACAGCGCGCGAGGGAGTGTCAAACTTCGCGGCGATTTGTCGGGATACGCCGACAGCGAATGCATCGCCCCTAGGTGTCTTTGCCCGTGTCACAAATCGCGATGAACTATCAGAAGACGGAGTAACCAGCCTCGGGTAGCCCATGGGATCTCCGTCAAAGGAATTGTGGCAGTCACTCGTCGACTCCTTCGTCGCCATCGACGACGGAGTGCACGAGAGCTGGATCCTGGAGCGGGGGAAATACTCCGACGTCGAAGAGAACCGCGAGGTCAACGGATTCCTGGAGACGCTGTCGGAATCCCAACGGCGCATCTTGACGAACATGATGGTCGACGCCCGTCACGGCGGAATATTCGATGCGATGGTGGTCCTGCACGAACGGCTCGTGTTCAACGAAACCCGATATACCGAAGGCGGCGTGGAAATGGAGTTCGAGCCTCACGGATACACGCTCTTCGAGGACTACCTTTCCCGAAGATCGGGCGACGACTGGCCCGAATAGACCGTCCGGTGGTATAGAAGGCGCCCACGTCGCTTCGCTACAGGAGACTTTCCATGCTGCGGCTTTCACATCGGCATCTGGCGCCTTTCATCGTTGTCGCGGCGTCACTGATCGTCGCCTGCTCGAAGAAGGAAGAGGCGCCGCCGACGGCTGCGACACCCGCGGAGGCTCCCGCCGCGCCGGCTGCCGCGAAGATCGACGGCGTGGAGTCCTTTAAAGTGGGAGACCTCTCGGCGCAGGCGCTTCGCGATGGCGGCATGGAGCTGCCGAATGACAACAAGGTCTTCGGTCTCGGGCGTACGCCAGAAGACGTGGCGGCCGTGCTGAGTGCCGCCGGCCAGCCCCCGGACAAGCTTGCGTTGAGCATCCAGCCACTGCTGGTGAAGAGTGCCGATAAGGTGCTGCTGTTCGACACGGGTGCGGGCACCAACTTCGGTCCAGGCGCGGGGAAGTTAGGCGAGTCACTCGCCGCGGCGGGTGTGGACGCCCAGAGCGTCACCGACATCTTCATCTCGCACGTACACGGCGATCACGTGGGGGGTCTCGTGAATGCGCAGGGCGCGCTGGTGTTTCCGAACGCCACCATCCATCTCTCCAAGCCGGAGTGGACCTTTCTGTCCGGCCTGAAGCCCGAAGCGGCGAAGGAAATAGGTGTCGCCAATCAGGCGGCGCTGGTCGCGGCCATGACGCCGAAGGTCGATGCATTCGCGCCGGGCGCGGACCTGCTGCCGGGTGTCGTCAAAGCGGTCGAAATCAAGGGTCACACGCCGGGGCATTCGGGCTACCTGATCACGTCCGGACAGGACTCACTGCTCTATGTGGGCGACTCGATGCATCACTTCATCGTGTCCGTGCAGAAGCCGGAATGGACCATGGCGTATGACGGCGACAGGGACACGGGCGCGGCGAGCCGCGCGGCGCTCGTGGCGCAACTCGCGGACGATGGACAGCGCGTGTACGCGGTGCACTTCCCGTTCCCCGGCCTCGGCAAGATCGAGAAGCAGGGAGAGAAATTCGTCTGGGTCGCGGACACGCTGTGACCGACGCATCGGAAAAGATTACCGCGCGAATCGCGGAACTTGGCGATTGGCGCGGTGACACGCTGAAGCGGATGCGCAAGCTCATCCACCAGGCAGACCCGAAGGTTGTCGAGGAGTGGAAGTGGATGGGCACGCCGGTGTGGTCGCACGACGGCATCATCTGCACGGGCGAGAGCTACAAGGACAAGATCAAACTGACGTTCGCCAAGGGTGCGTCATTGAAGGATCCGAAGCATCTGTTCAACTCGAGCCTCGACGGCAACATGCGTCGCGCGCTCGATATCTTCGAAGGTCAGAAAGTGGATGAGGCCGCGTTCAGGAAGCTCGTCCAGGAGGCGGTCGCGCTGAACGGCGCGAAGAAAGCGAAACCCGCGAAAAAGGCGAAGAAGGCGAAGAAGAAAAAATAATGGCTGGCAAACGCCCGACCACGATCGCGGAATACATCCAGGCTGCCCCGAAAGCGGGGCAGCCGCATCTGCGAAAGGTCTATTCGATCCTGAAAAGCGTGGCGCCCAAGGCGCAGGCAACGATCAAGTGGAACCAGCCGTTCTTCGTGGAGCCGCGATTCCTCTTTGCGTTCTCCGCTCACAAGGCGCACCTGAGTTTCGCGCCCATGGCGAAGTCGCTACAGGCGTTCAGCAAGGAACTGGAAAAGCACGAGACCACGAAGAACTTCCTGAAGATTCCCTACGATGAGCCAGTGCCCGAAGCGCTCATTCGAAAGATCGCGAAGTACTGTGTGAAGAACGTAAGCAAGCGCAGCGACGACGCGTTCTGGTAGCCAGGCTATAACGAGTCCTGACCGATCTCGCGCCACGTACCGGGCGCAATCCCGTTCACGCTCACGCGCCCGATCGCCGCGCGCACCAGTCGCAGCGTCGGGTATCCCACATGTGCCGTCATGCGGCGAACCTGGCGGTTCTTGCCTTCACGCAAGGTGAGCTCGATCCACGCCGTCGGAATCTTCGCGCGATAGCGGATGGGCGGGTCGCGCGGCCAGAGGTTGCCAGGTTCGTCGATGCGCCGTGCGCCGGCCGGCTTCGTGAAGAAGTCGCTGAGCTGCACGCCCTGGCGGAGCGCGATCAAGGCCTCTTCGGTGGGTTCACCTTCGACCTGCGCCCAATAAGTCTTCGGAAGCTTGTGAGTGGGATCGGATATCCGCGTCTGCAACACGCCGTCGTCGGTGAGCAGCAGCAAGCCCTCGCTGTCCGTGTCGAGCCTGCCGGCGGGATACACGTTCGGAATCTTCACGAAGTCCGCGAGGGTGGGCCGGCCGGGCTCGGGACGGAATTTGCAGACCACGCCGAACGGCTTGTTGAGAGCGACGAGCACTCGCTACCCGAGGAAGCTTTCGATCAGGTTCGCCGGCACCTTGGTGCGCGGCACACGGACGACCTTGCGTCCGCCGTTGGTGCGTGGCTCGAACCACTCGCGCACATCGGCCTCGAGGCCGATGCCGTGCATGTAGTTATAGAGCGCCTTGCGCAGGCCGCTGCCGAGAAAGTCGTGATCCGTGCCCGTGGGATCATGGAACGCGACGTCGTTGTGCGCGAACCGGATGTCGGGCGGCGGCAGCAGCTCGATGCCGAATGCGTCGGGGTTCAGTCCGATGGGTGAATGCGCGGTCGCGGAAAAGCGATGCCAGTACGCCGACTGGATGCAGCCCGCGGCAAACAACTGGCGCACGCGCTCGAGCGCATCGACGGTGTCCTGCTCGGTCTCGGTCGGAAAGCCGTACATGAGATAGGCATGCACCATGATGCCGGCGTCAGTGAACGCCCGCGTGACGCGGGCCACCTGCTCGACGGTGACGCCTTTCTTCATGAGCTCCAGCAACCGGTCCGACGCCACTTCGAGCCCGCCACTCACGGCCACGCAGCCGGATTCGGCTAACAACCGGCAGAGTTCGGGCGTGAACGTCTTCTCGAAGCGGATGTTGCCCCACCACGTGATGCTCAGCTTGTCGGCGACGAGGCGCTTCGCCAGCGCGCGCATGGCCGACGGCGGCGCGGCCTCGTCCACGAGATGAAAGCCAGTCTCTCCGGTTTCGGCGATCAACGCCTTGATCCGGCGCAGGATGAGTTCGGTGCTCGGTTCGTCGTAGCGGCCGATGTAGTCGAGCGATACATCGCAGAACGAACATTTCTTCCAGTAGCAGCCGTGGGCCAGCGTGATCTTGTTCCAGCGCCCGTCGGACCAGAACCGATGCATCGGATTCAGCATTTCGAGGATGGACACGTACTGGTCGAGCGGCAGTCCGTCGTACGTCGGAATGCCCGCGTCCTTCTGGGGAATGTCGTGCTGCGCCGGATCCGTCTCGAGCCTGACTTCTCCATCCTTGCGCACGTAGGTGCGCAGCAGCTTCGCGTCGCGTCCGGCGAGCTGCGTCAGGAGATTGAGCAGCGGACGCTCGCCGTCATCGAGCGTGACGTAGTTGAAGTAGTCGAAGACGCGAGTGTCACGCAGTGAGCGCAACTCGGTGTTCACCCAGCCGCCGCCCAGGATCAGCGTCGCTTTCGGGTTCTCCGCGCGGATGGTGCGCGCCATGCGGAATGCGCCGTACACGTTGCCGGGGAAGGGGGCGGTGATGCAGACGACATCGGGCCGGCGCTGCGCGAGTAATTCGCGCGTGATGGTGTCGAGCGTTTCGTCGACGAGGGTGGGTTCACCCGTCAACGCCTGATGCAGCGGATCGAAACTGGCGGAACTCGCCGCGAGCTTCTCGCCGTAACGAGCGAGTTCGAACCGGGGATCGATGCCATCGCGCCACACATCGGCGAGGTCGTCCACGAACAGACTCGCGAGATAACGCGCCTGCTCCGTCGTGCCCAGCGCACCGAACGCCGCATGGATCTGTTCGTCGAGCGCCTGCGCGAAACGAGGGCCTTCCGGCAGGAACGCACGGCCCACGATGCGAAACGCCAGGCTGGGATCCCGGCGTTGCAGGAAGCGGATCGCGGGCTCGACGGTCTCCGCGTAACGCTCGGCATGGGCGAGGAAGTGCGCGATGGCCGGTGGCGTCGCCGAGCGCTTGTTCAGCTTCTTCGCGCGCTGACGCAGTTCGTCGGCCATGCGTGTGACTAGCGGCGCCGAGAACAGGCGAAGGAACAGCAGGATCGAGGTGTCGGCCTGTGACACGTCGAGCGCCAGTTCCTGCGCGTGCTGGCGCAGGAACCCGGTCAGATACGCCGTCGCGGGGTAGGGCGTATTGAGCTGGATCATCGGGGGCGTGACGAGCAGGATCCGCATGGCGGGCGTAGCCTAACGCACGCGGACGCACCGTGGCATAGCGAGAACTGACGGCATGAAGGACCCCTACAACCTCCAGCGCGAACCGGCGGGCGGAAGATGACATACGCCATCAAGGTCGAGATCCGCGACGTTCGCGCGAAAGCCTTCGTCTTCAATGCGCAGAAGACGATGTATGGCGGAAAGAAGATCACCGCGGGCGACCCCATCTTCATCTTCGCCAGCGAGAACGAAGGCGGCCCGGGGCTCATTGCACGGGGCGTGGTCACGGCCGCAAAGGCGACACCGCGAAAGCCGGGCATCGAGCGGCAGACACCGCGCGTCAGCATCCACGTCAAGCGGGTGGCGCTTGCGAAGAAGCGGCTGGGGCGTACCGAGCTAAAGCCCTTCTCGGACTGGAAAGATGGCCGGCCGGAAACCGAGCTGAACTTCAAGTTCTATCGCCAGGCGACCAACAAGATCGTCGGGCTTTCCGAGGCGGCGGCGAGGTTCCTCGGCAGGTTCTTCTGATTCCAGTACAGTTTGAGCGTGAAAAAACAGCGTGCGGGCCTCGCCCTCCTGACGATTCTCTTCGTGACTTCCGCGGCCCTCGCCGAAGATCTCGACGCGTGGACAGCCGCCGCACTCATGGGCACGGGCGTCAACATCGGCAACACGCTCGACAACACCACGACGTGGGAAACCGGCTGGGGCAATCCACGCATCACGAAGGAATTCGTGGACAACCTCGCGACGCTCGGCTTCAAGACAGTCCGCCTGCCGGTGGCCTGGGACACCTATGCCCACCATGGCCAGATCGACGCAAGAAAGCTTGCGCGCGTGAGCGAAGTCGTCGACTGGATCACCGCGGCCGGGCTGTTCTGCGTCGTCAACATTCACTGGGACGGCGGCTGGATCGATTCGAGTCACAAGGCGCGCTTTGGCAAAACATACGCCACCTTCAGCCCGGCGGCGGAAGCCAGGTTCGTGTCGTACTGGACGCAGATCGCGACGCACTTTCGCGACCGCGGCGATCGGCTGCTCTTCGAAGGACTGAACGAGGAAACGCACTTCGAGAATGAGGGCTCGACGAAGAAGGCGTTCGCGACGCTGACGCGCGTCAACCAGCTCTTCATCGACACCGTGCGCAACACGGGAGGCAACAACGCGAAGCGGTTGCTGGTCGTCACCGGGTATGCAACGGACTTCACCAGGACCGCAAGCAACGACTATGTGTTGCCCATCGACACCGTGCCGCACCGGCTCATGATCTCCGTGCACTACTACACGCCCTGGCAGTTCGTCGGCATGGAAAAGGACGAGAGCTGGGGAAAGATGCAACTCGACTGGGGCAGCACGAGGGACGTCGCCGAACTCAACCGCTTGTTCGACCTCATGCAGGAGTTCTGCAAGCGCAACGACATCCCGGCATTCATCGGGGAATTCGGCGTCACGGAGAAACGCAACGCCGCCGCACGCGCGCGCTGGATGATGGCCGTCATCGAAGCGTCGCTGTCACGCAAGATGGTGCCGGTGCTCTGGGATACGGGCGGTGACCTTGCGCGCAGACCGCCGTACGGCGCCAGCGCCGCGTTGCGCGAAGCAATGGGTCAGCGCTGAAGCAGCCGCTCGAGCGTGTTGCGAAGCTCCACCAGGTTCGCGGGTTTCGCCAGGACGTGATCCACGTACGGCAGCGTGTCGTCCTGCTCATGCACGCGGTTTCCGTAGGCGGTCAGCATGATCACGGGCGTGCCGGGGCGCATCTGGTTGATGACGGTGGAGACCTTGCGCCCATCGACCATGGGCATCACGAAATCGGTGATGACAGCCGCGAAGGGGGCGCCCGATCGATCGGCGGCTTCAAAAGAATCGATGGCGGTCTGGCCGTCGTCGGCGGTCAGGACATGGTGACCATCCGCCTCGAGAGCCGAGCGCAGTGACTCGAGCAAGGCTGGATCGTCATCCGCGATGAGGATGCGGGCGCCGGTCGTCGGGCGGCGCGCGCCTTCCTGCGGGCGGGAACTCGTTTGCTGGCGATCGGCGCGCATTTTCCCGCTCGGAAACAGGAGCCGCATGGTTGTCCCCTCGCCAGGCTCGCTGATGATCTCGATCTCGCCTTCGTGCCGCTTCAGCATGCCGTAGACCATTGCGAGTCCCAGGCCATTGCCTTGCTGGCCCTTCGTCGAGAAGAAGGGCTCGAGACACTGCCTGCGAGTCGCCTCGTCCATGCCGATGCCGGTGTCGCTGACCTCGATGAGGGTGCCGTTGGTGAGTGCACCGGTCCGCAGCGTGATCGTGCCTCCCTCGGGCATCGCGTCCACGGCGTTGAAGATCAGGTTCACGATGGCATCGCGGATTTCGCTGACGCTGCCCTGCAGGGCCGGCAGTCCGTCCGCCAGTTCCACCCTCGTCTGGATCGAAATGCCTTTGGCCATGGACATGGTGTGCCAGCGCGCCTGGGTCAACGCGACGGACTGCTGCACCAGTTCGTTGACGTTCACGGCCTCACGGGTTGCCTGCAGCTCGCGCGGACGGCAGAACTCCCGCAGCCGCGTCACCGTCTGGACGACCGCCGCGATGGACTGTTGCACGACCGACAGGCGTTCGCGCGACTTCGGATTCAACGTCTTGTCCTGCTCCAGCAGGGCATCGACGTACATGGCCGCCGGCGAAATGGCGTTGTTGATGTCGTGCGCGATGCCACCCGCCATCTGCCCCAGCGCGCGCAACCGCTCCTGTTGCACCACCGCGTGTTTGACCTGGCTGAGCTGCGCATTGGCAGCTCGCGCCTGGTCCTCGGCGCGTTTCTCCTCCGTCACGTCTTCGTGCACGACGATGACATTCCGCACCACGCCCGCGGGGTCCTTGATGGGGTAGACGAACGAGCGAATCCACTGATTGCCTTCCCTGGGCATGGGCGGCGTTTCTTCTGCGTGTCCGAGGAAGGCGCGCTCCACGATCGGAAGCAGGTATCCATCGGCGGCGCGAGGTTCATTCGTCGGACTCGTACCCCAGAGCCGTTGCCACGCCGCGTTGACCTGCACCGTGGCGCCATCGGCCGCCAGCACCTGTATTCCAAACGGCGATTGTTCTACCAGCGTGCGGAAGCGTTGTTCGGAGGCCATCAACGTCTGCCGGCTCCGGAAGCTCAGCGTGAGACTCATCGTGATGACCATCAGGAAGAAGGCGTAGGCGCCGAGGTGCACGAAGTTGATGATCTGGGCGCGCACCAGCGTGCCCTCGATGGCCGCGAGTAGATAGATAGCCATGCTCGACAACATCATCAGGCTCGTCCCGGACCTTTGCCGGCGCCAGTCGAGCCAGAGAAGAAAGACGCAGTAACCCGCGGTGACCAGGGCGGTGGTGATGGCAACCCAGAAGCTGGGCGCGAGCGGCCCCACCGGGTTCGCGAACCTCTCACCCCACGGCAGGTACCGGGTTTCGATGCGCTCGATGCCGGCGAGCTGTGCCCCCACGGGCTGGACCACATTCAGTGTCAGCAGCACGAGGAAGATCACGGTGAGGAATATGAGCCAGCGGCGTGATTGCCGGCCCGTGACCGCCGCGGTGAACCAGGGGAGGAGGGCGAGAAAACACAAGATGAAGAAGACGTTCCACTTGAACAGACCCGCGTATTCGTCGATGGACCAGGTCTGGTAGAGCTGGGCCTGCGTGAATGCCGTACCCACGGCGGCGCAGCACATCCCGCCGAACAGAACATTGGCCTTGTCGATGGGACGCCAGAGCCCGGTCGACAAGTGACGCACGGCTGCGAGCACGCAGACGCCAGCGATGACGTGAAATCCCGCGACGGAATAGGCTCCCATGTCGGCGTGATCTTGCACTCGGGCATGCTGCATCACAAGAAACCCGGGTAAACTCCGCCCCCTCGACTCGCTGCGCCCGGGCTTCGCCCGAGCCCATGAACCCACCGAACTCCGCCCCCTCCGATGTCTCCGTCGATACGTGCCTGCGTCGTGACCAGCACCGACTGCGGCGCGAACGTGACCGCCTGCGCGCCGAACGCATGCGCGGGAATGACGTGCGCGCGGCCGAGGCGACGCTTGCCCAGAAGGTGGCCGCCTCGAGCGCGGCACGTGCCGCGCGATCGGCCAGCATCCCGGCCCTCTCCTATCCAGATGAGCTACCGGTCTCGCAGCAGCGCGAAGTCATCCGCGGCGCGATCGAGAAGCACCCCGTGGTCATCCTCTGCGGCGAGACGGGCTCCGGCAAGACGACGCAGCTGCCAAAAATCTGTCTCGAAGCAGGGCGCGGCGTCGCGGGCATCATCGGCCACACCCAACCCAGGCGCATCGCCGCGCGCGCGGTGGCGTCGCGCATCGCGGAGGAACTGAAGTCGCCGCTCGGCCAGCTCGTGGGTTACAAGCTGCGCTTCCAGGATCACAGCCGCCCCGAAGGCCTGATCAAGCTCATGACCGACGGCATCCTGCTCGCGGAGACGCAGGGTGACCGGTTCCTCGACGACTACGACACGATCATCATCGACGAAGCCCACGAGCGCTCGTTGAACATCGACTTCCTGCTGGGCTATCTAAAGTGGCTGCTGCCGAAGCGGCCGGATCTCAAGCTCATCATCACGTCGGCCACCATCGATCCCGAACGGTTCTCCCGCCACTTCGGCGACGCACCCATCATCAACGTGTCGGGCCGCAGCTATCCCGTCGACATCCGCTACCGGCCGGTGCAGCTCGACGAGGAAGACGACGAGACGGCGTCAGGCGAGCAGGACGCGATCCTGTACGCGGTCGACGAGCTCTGGAAGGAGCAGGCGGGTGACATCCTCGTGTTCCTGAGCGGGGAGCGCGAGATTCGCGAGACCGCGGAGTCCCTGCGCAAGCACCATCCGCAAGGGTGTGAAGTGCTGCCGCTGTACTCACGGCTCTCGCAGGAGGAACAGCAACGCGTGTTCCGACCCACGGGACGCCGCCGCGTAGTGCTCGCCACGAACGTGGCCGAAACGTCGCTGACCGTTCCCGGCATCCGCGCGGTGATCGATACGGGCGTGGCGCGCATCAGCCGCTACAGCCACCGCACGCGGCTGCAGCGCCTGCCCATCGAGAAGATTTCGCAGGCGTCGGCGAACCAGCGGTCGGGCCGCTGCGGGCGCGTCGGGCCTGGCGTGGCGATCCGGCTGTACTCGGAAGAGGACTTCACCGCACGGCCCGCGTTCACCGAACCCGAGATCCAGCGCACGAATCTCGCGGCGGTGATCCTGCAGATGCATGCGCTGAAGCTCGGCGACATCGAGGCGTTTCCGTTCGTCGAACCGCCCGACGGCCGTTTCGTGCGCGATGGCCTGCGCACGTTGCGCGAGCTCGGCGGGTTGTCGGAGGAGGGGCAGCTCACCGACACGGGCCGCCGGCTGTCCAAACTACCGCTCGACCCGCGGCTCGGCCGCATCCTGCTCGCGGGCGCCGAAGAACACTGCCTCGAAGAAGTGGCGATCATCGCTGCGGCGCTGTCGGTGCCCGATCCGCGCGACCGACCCGCGGACAAGCAGACGCAAGCCGACCAGAAGCACGCGCCGTTGCGCGACGAGCAGTCGGACTTCCTTTCTCTGCTGAAGTTGTGGCGCGAATACGAGAAGCAGCGAGCGCAACTTTCGCGCGCGAAGCTGCGCGGCTGGTGCAAGGACAACTTCCTCTCCTACCTGCGGCTCACCGAGTGGCACGATGTGCACGGTCAGGTCATGGAGGTGGTCAAGGGTGAGCTGGCGCTGAAGCTCAACGCCCAGCCGGGTCAATATCCTTCCATCCACCGCGCGCTGCTCGCGGGGCTGCTGTCGCAGATCGCGAACCGGCGTGAGCAGGGCGAGTATCTCGGCGCCAACGGTAGCAAGGTCTTCATCCATCCGGGGTCCGGCCAATTCAAGGCGCGGCCCGCGTGGATCGTGAGCGCCGAGCAGGTGGAGACCACGAAGGTCTACGCGCGCAACGTCGCGCGCGTGGAGCCGGCCTGGATCGAGCAGGCGGCCGCGCACCTGGTCAAGCGCCAGCATTACGAGCCGCACTGGGAACGTCGTGCATCCCGCGCCGCGGTGTACGAGCGCGTGACGCTTTTCGGGCTGGTGTTGTCCGCGGGGCGCAGCGTGCCGTTCGAGAACGTGGATCCGAAGGCGGCTCGGGAGCTGTTCATCAAACATGCGCTCGTGCACATGGAGTACGACAGCCGCGCACCGTTTCTCGCGCACAACCTGAAGCTGCTGCAGGAACTGGAATACCTGCAGCAGAAGGGTCGCCGCGTCGATCTGCTGGGTGACGAGAACCAGCTGTTCGCGTTCTTCGACGCACGCGTACCCGCCGGCATTTCCACCGGCGCGGCGTTCGAGAAGTGGCGCCGCGAGGCGGAAGCGAAGAATCCGAAAATCCTGTGGCTCACCGAAGCAGACATCTCGCCCGGCGAAGCCGAGCTCGACGCCGAACAGTTTCCCGACCATCTCTCCGCGGGTCCTCTGGTGGTGCAGCTCCGCTATCGCTTCGAGCCGGGACACGAGGATGACGGCGTGTCGGCGCTGATCCCGTTGCACGTGCTCAACCAGCTTCCCGGCGAGCCGTTCGAATGGCTGGTGCCGGGACTGCTCGACGAGAAGATAGAGGCGTTGGTGCGTTCCATGCCGAAGAACCTGCGCGTGAACTTCGTGCCGGTGCCCGATGCCGTGGCGCGCGTGCTGCCGCTGCTCGATCGCGGTCGTGGTTCGTTGCACGCCCAGCTTGCCGATGCGCTGCTGCGCACCGGCGGTGTCCCGGTGCCGCGCGATGCGTTCCGCGAAGACCTGCTGCCGCCGCACCTGCGCATGAACTACCTGCTCATCGACGACACCGACAAGGTGATCGCGCGCTCGCGCAGCCTCGTGGAATTGCGCGAGCGTCACGCGGGAGCGTCCCAGCAGGTCTATGCCAAACAATCGCAGCTCACGACGGGCGCGAAGTCATGGGTCTTCGGGGATCTGCCGGAAAAGCAGGAGGCGGCGCCGGGCGTCCGCAAGCAGGTGGGATATCCGGCGCTGGTCGATGAGGGCGACACGGTGGG
>Ga0164241_10003549_pt1 | contig 15615 bp, 8 predicted proteins | sample OricomyardsoilBY_FD_108780 | JGI IMG/M metagenome (GOLD analysis project Ga0164241, IMG submission 108780) | Backyard soil microbial communities from Emeryville, California, USA - Original compost - Back yard soil (BY) | ecosystem: Environmental > Terrestrial > Soil > Unclassified | place: USA... | reverse complement strand
TGGCGCGATGATGGCGCGATGATGGCGCGATGATGGACCAGGGGCTGCTATCGCCGCCCAGCTGGGCGGCGGCCGGACGGACGAGACTGGGCCTACCTGGCAAGAAAATGTAGGCTGGCGTGCCTTGCAGGTGATTGAGTTTGCCCCTTTGGGCCCGCGCACGACGATGGGAGTGGGAGGAGCGGCGCGCTACTTGGTCGACGCGCAGAGCGAACGCGACGTGCTCGAGGCGTTGGCGTGGGCCAAGTCGCGCGGCGTGCCGGTGCGGGTGCTGGGCGGCGGCAGCAACTTGGTGGTGGCCGACGCTGGCTTCGATGGCTTGGTGCTGGCGATGGGCATGCGCGGCGTGGTGTGCTCGACGGCGAGCGGTGACGCGCGGCTCACGGCGCAGGGCGGCGAGCCTTGGGACGACGTGGTCGCGCACGCGGTGGCGCGTGGCTTGGCCGGCTTGGAAGGGCTGAGCGGTATTCCCGGCTGCGCGGGCGCGACGCCGATTCAAAACGTGGGCGCGTACGGGCAAGAGGTGGCCGAGACGATCGAATCGGTGCGCGCCATCGATCGCGAGACGCAAAGCGCAGTCGAGCTTTCGGCCAAAGAATGCCGGTTTGCTTATCGCGACAGCTTCTTCAAGTCGGAGGCGCCCGAACGCTTCGTGGTGACGGAGGTGCGCTTCGCGTTGTCGGAGCGCGCGCCGGCGGCCGTGCGTTACCCGGACTTGTTGCGTGAAGTGGAGCGGCGTGCGCTAACGACGCCGACGTTGGCCCAGGTGCGCGAATGCGTGCTCACCGTGCGGCGCGAAAAATCGATGGTGCTCGATCGCAGTGACGTCAATGGCCGCAGCTGCGGCTCGTTCTTCCTGAATCCGATCGTCGCGCCCGCCGACGTGCAACGAGTGCGCGCGGTGGCGGGAGACGTCGCGGTACCGAGCTATCTGCAGCCGGATGGTCGGGTGAAGCTCGCCGCGGGCTGGCTGATCGAGCAAAGCGGCTTCGGCAAGGGCCTGCGCGATGGCAACGTCGGCCTGTCGACGAAGCACGCGTTGGCGATCGTGGCTCACGACGGCGCGACGGCGGCGGAGGTTGCGCAGCTGTCGGTGCGGATCCGTAACGGCGTGCGCGCGCGCTTTGGCGTCGAGCTATCGCCGGAGCCGAACTTTTGGGGATTTTAGGAGTGGTGAAGGCGTGCTGAAGAGGCAAGAGCTTCAGCGAGTCCCCGTCTACCTCCGGGACAGAGCTGGAGGCCGACGCACAACACGAGCAGGAGGAGCGTGTTCGATATGGCTTTGCAGCAGGGGCGCGCTGGTCGTCGGTGCATGAAGCGTTGACGCGGCGGGCGCGGGCGCGCGCGCGGTAGGAGAATACCGGAGGACGAGCGCCACTCTGCGCGGCTCCGTCAGCTTTGCAAGCGGCCCGAGCGGGGGACTTTGGACGCAACCGACCCGAACGAGTCGGCTTCTGGCAACCGCCTAAACGCCGCAGTGACAATCTGCCTCGTAGAGGCCGACGAATTGATCGGACACCCTCGAGCGATCACCCTCGCACGCCTATGAAGCTTTGAATCGGCTATCGTTGCCGCCCGCGGCGATTGCCCACGGCATGCATCCATGAACGACGAAGCCAAGGGCAAATCCGAGCTGCTCGAGGAGCTGCAAGCGACGCGCAGCCGTCTGGAGGCGGCCGAAGACGCGCTCGCGCGGCGGACCCCAGTAGATGTCACGACGCAAGAGCATCAACGCGTCGAGCGAGAGCTGAGGCAGCAGGAGCAGCGGTTGCGCCTGATTGTCGAGGGCGTTCGCGATCACGCCATCTCGATGCTGGACCCCGAGGGCAGAATCGTCACGTTCAATCGCGCGGCCCAGCAGATCAAGGGTCATGCGCTGGAAGACGTCCGCGGGCAGTACTTCGGGATCTTCTTCACCCCGGAGGACCGCGCGTCCGGGCTGCCCGAGCTCGAGCTGAAGACCGCACGCGAACAGGGCCGCTACGAAGGCGAGGGTTGGCGCGAACGCAAGGACGGTTCGCGGTTCTATGCGGCCGTTTCGATGTCGCGCCTGCAAGACGATTCCGGTGAGCTCGTCGGGTTCGTCAAGGTGACGCAGGACCGTACCCGCTATCGTGAGCTGAGCGAAGCGCTCCGTCGCCGCGAGTCTGAGCTGCGAATGATCATCGACGCCATTCCCGGGTTGGTTGCCTACATAACCCCGGACGAGAGGTATCGGCAGATCAACCGAGCCTACGAAGAGTGGTTCGGGCGGCCCGCTGCGGAAGTCATCGGCAAACACCTGGCTGATGTGCTGGGCGCGCCGGCGTACGAGGCGATCCGCACCCACGTGACCTCCGCATTGCAGGGCCAGCCCGTGTCGTTCGAATCCGAGGTCCCGTACGGCTCGGCCGGGCCCAAGTGGGTACGGGGCACGTATATTCCCGACCTCGACGGGCATGGCAGCGTTCAGGGGTATGTGAGTCTCGTGCTGGACGTCAGCGACGCCAAGCAGGCAGAGGTGCGCCTGGCCGAGGAAGCCCGCATCAACGAGACGCTCTATCGCGTCGGAACCGCGCTGGCGGAAGACCTCGACCTGGACACCGTGTTTGCGCGATTGACTGACGAAGCAACCGCGCTGTGCCGCGCGCAGTTCGGCGCGTTCTTCTACAACGTCGATGATCCCGAGCGCGGCAGCTACATGCTGTACACGCTGGCCGGCGTACCGAGGGAGAAGTTCGAGGGCTTTCCGATGCCGCGGAACACCGAGGTGTTCGGACCGACGTTCGCGGGCGAATGCGTCGTGCGCTCGGACGACATCACGAAGGATCCGCGGTACGGCAAGAGCGCCCCCTATTACGGAATGCCTGCCGGCCACTTGCCGGTGCGCAGCTACCTCGCGGTGCCAGTCGTGTCGCGAGCGGGTCAAGTCCTTGGCGGGCTATTCTTCGGTCACGCAAAAACGGGCATATTCACCGACCGAGACGAGCGGATGATCGTTGCCGTCGCGTCGCAAGCAGCCGTCGCGATCGATAACGCTCGCCTGCACGCCGCGACCGTGACGGCGGAGCAGCAGTACCGAGCCCTGGCCGAATCGTCGCCGCAGCTCGTGTGGACCACGACCCCCGACGGTACCGTCGAGTACTGTAACCCGCAATTTCTCGCCTACGTCGGGCTGCCGCTGGAAGACATGCGGCGCGAGCCGGTATGGAATCTGCTCGTCCATGCTGACGACGTGGCGCGGGCGACCGAAGCGTGGACGCGCGCGCTGTCGACCGGAGAACCCTACGAAATCGAATACCGTCTTCGCCGCGCGTCCGATGGAAGCTACCGTTGGTTTCTCGCCCGTGGGGCCGGTGTTCGAGACGGGGAAGGCCGCATCGTCAGGTGGGTCGGTTCGTGCACCGATATCCACGACCACAAGCGCTCGGAGGAGACGCATCGCTTTCTCGCTGAAGCGGGGGCCCTGCTCGCGTCCTCGTTCGACCACCGCCAGACGCTGCCCGCGCTCGCGCGCCTGGCCGTGCCCCACATGGCCGACTGGTGCTCGATACAACTACTGGGTAGCAACGGCCAGCTGGAGCGGACCGCCGTGACCCACGGTGACCCCCACCGGCTCGAGCTGATTCGAGAGATTGAACATCAGTACCCGGCGGACGAGAACGACGCGGCTCGGCGCGTCGCTCGCACGGGCTCGTCTGAGCACGTTCATGAGCTCACCGACGAGATGCTCGCGACGGGCGCGCGCGATTCGCATCATCTGGAGCTGATTCGAATGCTCGGGCTGCGGTCTTGGATGGCGGTACCGATCAAGGCGGATCAGCGCGTGATCGGCGTCATCTCGTTCGCGTCGTCGGAGTCGGGAAGGCTCTTCGAGCAGCTAGACGTCGACATCGCCGAGGATCTCGGGCGTCGCGTGGGCAGCGCGATCGACAATGCGCGGCTCTTCGAGCTCACGCAGCAGGAGCGGCGCCGCGCCGAGGAGGCGAGCCGCGCCAAGGACGAGCTGCTCGGCATCACGTCGCACGAGCTGCGGACGCCGCTGAGCGCCATCCTGGGATGGGTCCGAATGCTGCGCTCCGGCAATCTCGCCGAGGACAAGCGTGAGCGCGCGCTCGAGACCATCGAGCGCAATGCCAAGATTCAGGTTCAGCTCGTCGAAGACCTGCTCGACTTCAACCGCGTCATTACCGGTAAATTGCGGCTTGCGTTGGCGCCGCTCGAGCCGGCAGAGGTCGTGGAGGCGGCGATCGATGTGATCCGCCCCGCGGCGGACGCGAAGAACGTACGGCTCCAGGTCCTGCTCGATCCGGACGCAGGGTCTCTGAACGGCGACGCCGAGCGGCTGCAGCAGATTGTCTGGAATTTGTTGTCGAACGCAGTGAAGTTCACGCCCAAGGAAGGGCGCGTTTACGTGCGAATGCAACGAGAAGACTCGCACGTCGAGATCGTCGTGGCGGACACGGGAGCTGGCATCGCGCCCGCATTCCTGCCGCATGTTTTCCAACCATTCCGGCAGCAAGACGGTACCGCGACGCGCGCGCACGGAGGGCTCGGGCTCGGCCTCGCCATCGTCAAGCATCTCGTCGAGCTCCACGGCGGAAGCATCGAAGCGCGTAGTGATGGGTTGGGGAAGGGAGCGACGTTCGTGGTGCGACTTCCGGTCTCTCCGCTTCGGGCGGCCTCCGTCCCGTCTCTCGCCAAACCGGTGTCGCGTCGAGATGCGGCGCACGCAGGGCTGCAGTGCCCGCCTGAGCTCGAGGGGCTGCGGGTGCTGGTATGCGAGGACGAGCCCGACGCGCGCGAATTGCTCGAGTCCATTCTCACGGGGTGCAACGCGATCGTCACCCTGGCGGGCTCTGTCACCGAAGCTCTGGACCGTTTTTCGGAGACGATTCCCGACGTCATCGTCAGCGACATCGGCATGCCGGAGGCGTCCGGCTATGAGCTCATTCGCCGCATTCGAGCCTTGCCTCCAGAAAAAGGCGGACGCGTCCCCGCCGTGGCCCTCACCGCGTACGCCTCCATGGCAGATAGGACGCGCGCCCTGATGGAGGGATTTCAGAATCACGTCGCCAAGCCGACCGAGCCCCAGGAGCTCTTGGCGGCGGTGGCGGCGCTTGCCGGCAGATTCGCTCGCCGGTGAGGCGCCTTTTCGCCGACCACCAACGAAAGCTCGCGCTCGTTCGAGCTGGGACCGGCGCTCATCGTCCTCGCCGGCGGATCCTCTCGCGCGGGCATAAATGCGCCGCCGGCACCCTCTCGCGCGGGCAAAAATCCGCCGCCGGATCCTCTCGCGCGGGCAAAAATGCGCCGCCGGCCGCCGGCGGCCTCCTTTGTCTTTCGCTTCTCGACTTGGCGACCCAATCCAAGAGGCTCCGCCCAAACCCGATACAGGCGTTTATAGCCCCTCTCCTCGCGCGCTCTTGGATTGGGTCGCCAAGTCGAGTTGGGGCGGTGAAAGGGGTCCGTCGCGCCGCCATCGGGCTCACCGCCGTCGCCGGCCTGCTCGCGCCGTCGGGGCGTCGGCTCGAAGAAGGCGCGGAGCGGAGCCGCTACAGCGCTGCGATGATTCGGCCTGGATTGTCGCTTACCAGGTAGTCGACGCCGAGCTTGGACAGCGCTTGGGCACGCGCGGGGTCGTTGACGGTCCAGACGCCAACCAGCACCTTTTTGCTCCGCCAGGCGGTCATGCGCGGCGTGGTGACGAGCGCGTGCTCGGGGTGAACGGCGCGCGCGCCCATGCGAGTGAAGGTGGCGGCGCCGACCAACGCGGCCGCGCGCGCCATCGGACTTTTGGTGTGAAACAGAAACGCGCTCGGAATATTCGGAAGCGCGCGAGAGAGACGCCAGATGAAGCGCGGGTCGAAGCTGGACAGCAGCACGCCCCGCGCGGCGTACGGGTGGCGCTCCAGCAGCGCGATCACGCCGACGAGCAGATCTCGTCGGCGGCGCACGTCGCTCTTCACCTCGACGTTCACGAGCTGATCGTGGGTCGCGGCCCAATCGAGCACGTCGGATAGCAGCGGCACGCGCTGGCCCTCGCCGACGTCGGCGCTCTTCGCCTCGGCCCACGTCAGCTGCTCCACGGCGCGGCGATCGGCGTTGCCGGTCACACGCGCCAACGTAGGATCGTGCAACACCACGATTTCGCCTGATTTTACGAGGCGTACGTCCAGCTCGACGCCGGCTCCGCCTTCGCGGCGCGATAGCTCGAAGGCGACGTGCGTGTTTTCGGGCGCGGCGTAGCGAGCGCCCCGGTGACCGAGCACGAGCGGCGACGCGCCCGGCTTGCGGGTGAGCCGCTCCATGATTGCCAAGGAGCTCATGGCCGATGCCTCAAGCGGCGCCGGCGAGGTCGCCGTTCAGCTCACTGGCGATGCTGCGGGCGACGCGTCGCGCTTCTTCGAGCGCAGCGCTCGGGAACGAGATGCCGCCCACCACGGGGTGGCCACCGCCGCCGTAGCGCGCGCAAATCGCGCTGATGTCCGTATCGAGCGGCCGACCCGACCACGGGTTGTAGCCGACGGAAATCTTGGGACCGTTCTTGAGCAAGCCGACGACCACCGAGTACACGGAGTCGGGGAAGAGCGCGTAGGTCACGAACTTGCCGACGCTTTCCAGCACGCTCTCCGTCAAATCGACGAACACGACGCGGCCGAGTCGCTCGCTCTTTTGCTTCACGCGCGCCACGAACCGCTCGTGCTTCTTGCCGAGCGGCTTGTAGCGGTTGGCGACGGCGCGGCTGCGCGCTACCTCGTCGAGCGGGCGCCGGAGCAAATCGGGCACCAAGTCTTTGAAGAACGCGTCGTCGCCGTAGTGCTCGACGACGCTGACCAGCTGCATGATGGGCGAGGTCCGGCTGACCGCGTCTTCGGGCGAGGCGAAGCGCGCGGAGTCGACCATGTCGGCCCACTTCACGAGCTCCTTCAAATCGCTCATGTCGACGCCGAAGCGTTCACGCGCAACATCGGCGATCAGCTTGGTGCACGACGAGTAGCCGGCGTCGAAGAAGAACTGGCCCGAGCTATGCCGTCCCTCGAACACGTCACGGTCGGCGGGCGAAGCGAAGGCGGTGCGGTGGTGGTCGAAGTACCAGGTCAGCTTCTCGGTCGGGCAGAACCGGTAGTCGAGGATGGCGTTTTCATCGCCGCTGAAGAGCTTGTCTTCCGCCCGGGTCTGTCCCGTCCCATAGCCGCAGGTCCGATACTCGAAGGTAGGGCGCGCCGCTCCCAGCTCCTTCATCAGCCTCGAAAAGACCACCGCACTGGACAGACCGTCGAAACAGTGGCCGTGGGTTGCCACCACGAAGCGCATCTTGGGGGTCTTAGCATGGTCCCAGCCACATCGCGAAAAAGGGGCGCGCCCCACGCAACTGGCGGTGGCTGCGTCCGAACAGGTGAGCGATGCCGCGGACAGTCGATGATTCTGACGTGCTGGAAGGCGAGCGGTTACCTCGGCGTTTGGCCGATCTGGCCGAGCCGCCGCCGCGCTTGTACCTGCGCGGTGAGCTGCCACGCGGTCCGGCGGTAGCAATCGTCGGCACCCGCTACCCATCGCCCGACGCGGTGGCGTTCACCAAAACCCTCGCGAGCGAGCTGGCCGCGGCGGGCGTGGCGGTTCTGTCCGGGGGCGCCGAGGGCATCGACGCGGCGGCACATCAGGGCGCGCTCGATGTCGGAGGTGTCACGGTCGTGGTGGCGCCCGGCGGCTTCCGCAAGCCGTTCCCCGAGAAAAATGCCGAGCTGTTCGGCCTCATCGTCGAGCGCAGGGGAGCGTACTTGTCGCTCGTGCCCGACGACGTCGGCGCGGCGCGCGGGAGCTTCTTTGCCCGCAACGCCTGCCTGGTCGCGCTGGCGCACGCGGTGATCGTCACTCAGCTGCCCGTGCGCAGCGGGGCTGCCAACGCCGCAAAATGGGCGCGTGAGCTCGGACGTCCGCTCTTCATCGTCCCCCAGTCGCCGTGGGAGGGGCCGGGTAAGGGGGCCATCCGCGAGCTGCGCCTCGGAGGGCGACCCCTGGACCGGGCCGAAGACGTGCTTAAGCTCTTGGCCGCCTCCGGGCTGCACGCCGTGCCGACGGCGGCGGTCCAGGGCGAGCTGTGGCCCGCGTCCGCCCCCTCGGAGGAGGATCCGGTGCTCCGGGCCCTCAAAGAAGGAGCGTGTCACCCCGACGAAATCTCCGAGCGAACCGGCCTTTCCCTGGCCACCGTTCAGCAACGGATCTTGACTCTCGCCCTCTCCGGGGTGTTAGTTCCGGGCCCGTTGGGCTCCCTGAGACCTGTAACTTACTGATTTGATTGAGTAAAGCCCCGTCACCCGGTGATCACCGGGTTGCGCGACCGGTCAGAACGTCGCATTCAGGGGGCGGAAAGGCGCAGCACGCCGCATGCCCAAGACCCTCGTCGTCGTCGAATCCCCAGCCAAAGCCAAGACGATCCAGAAGTACCTCGGGAAGGGGTACGAGGTGCTCGCCAGTAAAGGTCACGTCAAGGACCTCCCCAAGAAGATGGGTATCGACGTCGCGAACGGCTTTCGCGAAACGTACGAAGTCATCGAGGCCAAGGCCAAGGTGCTGCTGGACCTCCAGCACGAGGTCAAAGACGCCGACGTCCTCCTACTCGCAACCGACCCTGATCGCGAAGGGCAGGCCATCGCTTGGCATTTGATGGAAGAGCTGCAGCGCCCCGACCTGTTGGTGCGCCGGGTCGAGTTCGAAGAAATCACGAAGAAGGGCGTCCAGCACGGGATCGACAACCCGCGCGATCTGGATACGAACCTGTATGACGCCCAGCGTTGCCGGCGCGTGCTCGATCGCATCGTGGGCTACGACGTGTCGGCGCTGGTCTGGTCCAAGCTCGCTTTCGGGCTGAGCGCCGGCCGCGTGCAGTCCGTGGCGCTGCGCTTGATCGTCGAGCGCGAGCGCGAGATCGAAGCCTTCATCCCCGAAGAGTACTGGAACGTCGGCGTTTCGCTGAAAGGCAAAGCCAAGACCAGCTTCATGGGCCGCCTGACCAAGGCCGACGGCGAAAAGCTGGAGGTCAAGGACGGCACGCTCGCGGCGCAGGTGAAGGACGAGCTGACGAACGCCAGCTACAAGGTCCAGAACGTCACCCAGCGTGAGCAGAAGCGCAACGCGCTGGCTCCGTACACCACGAGCAAGATTCAGCAGGACGCGACCAGCTACCTGCGCTTCACCACGAAGCGCACGATGAGCATCGCGCAGAAGCTGTACGAGGGCATCGACCTGAAGAAGGACGGTGGCCTGGTCGGTCTCATCACGTACATGCGTACCGACTCCGTGCGCGTGAGCCCGGACGCGATCATCGAAGCGCGCGCGTTCATCGAGGCCAAGCACGGCGCTCGGTTCTTGCCCGAAAAGCCGAACGTCTTCAAATCGCGCAAGGACGCTCAAGAGGCGCACGAAGCCATCCGCCCGACCTCGCTCGAGTACACGCCGGCCAAGGTGAAGAAGTACCTGACCGACGAGCAGTTCAAGCTCTACAAGCTGGTCTGGGATCGCTTTTTGGCGTCCCAAATGTCGCCCGCCATTTACGACCAAACCGGCGTCGACATCGAAGCCACGTGCAAGCCTGGCTCCAAGCACAAGACCTTGGGCCTGCGCGCCAGCGGCAAGGTGCTGAAGTTCGCGGGCTGGTTGCAGCAGTACGAAGCCGACAAAGAAGCCGAAGAAGAAGCGCCCAAGGAGCTGGCGGGCGAAGAGAAGGAAGAGGGGGCCGACACCCAAGGTGCGGCCGCCGCCGCCGCCGCCAGCGAAGACGAAGAGGGCCTCTTGCCCGAGCTGTCGGTCGCTGAAGCGCTCTCGCTGGTCACGCCTCCGGGCGTGCTGGCGGAGCAGAAGTTCACCCAGCCGCCGGCGCGCTTCAACGAAGGCTCGCTGGTGCGTGAGCTCGAAAAGCGCGGCATCGGCCGCCCGTCGACGTACGCCGAAATCATCAGCAAGGTGCAGGCGCGCGACTACGTCGAGCGCTTGCCCGGCGGTCAGATGAAGGCGAGCGATCTCGGTAAATCGGTGGTCGACGGCTTGGTCTCGACCAAGCTCGATTTCATGGAGCCGAGCTTCACGGCCAAGATGGAAGAGGACCTCGACAACGTGCAAGCCGGCAAATTGGCGCGCACGGACCTGCTCGAGCGCTTCTACGTCCGCTTCCGCGAGGTGCTGGACGTCGCCAAGAAGAACAAGCGCTGGGCGCCCGAGCCGGAGATGACCGAGTTCCCGTGTCCCGAGACGGGCGATCAGGGTCACAAGCTGCTCAAGCGCTGGAGCAAAAACGGCTTCTTTTTGGGCTGCGAGACGTACCCCGACTGCAAGTACACGCGCGACTTCGGGACCGACGGCGCGCCGCAGCCGGTGAAGCTCACCGACTACGACTGCGAAAAGTGCGGCAAGAAGATGATCATCAAGAGCGGCCGCTACGGCGAGTTCTTGTCTTGCAGCGACTACCCGACGTGCAAGACGACGCGCCCGGTTCCGCTCGGTGTGCCGTGCCCGAAGTGCGGCGGCGACATCGTCGAGGTGCGCTCCAAGAAGCGCGGCAGCAAATCGTTCTACGGCTGCACCAACTACGCGGCCACGCCCAGCTGCGACTTCAAGCTCTGGCAGAAGCCGATCGCGGTGCCGTGCCCGGTCTGCAAATGCCCGTTCATGACCATCGCCGGCGGCGCCAAGAACCCGAAGCTGGTGTGCGGGCGCGGTAAAGAGTGCGGCTACTCGCAGCCGTACGAAGAAGGCGCGCTGGACGCGCTCACCAATGGCGACGCGGTCGCGGTCGCGGACCAGACGCCCGACGACGCCGGCGACGCGCCCAAGCGCGGTGGCAAGAGCACGTCGGCTGCGGTCTCGCCGTGACGGCGCCGGTCGTGAGCATCGTGGGCGCGGGCCTCGCCGGTTGCGAGGCGGCGCTCACGTTGGCGGCGCGCGGCATCCAGGTGCGGCTGTACGAACAGAAGCCCAAGAGTCGCACTCCGGCCCAAACCAGCGATCGCCTGTGCGAGCTGGTGTGCTCCAACTCATTTCGCGGCGCGGCCTTGTCGAACGCGGTCGGTCTCTTGAAGGAAGAGATGCGGCGGCTCGGCTCGTTCGTGATGCAGGTAGCCGAGGAGACCAAGGTGCCGGCCGGGGGCGCGCTCGCCGTCGATCGCGAGCGCTTCGCCGAGGGCATGACCCGGCTGGTGCAGCAAAACTCGAACATCGAGGTGCGCGCCGAGCTGGTGGAGCGTTTGCCTGAAGGGCGCCCGACGATTATTTGTACGGGGCCGCTGACCGGCGACGCCTTGGCCCAGAATATCGCCGAGAAGGTCGGCGCCACCGCGCTGGCTTACTACGACGCGATCGCCCCCATCATCAGCGCGGACTCGATCGAGTGGGACGAAGTCTTCATGGCTTCGCGCTGGGACAAGGGCGAAAGTGAAGAAGACAAGACCGCGTACGTCAATTGCCCGCTGAACGAAGAGCAATACAAGACGTTCGTGGCCGAGGTGTGCGGCGCCCGCAAAATGGAGGCGAAGCCCTTCGAGGACGTGCGCTACTTCGAAGGCTGCTTGCCGATCGAGGTGATGGCCGAGCGCGGTGAGATGACGTTGGCGTTCGGTCCGATGAAGCCGGTCGGTCTCACCGATCCGCGCACCGGGCGCTGGCCGTTCGCGGTGATTCAGCTGCGCAAAGAAGACGAAGCCGGCACCGCCTACAATATGGTCGGCTTTCAAAGCCGCATGGCGTGGCCGGAACAAGAGCGGATTTTTCGCAGCATCCCCGGGCTCAAGAACGCGGAGTTTCAGCGCTACGGCGCCGTGCACCGCAACACCTTCTTGAACGCGCCCAAGCTGCTCGACTCGACGTTTCAGCTACGCGACGACCCCGGCCTGTACTTCACGGGGCAAATCTCCGGTACCGAAGGCTACGTCGAGAGCGCCGCCGGCGGGCTGCTCACCGCGTATTTCGTCGCGGCCCGCTTGCGCGGTGAAGAGCCCGTGCTGCCGCCGTCCACGACCGCCCTCGGCGGCATCGTCACCCACCTGGGCCGCAACGCCGCCGACTACCAGCCGTCCAACATCACCTTCTCGCACCTCGAGCCGTGGGACGGCCGGCGGCTCAAGAAGCGCGAAAAGTACGAAGCCATGGCCGAGCGAGCGCTGCGCGACCTGGAAGCTTTCCGGCAACACGTCCAACCGGTAACCGCGCTGACGGCGTAGCGCTTTAAGTCGCTGACACGGACCCAGATTTTCTTACAGGAAGATCAGAAGGTCGAGCGCGAGAGTTTGGGGGGCCGCGCTGGCGCCCGCGGGACGGCGGCCTCGTTGCGCGCCGACAGGCGCGGCGAACAATCCACCCCCTTCTGTCCTTCTGAGCTTCCTGTAAAAAATCTGGGTCCACCCAGTTCCGTCTGGGGGAGGCCCGGTTTCCGTATGGGGCGAGGTCGCCCAGCTGGGCGACCAGGGACAAGGCCTACCCCCCAGCGTTGCGCGGAGGGCTCGGCGGCCCCAAGTTGAGGCTCCATGGCCTCATTCGTCGCTCCGCGTGGCGAGAAGTTGCCGAAATCGCAAGGTTTTGGGCGGACATCATCCGCCGGTGTTACATTGCCCTACCACCCGTCACCCCCGGCTTCGGTTCGGTTTCGGGGAGGTAAGCCTGTGCTGGCATTAAGCGAACTCGTCTCCAAGGTCCAAAGCTACCACCCGGCAGCGGACGTCGAGCTCATCGAGCGGGCCTACAAATTTGCCGAATGGTCGCATCGCGAGCAGATGCGCAAGAGCGGCGACCCGTACTTCATTCATCCCGCCAGCGTCGCCGGCATCATCGCCGAGCTGCGTTTGGACACCGCCAGCATCTGCGCGGGTTTGCTCCACGACGTCGTCGAGGACACCGAGGCCAGCCTGGAAGAGATCAAGGGCAGCTTCGGCGCGGAGGTGGCGACCATCGTCGATGGCGTCACGAAGCTGGGCAAGATCAACTTCACGTCGCGTGAAGATCGCCAGGCCGAGAGCTTCCGCAAGATGGTCGTGGCGATGGCGCAGGACCTGCGCGTCCTGTTGATCAAGTTGTGCGATCGCCTCGACAACATGCGCACGCTCGACCACATGAAGCCCGAGGCCATCGAGCGCATCGCGCGCGAGACTCGGGAAATCTACGCGCCGCTGGCGAGCCGCCTCGGCATGCAGAACATCAAGAGCGAGCTGGAAGACCTGACGTTTCGGCACTTGGAGCCCGACGCCTACAAAGAGCTGTCGGGTAAGCTGTCCAAGAGCAACAAGGAGCGCGACAATTACATCGAGAGCGTGTGCCGCACGATCACGTCACGGCTGGCGGAGCAAGGTTTCGCCGCGGTCGTGAACGGCCGCGCCAAGCACCTGTACTCCATCTATCGCAAGATGAAGGAGCAGCAGTGTGAGTTCGATCAGGTCTACGACATCATCGCGTTTCGCCTGAACGTCGAGAGCGTGGCCGACTGCTACGCGGCGCTCGGCGCCATGCACTCGCGCTGGACGCCCATTCCGGGGCGTTTCAAGGACTACATCGCGCTGCCGAAGCCGAACATGTACCAGTCGTTGCACACGACGGTGATCGGCCCCGGCCGCCAGCGCATCGAGATTCAGATCCGCACCCACGAGATGCACCGCGTGGCCGAGCACGGCGTGGCCGCGCACTGGAAGTACAAAGAGCGAATTTCGGGCGGCGTGGACCCGAAAGACGCCGAGAAGTTCAGCTGGCTGCGCGAGCTGGCGGATTTTCAGCGCAACCTCAAGGATCCGGCCGAGTTCCTGGAGAGCGTCAAGATCGATCTGTTTCCGGACGAGGTCTACATCTTCACGCCCAAGGGCGATCTGCGCGTCTTGCCGCGCGGCTCGACACCCATCGATTTCGCGTTCGCGATTCACTCGCACGTGGGCGAGCACTGCTCGGGCGCGCGCGCCAACGGGCAAATCGTGCCGCTGCGCTACAAGCTCAAGAGCGGCGACGTCATGGAAATCATGACCTCGAACAACCAGCAGCCGACGAAGGACTGGCTGGATTTCGCGGTCACGACCCGCGCCCGCTCGCGCATTCGTTCTCACCTGCGCACGGAGCAGCGTCAAAAGAGCATCAACCTGGGCCGCGAGCTGCTCGAAAACGAGATGCGCTCGGCCGGCATCAGCTACCCCAAGTTCGCCAAGAACGACGTCGAGGTGAAGCGCGTCACGGGAGCGCTGGAGGTGTACAACCTCGACGACCTGTTGCTGCAGGTCGGCTACGGCAAAATCGACACCGATCAGGTGATCACGTTCTTGAAGGACGGGCCCCATGGCGGTGAAAACGGCGAAGCCCCGCCCTCGATGCGGCAGGGCAAAATCGAGCAGTTCGTGCGCAAGGTCACCGGGCGTGACCAGGGCGGCATCAAGGTCAGCGGCATCGACGACGTGCTGGTGCGCTACGCCAAGTGCTGTAACCCGCTGCCGGGCGACGCCATCATCGGCTTCATCACGCGCGGTCGCGGCGTCACCATCCACCGTCGCGAGTGCATGAAGGCCTTCGACACCGATCCCGAGCGCCGCATCGAGGTGAGCTGGGATTCGAAGGCGAAGATCAACCGCCCCGTGCAGCTGAGCGTCACGACCACCAACAAGCCTGGCATCTTGGCGATCGTGAGCCAGACCTTCAGCGCGCAGAGCATCAACATCAGTGAAGCCAATTGCCGCGCCGGTGACGACGGTCGCGCTCGCAATGTGTTCACGTTCAACTGTACCGATTTGTCGCAGTTGAAGAACGTGATGCGCGCGTTGAGCAAGGTGGCGGGGGTGGTGGAGGTTGCGCGGATTTAAGGGGTGAGGGGTTAGGGGTTAGTCGGCGAGAGCGCGCGCGCGAGAGAGAGACTCGGGTTAGCTGGGCTGCGCTTCAATTGCCGGTGCAGGCACCGGGAGCGCATGTGGGGGCGTTGCAATTGGCGCCATTGCAGTTGAACTGGCACGTCGCACCCTCTGCGCAGGTCGCCTTCGGGCAAACCGAGCCCCCGTCGGTGCACGAGAACAGGCAGGTCGAGTCGGCTTCACACGTCACCAGCAGGGCCGCGCAATTGCCGGACGTGTTGCAGCTGAAGTCGCACGTTTGGCCCGCCCCGCAGGTGGCTTGGCCGCTGCACACGCTGCCGCCACCGTCGCAGGTGAAGTCGCACTTGGCCCCCGGCTGACAGGTGACGTCCTTGCAGCTGCCCGCGTCCTGACAGGCGAACGCGCATGCGGCGCCCGACTTGCAGATGCTGCCGTTGCAGCTGCTGCCTCCGCCCGAGCAATCGACCGCGCAGATCGAGCCGCTGTCGCACACGACCCCGCTGCAGTGTCCGCTGCTGTTGCAGTCGATTTCGCAGGTGGCGTCGTGGTTGCACTGCACGTCGCTGCAGGTTTTGCCGCCGCCGGCGCAGTCGATCTTGCAATCGGTGCCGAGCTTGCATTCGACGCCGTTGCAGTCGGGGGCGACGCAGTCGGCGTCGTCGAGGCACTTGCCGACGCCTTTGCTGCAGCCGCTGCACACGGTGGTGTCGTAATGACAGGTGTCGGTGCAGGGGGTGATGGTCGTCGGATTTTCGGCGATGCCTTCGTCGCTGCAGGTGTGAGCGTCGCTCGTGGCACCCCCCGCGCCGCCCGC
>Ga0164241_10003548_pt1 | contig 15616 bp, 10 predicted proteins | sample OricomyardsoilBY_FD_108780 | JGI IMG/M metagenome (GOLD analysis project Ga0164241, IMG submission 108780) | Backyard soil microbial communities from Emeryville, California, USA - Original compost - Back yard soil (BY) | ecosystem: Environmental > Terrestrial > Soil > Unclassified | place: USA... | reverse complement strand
CCTACAATTTCCATCAGGTTGGCGAGCAGTTCTTTGTTGTTTTGGGTTTGATCAGAAATTTCGTGAAGCGCCGTGGTGATCTCTCGGATACCCTGCGAAATTTCTGTAGAACTCGAGTGGACGGTTCCGCTGATTTCCATCATTGTACCCATCTGTTCTCGAACCTGCCTCGTGTCTTTGTCAATTTCTTGACTTTGCGTCGTCACAGAGCTATTGAGCCTGATCACCTCTTCCAAGACGGTTACCGTTTCGCGCGCTGTCGCCGTCGATTCGGTAATCGAGGCCACCGTTCGTCCCGACTGCCCCACCGCTTCCGAAATCATGCCGTTCAGGTCTTCAAAACTCGATTCGACGGCGCGCGAGTTACCCGAGATTTCTCTGATACTCTCCGTGATTTTTGTAAGGTTGATTTGGGTTTGCTGGGCCTGTACGGACGAATTCTCTGCCAACTTTCGGATTTCTTCGGAAACAACAGAAAAACCTTTTCCGGCGTCGCCGGCGTGGGCAGCCTCGATGGCCGCGTTCATGGCCAGTAAATTGGTCTGCGCCGCGATTTCCGCAATGGCCTGTGTGGCGTCCAAAAGATTGTCCGACTGGGAACTGATTTCCTGAATCTTCGCGTTGACCGACGCCAGCAAGTCCTTCCCTTGTGAGTTTGCCTTTGAAATGTTGCTAAACAATTGAGCGTCGGCCACAATGGCTTCTCTGACGATTTCTAAGCGCTCGTTCATGGCTGAAACAGCCCCTTCGACGCGTTTGAGGGCAGCACTTTGATTCGTGAAGCTTTCATGCTGTAGGGCTAAACGCGAGATCATCTCGTTGAGGCTTTTTGTCATGAGCGTGGCACTATCGGTCTGGCGTCCTATGACTTGGACAATTGATTCCACGTTGGTATTGATCTCAAAGGACCCGGCGGCTGTTTCCTCGGTATTGCTCGATAGAATCTGAGTGCTTTTTTGCAGACTTTCGCCAATTGTACTCACTTCACGAATCATGGAAGCCAGAGTTTCACTAAACTTGTTGAAATATCCGGCAATCATCCCAATCTCGTCGTGCGAAACAATCGGCGCGTGAATCGTCAGATCGCCTCGTCCTCGGCTAATCTCGGCCAAGACCGCATCGAGTCCCTTCAACGGTCTGCGAACGATGTAGTACAGGAGCGCACCGGTGAGAAACGCCAAGGCCACCAGCAAGATGACAACCTGAATAACGTCGGAAACGATCTGGTCTTTTACCTCATTTTGGATGTCTTTGGTTGTGATACCAAGTTCGAAGGTACCGTAGACATCACTCCCTTTTTTAATTTCACCGGTGGACTTCAAATCAGCGGGGACGAGGGGATCGTGATTTGAATCGGCCGTCAAGCCGTCTTCAACACCCTTTGTCGTTCTGACCATACTTGTGAGCATCGCCTTATGTGTGTCAAAAATCTTTACCGATACGATCGACCCTGTCAGCATTTCTCCTTCGAGAACCTTGTCCGCCTCGTCAATTGCGGCATTGGAAACAGGGTAGACCAAATTATGCGCTAACCGATTGACCGAGGCCGCCGTATCGATGGCTTGCTGCTTTAAAGCGGACTGCTTAAATGAAACAATTCGATACGTTCCCGAAGTTGCCAGTACCAAGGCGATGCCGGCCAAGGCAATCAAAGTAAAACGGACTGATAATGATCCAAACTTGATGTGTTTCTTTTCCACGATGATGCCACCTTTCTCATTCAAGCCGAATTTCATGCCTAATATTGCCTCAGAGGACGTCGAGTTATGCCTATGATCAAGCCAGAAACGCTGTGGAGTCAAGAGAAAAACCGGTACAGACGGCTTTCGAAGCCCGATTAGTGGGTGGCGAGTGTTCTGAATCCCAGTTGGTGAAGACCGGAACCCTGGATTTGCCATCCTGAGGCAGTCAGTACGACCTGTCCCAAAACGTCGACAATTTCAGCATTTTTCAACAGGGCCGCAAAGTTAAGCGTTACGGGGACGATTGCCTGAACGACTTGCCCCGTTTGATAGCCGACGAGGAGATCAAACGTAATAAGATCCTTCCCCAAGTTAAGATTACTAATCACGCCTTGCCAGCGAATGGTGCAGCCCTCACAAAGTTCCGGATGGGACCGCACCTCTTCCAGGGAGACCGAATCTTCCGTGTGATTAAAGTCGGGCTTGTGAAGATACGGGATGAGGGCTCGAGCGCGTTCCTTTATAGGATTAGGAGCGTTTGACAACAAAAGCCGATTGATTTCCTTACGGGCTTGTGAATCGTGGTAGGCCAGGAACGCTGTCTGGGCCGCCTTCCAGCTTGCCATGGCCTCGTCGGGGGTCAGCGTAAGAATTCCAGTCCCCGGTAAATCAAAGTCTTTCGTATTGAGAGGTTGCTGCCAAGCTTGAGGGAGCGCGCGGACCGACGCCGCAGGATGAAGAGAACGCAAAAACTGGTACCCCATCATCGAGCCCGTGCCGACAAGACCGAGTACAATCAGCAAAAGAGCGGCTCGAATCAAAACCTGTTTGCTCGGCAAGGCAAATCGTCGAACCCGGGGAAGCCATTGTCCTAAAATTTTCTTGGGAATTCGATCCTCTAATCCATCGCTGGCAATGGATTTACGCAACTGTCTCAGGGCCGAAGCCGAAACCTTCTTCGTCCCCTTCCCGTCCTGAAGTTTCAACGCCAGTTGAACGGCCCCGGACCAATCTTTTTTTTGAGCCGTCACGACCATGAGTCCGGCAATCGTTTCAGGGGATTCGGCACTCTCCAGTTGCTGAGATCGCTGAAGGTAGGTTTCGCCGCCTTTCCAATCCTCAAGACGGAGACAACAGAGCCCCAAAATCCGAAAGAAGTCGGCATTGTCACGAAACTGAAAAACTTTGGATTCAAGCATCTCAAGCGCTGTTGTGTAGCGTCCTGACCGATAGAGAGTCCAAGCTTGCTTGAGCAAAGGATTTGACGTCATTTAGGGTTGGGGTGTTTCCGGTGTCAACGTCTTTCGGCGGGATTCGATTTGGTCGAGCACGGCTTTGAGAAGCCGAACATCGTCCGCTGAAGCCTGCCCAGGGTTCTTAAGGGCGACGTCAATTTGCTTCAAAAGGTTATCGACTGTTGCGAGGTCTTGGTCTACAGAACTGAGGGCTGGATTGCTGGCCGAGGTTAAGAGGGCATCGATGGGATTTGCCGTTACGACCAGGGTGTCGTCAAGGGATTTGATGTTACGAAGAGAAATCTCTGTTGTGACACGGCGGGTTCCTTTGGCTTCGAGCGTTTGAATCGGATACAGCTGAAGAACGGCGCTATCGTTATACGAGTACGGCAGAAGATTAAATTCCCTTCCTGTTTGAACGTCAAAACTCCAAGGGGCATCCTTGAGCCGCTTCCAATTAGCGAAGATCACTTGTTGAGGAGGGGTGCAAGCTCCACCGAGAAAAACATGAAGTCCTAAATCATCCTCAGTGGGTGAAGAGGACGACCAGAAGGCCGGATAAGGGGGGATAAGGCTCCTCTCCCCATTAATCGCTGTTCCATCGGGAAGAAAAAAATGGTCTTTCTTTTCGCCAAGGTTTGTGTCCAGGAGCCAACGAAGGCCGACGTCCAGCGCTTCAGCGCCCGTATTCAGAAAATCTACGTCGATTCTCAATCCTACAACTTTTGCTTCTGCGGTTGCTTGAAGAAACTGAAGCCTCATGGTTACCGCGAGTTCTGTTGAGGTCCAAGAGATTTTGGCTCCGCCGTCAAGTTTTTCGACCCCTGTTGTAAACAACGAGGAATCACCCAAGATAGACATCTTTTTATTGATAAGAACACGCCATTGCGATGTTGTCGGATCGTTGGCAACAAAAAGCGGACGATAATCTGGCTTTTCAAGCGACCGTGTTTGAAAGAGGCTGAACCTCCCTGATTTGTCATTGACAACGAGGCGAACGTTGCCTTGATCGACCGTCAGTGCAAAGAGGATCGAGCCAACAAAAAGGAAGAGACTGAAAAGGACCAGTTTATGAGCCATGAGAAAGCTTTCCTTGAAGAAGTTCCGCCTTAAGTGTTAAAGCCTGGACTTTAAGATTGAGAAGCTGAAGCGTCGTCGAATCCGCTGAGGGCTGCGGCGTCACTGTCGTTGTCGGCACTGTTTTAAGGGCCGCGATTAAGGCGGCCTTACTCTTCAGTTCTTCTTCAAGCGCGGCCACTTGGGCTCCTGAATCCGTCGATTTCAAAGCCAGGATTTCTTTCTGAAAGGCGGCCAATTCCTGTTCGTAAACAAGCTCCCTTCTTCGAAAATCGTCTGAAGAATTAAGGGCTTCCGTATGCGACCATTGAAGGAGCTTAAGAAGCTCATCTTCTCTTCTTTGGAGCCCGATCAGCGAAAGCCTGTACCGAGCGGCTTCCACTTTGAAGCTCTTGGGATAACCTTGAACAACCTTGGTAAAGAGGCTGGAGGCTTCTTGATAATGCCCCAAAGAAAACGCTGATTCTCCCATCCAATAGAGTGCGTTGGACACATTTTCCCCCTGAGGTGCAGCATCGAGGTAGGCACCAAAGGCCTCGATGGCGTGATCAAAATCCCCGTCTGTGTAGAGAATACGGGCCTGTAAGTATAAACCTTCTGGGCGTTGGGGATCTTGGGGAAACGTCTGCAAATAGTAGTCTAGGTTATGGGCGGCACTGCGCGTGTCCAGTAGAAAAAAGTATGTTTTTGCTATACCAAGAAATGCGGCAGCATTTTGCCTTCCATCGGGATCGGCTAAGACCTTCTGGAACTCTGCCAAGGCTTCAAGATAGCCACCCTGAGCGTAGTCCTTTTGGCCTTGAAGGAGCGCACTTTGTTCGTCCGCTGAAAGTGGCAGGGTGGCTATCCAGAATATCCCGGCAGCCATAAGCAGTTTCATGGAAACTTCCTTAAACCTTTGATCGAGTGAATATAGCTTTTGGGATCGCTTGACCCAAAAAATGCAGACCCCGTGACCAAAATATCGGCTCCCGCCTCGGCAATCTCAAACATCGTCTGCGAATTCACTCCGCCATCCACTGAGATTTGAAAGTGAGCCCCCAACTCAGAGCGTAATTGAACCAGGTGTGCGATTCGTTTCGTGGATTCAGGAAGGTATTTTTGCCCGCCAAAGCCTGGGTTAATACTCATGACGAGGACAATGTCGACGTAAGGGAGAATCGCTTCCAAAGCAGACACCGGCGTCGAGGGAACAAAAGCAATCCCCGCCTTTTTGCCATGGTCATGAATCCGCTGAACAGTACGGTGGTGGTGGGTATCGGCCTCCCAATGAAAGGTGACCGCGTCGGCACCGGCGTCGATATAGGCGTCCAGAAGGTCAGCCGGACGTTCAACCATGAGATGAACATCAAAAAATTTCGCCGTTTTGGGTCTCAAAGCTTGGATGATGGGGGGACCGAAAGTAAGATTGGGGACGAAGTGACCGTCCATGACGTCAAGATGAAGCCAGTCGCCGCCCGCCGTTTCAACTTTTTGGAGCTCGGCGGCCAACATTGTAAAGTCAGCGGCAAGGAGTGATGGGGCGGCAATGATCGGACTATTGGATTCCATAAGTCTATTTCTAACAAAAACATGTCACTGGCGTCCAGTTTAATCGTCAGATTTGCCTTGAATTGACTAAAAATCATGTCTGGGTATAATGGTAAGGACACGCTGATGAAATTTGACGCAGTCCCTTCCATCGATGAGGCCCTCGATTCCGTGCTCGAGGCGTTCCGAAACGGCGATTTTGTGAGAGCTGAAGCTCAGGCCGAATCAGCACTTTCTATCGACTTCGAACACACCGGAATTCAATCCGCCTTAAAATCCTCGCTCTACTGGAAGGATCGCCTTGCGCGATCGGAATCCCTTTCAGGTCCAGAAGAACGCGGTGACTTTCTTTTACGAGAATGGAATGGCTTCCTCACACGCTTTCGATCCTACCTCGATGATCCTTATGAGAGCGGGCTGACGGCCATTCAAGATTGGGTGTTTGAGGCTGCCGCGACGGCGTTTCTGGAGCAAGTCCCCTTTGAGGAGGAACCTCGTCAACACGATTTGGTTCTGAAGGCGGCAAGAACCTGGAAGGCCTTAGGCGCTTTTGATCGCGCCATGGAATCCTTGGATAAAGTCCTTCAACTGCGTCCTGAAGACGCTGGTGCCCTCTTTGAGATGGCTGATTGCTTGAACGCCCTAGGCGAAACAACAAAAAGCCGGCTTCTTTTTCGAGAGGCCTTTTATTGGGACGCCCAAGCTGTTAACCTGGACTTTGTATCGACGACAGTGATACAAGAATTGGCCGAGCGCTTAAAAAGCCTGGATTATTCGCCTTCCGAAGTTAAAGAATGGATTCCCGTTCACGCCGTTGTTCAAGGAATTTTTTCATCCCGACGTACCTTGAAATCCTTAGAAGTAGGTCACCTTAAACAAAGTATTAATGCTTTGAAATCAGAAATGCATGATCGTGAGCCTGCAAAACTGGTCCTTCCTCGACTTTTGTACCGCTACTTCTGGTTGATTGATTATTACACCAGCATCAATGAAAACCCAAAAAAAATTGAGGATGTTCTTTTGAACATTAAACTCCTCGATTCAAAAATATATGAACTTTACACCCGTTAATGTGGAATTGTAAGAAATGCAGGAGAGAACGATGTCCGAAGAATTGATCGCCAAGATTGAAAGCATGCTGCACGAAGAAAAGTGGACGCGAACCGCTGTGTCTGCTTTTACCGTCAGTTTAATCAAGGAACTCGATACACTTTTGGAGCAAGTCTTTCAAAAAGAAGCCCAAGAGGGAGTTCGAGAACTCTGCGAAGTCCATTTGGCAGAGGCGAAAAACAGTATCGTCGCGCTTTATCTTTCTGGAATGATCGGTCTTGAACGCCAATTACTCGACGACGCTCATTTAGTCAAACTAGTAAACCTTTTTGCTCAGAATATTAAGTGGCCCCTCGTTGAGCACATTTCTCAACAGATTCTGGTCTACGGCGAGAATAAATTTGCGTTGCGCAATCTTATTGATTGCTACCGGAACGAGGGCGATGACGCCAAGCTTCACGAGGCAGAAGAGCGCCTTGTGAAAGTCGATATCGAAGAAGCTGATATTGTCTTATCCCTAGCGCAACGTTTTGAAAAAGCCAAAGACATTGAACGTGCGGTAGACTTTTATAAAAAGGGAATTCATCGTTACATTCACAAGAAGAACTTTGGTAAGATTCGTGAGATTTGGCTCAAGCTCATTGAGTATTGTCCTGAAGAAACCGACTACTTCCACCAAGTCGAAAATAAAGTTTCAAAATTGCTTGGTGCCGAAAAAGCCTGCCAGCTCCTCGAAGATCTTTATCCCCTGTACGTTCAAAACAAAAATTGGGACGAAGCCATTAATGTTCAACTAAAAATCAATGAGTATGAACCCAAAAGCTCTCAGGTTCGCCGTGAAATTATCTCTTGTTTGAAGAGTAAGCACGCCTCGACCCCAAAGACCGAGGAATATTTGCGTCTTTCCAATATTGGGGACAGTTGGAAGAGTGTTGTCGACGGTTTGGATGACTTTCGAAAGCAAATGGCTTACGAAAAAGGCAACTTTGTGTTTCACAAGGCCTGGGGTGTTGGCCGAATTCGTGAAGTTCATGACCAAGACTATGTCATTGATTTTGAAACTCGGCGGAACCAAAGTATGGGTCAGAAAATGGCTGTCGAGGCCCTGACAAGTCTAAGCCGTGACGATATTCGCGTCATTATTGCAACCACAAAACGCGCTGACTTGGCGAAACGCATCAAAAGTGAAGCTGAAATTGACTGGGCGCTCAAAACGACAATCCGCAGCTTTGGCAACAAGGCCGATATGAAGCTGATCAAGTCTATCCTTGTTCCCAAGGTCTTAGAAGAAAGAGAATGGACAACGTGGAGTACCAAGGCTCGAAATAGAATCAAAGAAAGCCCAGAATTTGCCCTGAGCCCCGATAAGCAGGACGAATTCATGGTTCGTACCCAGCCCATAACAAAAGAAGAAAAGATCTATAATAAATTCCGGGCCGAGAAGGACTTTTTCAAGAGATACGAAATCTTGGAAGAGTTTGTGGACCTGGATAACAAAGAATCCGACTACTTTGGTGAAATCTTTGCCAGTTTTTCTAGTTACCTCAAAAGCACTAAAGTGAATGAAGAAGTCGTGGCCAGCTTCCTCATCATTCAGAAGTATTCGAAAGCGTTTCCCTTTATCAATCCTGGCTACATAAAGTCATTCCCTGAATATTTCCACCAGATTGATGACATTGACACTGTCTTTAGAAAGATCGCTAATAGCCGCCTTCGGACAGCGTTTCTCCATCAAGTGAAGCTCCATATTGCAGGCTGGGACGTTCTTTTTGTCAAACTCTTTCCCATCAGTTTGTCGGTGCATATTGTCGATGATCTGCTGGCTTCCGGCAAAGTAGAAATGGTTCAAAAGATGTTCGAGGAATTGCTCGATCGTCATAAGGATCAGAAGGAAGCCTTTTTCCAAGCCGCTAAGCTAATCTTGGAGGGAAAGGTTCCCTTTACCGCCCGCCTCACCCACGAAAAAATTTTGATCACTCTGCTCCATGACCTGGACCTTTCGTTCCGCGATATTTCTAACAAAAAAGACGTCACTGACGCCAAGCGCATTAATAAGGCAATCGCAAATGCGCTCTTTAAAGATGGAATCTTGGAAGAGTACCTGAAAGTGGCCGCGGAAGATTCCGTCCGAAGGCTCTTCAGTTTGGTCCACGATGTTCGTGATCTTAACCCCAACCTTAAAGAAGCCGTTCGCGGACAAGTTCGAGAACGCTTCCCTCAACTTGTTCTTGTTACAGAACCCCAACCCATCGTGGTTTCCACCCGTAAGGGGCTGTTGGCAACGCTCAAGATGTTCAATGCAAAGAAAAAGGAACTTCAGCAAATCTTGGAAGTCGAAGTTCCTCAGAACGCAAAGGAAATTGGAACAGCGATGGCACTGGGCGACCTCAAGGAGAACGCGGAATACCATGCCGCCAAGGATCGGCAGACCTTCTTGAGTGCTGCTGTGGGCACCCTGAATAAGGAACTTGATTCGGCAACCGTAATTGGCAAGTCAGACGTCGACTCAAATAAGGTTGGCTTTGGAACGATTGTCACTCTTCAAGTTACGGGAGAAAAGAAGACCGAAACCTACACCATCTTTGGCCCTTGGGAATCTGATCCGTCCCAGAACGTGATTTCCTACCTTTCACCCTTTGGCGACAAGCTCCTGGGGGCAAAAGTGGGCGAGCTTCTCAAGTTCACCATTAACGAAAGAAAGTGCGACTATTCTGTGAAAGACATTCAGGTGGCCGATTTCTAAGACTTTGGGGCCTGGGTGGGGGTCTCCGGACCCTTTTCCCAGTCCTTAATGAGAGCGGCGGCTTCCGCTTGCACGTTTGGGTCTGTGTCTTTTGCGGCCATTTTGGCAAGCATTGCCTGATATTCTGTGAAATGGCCGAGCCTTGCGGCGTGTATTCCAGCTATGCGCGTGGGTGCCTTCTTCGACGCTAAGGCAAGGCCAAAGGCTTGCCGGAAATCGTCTCTAAAGGGAATAAGCGCATTTGTCAGGGCTGCGGAAAGCCCGCTAAAGGTGTCTTTGTCGTCGGCATCCATAAGTGCCTTTACAGCGTCCATCGAGCCGGGGTAGTTGTTTTTCGTCATCAGCTTTACAGCGCCTTTCCAAACCTCGGGAGCCTGTTTTGTATCCTTAACAACCGAAAGCACTGTTGTCGGACCATCAGGATATTTTGCCAGCGCAGTGAGCGTTGCCAAGCGGACTTTGGGGTCAGGATCGTTGTTCAGCCGATAGACCAAAAGGTCCTTAAGGCCTGGGTCAAGAAGGTCTTCCGCCGCCTTTGCGGCGGCAATACGAACCGACGCGTCTGAGTCTCTGAGGGCTGAAATGAGACTGGCATGCCTATCAGCGTGTCCGGGGAAATCACCGAGGATGGAAATGGCGGCGGTTCGCACAATGGTATTGGAGTCGTGAAGAGCCTTCGACACGGTATCCCAAGTGGACGGGTCCTTAATTTTGCCGAAGGCCTCAAGGATTGTCTTTCTCATCAGCGGTTGATCGGAGTCGTCATCGTATTCGGACTGAAGTATGGGGAGCGAAGTCTGAGCTTTCAGTTCTCCTAAGGCCCAAATAATATCAGGTTTTGCGTTTGAATCGGTCTCGGGGTCTTGAAACAAGGTGATGAGGGTTGGAATTTGATCCTTCGCCCCCAGTTTTCCCAGGGCTCTGATCGCACTCAGTCCTAAAACCTTATTTTTATCTTTCATGAGTTTGGCAAAGGTGGGAGCGGCCTTGGTGCTGTTGATCTCGGTCAGATACGCAACAGCGTCCAATAAGAGACTATTCCCCTTATTGGTAGAGTCTGAAATCTCATGGATCGCCTGCTCTTCGAGTGAGGAATCCTTCATGTCTCGAAAGAAAAGAAGGAGCTCATCCTTGAGATCGTCTGTTTGAGCGTTGGAATAGGCCTGAACCAACAGATCGTGATAGTCCTTGTTTCGTTCCTGGTGAAGTGTGCGAACCAGATCTCAAACCTCACTTTCGATACCGTATTTGAGAACAGCCTCACGGTCTGCCTTTGAAATTGGTACGCACCAAAGAAGTCCGGGGATAAATACGAAGACAAGAAAAAGGCCGATGCACGTTGTTTTCAATTTCACTTTTGACTCCCCTTTGTTCGAAGATAGCGCCAAGGAAAGATCCCGACGGCAAGAAGGCCAACGGTAAGAAGAACAAGAGCGCCGCAGCCTTCAGCGAGAAAAAGGAAAACACTTGTCAGGGTCATCCCTCGACTCCACCAATTCCCTATTTCAGGACTAAGACTAAGATAGCCCCAGACAAGGGGTAAACAGGCCAGCCCTACCCTAATGACAAACCACACAAAATGTCCCAAGGGGACGTCGCTTTCTTTTTGTGCGATCAAAATAAGAAGAATAATGGCTCCCACGACGTACCCAACGACACTTCCTAACGCCAGTCCGACCACACCCCACGAGGTTTGCATCATAATGACTGAAATCACAACGTCGCTGGCAGCCCACACTAAGGAAACGAGGAAGGGGGTACGAAAGTTACCACGGGAATAGAAATACCGTTGAAGAAATGAAAAAATTCCTGCAAAAAAAAGGCCGCCTGATAGCCAAGAAAGGACCCTTGCCGCGAGTTGGGAATCCTGGTACGTGTACAAGCCCCGTTGAAACGCCAGGGCAATGACGGGCTCCGAAAAGAGCGTGAGAAGGACAGAGGCGGGAATCAGGAGGAGCGCTTGAAGTTCGAGGCCTTGAAAGAGTGCCCGCTTGGCTCCTAAATGGTCACCGCCTGCGTTGAGGCGGCTCATGCGCGGGAAAAATACTGTGATCACAGAAGCACTCAAAACACCTGCTGGAAGTTGCCAGAAAACAATGGCGTTAGACAGGGCCGAAGCACTCCCCTCGTGGAGGACTGTCGCCAGCGTCATAGAAATCTGCTGGTTTAAAAGCGCGATTCCACTCGTCATAAGCGCGGGAACCCACTTTTTGAGAGTTTGTTTCAGTTCCGGAATTTGAAAATGGAGAAGCGGCTTCATCGAGTAGCCCAATTTTCTCAGAGGAATCCACTGCAGAAGGATGGGGAGGAGTCCCCCCACAAGAACACCCGGCACCTGGGCGTACACCCCCCATGTTGGTGCCCAGAGAAAGAGAGACACAATCACGGCGAGTGAGAACAAGAGGGGACTGACGGCCGGAATGACAAACTGGCGATGGGTATTCTCCACGGCCATCATGACGGCGCTCCAACTGACCAAGAAGAGGAAGCCGATGAACCAACGAAAGAGATTCACGGCAAGATCTTGCTTTTCGGCAATCCCGCCGAACGGTGCCAGCAAGGCAATAATCTGAGGGGCAAAGACGATCGAGAGAACCGTCAACGGAAGAAGAACCACAATTTGCAAGGAGAAAATAGCGCGTACCAGTTGCCGCGCGCGGACACGGGTAGGATCGTCGACAAGACTCTGCGACAGAACCGGTATAAATGCGGTAGAAAGGGCCCCTTCGGCGACAAGTTTGCGTAAGTTCATTGGAATGTTGAACACGGTGTTCAACACATCGGCCTTCCATCCTTGGCCAAAAAAAGCACTGACGACGGCATTCCGAAGAAATCCTAAAATTCGACTCAGAAGCGTTGCCGCACCGACGACGGCGGTGTCAGCCATGCGCTTTGCCTCCATACCTCTTGAGAAACGCTTGCTTAAAATCCAAAAAACGCCCTTCCCGGATAGCAACTCGGATCTCCGCCAAAAAGCGGTGTAGAAACTGAAGGTTATGCTCGGTCGTCAGCATCGGACCAAACATTTCATTGCATTTAAACATTTGACGCAGGTAGGCCCGTGAATAGGTCTGACAGGCGTGACAAGGGCACCCCTCTTCAATAGGAGTAAAGTCTCTCTCAAACCGAGCCTTCTTCAGGTCGATAAGCCCGTCTTGTGTAAAGGCACTTCCGTTTCTCGCAATCCGCGTGGGATAGACGCAATCAAAGAGATCAATCCCCTTCTCAACGGCCGTTAGAATATAGTCCGGCGTGCCGATCCCCATTACATAGCGGGGTTTTTCGTCGGGAAGATAGGGCACGACAACGGAAAGCATGTCTTCGTACACGTCAAACGGCTCACCGACCGAAAGGCCTCCGATGGCAAGCCCCGGTGTCTCTGCGGCCAGCGTCAATTCCGTGCTCTGCCGCCGTAGTTCGGCGTCGAAATTTCCTTGAATAATTCCAAAAAGTTTGCCGTCGTAATGGGGGCTTCGTTGTTTCCAACGATCAACGCTTCTTTGCAGCCATTCGATGGTTGTTTTCAAAGCGCTTTCTGCTTCACGCCGTGAAGCCTCGGGTCCGGTGCATACGTCCAGGGGCATCAAGATGTCACTACCAAAGCCCTCTTGAAGCTCAACCACAAGTTCCGGAGTCAAAAGGTGGTAAGAGCCATCAATGTGAGATCGAAACTTCACGCCTTCGGGGAGAATTTTACGAAAGGGGGCGAGCGAAAAAACCTGGTAACCGCCGGAGTCCGTCAGAATATTATGTTTCCACCCAGAGAACTGATGCAGTCCTCCGGCTTCTCGAATGACTTCGATCCCGGGCCGAAGGTACAAATGATAGGTGTTGGCAAGGATAAGCCGGGTGCCCATCGCTTCGACGGTCGAGTGGTGAATGGCCTTTACACTTGCATTTGTACCGACGGGCATGAAAGCAGGAATGGGAAGCTCACCATGGGCTAGCCTCAAAGTACCAGTTCTGGCTCGGCTCGACCTGTCCTTGGCATCAATAGAAAGCATGGAACCACCTTTAAGAGCGAGCTCGGTGAAAGAGAAAGGCCCCGGCCAATGCCCCCACAAAAACACCCGCGTTAGCTCCTAACCAGGGAGGAAGAACCCCTGTCTTGGCTAACAGCCCAAAAATCATTTGGAGGATCACGTAAGAGGCCGAAATGAGAAGGCTAATGAGGAGACTCATAAGAAGAATGTTCTTCCGAAAGCGCCCGCCAATCGCAGCTGAGACCCAAATTACCACAAAGGGTGAAAAAGAAAAAGAAAGCCGTTGCAAAGCCTCGGTTTCTGCTTCCGCATAGGGAAGCCCCCCTTGTTTAAGGGTGTGGACATAACGGAGTGCTTCGGAAAAGGTGAGCTCCGACACATTAATATTATTCTTTTGAAATGACTCCGGAGCGTCATCGACCATGGGGTCTTCCCATTGATCGTCAAAGGTGTACTGAATTGTTCCGTCGGTTTGCGGCGTGTAGGCTTTAACCTTGTGGAAGACCCAAAAGTGACCATTCCAGTCTGCCCATTCCGCGTCACGCCGAAGTAAAAATGACCCATCGTCCTTTTTCCAGACGCAGATAATATTTGTCAAACTCTTGGTTTGATCGTTGTAGTAAGCCGCGGAATAAAGAAGCTTTCCACCGTGAGAAAGGAGTGCGACGTTTGCATTGCTTTTACTCGAAAATCCTTGAAGGGTACGGGTTAGCTCTTGTCTTTGATGTTCACTTTGAATGACGCCCCGATCATTCCAGAAAAATAAAAACACACTGGCCAAGACTCCAACAACAAACAGCGGCGTTGTAAATTGTCTTAGACTAATCCCCGATCCAAACACGATAACAAGCTCATTATGGGCGTAAAGGGACCCCAGCACGAAGGAAACAGAAAAGAGGAGCGAGGGAGAAAGCGACCAAGAAAGGGACTGCGGAATGTAGAGAACCGAAAGTTGTAATACGGAAGGAAGGGTTGCACCCAAAGGAATTAATTTTGAAAGATTCACCAAAAGGTCTGACAAAACAAGACTCAAAACGAAGAACATTAACGAAAGAAAAAAGAGAAAAATAAATTGCGAGGAGAGATAGCGCCCTAACCTGTTCATCGTCGTAACCTCCACAATAAGGGTGCCCCGCCAGCAAGAATGAGGAGGTTGGGGAGGAACAACGCGAGCGCGGGGGGCCAGGCCCATTCGAGTGCTAAGGTTCGCGCCATAAGAAGCGATGCCCAAAATAGAACAGCCGTAAGGAGCCCTAGTCCAATGATTCCGGTCAGTCCCCTTCGTTGTAAAAGAACCGCCAAGGGGTAGGCCAAAAAAACAAAACAGAAGCACGCTAGCGGAATAGAAAATTTCTGATACAGTTCCGTCTTCCAACTGGCTAAAACTTGACTAGTAAGATCTCGTCCTTTCATGTCTTTTAATCGACGAAGGGATTGATCCAGATCTGCTTTCCGTTGGGGGTCATCAAAACTTTTTGTCCACCATAACCGTCGAATCTTTTCTTGCTCAGCTTTCATGGCCAGTAAGAGGGTTGCTTGAGTTTTGTGAAGCTCTTCTTCTTTGGTTTGAATTTGTTTCGCCAGATCAAAAGATCGCATTTCTTTCGGACCGATGGTAGGGGCCGATGGTGCTAAGTCTTTGAGGACAATATTGTAGTCGAGCGAATTTGCTTGGTAATAGTCAAAATCACCTGGTTTCCCAGGAGAAGGAACAATACCCAGAACGTCTTCAAAATGAAGGGTAAGAACCCCTGACCAACGGGTACTATTCATCAATTCGGCCCGTTTTGCGGTGATTAATTGTGACCCGCCGTCGGCGGTTTTATCCAAGAGACTAATTCCGAAGACCGTTCGGCCTTCGACTCGTCCCGTGACAATAAAAAAATTTTTGTAGAACTTGACGGCGTAAGATCCTAGTTCGAGTTCCGGCGTTGACAACAAAAGTTCACGATAGACCCGATTAAACGTAACGGCACCTTGAGGCAGGAGAATGTCGTTGGCAAAGTAGGATCCTGCCGTGAAAGCGAGACCTAACAGAACAACGGGAACCATGAGCCTTCGATGAGGAATTCCGGCCGCCAGGGCCGCAAGAACTTCCTTATCGCCCGCAAGCCGCCCCACAGAAAGAAGAATTCCTAAGAGTGACGCAAACGGCGCGGTCAAGGCGAGGATTGAGGGAAGACTCGCGGCAATAAGAATGAGGACTTGTTCTAGCGGAGCTCGCTTTTTGAGAATTTCCTCGGCAAGGAGAAGAATCTGATTCAAAAAGAACAGGAGAAAGAACAGGAGAAAGGCGACCGTAAAGGCGAGTAAGAT
>Ga0164241_10003547_pt1 | contig 15628 bp, 16 predicted proteins | sample OricomyardsoilBY_FD_108780 | JGI IMG/M metagenome (GOLD analysis project Ga0164241, IMG submission 108780) | Backyard soil microbial communities from Emeryville, California, USA - Original compost - Back yard soil (BY) | ecosystem: Environmental > Terrestrial > Soil > Unclassified | place: USA... | reverse complement strand
GATCATATCGGTATCGACCAGGTTGACGAACACAAACTGCGAATCCGGCGGTGCGGCTCGAACGAGTTCCAGGGTGCGGGCCAGGCAGGCTGGGTTTCCCTTGTCCGGGGAGGTTTTGGACAGGCCTTGCTGGTTAAAAATGTCGCCTATTTTCCCCACCCCTACCGTTTCAACCCCATGCTTGTAAAGGTGGTCGAGAATCGACAGCCCGGGGAGTTTGTAACTGTAATCATGCCGGCCGCTCGTCCGTTCAAAGGCCCCAACCACCCCTCGAAAAGGTCTGGCGATGACTCGTCCTACTTTCCAATCGTCACAAATAACACGAGCGGAATGACATAAGCGGTAGAGTTGATCAAGGGTCAGAACTTCTTCGTGCGCGGCAATTTGGAGAACTGAATCACCCGAGGTATAGACGATGGGTTTGCGCGTTCTCAGGTGTTCCTCTCCCAGTTCCTCAATGATCACGGTCCCGCTGGCGGCCTTGTTTCCCAAAAATTCATATCCTGTCTCTTGTTCAAGCCGCTCTAAAAGTTCAGCGGGAAAGGAGGGAAATTGGGGCTGAAACACAGGAAAAGGTTGCTCCAAGATAAGTCCCGCCATCTCCCAATGCCCTGTTGTCGTGTCCTTTCCAGGACTCCTTTCCCGCATGACACCGTAGCTTGCTTCTGGAACCGGCTGGGCCGGACAGCCGGGTATCTCAGTATTCAGGAGCCCGGCGGCGTTCCCCAGCCCGAAACGAGTTAAAAGGGGCCACTGAACCCCTCCGACAGCCTTGCCGATGTGCGCCGCCGTGTGGCTGCCTTCGTCGCCGTACTGCGGGGCATCGGGCAGGGCTCCGATACCAAAGCTATCAATAACCAACAGAAATGCTCGCACCTTGTTCCCCTTTGAACTCTTTGACAATACCAACCGAGGCACTGGCACCAATCCTTGACGCCCCGGCTTCGAGCATTGCCAACGTTTCGGCCAGGGTTCGGATTCCGCCTGAAGCCTTCACGAACATCCCCTTGCCGATCGAATGACTCATGAGCCGAACTTGGGACGCCGTCGCTCCGGCGGCGGCGAAGCCAGTGCTTGTTTTGACAAACCGAGCACCAGCCCGCGTGGCAGCCTGACACGCCAAAACAATTTGTTCTTCATTGAGAAAGCATGTTTCCAAAATGACCTTGAGCGGAACGGTCCCCAAGGCCTCCTTAATCTGCGACATCTCTCCCTCGACTCGACTCCAGTCGCCTGCCAGCGCCCAGCCCAGGTTCATCACCATGTCCACTTCGCCGGCACCGGATTCCACAGCTTTGCGGGCCTCAAAAACCTTCGTCGGCGTCTCGTTAGCACCTAATGGGAAGCCGACAACCGTGCAGGTTAAAACTTCGCTTTTTGAGAGTTGTTGAGCCGCGAACTCGACCCAGCACGGCTGAACACACACCGAGGCAAAGCGATACTCCAAAGCCTCTTCGCAAAGCTTACGAATATCCTGTTCCGTCGCTGTTGATTTCAATAACGTATGATCGAACTTTTTGGCGAGTTCTCCAAAAGTCATTCCTTACCTCCCTATTTTTTTGAGAATGTTGAAATCATTCTTCCGTTGTCCGCGAGTCGAAGTGCCACAAACTCTCGATCAAGATTCAGACTCTCGAGCAAGCGATCCAGTCCGTTTGCGTCGAAAAGATTGCGTTCATGAACCAAATAGATGAGAGCCCGTTCGGCTAAGCACGGGATTCTCAAGGTATTACGAAAAATCTCGTCTTCGTTACGAAGACTCTGCGCCAAGAGTGACTTCTCGGGAGACTCGGCTAGACAATGGAGTTCCCGCTCCAGTCCGTCGGGTTGGCCGTGAACCCAGGCCTCACCGAGAGCCACCAGAGTCAAGTAGGTGTATTCCTTGGCAGGAAGTCTGTGATGCGTTTCACATCGAGTGCAGTAATTGGGTTGTATGGGGTCAACAGAAGCCCGGTCCCCCCCAATGATAATCAGAGGATCGAAAAACGGTGCTGGACACTCGTACCCGTCAACGTCGTACCAACGATAGGTGTAAATCGAATCTTGAATACAATTGGGGTGCTCGCAATACGCTGTCAGGGGAAAAACATCCGTGGCCTGTTCCAAAAGCAGCCTTGCCGTGGTGTTAAAGATCTCACAACGAAAATTCAACACAAGCGTAGGGAAAATAAACGATATATTCTTCTCTTCACTCACTTTGCGGACGACAAAAGCAAGCCGTTCCTCGTAGAAACTGGCTTCGTCGAGAATCCAAGTTCCTACCTCGGGGTGCTCGGACAACAGCACTTCGAGCTCAAAGGAGTTGCGGATACTCGCTAAATGGTCCCCCAATTGTTCGTAGCCGGACCGATAGGCCAGAGCGTCGGCGGGATAGTCGGGGAATCTCTGGGCATCCAAAGCCGAGCGTAGAAAAAACACATTACGGCGGTCGGCCGCGCCGGACGAGGTCAGGGAGGCAACCCCTTCGGACTTTTTGAGCAGAACCCGGCTATCCCGCCAAACCCGCGCAGAAAACTCTGTCTTTCCAGAACCCATGGGGCCCACAACAAGGATTCTTCTTTTTGAGGGCCGAAAGTCAAAGTGATCGGCAGCGTGATGCACCTTAAGACCTGGCAAACCCAACGACTTCAGGTAGGACGAATCTTCAGAAGGAACCATGTCGTTGAGTATAGTGCAGTTTGCCAAAAACCGGGAACTCTCCTATGCTCGACGCATGGAACCCTCATCCTTTCTGTTACTTCCCAAAGTCGAATTACACGAACATTTAGACGGAAGTCTTCGTCCCCAGACCATTCTGGATTTGGCTCACGCGCAAGGGGTTCGCTTGCCCGTTCAAACCGTAGACGAACTGGTTCCCCTCTTGTCTCCCGGACCGTCGAGTTTGGAAACCTACTTGAAGGCCTTTCAGATCACAACCTCTGTTATGCAGTCTCCGGCCGCATTGATTAGAGTAGCCCAAGAGCAGGTCGAAGATTGGTATCACGACGGCGTCGTCTACGGAGAAATTCGTTTTGCCCCCGAACAACATCTTTTACAGGGTCTCAAACTCCAGGAAGTCGTGGAAGCCGTTCTCAAGGGACTCGACGAGGGAAAACGACAGTACGGTGTCGAGACAGGACTCATCCTGTGCTCGATGCGCCACGCAACACCCCGTGTAGATATTGCTCGCTTGGTTGACGAATACCAGGGTTCCGGGGTTGTCGGCTTCGATCTCGCGGGGGAGGAAGCTCCTTTTCGTCCCGCGCTTTTCCAAAAGGCCTTTGACTACTGTGCCGAACATTTTCTGGCCGTCACGTGCCATGCCGGCGAGGTCACGAGTGCTGACTATATTCGAGAAGCTCTGGTATCGTGCCGGGCACTGCGGATCGGCCACGGGACACAGCTCATGGAAGACTTCAAAAATGCCGATCCCCTGTGCCCCGGTCCATTGGCCCGCTGGATCATTGATCGCGGCATTCTTTTGGAAGTCTGCCCCTCGTCTAATGTTCAAACCAAGGCCGTGACGAGCTTGCACGATCACCCCGCCCCCCGCTTTTTAACGGCGGGAATCCGAATGGCTCTCTGTACGGATAATCGGCTTGTCAGCGCCACCTCGCTCACTCGCGAGTGGGAATTGGCGTCTCAGTCGTGGGGTTGGGACCTTGAACTGGGAAAACGTTTACAACGGCAGGCCATGGAGGCCTCCTTCGCGTCAAAATTCGTGAAAGACGCGATTGTCACAAAACATTTTCAGGAGCTTGCCGATAAGAAGGGGGTATGAAGACTCCCCTTATCCTTTTGGCTGTATTGGCTATCGTTTTTATGGGCTGTGAAACGCCTCCGCCTCCCCCGCCGCCTCCTCCGGCAAAGGCGACCCTCCTTGATTTAGTTGAAAATCAAAACATAGACAAAATCCGTCAAATGTTCGGACTGGACGAGGACGTCAACAGCGTCAACGCCCAGGGACAAAGTGCCCTGCATATTGCGGCCATTAAGGATCTCTCCGACATCGCGGCGGTTCTTTTGGCCCGCGGCGCTACCGTTGATCTTCAAGACGCCGACGGCAACACCCCCTTGCATCTTGCCGTCAAGAATGGTTCCACCAAGATTCTTCCCGTCCTCGCTCAGTACGGAGCGAGCCTTTTCTCTGTCGATAAAACCGGAAAATCGGTGCTCCAAACGGCTCTCCAGCAAAACCCCAATCTCATCCCGCTGCTCGTCACCAAAAAAACAATCGGAAACCAAGATTCCCAGGGGAATACGGTTCTGCACGTCGCGGCGTCTCAAGGTCTTGAGTCCCTCGTTGGAATCTTGATTCAATTAGGCGCGAGTGAACAAACACGCAATTCGGCAGGACTGACGCCTCTCGACGTGGCCCTCCAGTTCCCGCAAAGTCTTCCACACGCTGGAATTGCGTGGAAAATGATTCAAGACGGGGCCCCCCAGCCCCTGGATAAGCAGGTCCGCTACTTTTGGATGGCGGGTCATGCTCATAATCCTAACCTGGCTTTTGATATGGGCCAAACGCCGCTGGATTTTGCCGCGAGCAGAGGTCACCTCGGCCTGCTTAAAGTCCTTGTCCAACAGGGTGCCAATATCCATGCGATCGACCAGCCGGGAAACACTCCGTTGCACCATGCTGTCGCCGCCGGAGATGTCGACGCGGCGACTTATCTTCTCGACCAGGGTGCCGACATCAATGCACGGGACTTTAACAACAATTCAACCCTTCACTTGGGTCTCACCAGCCCTCATCCCTTGGAAATGACAAATTTTCTCTTGGGACGAGGAGCGAAACCAGAGATCAAAAATAACTTTGGCAATACCGCTCTTCACCTCGCGGTGAGTTTAGGGCTTCCGCCCGAATTGGCGAAAGCCCTGGCCGCGAAAGGAGCCGACGTCAATTCACGAAACAAGCGAGGCGATAGTCCCCTGCTCACAGCGGTCCAACAGGCAAACCAACCAATGATTACCACGCTTTTAGCCCTGGGAGCGAACCCCTTTGCCGGGAATAATGCCGATCTGTCGCCCCTTACGGAATCTATTCGTCTGGGCTTGCCCAACTTAAGCTGGTTAATCACGGCGGCAAATAAGTCTCAGGCCGACGACAATGGCAACACCCCCCTCCACATTGCCGTGGCTATGGGCAAATATCCTGAAGCGGTAAAATACCTGCTTTCCATCGGCTCGAACCCGAATGAAAGAAACAAACAAGGCCAAAGTCCCCTTCATCTGGCGGTCACGAAAGCCGACCTTCTCTCAGCACAGAGCCTTTTCGGCGCGGGCGGAGATCTCTTTTTGATCGACAACGCGGGCCGCTCCCCTCTCTCCCTTATTTTTCATGGCGATCCAACCTTCGCCGATGCCTTTTTCACCGGGGATGTTCTTGAAGCCCGCGACTCAGCCCGTAATACCCCTCTCTTTTTAGCCATTCAAGACGCCAACGCGACAATGGTTAATCTCTTGATCCAAAAAGGCGCCAACGTGAACGCCCAAAATCTCTCCGGCCAAACGCCCCTCCACGTGGCCGTCGCCACCGGTTCCTTGGCCATGGTGAAACTTCTTTTAGCGGCCAAAGCCGATGTTAACGCGCTTGACGGTCAGGGAAATGCTCCCCTCCATGGATTAGTGGTGACCTTTTCTCAAGCCATTGGTGAAACCCTTCTCAATGCCGGTGCCGACTCTTCTCTTCGAAACAAGGATGGCCGTACCCTTCTCCACGATGCGGTTTCCCATGGAATTCCCGACCTCGTCACCTGGCTCCTGGCTCAACACGCCAATCCCAATGTGCCCGATAACCACGGGCGGACCCCGCTTTTTGACGCTTCGGCGGCGGCTAGTCCCGCCATGGTCTCTCTTTTATTGGCATCGGGAGCCAACGCGAATCTTAGGGACGACACAGGCTCGACAGTTCTTCACGCCGCCGCGGGCGCGGCCAATGCCGATGTTATCCGCCTTTTGATGAATGCCGGTGCCGACCTGTTTGCTGAAAACGCCGTTGGTCTGACGCCTGTGGCCATCGCGCTTCGAGGGACACCTGACAACTGGAAGATTGTCTTCAATCCAACCAACGTGAATTTACAAAATAACCGCGGCCAGTCAGTCCTCCATTTGGCCGTTCTCGCGCACAGCTCACCCGCCGCGATACAGTTTCTTCTCGGGCTCGGAGCTCATATTCAATTGCGAGACAAGGACGGGAAGACCGCTCTCGACGAGGCCATAGCAACAGGTCAGACTTCTTTAGTGGATGTCCTCGATCCTCACTCAGGGGTCAAGGTTGAGAAGGCTCCCGTCGCTCCCAACGGAGCGAAAAAAACATGAAACTCGGGTGCGTCCGACGGCATTCTTGGTGTGGCACGCACCACTTCCTTCGAGCCTGACGAAAAGCAATATCGTATCGTCGTCGCAGTCGATACGGATTTCTTCGACATGAAGCTGATTGCCGGACGTTGCACCCTTTACCCAAAGCTCATTTCGAGACGTTGACCAAAATGTGGCTCGAGCGGTAGAAAGCGTGGCTTTCCAGGCAACCTCGTTCATCCACCCCAGCATGAGGACCTGCTTTGTCGCGGAATCTTGAACAATGGCCGGAAGAAGGCCCCCTCGCTTCTGAAAATGAGGCGAGAACGGTTCACTGCTCATTGCTGGCCGCCTCTGATTTCAGTTCTTCAATCTTTTGTTCGAGGTCCCGCAGTTTACGATTCCAGTCGTCCACTTTCTTCTGAAGTTGTTCTCGGCTTCGTTCGAGGAGTTCCATTTTGACAGATTTTGGGTCGGGTGCCGCCGATGGCTCAATTTCGGGAAGAGGATCCCCTCGAAGTTCTTGGCGGAGCATTTCCGTACTGTAGCCTTCGCGGCGCTTGTGTTCCATGTCGCGGCGGATCTCTGGATCTTTCACCGACGTCATGAGCTTTAAGTGGTCCAACCCAAACTCCGGGGTCAGGTCTTGAGCAAAACTGGCCATGACCGTCTTGGCCGTTGTTCGCGACATGCAAAGAACCCGGTCCATGTAGTCCTCAAACCGGACATGATACTTCCCGCAAAGTTGAACAGCCTGCAAAAGGGCCTGGCCAAAATCCTTCATAAGCTGGCCGTTTTGGGCCAAGTAACGCGTCTGAATTTCGTTCGTGAGACGAAGGAATTCGGGTTCCTTTTGAAAGACATTTTGGTAAACACCCAGCTCTTCCGCTCGGGCTAAAAGCCGGTGAAACAAGCTCCAATACACTGAGGTATGGCTTCGAATAGTTGCCGGACGGGCCGAGGAACAAAAATGAAGGTGGTGGGCAAATTCGTGAATCGCCGTGTAAATGAGTTCTTCGTCCGAAGTGAAGTTTTTGTTGTGCAACAAGACTTCGCGGGTTTCCGGCTTGTAAAGGCCGTTCACTTTACGGCTCGATTTTCCAGTAAAGACGAGTTCAAAATCGGGTGCCTGAGGCTCAATTTTGAGAAGCAAAGATTTGACCTGCTCCTGATTCATGGGTAGGCGCTTATCGGAGGCTCAACGAAAGTGTTCGCGGAGCCGCCTCTCCTTTTAGATATTTGACAAGGAGACGAACAAGAGTGTACGGACTCCTGCGCTTGTCTTTGTCTGCTATAACGAGTTCGACTCAATTCTGCAAGACCCGCGATCGACAAACAGCCCGCTTGAGCCTACAAATGCCAAGTTCCTGTGGAATTGGAGATTTGCAGTTCGCCCGATGACAGGGTCAGAGTCACCGTTCGGCTAATGCTCCCCCCTGTGTCTTCCGCGTTGAGCCTCACGCCCTTAGCGGATAAATATTTTTTGACAGCGAGAGTGTTTCTGCGGCCAATATCAAACGACTCGGTAACCTCAAACATGGCAGCCCCTCCCACAAGCTTGACCCACCAAGAATACTGTTGGGCTCCCCGCCGCTTGAGTGCCGCAAAGAGGGAGTCCAGACCGGTATCAACAAAGTAGCCCGGCTGTTCTCGGGCTTTTTGAGGGTTGATCACACTGTCAGGTAAGGCAACATGAACAAGGCCGCCCACTTTTTCTTGAGCATCCCAGACAACCAAAGCCACGCAGGAACCCAGAGCGTAGGTCCTGAGTTCACCGGAGTTTCGTCCTACGGCAAAGTCCCCAATACCAATATCCTTACAGTTCACCCGTCCTTCCTTTGTTGAGTTGCTCCCAGACTTTATTTAGGGGTACATTAGGTTCATGGCAAATATATCGATTATTTGGGACATCGAAAACGTTACCCCGCCCGGCAATAACTCGTTGTTCATCGACTCGCTGCAGGAGTATGCCGAAAATCTCGGGCGAGTCGTTGCGGCCAAGGCCTACGCTGACTGGAGCACGCCTAACTTTACAAAATTAGCCCTTCAGTTGAAAAAGTACCATTTTTACCTTGTTCACGTCCCTTCTGAGCGTAAGAAGAAGAATTCGGTCGATATTCAACTTGTCAGCGACACTTTGGAAATTCTACGGCTCTACGAACACATTGACACGATTGTCTTGGTGACGGGTGACAGCGATTTTCGTCCCCTGCTCCTGACCCTTCGTCGAGCGGGTAAAATGACCCACATTGTCTGTGATATTAAAACGGCAAGCCAGGATCTCCTTTCGATTGCCGATAGTTTCATTGATTACCGTGACATTTTACCTGGTGATGAGGAAGATGAACCGGCGGAACTTGCAGCGGCGGCGGCGACAACGACACCCGAGTATTGGTTTTCGGCCCTGACCGAGGCCGTTGGGATTCTGGCCAAAGAATCGCGGGCGGCCAACTTGGGCACCGTAAAGATGCGCATGAAAATGCTCAATCCCAATTTTGACGAAAAGCACATGGGCTACAAGCGATGGGGAGATTTTATTTCGGCAGCGGTCCGGCACGGCGTTATTCAGCTCACGGAGCGCGATGGGAACCCAGAGATTCGTCTCCCCGAAGCCAAAGACAGCAAGCGCGCCGAAGAACGCGGCGGGGTTCTCCAGAAGGCTCTCAAGAGTTTGGTCGAGTGTCTCAAAGATCTTGACGCAGGACGAGAACCTCAATTCCACGAGTACAGTGTGGTTTCTTCTCGGTTACGCGAACGCAAGATCGACCTCAAATCTTTGGGCTATTCGCAATTCAAGAAATTTATCCAGGCGGCGGATCTTCGAGGTCTCGTTGAAACGAGAACCGAAGGAGTGAGTAATTACGTAAAGCTCAGCGGAGTCTAAGGGGGGATCATGTTTGAAGGATTACCGTTCCAACCTGTGCCCGGTGCTGTTTCTAAGGGAAAGATTCAATTTTTTGCCCTCTCAACCTGTGGTTTCTGTAGGCGGGGCCAAGATTTCCTTGAAGAACATGGGATTGCTTACGAGTTCATTCATCTTGATCGTCTGTCTGCCGAAGTGAAGGCACTGACAAAAGAGCAGTTCAAGACTGCCTTTGGTGCGACCCTGAGTTATCCCGCGCTGGTTTTGGAAGATGGGCGTCACGTGGTGGGTTATGTGAAACGGGCTTGGGAGGACCTTTTAGGACTTCCCCATGAGGAGCCTATCTCAGAGGTAGAAGCCATTGAGTAATCTCAAGATTCCTGAAGAGGCCCTTCACTATGCCCATCAGGTGGCTGGCCACCGGGGCTGGGTCGTGAATCCAGATGGTCGCTTGCTGAAGCCCCTTCTCCAAGGCTTGGTGGATCAGTCGCAACGTTGGAATCTACCGCTTTGTCCTTGTCGTGACGTCGATGATGTTGAAAAAAACCGAGACATTGTCTGTCCTTGCATTTACGCAGCACCCGACATTGCCGAACACGGTCAATGCTACTGCGGTCTATTTCTCTCACCAGAAAAGAATCCGCAGGATGTCGCCTCGATTCCCGAACGGCGTCCCGATCAACATTAACCTTTAGGGCTTCCAAAAGCGGGCCACCCAAATTGTGGTATTTACGGCGGCCGCCTTCCCAAACCCCCACCGTCTCCAACCGGCTGTCCGAAGGATCGTTCGATGGGTGGGGCTTTTGAGCCACGCCCCCCAAACCGCCCGCCACGAGGGGCCGGCACCCAAAATCTCACCAAAATCTCCTACTGGGTATCCCTGGTCGACAGACTGGAGTCCTGGGCCGCGTCCCTGCCCATCGGTATGTTGCAGTTTGCCCTCTTTGGCCAGATTCTGGGCGCGAACGTCACAAAGCAGAGCCAAGGAATTATCCCACTGAGGCAGACTCAGACCGGCCTGTCCTCGATAGGAAGCCAAAGTCGTCGCGAGGGTATCGTTTGAGAACCCAAAGGCAAGCATTACACCCCACAAAAGCCACTTGATCATCGTTTGAAGATACGCCGACTTGATTGACTTTTTCAGGTCAGATGGTTAGATTTTTCTCGATTTTCTGGGATTTTGAGGAGATATAAATGGCAGACACGCTATGGTCGGGACGACAAAAAGCGACTTGGAAGACAAAGTTGGGACTCGCTGAAATGTTGAAGGGCGGCGTTATTATGGACGTCACCAACGCCTCTGAAGCAAAAATTGCCGAAGAAGCCGGTGCCATTGCGGTGATGGCACTTGAGAGAGTTCCGTCGGATATTCGTGTCCAGGGTGGTGTAGCCCGCATGAGTGATCCCAAAATGATTCGTGAAATTCAAGCGATTGTTTCGATCCCCGTTATGGCCAAGTGCCGGATTGGGCATTTTGTAGAAGCTCAAATCCTTGAGGCCCTTGGCGTTGATTTCATCGACGAAAGTGAAGTTCTTTCGCCTGCCGACGATCAATTCCATGTTTACAAGCATGATTTCAAAGTTCCCTTTGTTTGCGGTTGCCGTGACCTGGGAGAGGCCCTGCGACGAATCGGAGAAGGTGCCGCCCTCATTCGCACCAAGGGTGAGGCTGGTACCGGAAACGTTATTGAGGCCGTTCGTCATATGAGAACCCTCATGGATCAAATCCGACAACTCACTCGGACTCCTAAAGAAGAGCTGATGACTTTCGCAAAAAACCTCGGAGCACCGTACGAATTGGTCCTCGAAGTGGCAGAAACGGGAAAATTACCCGTTCCCAACTTTAGTGCTGGCGGAGTCGCAACACCGGCCGATGCCGCGCTGATGATGCAATTGGGAGCCGAGACTGTTTTTGTAGGATCAGGAATCTTTAAAAGTGCCGACCCCCAAAAGCGTGCCCGTGCCATTGTGGAAGCCGTTGCGAGTTACCAGGATCCTGTCAGACTCGCCGAAATTAGTACCGACTTGGGAGATTCGATTCCGGGTCTTGATACGCGGCAACTCTCTGAAAGCCAAAAACTTTCCTTACGCGGATGGTAAAAAAGCGGATCGGCGTTCTCGCGCTTCAAGGCGGATTTGATGCCCACGTCCGCATTTTGAGATCACTCAATGTCGAAACTGATTTGGTAAAGACTCCTGAGCAGCTGGGTCAAATCGACGCTCTGATTATTCCCGGCGGCGAAAGTACAACAATCGGTAAGCTCCTAGAGCTTCAAAAGCTCTGGGAGCCGCTGAGCCAGCGCATCCACTCAGGACTGCCCGTGTTTGGAACCTGCGCGGGGCTCATCCTCTTGGCAAAAAAGGCAATGGGGCGTGCTCAAAACCTGCTTGGAGTGATGGATATTGACGTGGCTCGGAACGCCTATGGACGGCAAACCGAGAGCTTTGAGACAGACCTCGTTGTGACGTATTCCAAAGGACAGCCCCAATCGATCCCAGCGATCTTCATTCGGGCCCCCCAAGTCGTTCGCACCGGCCCTCAGGTCTCAACCTTAGTGTCGTACGAGAACCTTCCTGTGTGTGTCCAGCAAGGAAAGCTTTTGGCGGCAACCTTCCACCCCGAGCTGACGGGCACAGCCCTTCTTCATGACTATTTCTTATCATTTGTTTGAAGCGGCGTTTCGGGACCGCTGATGGCTGCGTTCCGTGCTTTATCCAAGCTGTCAAACACATGCAAATAACTGCCAAATACCCAGCCCCGACGGCCTTGGTATTGTACCTCATACCAGCGGTCCGTCTTTCCTTCGACCGTTTCTTCGCTGGTGGAAGAGGTGACAATCTCAACAATGGACCCTTCTCGAAGCCGGGTGACCTCAGGAGCGTCTGAGGCCGCTTGAGACCGTACCCGGAGGTACGGTGAATTGACAACACCATAGTAGGTTTGAACAGTAAGTACGGGGGTCGGAGGAAGTTTGAGTCCGGCGTAGCGGTTTGAGCCTTGGCAGGACGCAAGAACAACAGCAAAGACAAGCAACAATCGAATCACAATGATTCCTTAGACTGGCGATTTTAGTCGTTGAACTTCGTCCCGAATTAACGCGGCACTTTCAAATTCAAGATTCTTGGCCAATTCCAGCATCTCCTTTTCAAGGGCAGAAATCAAGGCCTTCTTTTGTGCGGGAACCAGAACATTGTAATGACTCTTGAGCTCTTCAACGGTACGCCGCCGCTCTTCGGAGGCGGTGGGAACCTCCCGTTCCAAAATGTTCTGTACGGCTTTCACAATAGACTGCGGCGTTATGCCGTGTTCTTTATTATAGGACTGCTGACGCTCTCTGCGGCCGTTTGTCTCGTCGAGGGCGACTCTCATGGCGTCGCTAATCCGGTCTGCATACATAATGACCCGCCCTTCCACGTTGCGGGCGGCACGTCCAATCGTTTGAATCAAAGCCGTTGCTGACCTTAGGAATCCAATTTTATCGGCGTCGAGAATCGCAACCAGACTGACTTCTGGAACATCCAAGCCCTCACGCAGAAGGTTAATACCCACGAGGACGTCGATAACACCGGCTCTCAGGTCCTTCAAAATCTCAACCCGTTCAAAAGTCTCAATCTCGCTATGGAGATAACGAACCTTCACGCCCAGGTTGGCCAAATATGTTGAAAGCTCTTCAGACATTTTTTTGGTGAGAGTCGTGACCATGACGCGCTGATTATTCTTCGTTCTCAGTCGAATTTCACGATAAAGATCTTCGATTTGTCCCTCAGTAGGACGAATCTCGATTTCGGGATCAAGGAGTCCCGTCGGGCGAATAATCTGTTCCACAACCTGCGAGGCCTTTTTTAGTTCCTCGGCGCCGGGGGTGGCTGAGACATAAATCGTCCGATCAAGCAGACTTTCAAACTCTTCGTAAAACAAGGGACGATTGTCTAAGGCGGAAGGGAGACGAAATCCAAAGTCCACAAGGGTTTGCTTACGGCTTCGATCGCCCAAGTACATGGCACGAATTTGCCCCAGACTCACGTGACTTTCGTCGACAAACGCAAGAAACTCTTTAGGAAAGTAGTCCAAAAGCACGGCCGGCCGCTCTCCCGCCTGTCGTCCTGTGAGCTGTCTTGAATAGTTTTCAATGCCGGAGCAGTAGCCCATCTCGGAGAGCATTTCAAGGTCATACTCTGTCCGTTGCTGAAGACGCTGTGCCTCAAGAAGTTTATTTTGACTTTGAAAAAATTGGACCTGATCTTGCATCTCAGTACGAATGCGGTCGAGACTGAGCTTGATTTGATCTTCGGGAAGAACAAAGTGCTTGGCCGGAAAGATCGACAGTTCCTCGAGCTCTTCTAACGTGGCACCAGTAAGGACTTTGAACCGACGTAACCGGCTGACTTCGCCCCAATCGGTCTCAATCCGAAACCCTTCTTCCATGTACGCCGGCCAGATCTCAAGAACCTCGCCCCGGACTCGAAACGTTCCTCGTTCGAGAACGGCGTCGTTGCGTTCGTACTGGAGACCAACCAATGTCCTCTTGAGATCGTCGAGCGAAAGTTGTTGACCACGGCGAATATTCTGCGCCATTTCCAGGTAGCTAACGGGGCTTCCTAGACCGTAGATGGCCGAAACTGTCGCGACAACGATCACGTCCTTTCGACTCGCCAAGCTTGTCGTAGCGGCCAGGCGCAGTCGATCAATTTCTTCGTTGATCGAAGAATCTTTTTCGATATAAAGGTCTTTGGAAGGAACGTAGGCTTCCGGTTGGTAGTAGTCGTAATAACTGACAAAGTATTCGACCGCGTTATCAGGGAAGAAATCCTTAAACTCCCGGTAGAGTTGTGCCGCCAAGGTTTTGTTATGACTCATGATCAACGCCGGCATTTGAGTCTGTTCAATGACCTTCGCCATGGTAAAGGTCTTACCAGAACCAGTGACACCTTTAAGAGTTTGAAACTTATTACCTTTGTTCACACCTCTCGAAAGAGACTCAATCGCGGTTCCTTGATCGCCAGAAGGCTCAAAGGGCGCGGCGACACGAAATTTCACTCGAGTTGTTCCTTTTCCGGGCGCTTAACCAGGGTCACACTAACGTCAAGATGCTTTGTTCCGCGCAGAAGACCAACCCGGATCGTATCCCCGGGTTTTGAAGACTCGAGGGCACTGTAAAGATCCGCTAAAGTCGCCACATCGAGGCCATCGATGGACGTGATGATGTCGCCGCCAAGGTATAAAATGGAATTACCGTATCGGACCCCCTGACTCAAATCTCCGCCGCAAATCCCCGCTTTGGCGGCCTGACCTCCTGGAATCACCTTCGAAACTAAGATTCCTTTGCTAACCGAAAGGCCGGCGTAGCGAACCAATTGAGGAAAAATCTGCACGGGGACAATGTCGATCCACCCCCGTGTCACAAACCCTTTTTCAATGAGCTCAGGAGCGATCCGGCGCGCGGTGTCGATGGGAACCGCGAATCCAATTCCTACAGATCCACCCGTAGGACTGTAAATCATCGTGTTGATTCCTATCACCTGTCCGCGGCTATTGATCAGCGGCCCGCCGGAATTCCCTGGATTGATGGAGGCATCGGTTTGGATAAGTTCGTGGAGAACAATGCCATTTTCGCCTTTGAGCGGACGCCCCAGAGCACTAACTATCCCTGTTGTCATGGTTCGGTCTAGGGCAAAGGGGTTGCCGATGGCAAGCACCTTCATTCCCACTTTGAGATTACGACTCGTTCCTAGAGGAAGGACCGTTAGGTTTCTGCCCTTGGGATCAATTTTAACTACGGCGAGATCATTCTCGACATCCTTTCCGACAAGAGTAGCTTCTTGTTGTGAGCCATCGGCTAAAGTGACCAAAATTTTGTCGGCGTTTGCAATCACGTGATTGTTCGTTAGGATGTAACCACGTTTGTCGATCACAAACCCCGACCCCGTTCCTCCATTTTGAGGGACGGCATCAAGAAACCAGTTATACGCCAAAACCTGGGTTGTAATGTTAACGACACCCTTGTTCATCGTCTGGTAAATGTTAATATTCTCTTGTTCTTCAGAGTCCGAAGAACCGCCAAGAGCCACAGGTGTTGCGATCGTTGGACGAGCCGTCGATGCAATACCAGCGACTACCGAGGCCTTTTCTGAAACGGAAGCCACCCCAAAAAACACGACGGCAACGACGACGACGGCAACAGCAGCACCGGTCGCCCCCGCAATCCAAAGAGCACTGCGACTATAGAGCTTCATACTGATAACTATAACTTGGATCGGCGAGCCAGCCAACCCATCACGAGGGCAGTTCATGGCGTGCCCCCTCGGCAGATTAGTTCAAATCGGCCAGGAGTTGTCCGTTTCTATCGGGTCCTGTCATGAGGAAAGCAAGCTCCACTAGTCCTCGTCACTTCGTTCCTGCGGGATCGTTACGCTCCCTTTCCTCATGCCACCCGAAAGCTCAGCTTCCCTGGCCGCGCTTGGTCAGAGAATCAATGTGTCACACCT
>Ga0164241_10003546_pt1 | contig 15631 bp, 13 predicted proteins | sample OricomyardsoilBY_FD_108780 | JGI IMG/M metagenome (GOLD analysis project Ga0164241, IMG submission 108780) | Backyard soil microbial communities from Emeryville, California, USA - Original compost - Back yard soil (BY) | ecosystem: Environmental > Terrestrial > Soil > Unclassified | place: USA... | reverse complement strand
TTACCGCGCTCGGGAGCGCCAGGAATTTGAATGTTGCAACATGAGCCGACCCGCGCTCGTAATCCTTGCGTGATGGATAGCTGACTGAATTCCGGGCCTTCCGTCCCTCGACACAAGCCGCACGTTTCCTAGCTCCCCCGACCATTCTCGTTCCGTCCCCTCTCCGACAGCGCCTCTACCTTCTGTGCGCGGTCATGATCCTTCCAGCACTGGCGCACAGTCAGAGCGCCCCCGATTCGGTCCGCAGCATCACGCTTGCCGAGGCGCTTGCCATGGCAACGCGCGTGAGTCCCGAGCTGGCAGCCAGCCAGGCGAGCCTCCGATCCGCCCGAGCAGGACGTCGCGTTGCCACCGGCGAATACCTGCCCTCACTCGGCGTCGCCTCCAGTGGCGGCCGTGGAACGATCGTTCAAGGAGCGAATGCCGTCACCAACGGGATACCCGTAGCATCGAGTTCGCGGCCGCTGGATGACGTTTTCGGCTCGGGGGTTTCCGTCGCGCTACCTGTCTTCACCGGAGGGCGTCGCGGAGCCGATCGCCGGAATGCGGATGCCCTGCTGAATGCAGCAGATGCCGGTCTCGCGGCCGCGGAATACGATGTTCGACTCGCGACGAAGGAGACGTACTTCGACGTACTTCGCGCGAGCGACCTTGTCGAAGTCGCCTCGGCGCAGGTAACGCAGGCTGAGCGTGCAATGCGTGACGCGGAAAGCAGACTTCGCGCCGGTACCACGACTCGCTCGGATGTGCTCCGGGCCCAAGTGGCATTGGCTTCGGCACACGACGCGCTTGCAAGTGCGGGCGCAGATCGCACAGCGAGTGAATTCGAGCTTGCTCGCATGATCGGAAGTGACTCACCGGTCGACGCTGCGCCGGTCGCGGACAATGAGTCCATCCCACTTCCGGTATCCCGCGAGTCGCTGGTCGCGAGCGCAGTGAGTGAGGCGCCACTCGCCCGCGCCGCCGCCGCCAACGCTCAGGCGGCCGATGCGGCGGTCGGGGTGGCGAAGGCGCAATATCTCCCAACCGTACTCGCCAGCGGCGGCTACGGCTGGCTGGATCAACGATCCGTAAATCCGCATCCGGTCGGCGGGTGGACACTTCAGATGGGCGTCTCATATCCATTGTTCAACGGCTTCCAGCGAGAGGCCGCCGTGACGCGCGCGAAAGCGGACGCAGATGCCGCGCGCTCGATTCAGCTGGATACTCAGCGCGGAATCCGCGCGGATGCCGTTCGCGCCTACGATGCAGCCACAGTTGCAGCGCAGAGAATAGGATTTGCCCGGAAAGCCGTCACTGCCGCACAGGAGGATCTGAGAGTTCAGGAACTCCGCTATCGCGCCGGCGCATCGACCTTCCTCGACGAGATTACGTCCCAGCTCAATCTCACTCAGGCAGCGACGTCGCTCGTGCAGGCGCGCTACGACTACCAGATAGCGCGCGCAATGCTGGAGCGCGTGCTTGGCAGGGAATTGCAATAGATGTGGATTGTAAAACTCGCACTGCGCCGGCCATACACCTTCGTGGTCGTTTCGATTCTGATAGCGATCTTCGGCGTCGTTGCAGCGCTGAGGATGCGCACAGACATCTTTCCCGAAATCGACATTCCATTGGTGACTGTCGTGTGGCAGTACTCGGGAATGCCACCAGAGGAAATCGAACGCCGAATAGTCACGAGCGCGGAACGATATTATAGCGCGACTGTTGGTGGCATCGAGCACATGGAATCTCAATCGATCAACGGCGTTGGTCTGATCAAGATTTATTTCCAGCCCGGCGCCAATATTCCAACCGCGGTCGCGGAGATAACATCTGCATCCCAGACCGCGACGAAACGACTGCCTCCGGGAATACAGCCGCCTATTATCCTGCAGTTCAACGCAACCGACGTACCGGTGCTGCAGATCGGCGTGGACAGCAAGACACTATCCGAGACACAGCTGTACGATCTGACGACGAACACGGTGCGCATCAAGCTGGCCACCGTCCAGGGTACGTCGTTGCCCGCGCCCTACGGTGGCAAGGCGCGCCAGATCATGGTCGATCTAAATCCGCAGGCGCTTTACGCCAAGGATGTCTCTCCGTCCGACGTCAGCAGCGCGATCAACGCGCAGAACCTCATCCTGCCATCGGGAACAGCGAAGCTGGGCGACAGGGAATACTACGTGGGGTTGAACTCCAGTCCCGATGTAGTATCGATGCTGAACGATCTCCCTATCAAGACGGTCCACGGAACTACCATATATATCCGTGACGTGGCACAGGTGCGCGACGGATATGCCGTTCAGACGAATCTTGTCCGGGAAAATGGCCATCGTGGCGTCTATCAGAGTGTGGTGAAGAACGGCAACGCATCCACGCTCGACGTGGTCGCAAAGATCAAAGCAGCACTTCCGGCTGTGGAGGCGGCTCTCCCGCCCGGAGTGTCACTCAACCTGCTGCTGGATGAATCGCTTTACGTGCGCGCTTCGCTGCACGGAGTCCTACGAGAGGCACTGATCGCCGCACTGCTCACGGCAGCGATGATCCTGCTCTTCCTCGGAAGCTGGCGGAGCACCCTGGTCGTAGCGACGTCTATACCTCTCTCGATCCTCGTATCGATCATCTGCCTGGGCGCGCTCGGACAGAGCATCAACATCATGACGCTCGGCGGCTTCGCGCTCGCTGTCGGAATACTTGTCGACGACGCGACAGTTACGATCGAGAGCATTCACAGAAACCTCGCGATGGGCAAGTCGCTCATGCAGGCCATCCTGGATGGCGCCGAAGAGATAGCAGTTCCAGCATTCGTATCTACGCTCGCGATCTGCGTCGTGTTCACACCTGTATTCTTCCTGGGCGGCGTTACCGGAGCCTTGTTCCAACCGCTCGCGATGGCTGTGATATTCGCGATGCTGGCATCGTACGTCCTGTCGCGCACACTGGTGCCGTTGATGGTCCACTATCTGCTTCCGGCCGAAGTGGACATGTACGCTTCGCATCATAGCGGAGCTGCGGTATCGGATATTTTCTGGCGTATCAACAGCTGGTTCGAAACACACTTCGATCGCCTGCGCAACTGGTACGCTGCGGCACTATCCGCGGCGCTTGCCCACCGCCGCAAGGTCGCGAGTGGCGCGATAGTCGCCGTGGTTGCATCGCTCGTGATGATTCCGTTCGTCGGCCAGGACTTCTTCCCAACGGTGGACGCCGGGCAGTTTCGCATCCACGTTCGCGCCGCGTCCGGCACGAGGCTCGAAGAGACAGACGCCATCATAGCGCAGGTGGAAGGTGCCATCCGCGAAGATGTCCCCGCCGCTGAATTGGGCGTCATCCTTTCAAACGTCGGTGTTCCGACCAGCAGCATCAATCTCTCCACCGGCGACAACGCGACGATCAGTCCGGCCGACGCCGAGCTTCTTGTCTCTCTCAAGGACAATCATTCACGATCCACCGAGCAATACATGAGAGAGCTGCGCTCGGATTTCAGACGCAGATTTCCAGGCGTCGTCTTCTCGTTTCAGCCAGCGGATATTGTGAATCGCATACTCAACCTCGGCCTCCCTGCTGCAATCGATGTTCAGGTGGTTGCCGGCAAGGGTGTCGATGGATTCAAGGTCGCGACAATTCTTGCGGATTCCATGCGCAAGGTTCCCGGAGCGGTAGACGTCCGACAGCAACAGGTAATGAATGCGCCGGAACTTTATTTCTCCGTTGATCGCACCCGCGCGTCGCAACTCGGACTCACTCAGCGCGACGTCGCGCAGAGCCTTCTTATTTCGCTCAGCTCCAGCGGTCAGACTGCACCGAACTACTTCCTGAACCCGCAGAACGGCGTCTCATATACTGTAGCGGTTCAAACGCCGGAGTATCGCTTCAATTCACTGAACGATCTGGAGTCGACCCCTGTCATGGCGCCAGGAGTCGCACCGCAGCTGCTCGGCAATCTCGCAACTGCATCGCGACGCACCTCTCTGGCGGTGGTGGATCATTACAATATTCAGCGCGTTTACGATGTCTACGCCGGAACGGATGGCCGCGATCTCGGCGGAGTCGCGCACGATATCGACCGGATCGTCAGGAACGTTCAGAAGACACTCCCGATCGGCACGACGATCGTGATGCGCGGACAGGTCGAGAGCATGCGCGACGCATTCACGGGGCTTGGGTTCGGATTGGCATTCGCGATCCTGCTTGTGTACTTCCTCATGGTCGTGAACTTCCAGTCCTGGCTCGATCCGTTCATCATCATCATGGCGCTCCCTGCTGCGCTGGTCGGAATCGTCTGGATGCTGTTCGTCACGCATACAGCGTTCAGCGTCCCCTCCCTGATGGGTTCCGTCATGGCGATGGGGGTTGCGACAGCGAACAGCATTCTGGTTGTCACTTTCGCGAACGCGCGACGCGGCGACGGGCTGGATGCGGTTGCGGCCGCGCTCGATGCCGGGAGAACCCGGCTCCGGCCAGTCCTGATGACCGCCCTCGCGATGATCATCGGCATGCTCCCCATGGCGCTCGGCCTCGGTGAAGGCGGCGAACAGAATGCGCCGCTTGGCAGGGCTGTCATCGGCGGCCTGATCATCGCAACAATCGCTACCCTGATTCTCGTCCCTGTCGTATACAGCGTTCTACGGACTCGTCCGCCGGGCCGCATTCACGATGCCTTGCTGAACCCATGAAACAGCCCAAATCCTCCAATCATCGCTCTCGAGCGGGAATCGTAATATTCATCGCCGTTGTGGCGGTCTTGCTCGCGATCGGCATCATCCCGCGCATCAGCCAGAAACGTTCGCTTGCCGCTGAAGCCAGTGCGGCTTCAGACACGATTGTATCCACGTCGGTTTCGACAGCGGTTCGTTCAAAGAGCCAGCCGCTGAATCTGCCCGGAACGCTGCAGCCACTTCACGAGGCGGTCGTTTACGCTCGCGCAGCCGGATACGTTCGCCATTGGTATGCCGATATCGGCGCGCGCGTGACGGCTGGCCAGGTACTCGCAACTATCGAGGCCCCTGAAGTTGATCAACAAGTCGATGAGGCAAAGGCTCAAGTCAAACAGGCCACAGCCAATCTGGCACTTGCTACAAACGATCTCGACCGGTGGAAATCGCTGGCGCGCGACAGCGCCGTGAGCCAGCAGGAGCTGGACCAGAAAACCGCCGCGTATGAAGCCAGCCTGGCGACAGTAAACGCGCAGCGCGCCAACGTTCAGAGACTGACAAGCCTGCAAGGGTTCAGTCGCGTGATTGCACCGTTTGCGGGTCTCGTAACGGCGCGGAATGTTGACGTCGGTGCGCTCGTGAGCCCCGGCACGAGCGGAGCCGGAACGGGCGGTGCCGGCCTTTTCCGTGTCTCGCAGACCGATACCATGCGCGTTTATGTCAACGTCCCGCAGTCGCTCGTAGCAGCCATTCACGTGGGTCAGGAGGCGACTGTATCGCTCTCGGGCCAGACTCACGGCTCGTACACGGGCCACGTAGTCCGCACCTCGGATGCGCTCGACCCGTCGACTCGCACACTCCTGGTCGAGGTCGACGTGGCTAACAAGGAGCAATCGCTCCTGGGTGGAAGCTTTGTTCAGGTCGCGCTCACAAATTCAACGATGCAACCTCCGATCGTCGTTCCCGCGAATGCATTGCTTGTGAACGCGGCCGGTACCCAGGTCGTCGTGATCGATGATCACAACATCGCGCACTATCACAAGGTCGCCGTTGGACGCGATTACGGCGCGACAGTTGAGATTCTCTCGGGCGTCGATGAAGGAGCCGTGGTAGCGCTCAATCCTTCCGACCAGCTCCGCGATGGCCATGTGGTCAGACCGGTCAAGGTCGCCAGCACGACCTGATCCCCACCGGCTGCAAACCCGGCGAAACGCCACAGTGCTTGCGGATTACAACGCGATTTTGTTGTAGCAGCACTCCACCCACGAGACTAAGTCTTTGTGCAGTAACGATTTAACGTAAGCTCTCCTCTATGGCGCGGGCGTTGCCAATCCTCGGGCGGCACGCGGCAACCCGCGTCTGTGGAAGAAACTTGTTTACGGGGTCAACTGCATATGCGCGGATCAAGAGGCTTCACCCTCATAGAACTGCTGATCGTAATCGTGATCATCGGAATTCTCGCCGCGATGGCAATTCCCCGCTACAGCAGTGTCAAGGAGAAGGCATACCTCGCAACCGTCAAAACGGACCTCAAGAACCTCGAGATCTCCGAAGAGGCATATGCATCGGCCAATTCGGGAAGCTACTTCTCACACACATACACGACGCCGACCGACTCCGCAAATACCTTCGGACCGTCAATGAACGTATCCATCATAGCGACCGCATCTGGTAACACCGGTTGGAGTGCAACCGCAACACACGCGAGTGCCCCAGGGCACACATGCGCGATATTCATCGGCATCGCCGCCGTCTCACCAGCTGTATTCGAGGGCGCGCCAGCCTGCGACTGACGCTGATCGCACTCAGATAGAAGAAGTGGCGCGACGCATCACGATGTCAGTCTGAGCGTCGCCGCCGAGCAGGAAAAGCTGAGTCGCGATTTCCACAAAACCGAATTTCCGATAAAACGATAGGGCTCGCGGATTGTTCGCAAACACCGCGAGCCATACTACATCTGCACTACACTCTGCCGCGTACGCCAGAACTCGATCCATCAGCCGCTGCGCCAACCCGAGGCCGTGGAACGCCCTCGCCACATAGAACCGCTTCAACTCAACTGGCGATGTTGCGTCAAGATCGTCGCGCACACGATCGTGAAGTACCTGCGCATATCCCACAATCGATCCTTGTGACTCGGCGATGAATACAACTCCTGCCGGATCGACTATGTCCGCCTCCTGATACGCAGCACCAAATGCCGTGGCGACGTAATGATTCATGTCCTCCACGCTGTTGTGAGGACCGAATGTGTCTCTAAAAATCTGCTCGGCGAACCGAGCCAATGTGTCCGCATCCGATATGATTGCGCGACGAATGACAACGGAGTCCAGGCTCTCGTGCAACCGGCCGGTCAGTTATCGGTAGTTGCCGAACTTCAGCTCGACACCAAAATCGCCCGCGCGAAGCAGAGCGATGGCTGTCTGAAGATCGTCGCGCGACGGCGAGCTGACGCGAACCTGATCCGCCTGAATAGCCGCCTGCACCTTGGGGATTTTCGCCTCCTTGATGGCAGCAGCTACCTTCTTGGCGGTGTCGCTGTCGAGTGCCGTCTTGAGTTTGATCTCGCAGCGAACAGTGTCGCCGCCAGCAGGCTTCACCTCGCCGATGTCTAGGTTCTTTACGGGCACGCCTCGCTTCACGAGTTTGCTCCACAAGACATCGGTGAGCGCCTTCATCTGATATTCGCTATCAGCAACAAGATCCAGCGTTTCTTCGGCGCGCTTGAAGTCGATCGTCGACTTGGATCCCTTGAAATCGTAGCGCTGGCCAATCTCCTTCTGAGACTGGTTCACGGCGTTATCGACTTCCTGCATGTCTACGCCGGTTGTTACGTCGAACGAGTTCAGCTGTGCCATTGTCGGTGGATGTGCGTGCGTTCAGGGAAGTTCAGCCGCCACGGCGGCAAGGTCATCGCTGCCATATCCAGCGGCGATGATCGCGTCGAAGCGTTGTGCAATCGCAGGTACGAAGTGAAGCGTGCCACCAGCCGCGGCTGCGCTGTCGATCATGAGTCTGAGGTCCTTGCGTGCCGCGGAAAGCTCGAACGCGGCGGGCGAAAATTCCTTCAACGCCATCCGTTGTCCGCGTCCTGAGATCTGAGTCACAGGATTGAAATCGTCGAAAACTGTCAGCGCATCGAGAGGCTCGATCGCAAGCTCACGCGCGAACGTCAGCACGTCGGCTATTCCCGACACGACGAACATCAGGAACATGTTGCCAAACAACTTGTAACCGGCCGCGAGGTCAGTACGCTCTCCCAGGAAACGAACTGTTCCTGTCATCTTCTCGAGCTCGACGCGAACTGTATTGAAAAGCTCTTTCGGGCCGGCGACCAGCATGGATCCCGTGGCCGAGAGCGCGTTGGCTGGGCCCATGAATACGGGAGCGTGCAGAAATCGCACTCCTCGCCGCTCGAGGCGCGTCGCACGCGCTGCTGTCTGCTGAACGGCTGTCGTCGAGTGATCGACGATCACCGCTCCCGAATCCAGGTCGGGAAGCAGCTGATCGAGCACATCATCCACGGCTGCGTCGTCCAGCAATGCAAGATGAACCCGATCGGCGCCACGCACCGCTTCTCCGGGAGTCGCGGCGACCTTCGCGCCACGAGCGGCAAGATCGGTTGTGCGCGACGTGGTTCGATTCCACACCGTTACACTTTCACCGCGGGCAAGCATCGCGCTGACAAAGCCGCTTCCCATCAGTCCTGTGCCAAGAAATGCGATCATAAGGTAAACTAGCTAGCAAGCGACCAGATACGTTTTCGAACGATTGTTCTAAGCCTGTCCTTGCGCTCGAGCATTCCCCGGCCCGGAGTTAAGTAACGCCGTATCATTCGCGATATTCGAAGTGTGGCAGTTTCGCGACAATTTCCGTTAATGTGGCTCGCATTTCGCGGTGCGACGTGTTGTGCATGCCCTGGCGTTTCTAGGCACGGGGCCGCCGAAGCCGCGCCTCATACCCACCTCGTGACCATCTCGACTATTTCTTCCCGCAACGCGTGCGCAGTCCTGTGACGACAATCAATCGGCAGGGCGCTTCACGCGAGATAGCGGACGATCAGGGAAAAAGATGGCGTGTGCGGGAGATGGAGATGCCTGAAGAAGATGGTACGCTCCCTCGAAGATCTCTGATCGCACTTAATGAGATGATCATTCGCCGGTTCTGGACCTTTCCCGCTGGTTGGCGAGAACTCAGCGATCGTGCACTTCTAGCTCTGATCAATGGTCCAGCCCAACCGCACCCGGAAGCGCACGAGGAAACCGTCTGACCGTAGAGATCGCTATTACAAGCAAAAAGGAGACACCGAACTTGCGTTCGGTGTCTCCTTTTCTTTCCAGGATAGTGCCTGGTCAATCAAGACCTACTTGAGACGCGGCTTTGTCGTCCGAGGTGCCTTCTCGCAAGCAGGCCATGTGGTCGGGCCACGGAAGCGACGGCCGGCGGCGGCCGAAGCGTCAGGATTGGCAGCCGCCATCCGAGCCGCTTCTGCAGCCAGGTCGACGCGCTCACGTGTGATCATGGTCGGATCTTCCGACGCGAGATACGCCAGCATGGCGGTGAGGGTGGCGTTCGACTTCAGGTCGTCGAATACGATCTTGTCGTAGGTGTCCCGGTTCGTGTGCCAGGTGTAGTTGCCATAATCCCATCCGAGGGCGCCAAGACCGAATGCCGGCAGTCCGTTGCAGCCGAACGAGAAGTCGTCGCTTCCACCACCCGCGGGGAAGCCGGCGCCGCCAAACTTGACCTGTTCCTGAAACACGGTGGGAAGCTTCGACAACCACTGCGTTATGTGAACCGCGGCGTTTGGCAGTCCACCACCACCCATGCGCACTATGCGGCCCGTTCCGTTGTCCTGGTTGAAGAGTGCCTGCAGACCCTTGAGGACCTCAGGATGATCTTCCGTAAATGCCTTGGATCCGACTTCGCCCTCCTCTTCGCCACTCCAGTGGCCGACGAGAATCGTGCGCTTGGGATGCGGATACACCTGCTTGAGGATCCGCATCGCTTCGAGCATCGTGATGGTGCCGGTTCCGTTGTCCGTTGCGCCGGAGGAACCATCCCATGAGTCAAAGTGCGCCGAAAGCATCACGTATTCGTTCGGCTTCTCCGAGCCCTTGATCTCTGCAATCGTATTGAACACGGGGCGCTCACCGAGAAGCTGAGCGTCGAGGTTCATGCGAATCTTGGGATTCTGATGGTTTTCGGTAAGGCGGAAAACGAGGCCGTAATCCTCGCAGCTGAGCGCGACGGTCGGCGCTTTTGTATTGTATGTCTCGAATACTTCGATAGTGCCCCAGCCGTCCTTCGGTCGCGATGTAATGACTCCGGCAACACCGCCTTCTTCAAGACGCTTGCCGAGTTCACCACCGCCGAGTGCCAGGCTGTAGCCGGTCCCGCGCACATCCCGTCCTCCCCACTCGCGATTTACCTGCGCTCGGAGGCTGTCCATTGCGATCTTTGATTCGGGAGTGGCATTGGTCGCCCAATCTTCGCGTGGACGGCAGGTGGGCTGCGGCGCCGAAACCAGTATGAACTTGCCTCGCGCCTGCGGGAGCCACTTAACGAATGCGGTACTGTCCGCAAACCGAGGAAGGATGATCGTGGTCGACGTCAGGTCGCGCTTCCCGGTACCCGGGCTGTATCCGACCATCTGACCTTCGAGGGAGCGAACACGCGGCGAGATGAGGTCGATGTGCGAATAGCCGCGACGCCATCCGCGCCAGGTACCGTACTGCTCATTATGCGCAGGGATGCCCCACGCCTTGTACTTGCTGAGCAGCCAGTTATTGCCCTCTACCAGCTCGTCACCGCCTTGCAGCCGTGGGCCTACGGAGTCGAAGAGCGCCTGCGACAATTCGTAGACGTGGGTGCTATCCATGCCGAGCGCCCAGATCCGTTTGATAATCGGATCGTCGGTCGGGAAGGACTGAGCGTGGAGCGGGAGGCATGGCGCCGCGAGAAGGGCGCCGAGCAGTAGGGTCTTACGAATCATGCTGACGATAGCTGTGGGTGAGCCCGCTCTTCAGGCGGGTAGTCCATCCCCGTGCGCACCGTTGCGCCCGGATCGTGACCAAAATACGCGGACCACTCCGATAACGTGGAGTATGGTCCCCGATCACGCCAGAGGTGGCGCGCCTCGGGGACCAATCGGTCACCAGATTTGTGGTACCAGCGCCCGCGCCCTCACCATCGGGTCACCCGGCTTGCAGTCGAACGCCTGTGCGAACGCCGCCATGTTCGACACGGGGCCGTTGGTCCGCCACTCCGCTGGAGCATGTGGATCCGTAGCTGCGCGAGCAAGCAGCGATTGTGGTCGCGTGTGCTCACGCCACGTCTGGGCGTACGCAATGAAGAAGCGCTGTTCCGGAGTGTATCCGTCGACGATCTCGCGCTTGCCCGTCCGGTTCAGCGCACGCTCCATCGCGTCGTACGCGGTGAGAAGGCCACCATAGTCAGCGAGGTTTTCTCCAAGCGTGAGCTTGCCGTTGACGTGAGTAGTGTCAACCTGGATGTAGCCATCGAACTGATTCACCATCAGCTGTGCCTGCTGATCGAAGCGAATGGTATCTGCTGGTTGCCACCAGTCGCGCAGGTTGCCAGCGGCGTCGTAGTGACGACCTTCATCATCGAATCCGTGGGTCAGCTCGTGTCCGGCCCAACTGCCGCCGAGTGCGCCGTAATTGGATGCCATGTCACCGGTCGCGTCGAACGTCTGTGGGAGCAGTGCTCCAGCCGGGAAGACCATCTCATTCACTGACGGATCGTAATACGCATTGACGGTGGGGACCGTCATTCCCCATTCAGTCTTGTCCACGGCTTTTCCGGGGCGATTCGCAGTTCGGTCCCATTCGAAGCTGTTTGCAGCGAGGAGATTCTGCACGAATGCCCCATCGGTGATGTTTAGCGCAGAGTAATCGCGCCATTTATCTGGATACCCAATCTTCTCGGTCATGCTCGCGAGCTTGGACAGCGCGTACTTGCGCGTAGAGTCGGACATCCATGTCAGTGCCAGGAGTCGATCGTGAAATGAGGCTCGAATGTCATCGATCAACTGCGTCGCCGCTGTCTTGGCCGCGGGCGGGAAAGTCTTATCGACATATGCCTGACCGAGCGCTTCACCGATCTCGCGGTCGGTTACGCGTAGACATCTCTTCCAGCGCGGAAGCATCTGCTTCGCGCCGCTGTAAAGCGAGCCATACGCGAAATCTTCCATCGCGAACGGAGAACTGAGCCACGGAGACGCCGTCGAAATCAGGTGATAGCGCAGGTACGCACGCCACTGATCGAGCGGCGCCGTCCGCACCAGATCACTTGCGCGCGTAATGAAAGCTGGTTGCTCGACATTCAGTACATTGACCGGAACTGTAACGCCGACAGAATGCAGGTACGATGGCCATTCGAGTCCCGGCGCCATCCGTTCGAGATCCGTCAACGAAGTCTTGTGATACGTCGCGTTGGGATCGCGCATCGCGACCCGAGTCATGGACGCCTTCGCGAGATCTGTTTCGAGTGCCATGACACGATGAGCATCCGCCGACGCATCGTTTGCGGTCTCGCCTGCGAGGACGAAGAGCCGCGAAACGTGTGCGACGTACTTGTTGCGCAGCGAGTCCGAAGCAGGATCGGTTTTGGTGTAGTAATCGCGATCCGGCATCCCGAGTCCGCCCTGCGACACCCAGGCTATGTAGTGCGCAGCGTCCTTGGGGTCTGCGGAGGGTCCAAAATTGAATACGACGTTTACGCCGACTCGTTGCAGTGCTCCAATCTCGGAAACGAGTGCGGGTCGCGAGTTCACCGCCGCAATTGCCGCCAGTTGCGCATTTATCGGCTCGATACCCTGTTTTTCGGCAAGCGTCGAGTCCATGCAGCTCGCGTAGAAAGTACCGAGCTTGGCCTTCGTACTGTTTGCCGGCTCACTGTGCCTGCTGGCCATTGCGTCATCGAGCACGGAACGCACAACAAGCTGATTGCGATCACTCATGTCCTTGGTCACACCGGACGACGAGAATGCGGCGGGGATCGTGTCCCTCTTGAGCCAACCGCCATTCGCGAACGCGAAGAAGTCCCGACACGCGTGCACTGTAGTGTCCATATATGCCGGATCGAACACCTTGAGCGGTGGAATCGGCACAGCCGATGATGCGACCGTCGCTTGCGACGCTGACGGCGGTGTCTTATCGCACGCAGTGAACGCAGTAACAGCGATCAACGCGACAGCGGCGGGGAGAGTGAACAGAGACGTAAACCGGATTTGATTTGACATTGCGGGTATGAAATGGATGTACAACAGGGTTGAGCACTAGCGAGCTGCAGCGCGTTGGTGATTACCAGACGGCGAGTCCGAATGGTTTGCATGAGGCGCCTGGGAAGAAGCAAAATCGATGAAGCCGCGCATTGGGTCGGTAGAGATCAACTTGACACTCACCTTGTCGCCGACGTCCAGTCCGTTCTCGCCGCGCATGACTCGACCTTCTATCGGCGGGTTGATCACGCGTACATAGGTACCATCCTGATTCACTCCCGTGACAATGGCGTCGAAGTTCTCGCCTACGCGACCGACCATCGACACTGCAGCAACGACTTTACGTACCTGGCGCTCTACCTTGCGTTCGGCATGCTCTCGATCGGTGCATCGCGCAGCGATTTGACCAAGGTCGTCCATCGAGTAAGGCGATGGCCTGCCTGCTAGAACTGCTTTCAGTAAACGCTGTGTAACGAGATCCGCGTACCTGCGATTCGGTGCCGTGGAGTGTGTGTAGTCATGCGTGGCAAGTGCAAAGTGACCGATGTCTGCCTGGCCGGGCGCGTGGGCATCGTACTCTCCGGGTCCGATCAACTTCACAATTGCGAGTGACAGATCGGGAAAGTGGTCGGGATCTGCCTTTCTTCTCGCTACCAGAAAGTCCTCAAGGGCCTGTGGACTGGCTTCCGCTGGTAATGTCGTTCCGAATTTCGCCGCAAGGTCCACGATGCGTGGCCAGCGGGCCGGCGAACGCACAACACGTCGAATTGATGGAGAACCGTGCTCATCAAGAAACTGCGCCATGACAACGTTCGCAGCGATCATGAAATCTTCTATCAGCTGGCTTGCACGTGTCTTCTGTACCAGTTCGACATCGACAGACTGATCCGGCTGCACGACAGATTGGGCCTCGATAGTATCTATGTCCAGAGCGCCGCTTTTTTCGCGGGCCTCGCGAAGTAACTGCGCGACGGTGTCCTGAAGGCGCAGCTGGTCCTGAATCGCCTGCGTCGCGGAGCTCGGCAGGCTCGCCTTTCCATCGAGCCATGCTCCGACGTTGTTGTACGCGAGCTGAGCGTGATTCGTGACGCGCGCCGTGTATACGTTGGACGATTTGATGCTTCCGTCGCCGGCGACGATGAACTCCGTAACTACGGACGGTCGATCACCGTTCGGATTCAGCGAGGTAAGATCCGTCGAGAGCCTGTCTGGGAGCATCGGGAATGTCTCGACGCCCGTATACACTGATGTCGAGTTGACTCCTGCGAATTGATCTGTCGCGGACCCCTGCTGAACGATGCCGTCAACATCTGCAATTGCCACACGCACGCGAACAGTGCCGTCTGGCATTGGCTCCGCGACTTCGATTTGATCGAGATCTCTCGACGTATCGTTGTCGATCGACGACCAGGGAAGCTGCCGTAAATCAATGACACCCGCGTCCGGAGCGCCCGATGGCTCGACAGCGCGCGCCACCTCGGCGGTCACGGCCGCAGGAACGTCTGGGACAAATCCATTATCGAGCATGGCTTTACGCGCCGCCGCGCGCAGATCAAATCGCTGAGACATGCCAATAACGTGTCGGCTGGCTGTTCAGCGCACAAGGGCGGCGAGTAGCCACTGTTGCCCCAACAGGATGTGAATCTGGTATGTTAAGTCGTCCAAACCAGGGATTCACATGAAACGTCTGCCAGCCTCCTTCCATCGATCGCTCGACATGCTCGCCGTACTCTGTTTTCTGAGTGCCCCGATCCTCCTGGGACTCACCGGCCGGCCTGCACTGGTTTCGTATGCCCTGGCTGCGATCCACATCATCGTCACGCTGGCGACAAAATTCCCGGACACGGGACACCGGCCCGTATCACTCAGAGTCCATGGTGGCATCGAGTTGATTGTCGGAATCGCGTTGATTGCGCTCCCATGGCTGGCCGGTTGGAACGGAGTCGCGCGGACGTATTACATGTCCGCCGGAATCATCCTGCTGGTCGTCTGGGCGGTGTCCAATTATGGGCGCCAGTTCGGTGCCGAGCGTGGACAGAAGGCACGCGCCTGATCTCGCCGACTGGAATGAACCGACCGGTCTCGCTGGTGATCACCGGCGCAATGCTGATACTCGCCGGCTGTGGCGGGAGTGACAAGCCGCGGCAGAGACCGGCGACGCCGTCCTCGTCGACTCGAGCCCAACCTGACGAACCGGAGCTCGCGTCCAACGAGGGGCAGATCATCGTCGACGACCACGCTATCATCAGGCAGGGAGCCGTAGGTCCGTTGCGCGTCGGAGAATGGCGCCGGCCCGTGATGTCGTTCGTGTACGTGGTCAGTGCTCGCGCAGGACGAGACAGCGAAGCGATAATCGCAGTGCGCGGGATCGGAAAGGATACCGTTGCTCTGACGTTTTCCAACGATACACTCCGAAAAATCTTCGTCACACGACCCGGCGCACGAACTGCCGATGGAATCGAAGTCGGTACACCATTCGCCACGATCTCCGGTCGAGCCGATGCGACAACGATAAGACGCGGCAATGCAAGTGTCGTGTCGCTTGCCGGCCTTTGCGGTGTAAGATTCGCGACCGATTCGGCAGCGCTGGGCGATGACAGTGCTGCGACAAAATCGTATCCGGGAGCAGCGACTGTACGCGCCATAGCAGTCGCAACGTGTAAACGTTAGCTGATACGTTCCGGGAAGCTAGGTCAGAAATTCGTGTAGCAATGAATGAAAGTGGTGCACTCCATTCTCACGCTTTACA
>Ga0164241_10003545_pt1 | contig 15631 bp, 9 predicted proteins | sample OricomyardsoilBY_FD_108780 | JGI IMG/M metagenome (GOLD analysis project Ga0164241, IMG submission 108780) | Backyard soil microbial communities from Emeryville, California, USA - Original compost - Back yard soil (BY) | ecosystem: Environmental > Terrestrial > Soil > Unclassified | place: USA... | reverse complement strand
TGAGCCTGGAGGCAACGGCCGCCCTGCGCCGGATGCGCCGCCGCAACTCCATCATCGCCGCCTGTTACTCCCAGGCTGAATTGTGGCCTTGATGTCACTGTATTGTGCGAGTCTCAATAAAATGGGCAGAGCAGCAGCTCTGCCCTACCGGATTAAGAATGGTAGGGCGGAGGTGCTCCTCCGTCCAAACTACCCAATGATTGGCGGGCTTGTCGTGCCGAAGTCCGGTGAAGGCGGATCGCCGGTCCGGCTCGGATCAAGCCGGGGCTGAAGGATAGAATCCCGTTGGGATTCCGCACGAACTTTAGTCTCGAACGAAAGAACGCCACGAAATGTTTGCCGCAATTTTCTCAATGTTCTCGAAAGATAATCCTAACTCATTTAAGAACACGATTGTCAAAAGTAGCTTGATGCGTTGACATGCTTGCCATATTTGATTCAGGTCAGGCTCTTTGGCAGTGCCGTCAGTGTTTGGATGTGTCTGTGCGTTTCGCATGTCAACCGCCTGTTCTACAAAAGTCTTCCAGTCGTTACAAATGTGTGGGCGCAAGCTTTCTGGCAATTTGAGAAACAGCTCTTTGAAGCGAGTTCGCAAAGAAAGCTCATTGCCGAATTTGATTCGGCTTTTGAGACTCGCTTTGTGATCTTCGGAAACAGTATCGGGTATAGAAGCGGTAAGAATTTGGCAGACCATTTTGTAGTCCGCTTCTGGCATATAATTTTTTGCGTCAAATGAGCGGTGGGCTGCTTCCACGGTTTGCATTAAAGCCAAAAACTTGAACTGTAAATATTGTCCCTCGCTGCGAACAATGCTCGTGAGCAAATTTCTGGATGTTTTAATCGCCGATGATGATTGAAACCATGAAGCAATGATTTGAGGCAAGGCGTCATATACATCTGCTAGATAAGTAAGAAGATGGGAGGAAGGTTTGTAATCGTGCGGAGTCATAGCCCAATGGCCATATAATCCTGACCATCTTTTGCCCGTAGGGTTCATAGCATTAATGGGAATGATACGCAGCATCGAGAAGTATGAAACTGGTGCGCGAGTCCAAGTTAATAGGGCGAATAGGTGTTGGAGTTCAAAAGTGGATTTGAACAACTCGCGAATGCTTGTGGGCTTCTCGGGCAAAGCTTCAAAAAAACTGTGGTGCTCCCAATCAATTTTCAAATACCCAAAACTACCATTTTGACTACCAGCGAGCGTTACAAGGCTGCCTATTGCTTCAACCTTTGAGCTAATTGGTGGCTGTGTGACAATGTCAAACCGAGATGGTTTGTTTGAGGGGTCGGCTTGCCATGCGCCGATTTTTATAGCCGAGAAATTTACCCATTCATCCAGACCTCCAAACCGAACTTTCGCGCCGCTAAAAGCAGGCTCATCCAGAGATGAAATGTGCTCACCCACCAACAACACGTCTGCTTCAAGGACAACTTGTTGCAGTCCTCCATAGCTACTCTTAGAGGAAATTTGTCTGCAATTGAAGAGGGTGCAGGGCGCATTGTCTAAAACCCCATACACAATTGCGAAATTTCTAGGAAGTATCGACGCCCCAAAACTACCCACAAGATTTACTCGCGGGCCGTCATCTAAAGAGTGGCTTAGCTGCCCCGAAATTATCTGTTCCGTATTTTCGGGAAGCCAGAAAACACCCGGCGATTCAAACGCCTTTTGAATTCCAGTTTCGGCCATTGGGTAATACGTGATTTCTCACAACTTCAAATCCGCATCCGTCACCGCGCCTTCGCTGGCGCTGGTGACGTGGGCGGCGAATTTTGCCAGCACGCCGCGCGGATAACGCGGAGTTGGTTTCTTCCACGCTTGCTTGCGCCGGGCCAGTTCTTTCGCGGGCACGTCCAGCGTCATGGCGCGTTTCCCGGCATCAATGACGATGCGGTCGCCGTTCTTCACGAGGGCGATCGGGCCGCCGACGTAGGCTTCGGGCGTGACGTGGCCGATGACAAAGCCGTGGCTGCCGCCGCTGAAGCGTCCGTCGGTGAGCAGCGCGACGTCTTTGCCGAGACCCTTGCCCATGATGGCGCTGGTGGGCGCGAGCATTTCTCTCATGCCCGGTCCGCCTTTCGGCCCTTCGCTGCGAATGACGATGACGTGGCCTTTCTTGACCGTGCCGTCGAGGATCGCTTTCAACGCTTTTTCCTCGCTCTCGAACACGATGGCTTTGCCTTCAAAGCGCGAGCCTTCCTTACCGGTGATTTTGCCGACCGCGCCGGTGGGGGCGAGGTTGCCGTAGAAGATGACGAGGTGGCTGTCTTTTTTGATGGGGTTGTCGAACGGACGGATGATTTGTTGTCCGGCCGGATACGGTTTCACGTCGCGCAACGTCTCGGCCATTGTTTCGCTGGTAACGGTGAGGCAATCGCCGTAGAGCAATTTTTTGTTGAGCAACATTTTCATCAGCGGGCGGATGCCGCCAATGGCGACGAGCGCGCTCATGCTGTATTTGCCGCTGGGCTTGAGATCGGCGAGCACGGGCACGCGTTTGCCGATGCGCGTGAAATCGTCAATGGTAAGCTTCACGTTCGCGGCGTTGGCGATGGCGAGCAGGTGCAACACGGCGTTGGTCGAACCGCCGAGCGCGATGACGACGGTGATGGCGTTCTCAAACGCTTTCTTCGTGAGGATGTCGCGGGGCTTGATGCCTTGGCGAAGCATTTCCACAACGGCGGCTCCGGCGCGGCGGCAATCGTCCAGCTTCGCGGGTGAAACGGCGTTTTGCGCGGAGCTATTGGGCAAACTCATGCCGAGCGCTTCAATCGCGCTGGCCATCGTGTTGGCGGTATACATGCCACCGCAGGAACCCGCGCCGGGAATGGCGCAGGATTCCACGGCGTGCAGTTCTTCATCGGAAATTTTTCCGGCGGCGTGCTGGCCGACGGCTTCAAAGACGGAAACGATGTCGAGTTCCTTGCCGTTGTTGGCAGACGCAGGATTGGTCAAGCAGCCGGGCAAGATCGTTCCGCCATACACGAACACGGCAGGGCGATTCATGCGGGCGATGCACATCAATGCGCCGGGCATGTTCTTGTCGCAACCGCCGATGGCGACGTAGCCGTCCATGCCGCCGCAGCCGACGACAGTTTCGATGGAGTCGGCGATAACTTCGCGCGAGACGAGCGAGTATTTCATTGCTTCGTTGCCGTTCGAGATGCCGTCGGAAACGGTGATGGTGTTGAAGACGATCGCCTTGCCGCCGCCAGCGTTCGCGCCCTTCTCGGCTTCGAGCGCGAGCTTGTCAATGTGCATGTTGCACGGCGTGACATTGCTCCACGTCGAGGCGATGCCGATGAGCGGCTTCTTGAAATCTTCCTCCGTGAAGCCGACGGGATACAGCATGGCGCGCGCGGCGGCGCGATGCGGCCCGTCCAGCAAGCCGCTGGAGAACGGACGCAGGTTGATGGCTTTGGAAGATTTTGCCGGAGCGGATTTCTTTTTCATCGGACGGAAATGTTGCCGAAGACAGGAAAAATTCCAAGCACCAAGCGTAAAACAACCCGCCTGAATTTTCAGGCGGGTTGAAGTTTGAAACGGAAATTAATTTGGCGGCGGTTCACGCTTCGCCCGGAATTGGCCAGACGTTGTCCTTGGGCGCGACGGCTTTGTTGTTCTCAAAATCCGCCGGCGAAGGCGAGAGCGCCAGATTATACCAAGGTGAATCGGTCTTGGTGGTCAGATCACTCCAGCGCACAAGCTGGCCGGTGTAGGCGGAAATGCGGCCCATGATGCCAGTCAAGGTGGATTCGGCGATGGACCGGGCGGTGATGAGCGGCTGCCCTTTGGCGATGCTTTGCAGCAGGTCAATGTGTTCCTGCACATACGGATTATCGTGGGTCTTGAATTCCGGCACGTTGAGTTGCGTGAGCTTGGCCGACTGGACTTTGCCGCCGCCCCAAGCCGTGCCTTCCGTGCCGATGAAAAATTCATTCACGCCGCCGTAAGTGCCGTTGATCTGGCGGCACATGCTGTGGATGCGGCAGTCGTCGCCATAGTTCAAATCCAGGCTGAAGAAATCAAACTGGTCGCCGGTTTTCCGGCGGGCGCGTCCGCCAAAACCTTCCGCTGAAACCGGCGGATGGCCGATATACCAGTTCGCCACGTCCAGGTTGTGAACGTGCTGCTCGACGATGTGGTCGCCGGACATCTCGGAGAAACTGACCCAGTTCCGCACCAGATAGCTGGCATCGCTTTCGCCGTTGTCGCGCTCCTTATACCAGAGCGCGCCGCCGCACCAACTGATCGTGCCGCCGACAATCTTGCCGATGGCCCCGTTGGCGACGGCATATTGACCGCGCAGATAACTGCCCTGATGTCGCCGCTGGTTGCCGGAGACGACCGACAAACCTTTCTGCCGGGCGACGTCGTCGAGCGCCATCACCTTGCGCGCACCGACCGGATCCACGGCCACGGGCTTCTCGATGAAGCAATGCTTGCCGGCGTTCAACGCGGCTTCCAGATGCGTCGGGCGGAACACCGGCGGCGTGGCGAAAATCACGATGTCCACCGGCAGCGCCAAAACTTCGTGGTAGGCGAGGGGGCCGGAGAAGGTGCGTTCGGCCGGAATGTTGAGCCGTTTGGCCGTGCCGGCGGCGCGGTCGGGGAAAAAATCCGCCGCCGCATACATTTCAATGTCGAAGCCCGCCACCTTGCCGGCTTCGAGCATGTTGTCCACCGCGCCGTTGCCGCGTCCGCCGCAGCCGACTAGGGCGACCTTGAATTTGCGTCCGGCATCTTGCGCGCGGACATTGAACAGCGGCAGGGCCGACACGGCGGCGCCGGCGAGGGCGACGTTTTTGATGAAGCTTCGGCGGGGCATGGCGGGCTGATTATTCATAATAATTTTAGTTGAAGGATTGTGAACGCAGGATGACTGGTTTTAGATCAGATTAATTTTTGGAACGGGTTCGCGCCTAAATCACACGAATTGAAAGACCATGTCAAGAACAACGGATTACAAGTGACGGCATGACATGACGACTTTCGCGCTTGTCCGACTTTTCCCGCCGTGCTAGTAACAGCCATGCACAAAATCCTCTCCGGCCGTTTCCATTGGCTGCTCGCCATCGGTTTTGCCCTCGCCATCGTCCCGGCCTGGTCCGCCCAGGAAACGCCCAAGCCCATCCGGGCGCTGCTGCTCGCCGGCGGCTGCTGCCACGATTATGAAAACCAGCGGTTCATCCTCAAAGCCGGCATCGAAGCGCGCGCGAACGTCGTCGTGGACATCATCTATGTCAAAGACAGCAGCACGCATCCGGCCTTGCCGATTTATGGCAACCCGGATTATGCGAAAGGCTACGATGTCATCATCCATGACGAATGCGCGGCGGACGTGAGCGATCCGAAAATAATTCAGGACGTGCTCAAGCCGCATCAGGACGGCATTCCCGGCGTGAACCTGCATTGCGCCATGCACTGCTATCGTTTTGGCGACTTCAGCAAACCGCTGCCCGCCGACGCGCCGAACGCGCATTGGTATGAATATCTCGGCCTGCAATCCAGCGGCCACGGCCCGCAGGAACCGATTGCCATCCACTTCACCGACCGGACCAACGCCGTCACGACCGGCTTGGCGGATTGGACGACGATTCACGAGGAGCATTACAACAACGTGAAAATTTGGGATACAGCTCATCCGCTGGCACATGGAATTCAAGTCATAAAAAACCGGGCGGGCGAACCGCAGCGCACCAATGATTTCGTGGTCGCCTGGGAAAACATTTACAAAGGCAGGACGCGCGTTTTTTCAACGACCATCGGCCACAACAATGAAACGGTCGCCGATGCCCGCTACCTTGATCTCATCACGCGCGGCCTGCTTTGGGCCTGCGGCAAGCTGGACGCCGATGGCAAGCCCAAGCCAGGTTATGCGAAATGAAATTCATGCGCGGTTTTATTCTTGGTTTGGTTTTCAGAATTTCACCTCGTGACCGGGTTCATCGGCCTAACACCATATAGGTCAAATCAAAAGCCCGTTTGACAAAGTTCCGCAACTTATGGCGGCGTGATGGGGATGACGGCCTGGACGGGGATTTCGCCGCGCAACATCCGGCCGGCCTGGTCGGCCAGCCGCAGATACCAGTCGCTGCCCAAGTTGTAACCGTCGGCATTCAGCGGCACAAACGCGCCTTGCGCCGGCAACTGCGCGGCGGTCGGGGCGAGCTTATACATCGCCGTGCCTTCGTCCACCTCGTCGAACATCGCGCCGTAAAGCATCGTGCAGCCGGAGCGGACGGCATTGTAAGCCTGCCGCCAGTAAAAAGTGCCGCCGTTGCGCGGAATCTGGTTGAGCGGGCCGTCGTTCAGATTGGCCCATGAAAACCCGGGGAAAATCACCGGCAAATAATCAATCCCGTGGCTGGCGCAGTCGGCCAGGTCAGGCACGATCTGGTTGACGCGGAAATTATCCGCTCCAGAAATGTTGCCGTAACGCCCCACGGACCAAGGGCTGATGACGTCGAAGGAACGGAAGACGCTGGCCCAGGCGGCATTGGTTTGCGCGTCGTCGGTCAAGGTCCGCCAATGCGTCGGCAATCCGCCCATGACGGTGCAGCCGGCGGCCTTGAACCAGTCAATGGCCTGCTGCGCCTGCCGGGGCGAATCGGGGCGTCCGCTGAAACCAAAACCCCAGATGGCGACGACGGGTTTGCCCTTGTGGTGCAGGTAGGCGGGGCTGTTGGTGACGTGCTGCATGTTGACGAGGTAAAGCCAGTCATTGGTCAGCTTGCTCACGAGCGTGTTCGTCGGATAACCGGAGATGTCATACATGATGGCGAAGACGCGTCCGTAGGTTTCAGCGCCCACGCGCACGTTGACGGCCACTTGATTGCGGAGGGCGGAGATGCTGCCACCGGGAAGGTCGCTGAGAAACCGCTGGAAGAAGACGCCGTCGAGATGATTCTCCGCCATCCATTTGAAATGGCGCACCACGGTCTTTTGCTTGTAAGCGGAATAAAGCTTCGCCGGCGAACCGTCGGCGTAGGTCATGCCGGTGTCGAACAATTCGTCCGCGTCCAGTTCGGAAGTGTCCGGCCAGAAGTCGAAGTTGGCATTATCATCGGTCGGCGTGTTGTTGGCGAACCAATGCACCCAACTGTTCTGCGCCGATCCATCGCCCGGCGCGGAGAACCAGCCTTGATAGCCCATCAGCAGTTTATGGTTCATCGTGGAAGCGTCCACCCCGGAAGTCAGCCGGAAGAATGAGCCTTGGCCGGACACGTTCATCACCACCTGATTGCTGCCATTGCCGGTGGTCACACCGTTGGTCACCGTCCTCCAAACCACGGGGGCCGCGAGGTTCGTGGCGGATTCCAATGCGTAATAAACAGCCGAGGTCGGCCAGGAGATTACCAGATCGGAGTCCATTAATTTGATGGCAAGCGGCCCGGCCGCATTGGTGGCCGGCGGCCCGCCGCCCGGAATGGCGGTGAGGGTGGTGGCAAAGCCGTCGAAAATATAATTCACCAAACCCGTGCCGCCGTAGCCGGTGATCTTGCCGCCGCTGATAAAATTACTGACGGAAGAAACTTGATCGCCGGTGATCACCACCGCGCCCGCGCCAATGTCTAACACTGAATTGCCTGCGATTGAACCGGGGCTGCCGCCGCTCCATTGGGAAAGATTCAAAGTGCCGCCCTTGACCTGAACGCTGCCTTTGCCGCCGTTCCAACCCAGCCCGAACATTCCGGCAACCGACACCGTTCCGCCGTTCAGGATCAACGTGCCGTCGGCTCCCGGATTGAAGCCGATCCATAAATGATTTCCAAAACTGGCCGACCCGCCGCCAGCCACCACCATCAGCGCGGTATTGTTGTAGCCGATGGCGGACCAATCGGTGGCGCTGGCCGCGAGGCTGCCGCCGTTGGTGACGATCAACGTGCCGCCGGGGCCGTTGTCACCCGCGACCAGTTGACCGGCGTTGACCGCGCTGTTCACCACGCAAGCGCTCGCGTCGGAGACATTCAGCACCGCCTTGTTCGTGCTGCTGGCGACCGTGCCGCCGGTCCAGTTGGCGTCTTCGCTCCACCAGCCGTTGCCGGCCGGGTTGGCGGGCGGATTCCACACGGTCGTGGTCAGTTGCGCCGCGCCGCCCATAGCGGCGCCAAGAAAAAAAACGGTCGCCAAAACCAGGCAATGTGTTCGTAACGTCATTAGATTGTTTTAATAAAAACTGTGGTCGTCAGTTTATGGTTGCCTCGGTTTTTTCTCCTGCATTCCGAAAACGCCGAACATTCAACCTGCTTTGTAGAAACCCTCTCATTAACACCGCGTTTCAACGCGGTGGGAGATCATGCCACCGAGCGGAAAAACCGTTTCAAACGGTTTTTCCGGCTGCCGCCGCCGGTCGCCTCCCGCTAAAGCAGGGTGTTAATGAAAGCTTGCTACAAAGCACCTTCAACCTTCAACGCCCAAGCCCGAAGTCACTTCGACATTCGGCGTTGAATGTTCAATGTTTCCAGCCACCGTTTTACTGGAAACGCTTTAGGTCGCCGATCTTCCATTTTGAAATGCTTCACGGGCCTGCCTCCAACAGCGAAAGGCAAACCCGTGAAGTTTTTTTGACCAGTCAAAATCCTGCCCTTTCCCAGCCGTCAGGGTGAAACCGTCCGATAGAACATCGGCCCGGAACTTGCCGGGAAGGTGAAGGTCACCGGGGCGCCCGTCGCCATGTTTGTGCTGCCCGCCACGGGCGTCCACGCGGCCGGTGACAAGGCGGGAGTGCTTTCAATGTAATAGGTTTGTTGTCCCATTGTCTGGTAGGTGATCGAGACATTGCCGCCGCTGACCGAAATCGCCGTGATTGATTGCGGCGACGGTGGCAGCGATACGGCGCTGACGGTGGTTTTGTTCGCGCCCGGGTCGTAGCTGTAAAACACGTTGGGGCCGCCATTGGCCGTGATCTGGCCGCCGCTGACATAATTGCTGACCGAGGCCGTCCAATCGCCGTTGATCACCACCTTGCCTGTTCCGGCGACATCCAGCACCGAGGCGCCCGCAATCGAACCGGGGTTGCTGTCGCTCCATTGGTTCAAGTTCAAAGTGCCGCCGTTGATATTGGCGTGGCCGGTTCCCCCGTTCCAGCCCAGGCCGAACATGCCGGCGACCGACACTGTTCCGCCATTCATGATCAACGTGCCGTCGGCTCCCGAATCGTAGCCGATCCACAGATGCTGGCCAAAGCTGGCCGACGCGCCGTCTTCCACAATCATCTGTCCGGTGTTGTTCATGCCGATGGAATTCCAATCATTGGGATCACCACAAACCAGGCTGCCGCCGTTGGTGATGATCAGCGTGCCGCCGGGGCCGTTGAGGCCGATGCGCGCCACGCTGGCAAACGCCGCATTGGTCACGATGCAAGGAATCGCATCGGCGACGTTGAAGGTCACAAAGGTCACGTTGCTTGGGCCGACGCCGCCGCTCCAGTTGGCGCTTTCATTCCACAAGCCGGTGCCGGCGGGATTGAGCGCGGGGTTCCAAGTGACTTGCGCCGGCGGGATATAAAGGCCCGCCGCGTAGATCGTGGTTTTGCCCGTGTTGGCGTGGTCGTAGTCCACCACCACCGTGCCGGCGCCGCCATCCGCCGTGATCATTCCCAGGCTGACATAAGTCTCCACCACACTTTGGTGATCACCGGCGATCACCACCTCGCCCGTTCCGGCGACATCCAGCACCGAATCGCCTGAAATGGCATATCCGTCATCCCATTGGGAAAGATTCAAGATGCCGCCATGAATCAGCGCGGTGCCGGTCCCGCCAAGATAACCCAGGTAAAACATGCCGGCAACGGACACCGTGCCGCCGTTGGTGATGATCAACGTGCCATCCGCTCCATAATTCAATCCAATCATCAGTTGATAGTTAAAACTGGCCGACCCGCCGTTGGCCACCACCATCACGGCGTTGCTGTCGTTGCCGATGACGCTTGCGTTCACAGCGCCGGCGGTCAGGCTGCCGCCGTTGGTGATGATCAGCGTGCCGCCCGGGCCGCTGTTACCCATGATCACATAATCAGCGAGCGCCACATTGGTCACCGTGCAAGGAATCGCATCGGGAACATTGAACTCCACCGCCGTCACGCTGGCCGGGACGACACCGCCCGTCCAGTTGGCGCTTTCGCTCCATTTGCCCGTGCCGGACGGATTGGCCGCCGGATCCCAGACGACGTCCGTTGGCGGAGGAACCAAAGGAGCAATTGCAAAAAGCGTGGTCATGCCCGCGTTCATGTTGCTGAAATCAATTCCCACCGTGCCCAGGCCGCCATAGGCGGTGATTCGCAGGGCGTTGGTATAATCGCTGATCACCGTGGTGACGTCGTTGGGGATGGTGACCACGCCGCTGCCGGAAAGATCCAGCACCGAGTTGGGTTGGATGGAAGTCACCGGCGAGATTTGGGCCAGGTTCAGAATCCCGCCGTCCTGAACGAACAAGGAAGCCTTGCCGCCCGACGGAGTGCTGGCGTTGACTGTGCCAAGACCGATGTTTCCCCCGACGTTAAAAATACCGCCGTTGGAAATATAAATGGTGCCGACACCCGGCGCGCCACTGCCCGCCCAAAGGTGGCTGGTGACATTCACCGTTCCGCCGTCAATCGTGAGAATTCCGGTGGCGTTGGCGCCCACAAAAAGCACGTTGGTCACATCCACCTCGCCGCCCGCGTTCACCGTCAGTTGCCCGACAACGCCGGCATTGTTGTTGTTGCCCACCGTGCTGTTTTGAACTCCCGTCGTGACAAGTTTTCCTCCGGCGTTGACCACCAACTGGCCGGACTCATCCACCCCCATTTGAAAATTCATCAGCAATGGCGCCTCGCCGGACAGGGTGACGGTGTTGTTGCCCCAGTTGAACCGGGCCGTGTCGTTTATGCCGGGTATGACACCGCCCTGCCAGCCGGTCGGCTCCAGATAGTCGCCACTGTTCATATACCGAATATCTGCGGCCATCACCGGGCCGGCGGCCAGGACGCCAAGCAGAGCGCAAGTTAGCCTCAAGTTCTTCAGGATTGTTGTTTTCATTTTTATTTTTGGTTGCGCCTGCGGCTCCGAGTTCATGCGGCCGACTCTTCATCCATCAGGCGGTTGTCAACGCACGCTTTCCACGACAGGGTAAAGCACGGCTTTTAATTGACTTAGGGTATGTCGTGAATACTAGCCGCCGTCCGGGAACATTGCCATCCCCGAAAGCGGGGATGGGCGGAGTGAACAAAAACAACACGCATTGGTTTTATGGTCTGTTGCGGCCACGCGTAGTCGCTTGGGCTGCGGCAAGCGCGGCCGGCCGGATAATGCGGCATCCGCATCGGCAAGTTTTATCAGCACCTCAAGGAATCCGAATGGCGCTGGAACCACCGCCACGACAACCTCTGCAAGTCGCCTTTGAAAAATTGCCGTTCACATCCTCTCAACCAGGAAAGACCTTTATTTATTTTGCCAGGCTTGACGCCACGCGTTCAATTGATTTTTGACGCCGGCGGCGGATAAATAATTCAGATCCGCCTCGCTGGCCGGCACGCCGGAAACAGCCGGTTTTTCAGCCGCCGCCAAGACATTCCCGGCGTGCACGGCCGTCAGCGGACTGAAGGATTTCAGCAACGCAAAATTCGGCGAATGGTGAAGGGCGATGGCTTCCACGACGGGAACCGGCAATCCCCAAAGCCCCAGCAGATAACCGCCGACGTCCGCGTGGTCGGCGCCGAAAATTTGTTTTTCCGCAAGGTGCAAGGGAATTTTATTTTCGCGCGCGAGGTTGAGCGCGGCGCTGTATTCCTGCGGCAGGTTGATGGCGAAAACCAGTTTGCCGACGTCGTGCAGCAGGCCGGCGACGTAGGCTTCATCGGTCAATTTCCGATCCGCGCCTTCATAAAAAGCGATGGCCTTGGCGGCGCTCGCGACGGCCAAAGAATGGGTCCACAATAATTCCATCGAAAAACCGTCGAGTTGTATCTTGTCGGAATTTGAAAATGCGTTTGTGGCCAGAATCAAGGAATTGATCGTATCAGTTCCGAGATAAGCGACGGCTTCGCTGGGGCTGGAAATTTCGTGGCCCAGGCCGAAAAAAGCGGAGTTGACCAGCTTGAGGATTTTCGCAGTCATGGCGACATCCTTGACCACGATGGCGCCGATGGTTTCCACGTCGGTCTCCGGGTTTTGCAGCGCTTCAATAATTTCAGAATACAGCGCGGGCACGCTCGGCAAAATGGAACAGCGGTTGACGAGCAGCCGGAGCTTTTCGCTTTTCAAGGATTCTTCCAAATGCGCCGCGCGCTGCACCGTCAGCTTCAAGGTTTTTGCGTCGCACGGCTTGGCGAGATACTGGTGCGTGGAGCCGACGCATTTCAAAATAAGTTCGCGGTCGGCGTAGCCCGAAAGGATGAGCCGGACGGTTTTGGGATGGCGCTTCATCACTTCGTTCAACAATTCCGCGCCGTTCATGCCGGGCATCCGCATGTCGGAAATGATCACGTCGAACGGGGCTTCCGCCATGCGCGCCAGCGCCTTCTCGCCGCTGTCGAGAAATTCCATTTCCCATTCCTCGCGCATGGAACGCAACAAACGGTCCAATCCGCGCAAGGCAAATTCCTCGTCGTCCACAAACAAAATTCGTTTCTTCATAATTATTTTCCGCTGGTTTTGGCGGATGCCGGCTTCAGCGGCAGGCGAATGATAAAACATGTTCCTTTTCCGCTTTCCGTTTCAAAACGCAGTTCGCCCTGATGCCGTTCCACAATCACCGAATGCGCGAGCGCCAAACCCTGGCCGGTGCCTTTGCCGATGGGCTTGGTCGTGAAAAAAGGCTCGAAAATCCGGTGCTGAATTGCCTTGGGAATGCCCGCGCCGGAATCGCGGACGCGTATTTCCACCCAATCTTGGTCGCGTTGCGTGCTGACGGAAATAGTTCCTTTGCCGCGGCTGTTTTTGCCCAAAACGTCGGCGATGGCGTGCGCCGCGTTGACCAGCAAATTGAGAACCACCTGGTTGAATTCTCCGGTGAAAATCGGCACCGGCGGCAGCGCTGGATCAAATTTTGTTTCCATTTCCGCGACATATTTCCATTCGTTGCGCGCGACGGTGATCGTGCTTTCAATCGCCTGGTTCAAATTCGCGGGCGATGGTTTTTCCTTGCCGGTTCCCGGGTGGGAAAACTCCTTCATGGCGTGGACGATTTTGGCGATGCGTTCCGTGCCTTGCAGCGCCTCCTCAATCGCCACGGGAATTTCCCCGACCAAGGAGCCGCCCTCCACCTCGGCGAGTAATTTTTTGACTTCTTGAATCAATTCCGGCGGCGTTTTTCCCGACTGCGCGGAAAGCAGAAGAATCTGATAATGATCCAGCAGTTGTTTCAAGCTGCCAAACGATTCCTGAAGGAAACGCAAATTGTGTTCCGCGTATTGGATCGGCGTGTTGATTTCGTGCGCGATGCCGGCGGCCAGCTGGCCAATCGCCTCCAATTTTTGCGACTGGCGCAATTTTAATTCGATTTGCCGGCGCTGTTCCTCCGCTTGGACGCGTTCGGTGAGATCATGCGTAACCTGCGTGAAGCCGCGCAATCTTCCCGCTTCATCACGCGTCACCGTCAACGCGATTTGCGTCCAAAAACGCGAGCCGTCTTTTCGCAATCCCCAGCCTTCATCCGCCACGCGGGCCTGTTCACGGACCCGTTCCAGCATCATGGATGCTTTTCCGGAGGCGGCATCTTCAGAAGGGTAAAACCGCGCGAACGGCTGGCCGATGATTTCAGCGGCGGTGAAACCGTAGATGCGTTTGGCGCCCGCGTTCCACGTCGCCACTTTTCCATCCGCGTCGAGCATGAAAATCGCATAATCCAAAATCTGCTCGACCATCAGGCGGAAACGTTCCTCGCTTTGTTGCAAGGCCCGTTCCGCGCGCCGCGCGCGCCTGTGTTCCTCCGTTTCCTTTAACGCGCGTTCCAATGCCGGAATGAGCCGCTTCAGATTATGTTTGAGCAAATAATCGTTCGCGCCGAATTTCAAGGATTCCACGGCCAGGTCTTCGCCGATTCCGCCGGAGACAATGATGAACGGAATTTCTTTTTCGCTTGCCCGCAACACCCGGAAGGCGGAAGGCGCGTCGAAAGCGGGCATGACATAATCGCTGAAAACCACGTCCCATTCCCGTTCGCGCAAGGCCGCGAGCATCGTTTCCGCCGTCTGCACGCGCTCAAAAACCGGTTCGTAATTTCCGCGCCGCAGCGTTTCGACCAAAAACAAAGTGTCGTTCTCGGAATCTTCCACCATGAGACAACGCAGCGATGTTTTCATTTTGGTTCAAGCCGGATTGTAAGATTCATCTAAAAATTTTCCAGCGGGGCGGCGGAAATTTATCAGACAAATGATTGAAGACGAATTCAAAATAAATTTATTTTCCGCGAAATTTGCGGCGTGAACGGCCTTTCATTTTCACGCAACCGGAACTTTGCCGCCGCCCTCCAAATTGAGGCAGGGCTGTAAAAGCTGACCTCGCTTTGCCGAACAGACCCTTGAATTATTGCGGATTGATGCCGTTAAATTCAATCACTTGGCGTCGAGGTTTGCCTTCAAATCGGCGGCGGTGACTTCGGAAGCCACGCCGTCTTCGGGCACTTCAACCTTGGCAATCCAAAGAATCGCATTCAGCACGAGCTTGCGGGAATTTTCATTGCCCCAGTTGTGATGATAATGTCCGCCCGTGAAACCGAAGCCGCGTCCGCCATCCGGCCGCTCAAAAGCCCACGCCACGGTTTGCGGGTCGCCGCGCTTCACCGCTGCGCGCACGGCGGGATTTCCCTCATGCGGCCCGTCGGGACGGCTCATGGTGTCCGGCGTCGGCACCGTCACCAGAATCGGCGTCACGCCCTTCATGCCGTCGGGGAAGCGCATATTGAAATACCATTCGTCCTTGATCTTGAAAGGCTTCACGCCGCGCGTGATCGGATGTTTTGGCAACGATTTGAAATCCGCCGTCCAGACCGGGTTCACCGAGCGGTTGATCTCAAAACAGCCGCCGAGCCAATTCAAAAATTCTTTTTGACCCTTTTCCTGCGTGGGTTCCACGGCGTAATGAATGCACGCCAGCCCGGCGCCTTGTTTCATCAACGCGCCCAGTTCCGCCAGATGGCCGTCCTGCAAGGCCGGATGCCCGCCGCCGCCGTCGCTGTAAATCACCACCGCCGCCGCGCCTTGCAACATTTTTGGATCCGCCGGCCAGCCGTTGGAACAAACCTCGATCTGGACGCCGGGAAAACCGGCGAGGCATTTTTGAAACAGCAGCAGCCCCGCGCGATGTTCGTGTTCGCCCGGCCCGTGGCTGGGATTGCCGGCGATGAAAACGATTTTCTTGTCGTCCGCAAAACTCCGGTTGACGGCGAGCAGTGACAGCAGCGTGAGGGCGATGATTATTTTTTTCATGTTGGTTGGTTAAAAGTTTTCTTCAGAAATTTCATGCCCTGGCGCGCGATGTCGTCGCGGTTGGCTTCAATCTGCCGCCAGATCGCGGCGGCGCGGGCAATCACTTTCACGTCCGGCGTGAACGATTCGATTACGACCGCGCCCTCATAATGAATGTCGCGCAATGCTTGCGCGATGCCCAGCCAGTCCAGATGATCGTTTCCCGGCGTGCCCCGGTC
>Ga0164241_10003544_pt1 | contig 15632 bp, 14 predicted proteins | sample OricomyardsoilBY_FD_108780 | JGI IMG/M metagenome (GOLD analysis project Ga0164241, IMG submission 108780) | Backyard soil microbial communities from Emeryville, California, USA - Original compost - Back yard soil (BY) | ecosystem: Environmental > Terrestrial > Soil > Unclassified | place: USA... | reverse complement strand
TCAGAACGCAGTTCAATAAACGCCACAGCTTGACTGGCCGCACCGCTGCCGCCGAGAGAGTATTCGCTGTAATCCAAGATCTTGACCTCGTCGGGAAGGGCGTTGACGACAGCCTCGATCGGGCCCTCGCCCACCCCTTGCAGAGTGTGAAAGACACCGTTCACGTTTGCCTCCAACGTGAATCGGACCGTTCCGCTCCCCAAGGGGTCGTCGGCCAAATGGTGCGCCTTGTATTCATAAGGGGCTTGAACCTGAAGATATTCTTTCTGAAAGATCTCGTAGAGCCGCGCGGCGGTAACTTCTTTTCCCGTCGTGTCGGTATGGGTCTGCACCACGTGACTAAATTCAATGGACAACCGCCGCGGCAGGGTCAGGCCGTACTCTTTTTCGAGAAGAAAGCTAATTCCGCCCTTGCCGCTTTGACTATTGACCCGAATGACCGCGTCGTACGATCGCCCCAAATCCTTCGGGTCCACGGGCATGTAGGGGACGTTCCAAACCGCGCCTTCTTGCTGGCTCGCAAAGCCCTTTTTGATAGCGTCTTGGTGACTTCCGGAAAAGGCCGTGTACACCAACTCCCCCGCGTAAGGGTGACGGGGATGCACGGGCATTTGGGTGCTTTCTTCGTAGAAACGCCGAATTTCGTCAATATCAGCAAACCGCAAGCCTGGATCAATGCCTTGCGTATAGAGATTAAGAGCCAGCGTGATTAAATCGACGTTTCCCGTCCTCTCTCCATTACCGAACAGACAGCCTTCTACACGATCAGCGCCGGCCATGAGACCTAACTCGGTGGCAGCCACAGCACATCCGCGATCGTTGTGAGCATGAAGACTGATCAGAACACTGTCTCGCCGAGTCAAATGCCGGCAGAACCATTCGATCTGGTCGGCGTAGAGGTTCGGTGTCGCGATTTCCACGGTGGCCGGCAAATTCAAGATGACCTTTTTGGCCGGTGTAGGCTTCCAAACGTCGAGAACTGCGTTGCAAATCTCCAACGAAAACTCTAACTCGGTATTCGAGAATGTTTCTGGGGAGTATTCGAAGCGCCAATTAGTTTGCGGCTCGCGGGCCGCTTGATCCCGAACCACTTGGGCGGCCGCACGCGCCAGCTCAACAGTGGCAGGCTTGTCATTCCGAAACACGACATCTCGGAACAGAGGACTAACCGCGTTGTAAAAGTGCAAGATCACGTTTTTGGCACCGCGCACCGCCTCAAACGTGCGAATAATTAAGTCTTTGCGGGCCTGAACCAGGACTTGAATCCAAACGTCGTCTGGAATCAATTTTTCTTCGATCAGGTCGCGGACAAATTGAAAATCGGTCTGACTGGCAGCGGGAAAGGCTACTTCAATCTCTTTGAATCCAATCGAAACCAACGTTTGAAAGAGATTCTTCTTCCGTTGGCTGTCCATGGGTTCGATCAACGCTTGATTGCCGTCGCGCAGATCGGAGCTGCACCAAACAGGTGCCTTCGTAATTGTCGCGTCAGGCCAGGTACGATCCCTTAATCCAATAGGAGCAAAGGGACGGTATTTTGATTGTGGTTTTTTTAACATGATGGACCTCCAAGATTTGTTTGAAAAGTAAGCAAAGGCGGAACTTAGTCCCGCAAACGAAGTTTCAGCAGACAAAGAGAGGTAAAAATGGTGGAACGGCGTCGGTGCATTCTCTTCTCCTCCTGGACAAGTTTCAGGGCAAAAAAAAGGCCATTCTTCCGAGGAAGAATGGCCTTCGCAAAGGTTCTCGTTCTTCCGTCAACAGTGTTGAGCAAAGAGGAGGAGAAGATTGGCGAAGCAGGTTTCTGACTTAATCATGGTTTAGTCACTCTAATTGTGCTGAACTTCGTTGTCAAGTGTACCGGAATTCCTTGACAACGGCATGGTGACAATGGACATTTTACAGTGGCCGACCAAAGGAGAAGCCCTTATGGGAATGAAAATCTTGCTGGTTGAGGACGACAAGAACCTCAACATGATGCTCAAACTAATCCTCAAGAACAAAAAGTTGGATTGGGAGCTCGAGACGGCACACTCCGGCGACGAGGCCCTTAAAACGCTTCAGGCGTTTCGGCCCGATGCCGTCATTTTGGACATCATGATGCCGGGAATGGACGGGATCGAGTTAGCCCGGGAAATCCGCAAGGATCCGCGCCTCACCCGGTGTAAGCTGGCCGCCCTTTCGGCCCTGGGCGACCCTGAAACCAAGAAGAAGGCCCTCGCGGCGGGGATTTCAGAATACTGGACGAAGCCGATCGTCCCCGATGTGTTGGTTGCGAACCTCCAGAAACTCCTCGGGTAGTTATCCTGTTCAAAGGCTGGGGAATGCGCGATACTGTCGCCATGGATCCCCGCCAACTGCCTGTCTACCGTGAAAAAGACCGAATTCTGGCCGCTTTAGCAAAGAATTCGGTGATCGTTGTCGAGTCTCCCACTGGCTCAGGAAAGACCACTCAGTTACCGTTAATTCTTCATGAAGCAGGATACACCCGGCACGGCGTTGTTGGTGTCACTCAACCCCGGCGCATCGCCGCCGTAAGTGTGAGCGACTACATGGCTCGTCAGCTCAAGGTCACGATTCCGGGACCTGTCGGGTACAAAATGAGGTTTGAAGACCGTACGGTTCCCGAGACGCGTCTTAAAATCATGACCGACGGCACTCTCCTTCAGGAAATTAAGGCCGATCCCCTGCTCAGCGCGTATTCCGTACTCATGGTCGACGAGGCCCACGAACGAAGCCTCAATATCGACTTCATCCTCGGCCTTCTCAAAACAATTTTGGCAACGAGAAAAGACTTTCGGGTCATTATTAGCTCGGCCACCATTAACGCCCAGAGTTTTTCCGACTATTTTGACGCGGCTCCAGTTGTTCACATCGAGACCCAAACCTTTGGGGTCGAGGTTCTGTACGAACCTCCGTTGACTGAAAATGACGAAGACGCCGCCGTGAGTAAGATTCTAGAGCTGGTGGATCGAACGCTTCAAAAGAAGGGCTCGGACTCGTCAAAAGGCGATATTCTTGTTTTTTTGCCTGGCGAAAAATGGATCAAAGACACCATGGTTGCCCTTTCTACGATGGGATTCGCGCGTAAACTTTGGGTTGTTCCCCTTTATGGCCGCCTTTCAGGGGAAGAACAGGAGCGCGTCTTCCTCCCGACGCCCGAGGGAAAAACAAAGGTCGTCCTAGCTACCAACATCGCGGAAACCTCTGTCACGATAGATGGGATTACGGTCGTCATCGACTCCGGGCTCGCCAAGATCAATTTCTACAACCCCAAAACCTTCACATCGGCCCTCATCGAAAACCCCGTAAGTAAGGCCAGCAGCAACCAAAGAAAGGGGCGCGCCGGACGAACTGGGCCGGGAACCTGTTACCGGCTTTACTCAAAAGAGAACTTCGAAGAACGCCCGCTCTACTCGATGGAGGAGATTTACCGAACCGATTTGAGCGAGGTCGTCCTTCGTATGGCGGAATTGGGAATCCGAGATTTTGAAAGTTTTGACTTTTTGTCCCCTCCCAGCCGCCAAGGAATTCAAGGAGCCGTGGAGGCCCTCAACCTCTTGGAAGCCTTGGAACCCGATCACAGCCTCACGTCCATCGGTAAGATGATGGTCCCCTTTCCCCTCCTCCCCCGACACAGCCGAATTTTGGTGGAAGCTATCCTCCGCCTCCCATCCGTCCTACGCGAAGTCACCATCGGAGCCACCTTCCTGAGTACCGACAGCCCCTTTCTCCTCCCCCAGGGAGAGGAAATGGAAGCTCGCCGGGCCCACCATCAGTTTCGCGATCCGATGGGTGACTTTGTCAGCTATTTGAGAATCTTTGACGCCTTTCAAAACGCGGCCAGTCCCGAACGATTTTGTGCCAACGCTTACCTCGACTTTAAAACCATGCAGGAACTGGTAAACATTCAAGGGCAGCTCGAAGAAATCGTCTCCCGGCTGGGCGTGCCCATTTCCAGCGGAGGGCGAACGGAAGATTATCTGGTCTGCGTGGCCAAAGGCCTCATTCAATTTGTATGCATTCACACGGGCCGTGGAATTTACCGGAGTATGACCGCCGAAAAAATCGGAATCCACCCAGGCTCCGTCATGTTCAAAGAGACGCCTCCCTTTCTTGTTGCCGGCGAAGTCGTGAAAACCAGCCGCACCTATGCCCGCTCTGTGTCGCCCATCAAAAAAGAATGGCTCTCTCGGATTCGTCCCCATCTTTATGCGGAACTCACGGGAATAGAACACCCCCAGCGGAGTGAAGACGACCGGGGACGGGGCCCTCGTGCCGCCGGAACCAAACCGACAGCCGGCGTTCAACTAGGCTCAGAGATTTTCCCCCTTCGCACGCCCAAAGGTAAGGACAAGGTTGTTGTCTTCGAATGGGAAGTCCTTTCGCGGGTCTTGGCCCGAACGAAGGCAACGAGCTTTCCCGAACTCAGAAACCTCAAGGGTGAGTTGATCGTTGCCGGACGAACGGCGCTGTCAGGAACCAAAGCCAATCGGATCATTGAAGTTTGCCGTAAGATTAATCCATCGGTCGACCGCATTGAGCGCTGGCCCCAAGGGGGATCGTGGTCTGCCCAAGACAACCTTCGAGCACTCGTTCCTCACCTCGATTCTTTGTTGAAGTTAGCGCCCCTCAAGGTGGGATCAGATATTTTAGGGTTTTTGGCACTTTTTACTGACAACCGGGGCCAGTACTGGTTCCGAGTTGAAAAGTCCTTCACCGAGGCCTTGGGAGCCAGCCTGGCCAGTCTCGAAAGCCTTGCGGACGATGCGGGCACGGTACTCGATAAGGCCGACTTTAAAGAAGTCAACGCGACATGGAGACGAGTGAATCGTCTCTTTTGATGAGACAAAGATGAGCTTAAACAAGAAGAGCGACGGCCGCTAGGGGACCGTCGTGGCTGAGCGAAATCGGCTCGATCCTGTCACTTTTTGATCGATGATAGACCGGTGGGTAAGCCTCGACTCGTCCCCCATCACCAAAAAGACTGCGGATGCGCCGCGTAGCCCATTCCCGTGTACCGAAGGACTCGGAAGCGGCCCATCGTCCCACCCGGCTCCAAATGCGCTGCCCCAGGGGATGAACAACGGCGTGGACCCAGTCTTTCGCATGATGCCAGGTGACCGCCCAGAGGTGCGATTGAAATATCACCGTTCCCTGTACGGGAATGGGTGCGTTCCAGCCTGAAACGACAAATTCTTGTGGGTGAAAAAAGTGGGAAGGATTTTGACGAGAAAAGGCCTTGAAAGCCCCCTCTTTGGCGGCCCAAAGACTCCAAAGAAGGCGATCCGTTGGGGCAGATAGTTCAAACGCCTCTGACTCGCTTGGGCACAGAATCCGCTGTTTGAGTCGACTCTCGCCGACCCGGCCTTGATTAAAAGGATCCCTGAGCCAAATGATATCGTTGCCGATCATCGGACAAAATAAGCGGATTCCATTCCTGCCAGACGCTGAATCACCTGCGTTGCCATATCCCGAGCCGCGCGCAAGCCCGAAAAGGCTGATCGAGGTTCAACCAGCTCCACGTCGACATAAAAACGATCCCCGCGCTTGGGCATGTTTGACTTCACACGTTGCCGTTGACCGCGAAGGTAAAAACAGAGAACTTTGGGACTCAGGCCGTCTCGTCTGAGGTCTTGTATAATTTTCCCCACTCCATAGGCAAAATTTTCTGTATCAACGAGTCCGTTGTGAGAACGCTTTCCTTCGGGAAACATCATAAGACTTTGGCCGCGTTTGAGAAGATGGTGAATCTTGTTCATTAAGACCTTGGTTCGACTCGGCGAGCCCTCTCTTACAACCGGCAGACATTTTCCAATGTAACAGAAAAACCTCAGAATCGCGTTATTGGCGTAATTACGCTTTTCCGGCGTGTTCCACGGGAAGAGCCGAGGTTTCGCCATGGCCTTCCACGCGGGCGTCATGGCCCAGATGAGGAGAAGCGAATCAATCATCGTCAGGTGATTGGGGCACAGTAGAAACGGAGAGGTTTCACTGGCCAAAAGCTTTTGAACCTTGGAACGAAACGCTCGCAAATTTTCCCATCGATAGCGAAAAACGCCGCGCAGAAGCAGCACCGCCAAGCCAAAAGTCAATGGTACGCTAGCCTGAGAAAGCCAATCTTGAAACTTTACGCTGAGGCGGTGCATGGAATATCCTTACTTGGTCAAAGCGACGATCTGATCGACCGCATCGCCCAAGGTTGAGATTTTATCAGCTGTATCGTCGTCAATGGCAATGTTGAACTCATCTTCAAACGCCAGAATAATATCGACCAACCGCGCTGAATTTACGCCTAAATCGGCCAAAATCTTCGTTTCCCGCGTCGCCGTCTTGAGTGCGTCGGCATTTTTTGCAAAGGGACCAATAATGGCAACCACCTTATCAAATGCTTCCTTAGTATCCATAGTCTTCTCCTTAGTTTTGGGTCGTAACGACCATTAATAATGCTGAAAAAGAACGCACCCGTTGACATCGCCAAAACCAAAACTTGCCTTGGCCAAGATCTTCACGGGATACTCTACTGTCTCACGGACAAGCCGAGTCGTAAAGGCCTCAAGGTCAGGATGAAGGTCTTCACAATTCACCGACCCATGGATAAATCCACGGGAAACCTGCAGAACCGACGCGACGCACTCGATTCCACCGGCGGCTCCCAGAGCGTGACCAATCATTCCCTTGGTCGCGTTCACCAACGGAATCCGGTCGGGAGCCACGTTGAGGGCCGCCCGCCAATTCTCGATTTCAAGGGGATCGGCCATGGTTCCCGTAAGGTGACCATTCACAGCGTCAATGGAGCTTCCTTCGATTCCCGCGTCGAGAAGTGCCGCCGTAATGCAACGGCGCACCCCCACAGGATTGGGAGCGGTCATGCTTCCCTTGCCGCGCTGGCCTCCTGAGTTTACGTGACCGCCAACGACCTCGGCGTAAATCTTGGCACCTCGGCTGAGCGCGCTTTCGAGGGATTCCAACATGAGAATCCCGGCACCGCTCCCAGGAATAAATCCGCTTGTGGATGCGGAAAGAGGGCGGCTGGCCCGATCAGGGCGGTCATTGGAATGCCGACCCAAAACCCTCATAGCGTCAAATCCTGCCCAAATATAATGAGAGTGGCCCTCGGCCCCCCCCGCCAACATTCGTTTTGACTGACCATCGCGGATAGCACGGTATGCCATGATGACGGCTTCGGTTCCCGTGGTACACGCCGACGAGTTCGTCGTCACCTGACCCCCGAGAGCCAAGAGCCCCCCCACGCGAGCGGAAACTGAACTCGACATGGTTTGTTCTACCGAGGTACTTCCGATCCGGCGAACGTTTCCAGAATTGACCTTGGGAACAACCCAGTCTCCCAAAGTATCGGCACCGCCAATTCCAGTACCAATGATAGCTCCCGTGTCCCAGTCCACCTCATCGTCACCCGAGCCGGGCACGCTCAAGCCCGCGTCTTTCCAACAATCGACTGCCGCAATCGACGCGTAAATCATGGAAGAATTCATGGCCAATAAAAGCTCATCAGAAAAATAGGCGTGCTTGATTTCTTCGGTGATCTGGGGGATTCCGCCCACCTGGCAACCAAACTTGAGGTCGGCCAGATGCTGTTGAAAGCGAATTCCAGACCGCCCTGTTCGGAGCGCCGTTTCAAAATCGTCTAACCCATGGCCATTGGGCGCAACAACTCCCATCCCTGTGATCACAACACGCTGTCTAGTTCCCATTCTTCACTCCAATGCCCGACGCTGTTGCGGTCGCGGCGAGGGTTCCATCGGCCAGGTGAAGCGTCACCTTTGACCGTAACTTTTTCCGTCTCCAAAACTCTAACTCTCCCCGAATGGTGACGGTTTGACCAGGAAGAACCGAGCGGAGGAACTCAACTTGAGCGTCGCTGAAGAGGGTGAGCCAATCGTGATGCTCTTCGGGCGGCAATTCGAGTCCCACCTTATAGATACCTAAAAGGACGACTCCGATTTGACACATGCATTCGAGAAGAATAACACCAGGAGTCACTGGATTTCCGGGGAAATGACCGGCGTAAAAGAATTCATCGGGTCGAAAAGTGTAGCGGCCGACGATATGCGTCCCGCTCACTTCGAGCACCTCGTCAACAAAACGAAAGGGACGCTGTTGGGGCAACAGGGCCAAGAGTTCAGCCGGTGTCAGCGGCGGGTAGTTATCCGCCATACATGCCCCCATTCACGTGAAGAACTGAGCCTGTGATATACGACGCCGAGGTGGCCAAAAAGTGAACGACTTGGGCGACCTCTTCGGGCTGCCCCATGCGGCCCAGAGGAATCCGCCCTAAAATAGTCTCTTGAACCGCAGGGTCCAACACGCTTGTCATGGCGGTCTCAATAAAACCAGGGGCCACGGAATTGACGAGAATTTGATACGAGGCAAGCTCGGCAGCGGCCGACTTGGTAAAGTTGTCGATGGCCGCCTTCGTCATGCCGTACGAAGTTTGAGTGGGATTGCCCGTGCTTCCGACCACGCTTGAAATGTTGATAATTCGGCCGGCCCGACGGCGAATCATCAGCCGCGAGAGCTTCTTTGTGACTAGCCATACGGAGCGCATGTTGGTGGCCACGGTCAGGTCAAAGTCTTCCACTTTGGCCGAAAATAACGGCGCGTCGAGGGCGAGTCCGGCGTTATTAACCACAACACCGAGCGGGCCGCGATCTTTTACGGCCGCAACGAGTGTATCGACCCCTTCCTCGGTCGAAAGATCGGCCTTGACCAGAAAGCTCCCTGAAAGTTCCCTTGCCAAGGCTTCTGCGGCCTCTGAACTTGAACGATAGTGAATGCCGACAAGAAACCCGGCCGCGTGAAGAGCCCGACAGCAAGCCGCACCGATTCCCGTGGCGCCTCCGGTAACGACAGCGACAGTTTTTTCTTCGTTCACCGCTGCATCACTCCCCCCGCCGAAGCGGGCGTAGGCCACGGATAATCGGGGTAGCGGATATCAAGAAAAATTCCTACTTTGGCGTCGGTCAAAGTGTAAATCGCTTCCCCGTCGACCGATACTGTCGCGTTTCCAATGGCAAGGGCGCTCCCGGAAGAAGGAAGCTCCGCGTACCGCCGAATGTCAACTTCGTACCGAACAATTTTGTTGTGGGGACGAATTTGTCCGCGAAACTCAACAGCCCCCACGCCCAGCGCCCGTCCGGCACCACGAGCGCCCCGCAACCCGGCGTAGAGACCAATGAGCTGCCAAACCGCGTCGACCCCCAAACAGCCGGGCTGTACCGGATCATTGCGAAAGTGGCATTGAAAAAACCACGCGTCGAGGAGAACATCTTGTTCAGCAACAATGCGTCCCCGGTTTCCCTGATGGGAAATCTCAACAATGCGATCCATCATGAGCATGGGAGGCGCCGGAAGCGCGGCAAAGCCGCCCTCGGGAGGGTCGTCCACGAGGTTGCCCCACGCGAGGGCGAGGAGGTCCGATTTACTCAGAGCTGTTGACTTAAGATAATCTTCATATTTCATGGCGATTGAACCTTGAGGGCGACGCCGCCCCATGTCAAGCCTGATCCGACCACAATGACGCCGACTTCGTCGCCGCTTTGGAAGCGGTCCCAGTTCATTGAGAGGACCGCGGGAGCTCCGGCGGCACCCTGGTTGCCAAATTCTTCAACATTGGAAAGATGGCATTCCTGAGGAATGGGAACTCGTTCACAGACTGAACTCAACATCAAAAAGTTAGCCTGGTGACCTATGAAATAAGGTTGGGACGAAGAAAATGACCGTTGAAGTTCTGCCCAGGTTTCGGTCGTTTTTCGAATCGCAAAGGCCTGAACGGCCGAACCGTGCTGACGAAAGTGCCCGCCCGTAGGAATGGAAACCTTGTTCCAGCCCGAAGGGTCTGAGTGAAGCAGGGTCCCTAAGACCTCAAATTTTCCTTGATGCCGGGCCGACAAAATGGCCGCCGCCGCCCCGTCGCCCCACAAAACGGCCGTCGAACGATCATGATAGTCGACAGTCCTTGTGGTCATTTCAGGTTGAACAATAAGAACATAATCAGGAAGTGCTGCGGGTTTCGTGTTCATCAGATGATGCACTTGAGCGGCAAAACTCGAACACGCCGAGGACACGTCGTACGCCGGAGCCGTAATGCCCAATTCGGCAGCCACGAGACAGGCTTCCGAAGGGATGGTGTGCTGAGGAGAACACCCGCCAGAAATCACCAGACCAACCTGCTCGGGAAGAATTCCCGCGCGGTCCATAGCCATTCGGGCCGCTCGCGCGCCTGCCTGAGCGTTCGTTGCCGACGACGCCTCATGAGCTTTTCGAGGGTCTTCATTTCCCGTTCTACGGATGTAATCGAGATTGAGAACGGTACGCCTCGTCCTAATGCCGGTGCGTTCGAGAATCCAACTATTGGTCGTCTCCAAACCCAAGGCTTCTAAAAAGGCGTTGTCGATGACGGTTTCGGGGTGCCAGTGACCCAGTCCAAGGAGCGAAAGGTCAGCCGGCAACGCGCTCGCCCCCGTCTACGCGAATCAACGAGCCATTAATCCAGCCCGCGTCATCCTGTGAAAGGAGCGCAATCACGCCCGCGACGTCTTGAGGGGTTGTCAGGCGTCCAAAAGGATTTCGTTTTCTGGCAAAGTTCTTCATTTCATCGGCACCGGGAATCGCGTTGAGCGCGGGAGTATCGGTCACTCCGGCTTGAATGATATTGCTGCGGATTCCATAGGGTGCAAACTCGACGGCAATCGATCGGCTGACGGCTTCGAGCGCTGTTTTGGCGGCGCTCACGGCCGCGTACCCCCGCCAAGCGACCTCGTTGCCCTCACTCGTGAGCCCAAAGACGCGGGCGTCGGAAGCAAAGAGTCCCGCGCGAAACGCGGCTTGGACCCAAGAAAGGAGGCTCGTCCCCATCGAATAAACAGTGCGGGCCATGTCTTCGTCTTCGGTCAACGCTTCACCGTAAATTTGTTTCAAGGCTTCGGTTTTAACAGGGGCAATGGGTTTCAGGTTTCCAAAGGCAATGGAATGTAACAGGACTCGCAGACAACCTTCGCCGCCGGCCACTTTGAGGCCGGAAATCGCCGTCGTGATGCCCTCGGGGCTCAGCGCATCCAAATTGAAGGCGAGAAACCCATGGCCGTGGGCGCGGATCTCCTCAAATTCAATTTCAATTCGATCCATTGATCCACGGCGATCGCGATGGACCAAGCATACAGAAAGGCCTTGTCCGGCCAACTTTTTCGCGGTGGCCAGGCCAAACCCGCTCGAAGCGCCCAACACAAGCGCCCATTGTTGAGAAGAAAACTGGGGCATGGGTGGTTCCTTGTTGTCAAGATAGGACGACGGACAATTGTCAACATCTGGGGCTCACCATAGAGCCGGAGTCGCCCTTCTGTCAATGAGAGGCTGAATCAGAATAAGACGAAATTCATGAAAAGCGGACGCGACTAACCCGTGTTTCCTGGTCTTGACGGGTAGATAATTTCGTTTTCCCCTAAGGCAGAAGTGACAATGGAGCCGCGTTCGATCAGGGTTCTCAAAATTGGCCCAATCGAGCGCTCCGGAACCCCCAAATGCCGCGAGGCCCAATCGGCAAAGGCCGGAACCGAGATGCGCAGACCCTTGATCGTCGCGACCCCGGATTCACGCGCAAAGTCCCCGAGTCCATCAAAAACAACCTTGGAGGTGTTTCCCGCTAAGGCCTGCTCGATGAGCTTGTTGGCACCGCGCAAACGTTTGGCAAGATTGCGAATCATTTTCGCCGCGAAGTCGGGGTTTGTACGGATGTACGCGTCGAGCATGTTTTCGTTCATAGCCAAGAGTTTAGCGTCTGTTTTAGCGATGGCCGACGCCGAACGAGGACTCTCGTCGATCAGAGCCATCTCGCCAAAGAACTCGCCTTTCCCCAGTGTTGAGAGCACCTTTGACGAACCTCCGTGGGCCGTCTTAAAGATCTCGACAATCCCGTCGAGAATGACAAACATCACGTCGCCTCGTGTTCCTTCGGCAAAAATAACGGCACCGCTCCCGTAGGTTTTCAGACTCTGCGGATAACTCAAATTACGGGGGTCTGACATTCTAGTCCTTCTTTGATGACGGCCAAGACGTCCGCATCGTCAACAGTGCGGAGTAAGGTTTGGCCTTGCCGCTGTTGAAGAACAAACTGAACCAGGCCAGACTTCTTCTTTTTGTCGTTTTTCATCGCCGCCAGAACCGCTTCGGCAGTGGCGTCTTGATTGAGTAAGGGAAATCCGTACTGGATGAGGATAGACTCGGCGCGCTTTTGCCAAGCGGGCTCTGTGATTCCCAAACGAACTCCCAAACGAAAGGCTCGTGCCATGCCCCAGGCGACAGCCTCACCGTGGGTCCATCGTCCATCGAGGCCTAAGGCCGCTTCCAACGCGTGTCCAAACGTATGTCCTAGGTTCAGAAAGGCCCGTTCCCCCGTTTCTCTCAGATCCCTTTCGACAACGCCTACCTTGACCATAATCGCCCGGCGAACCACCTCGTCGAGCACGGCGGGATCCTTGGCCAAGACTGCGTCGGACCGCGTTTCCAAAAGGGATAAGAGAGCTTCATCGGCGAGGAAGGCGTGTTTAATGACCTCTGCGAGCCCGCTTTGAAATTCACGGTGGGGAAGAGTCGCCAAAAAACCGGGCCAGATTCGGATTTCAGACGCCGGATAAAAGGTTCCGACGAGGTTTTTAAATCCCCCAAAATCGATTCCCGTTTTACCGCCCAGGGCTGCGTCAACCATGGCCAGCAAGGTTGTGGGAACCAGGACAAGCCGAGTTCCTCTCATGTAGAGGCTGGCAGCAAAGGCGGCCATGTCTGTCACGACGCCGCCGCCTACCCCCGCGATCACAGAATCGCGTCCCAGCTCGGCCGCCAAGGCCGTTTTAAGAAGGTTCTCAACCTGTACCCACGACTTACTGGCCTCGCCGGCCGGCCAAATCTGTCGGCGCTCAAGGGACGGGGCTAATAAGGGATTGGTATTTTCGTCGAACACGGCCAGCGAAACACCGTCCAAAAGACGGTCTGGCTGAGACGTAAAGCGGACCAGGGTAGAAAACTCCCCGGCATTAAGGTGAATTTCGTCGACCATGATCGTAGTTTACTCGGAGCCGGTCCTTCGTGGAAAGATCCATTTCTCGCCGAGATCATTCGCCGGAAGCCTTGAGAAACCTCCCTTGAAGGGGAACTCATCGTTTTCTCATCATCGGCTAACACGACCGTCGAGCAAAAAACACAGTTTACGGTTGCGGATGGATTCTCTGGTTCCTTTTCCCGTTCACCGGTATGATAGCAGGAGCCTTGTCGAATCGTCGCAACAGGAGATCAACGTGGCCTACGCAAAAATACTCGTCGTCGAAGACAACCCTGACATTTTAGAGCTCGTTGCCTACAATCTTGAGGCCCAAGGCTTCGAGGTTGCCAAGGCCGCAACCGGTGAGAAGGGTCTGGACTGGGCCACCCGTCACCGACCCGACCTCGTGATTCTCGACGTCATGCTTCCTGGAATCAACGGCTTGGACGTTTGTCGAAAGCTCAAGCAACAAGAAGCCACCCGGCCGCTCCCCGTCATCTTATTAACGGCCAAGAGCGACGATGCTGACATCGTTACAGGATTGGAACTTGGTGCCGATGACTACATCACCAAACCTTTTTCCCCCAAGGTTTTGATTGCCCGCGTCCGGGCTGTTTTACGCCGAGGTACCGACGAAAAGGGATCCGACACCGGCACACCGCTCAGGGTCCAAGGACTCACGATGGACACGGTGCGGCACGAGGTTACCGTTGAAAACGCCCTTGTCACTATTTCGGCCACAGAGTTTGCCATTCTCAAACACCTGATGACAAACCCAGGCTGGGTGTTTAGCCGCAACCAAATTATTGACGCCGTGCGGGGAGGAAATTACCCCGTCACCGAGCGATCCGTAGACGTTCAGATCTTAGGTCTCCGTAAAAAACTGGGAAACCAAGGCCAATACATTGAAACCGTTCGAGGAGTTGGTTATCGCCTGAGGAGCGACCTTTGAAACGAACCAATTTCTTGTTGAAGTTCCTTGCGGGCCTGGGCCTGCTTCTCCTCGCCGTCCAAACCCTTCTTTTAGTTTTCTTTACGCAAAGGATTCGAGAAGACCTTGAAAAGACGACGGTCAGCGGACTAAGAACCGCCGCGCTCCTCCTCAAAGAATGGGCGCATAGTGAATTGACCGGACTGTATCAAGGCAAACCTGTCGACGTGTTGGGCCGAGTCTCGCCGCGGGCCGGCTACCGAATCAGCCTGCTGGACGCCCAAGGCGTTCTCCTTCAAAATTCACCGGGGACGACAAAGAGAGATCCCAACGACGAGCTCGATAACGACTTGCAAACCGCGAGAACCGCCGGAGAAGGGTGGACTTCGGGGTTTTCTCACGCCCTGAATAAGTCCATTTTGAGTTACGCCTTGGCGTACAAAATCAACGGGAGCGTCAAGGGTTTTATTCGCATCGCGACGCCGCTGGACGGCCTGAAGCAGGCCCTCGACGCCTTGTTCGAGTTTTTCCTTTTGGTTTCCTTTGCCGCCCTCGCCTTGGTCTTTACGATTGCGTGGCTCTACAGCCGTGAGTTCAGCCGGAGCCTCGAGTCCCTGATTCGTAACGCAGGAAGCTTCGCCCGCGGGGAGGCCTACGAAAAGCTTTACCTGGACCGGCCCCGTGAGCTTCGTCTAATGTCACTGGCCTTGAACAAATTATACGACCAGTTAGAGGACCGCATTGGGACGATTAATCAGCAACGAAACGAGCTGGCGGCGATTCTGACGGGCATGGTCGAGGCGGTGATTGTCTTGGACAACCAAATGCTCATCAAGACGATGAACCCGGCCGCAAGGGCTCATTTTTCACCGGAAAAAAATCCCGAGCGGCGAAGCTTGATTGAAGTCTGCCGTCACTCCGTCCTCGATGAATTTACGCGGGGATTACTGGCTGAAACCGTATCGCAGCCCCGCATCGAAATTGTCCTGCGCGACCTTCAGACGACATTGCAAGTTCAAGGAGCCCTTCTGAGAGACGATCGTCATCAGGTCTGGGGGCTGGTTTTAGTCATGATTGATATTACCCAGCTTAAGCGCTTGGAAGTCATGCGAAAGGACTTCGTCGCCAACGTTTCCCACGAGCTTAAAACACCCATCACAAACATCTTGGGGTATGTTGAGACTCTGTCCGAAGGAGCCATCGACAATCCTGAAAAGGCACGTCCCTTTTTGGCGACGATTCATCATCACGCCAACCGGCTCCACCTCATCGTGGACGACTTACTTATTTTGACGCGGCTCGAAAACTCGCCGCCCCGGCCGGACGAGCGCCGATCCGTCGACCTCGTTGAACTCTTGGCGAGCGTCGTTTCGGTTCTTGAGGAAAAGGCAAAATCAGGACGTGTCGCGCTCAAGGTGAGTTCGCAAGAACCCCAAATCAACGCCGTCGTCTATCCCGTTTTGTTTGAACAGGCCTTGATCAATTTGGCCGACAACGCGGTCAAATTTTCCCCGCCTCGAAAAAACGTCTTTCTTACGCTCCTGGTTGGTGCCGAGGAATTGATCATCACTGTTGACGACGAGGGTCCTGGAATTTCCGAAGGCGAATTGCCTCGAATTTTTGAACGCTTTTACCGCACGGAGACCG
>Ga0164241_10003543_pt1 | contig 15634 bp, 15 predicted proteins | sample OricomyardsoilBY_FD_108780 | JGI IMG/M metagenome (GOLD analysis project Ga0164241, IMG submission 108780) | Backyard soil microbial communities from Emeryville, California, USA - Original compost - Back yard soil (BY) | ecosystem: Environmental > Terrestrial > Soil > Unclassified | place: USA... | reverse complement strand
CGGTCCGGGACATCCCGTTCGCCCGCTTCACCGTCGCCCCCGCCCAGGAGCTGCCCGGCGCGCTCGCCGCCGCCGGTCTGCACGTCGACGCCGTCGACACCGCAGTGCTGACCCACATGCACGCCGACCACATGGACGGCGCCGTCCACCTGCGCGTCCCCGTGCTCGCCCAGGACACCGAGCTCGCGTTCACCCGCACCGCGATGGCGCGCGTCCAGCAGAAGCTCTTCCACCAGCCGGTGCCCGCCGGCGTGGACTTCCAGTCGATCGCCCTGGACGGCGGCCCGTTCGGCGCGTTCCCCCGCAGCCGGCCCCTGACCGACGACGGACGCGTCGTCGCGGTCGCCACCCCCGGCCACACCGTCGGGCACCTCTCCGTCGTCTGCGTCGACGACGACGGCCACCACGTCCTCCTCGCCGGTGACGCGACCGACACGCTGGAGCAGCTGCACGCGCGCCGCGCGGACGCGGTCGCGCCCAAGCCCGCGGTCCAGGTCGCGACGATCGACGCCATCCTCGAGCACGGCCGCCGGCACCCCACGGTCTACCTGCCGTCGCACGATCCGGACTCGGTCACCCGGCTCGATGCGCGCACCGTGCTGGAGGCCTAGCCCCCTCCGTTCAGTCCGAGCGCGGCGTCTGGCCCGTGAGGTGCCGCAACGTCGCGGCGGCGGCCGCGGTGTCCGCGTCCCGCGCTCGGCGCGCGTCGCGCGCAGCAGCCCGCCGCTCCGCCTCGTCCCGCGCCGTCCCCTCCTGCGCGGCCGCGTGGGCCTGCGCGTCGGCGAGTTGCTCGGCCGCCCGCACGGTGTCCTCGTGGTCGAAGTCCCACTCCTGGACCACCGACGCGGCGTGCCGCGGGCGCCCGGGGACGTCGACGGTGCCGCGGGGCGCGGGCTGGTCGACGCGCAGGGTCTCGAAGCGCCACAGGAACAGGTCCCCGGTCTCCTCCACCGTCACCGCGTACTCGTCGTGGACGAGGGTCGGATCGCGGCCCGCGGCGTGGGGCCGCCGCGCGCGCACGCTCTCCAGCTCGCCGGGGCGATCCCAGGCGCGCACGTGCCGGGCGACGATGACCGCCGCGCCGGCGGTCCACACCGCGGCGACGAGCCACAGGATCGTCGCGACCACCAGGGCGAGGATCCCCCAGCCCGCGCCCCCGGTCACCAGCCAGGCCGTCCCGCACGCTCCCGCGACCGCGCCGCCGGCGGTCAGCGTCCGGCGCAGGTGCGCGATCTCCCAGATGCGCGGCAGCCAGTGCCGGTACGGATGCTCGTAGGGAACGAGCAGGTGCGCACGGGTGTCGAGCTCGTCGGCCACGGCGGCAGCCTATCTCCACGTACCGCGCGGGACGTGGCCGCCCGGCAAGGTGGGCGGGGGTGCCGATCCGCACCCCCGCCCATGAGCCGGACTCAGCCGATGACCGCGCGCACCAGCGGGGCGTAGCCCGAGGAGTGACCCGTGCGGTTGGGGTGGTAGCTGTCGCTCACCGGGTTGGACAGGCCGTTGAGCCACTCCGTGCTGGAGCAGACGGCGTGGCCCGTGAACGAGGGGATCGCGTCCTTGAACGTGAACCCGTAGGCCGCGGCGCGGGCCGCCTCCACGTTCTTGAGCTGGTCGGCCGTCTGGTTGAGCTTCGTCATCTCGTCGGTGCTGAAGAACGTGCCCGCGTTGCAGTCCTCGCCCTGGAAGAGGCGCGGGTACCCGAGGACGACGACCTTCGCGTTCGCCGCGGCGCGCGTCTTGATCGCGTTGAACACCGTGTTCAGCCGCCCCGGCAGCGTGTTGGCGATGAAGCTCTGCGCCGTGGTGATCTCCCCGTTGCAGCTCACCAGCGGCAGGGCGCACTTCGTGACCACGCTGCTGAAGCCGGCGTCGTTGCCGCCGATGGTGATCGTGACGATGTTCGTGCTGGAGACCACCGACGAGATCTGGTTGCTCATCACGTCCGTCGTCGTCGCGCCGCTGCACGCCACGAAGTTCAGGCTCGTGTTCGCGCGGGCCTGGGCCACGAGGTACGGGTAGGCGTAGATGCCGCGCTGGCAGCCCGAGTTCAGCGTGTACGAGCGGGTGCCGGTGCCCGACGAGTAGCTGTCGCCGAGCGCGACGTAGTTGTCGGCGACGGCGGGGGCGGCGGCGGCCAGAGCGGCCACCGCGACGACGGCGGGAACCAGCCGCCGGGCGATCGAGAAATGCATGTGTCTCCTCCCAGAGAGCCGGTCGGCGGGACGCCGGTGCCGGTCGGCCGACGCTAGCCCAGCGCTCGCCGCGCACGCAAACAGAGGGCGCGGCCGCTCACGACCGGGACTTCCGGCGACCGGCCCGGCGAGCCACGCTGACACGCGAATGACACTGGCGGTCGGGCCGGGGGGAGGTACCGTGACGGCATGGTCGACGTTCCCGCATCCGCCGTGTCCGTTCTCGTGGCTGCCCCGGCGCCACCACACCCACGAGTGACAGCTCGCTCACGCTATGCGGTACGCAGCTGTCACTCGTCGGCGCCCGAACCGCTGGACGACGGCGTCTGATGACCGAGTACGACGCCTTCGGCAATCCGGTCGACCAAGCGCCGCTCGAAGTGTCCGCGACGCCGAGCGCGACGCCGAGCGACGCCCCGCCCACCCCGGCCTCCAGCGAGCCCGCCACGGCCGCGTCGTACGTCCCCACGTCAATCGCGACGCCCTCGATCCGGCGCCGGCGGCCCAATCCGTTCGGGATCGTCGCGCTGCTCGCCGTCCTGGCCGTCCCGGTCGTCGGGGGCTTCGTCGTCTACAGCCAGGTCGACGAGACGATCGACGGCGTCCGCAAGGGCATCGACTCGTTCTCGTCCTTCGAGACCCGCACCAGCACCGATTCCGGTGCGGCGCCCGAGGACCTGGAGCGCGGCTCGCTGCTCCGGCCCGAGGCCTTCGCGCAGGGGCTGCGGGAGATCCGGCGGGTCGCCGACGGCGGCCGTCCCATCTTCGTGCGGGTCGAGGCCCAGCGCATCGACCTGCAGGTGCTGCGGCGCGGCAAGGCGCAGCTGATCCAGCGCCGGTGGGACGGGAAGGCCGAGGCTCTGGGCCCGGCGTCGCCGTCCTCGGGCAGCCGGACCATGCGCTGGTCGCGCATCGATCCCGAGGCGCCGCGTCGGCTGTTCGAGGGGGTCCGCAACGGCAGCACCCGCCCGTCCAAGCAGCTGACCTACGCGGCGATGTTCGCGGCCGCCGGGCGCTGGTCGGCCTTCCGGGCCGACGGCGCATCGTTCACCGCCCCGCCCAGCGGCTTCGACGTGGAGCGCAACGGCGGCTGACCGGGCGGCGCGCGGACGCGGGCTCTAGCCTCCCCCGCGTGCTCTCCGTCTTCACCCCGGCGCACCGCGGCGGGGCCGGCACCCCGCTCGTGTGCCTGCACGGGTTCACCGACACGTGGCGCACGTGGGAGCTCGTGCTGCCCGCCCTGGAGCGCCGGCACGACGTGCTCGCCCCCACCCTGCTCGGCCACGCCGGCGGCCCGCCGCTGGAGGGGGACGTGACGGGCGACCTGCTGCCCGACGCCGTCGAGCGTGCGATGGACGAGGCGGGGTTCGAGACGGCGCACCTGGTCGGCAACTCCCTCGGCGGGTACGTCGCCCTGCAGCTCGCGGCGCGCGGCCGGGCGCGGTCCGTCGTCGCACTCGCGCCCGCCGGCGGTTGGGAGCGCGACGACCCCGCCCGGCACGAGACGCTCGGCACGTTCACCGCCGCCGAGGCGTACCTCCGGGCCGCGGCGCCCAACGCCGAGCGGCTGGTGTCCACGGCAGAGGGCCGGCGCCGGGCCACGTCGTTCGTGACGGTCGCCTACGAGCACATCCCGCCCGAGCTGATCGCGCACCAGATGCTCGGGGCCACCGGCTGCGACGTGGCCCCGCTCGTGGCGTTCGCCGCCCGGGAGGGGTACGAGCTCGACGCGGAGCGGATCACCTGTCCGGTGCGGATGATCTGGGGCACCGAGGACCGGCTGCTGGCGTGGCCCTCGGCGGCCGTGCGCTACCGGCGCGACTGGCTCCCCCACGCCGACTGGGTCGTCCTCGACGACGTCGGCCACTGCCCCCAGCTCGACGTGCCGGTCGAGACGGCCGCGCTGATCCTCGACTTCGTCGACCGCTGAGCGGGCACGCGCCGGGACGGGCGCCGCGCCGCTCGCGAGCATCCCCGATGCACCAAGAACCCCGTGAAATGCAGGGAGATCGGCGCACCCGGCCGCGGAGTGCGGCACCGTCCATCCGATGTTCCACCGTTCCTTCGCCGCCGCGTTGGCCGCGGTCGTCCTCCTCGTCGCGGGCACGGCCGTCGCGTTCGCGGCCAAGGTCGTCTCCATCCCCACGCAGCCCGTCTCCCGCAACCCGGCCGACCGGCTCAACGACGTGGACATGGACGACATCCGCTACGACGGCGCCACGCACTGCTCCGGCAAGGTCTCCAAGGGCGTGCGCGCGCTCGTCGGCTGGCTGCAGGAAACGCGCCCGCGGGGCGAGGACTGGGGCTCCTACCGCTGCGAGAAGTGGGGCAAGCGCTCCGCGTCGCTGCACGCCGAGGGTCGCGCCGAGGACTGGCACCTGAACGTCCACGACAGCGCGGACCGCAAGGAGGCCACGAAGCTGATCCAGCTCCTGCTCGCGCCGGACAAGCGCGGCCGCCCGCAGGCGCTCGCCGCGCGGATGGGCGTCGAGGAGATCATCTGGGACTGCCACTACTGGAGCGCCGGGTCGCCGGAGTTCCGCAAGTACAGCGTCTGCTTCGATGACCGGGGCCGGCCCCGCAAGCACGTGGACGAGACGGCCGCCCACAAGAACCACATGCACCTCGGATTGACCAAGGCCGGCGCCGCGCTGAAGACCAGCTTCTGGCGCCACCACGAGTCCTAGGGCGGCGCCGCGACGGCCGGCAGGCGCTCAGCCCTGGTTGCGCCGCCACGGCCGGCGGGGCTTGCCGTCCGCCGGCGGCTCGGGCTCGGCCGCGCCCAGCTTCAGCTCGCCGTCGATGAGCTGCTTGGCCCGTTCCAGCGCCTGGGACCAGACGCCCTCGACCATCCGGTTGATCTCCGGATCCTCGGACCGCTCGCCGATGCGGAAGGCCTGCGGCGCCTCGTTGCCGACCGGGTCGACCATCATCCAGCGCCGGCCTCCGGGCCACGTCACCGACAGCAGCACCTTGTCGTCGGCGCGCAGCGCGCTGGCGAACGAGATGTCGCCGGCCTCGGCCAGCACCTCCTCGGCGGCCAGGGCGTGGTCCTCGATCCATTCGGGCGGCCAGCGGGGGAAGTCGTCGCTCACCGCCCTATCGTCGCGCACCGCGCCGGGCCGGTGTCGGCCGGGCCAGCGCGGCCCCTCGGCATCATGTCCCGGATGCACATCGATCTCACCGGCAGGACGGCCTTCGTCAGCGGCTCCACGCAGGGCATCGGGCGGGTCATCGCCCGGCAGCTCGCCGAGGCCGGCGCCGCCGTCACGGTGAGCGGCCGGGGCGAGGACCGGGTCGAGGAGACCGTGCGGACGCTGCGCGAGGAGGTCCCCGGCGCCGTCGTGTCCGGCGTGGCCGCGGACCTGGGCACGGCCGAGGGCGCGCAGCGAGCGTTCGACGCGCTGCCGGAGGTCGACGTCCTCGTCAACAACCTCGGGATCTTCGCGCCGCAGCCGCTGCTGGAGATCGACGACGACACCTGGCAGCGGTTCTGGGACGTGAACGTGCTGTCGGCGATCCGGCTCACCCGCCACTACGCGCCCGGCATGCGCGACCGGGGCTGGGGCCGCGTGCAGTTCATGGCCAGCGACTCGGCGGTGGTCATCCCCGAGGAGATGGTGCACTACGGCGTGACCAAGACCGCGCTGCTCGGCGTCTCCCGCGGGTTCGCCAAGACGCTGGCGGGCTCCGGCGTGACGGTCAACGCGGTGATCGCCGGCCCGACGCACACCGAGGGCGTCGAGGACTTCGTGCGCCAGCTCGTCGGGGACGACCTGCCGTGGGAGGAGGCCCAGCACGCGTTCATGCGCGAGCACCGCCCGGCCTCGCTCATCCAGCGGCTGATCGAGCCGGCGGAGATCGCCAACATGATCGTGTACCTCTGCTCCGACCAGGCGTCGGCGACCACCGGCGGCGCCCTGCGCGTGGACGGCGGCTACGTCGACCACATCCTCCCCTAGCGGGCCCCCACCCCAGCGGCCCGAACGACATCGCAGGTATGCACGTCGTGCGTGCATACCTGCGACATCGTGGGAGGGCTCGGGTAGCGTCGGCGCACGCGCGGTGCGCGCGGCACCATGGAACCGCTCCACTTCATCGACCTGCTCGTCGTCTGCGCCATCGCGTTCGCGACGCCCCTGCTGCTGGGCCTCGTCCCGCGGCTGCGCCTGCCCGCGGTGGTGGTGGCCATCGTCGCCGGAATCGTGGTGGGGCCCTCGGGTCTCGACTGGGTGCAGGTCGACGAGCCCGTCGCGGTGTTCTCCCTCGTCGGCCTGGCGATGCTGCTGTTCCTCGCCGGGCTCGAGCTGGACTTCGCCCGCCTCCGCGGCCCGCTGCTGCGCCTGACGCTGCTGGCCTTCGCGTGCTCGTTCGGCCTGGCGATCGTCGCCGGCCTCGTGTTCCACGCCACGGGGGACGTGCGCAGCCCCGTGTTCGTGGCCATCGTCCTCAGCGCCACGTCCCTCGGCGTCCTCGTCCCGACGCTGAAGGACGCGGGGCTCGTCGACTCGCGCTTCGGGCAGCTGATCATCGCCGCCGCGTCGATCGCCGACATCGCCACCGTCGTGCTCCTCTCGCTCCTGTTCAGCGACCAGACCAGCGACGTCACGACCAAGGTGGTGCTGCTCGGCAGCCTCGTGCTGCTCTCGGTCGGCGTGATCGCGGCGGTGCGGCTCGCCGAGCACTGGAAGCGCATCGGCACCGCGGTCGAGCGCCTGCACGGCACGACGGCGGAGATCAAGGTGCGCGGCGCGTTCGTGCTGCTCATCGGCTTCGTGGCCCTGGCCCAGCAGCTCGGGCTGGAGGTGATCCTCGGGGCGTTCGTGGCGGGGGCGCTGCTGTCGGTCCTCGATCCCAAGCGCGAGGTCGCCCACGCCGGCCTGCGATCCAAGCTCGACGCCGTCGGCTACGGGGTGTTCATCCCGGTCTTCTTCGTGGCCAGCGGACTGCGCTTCGACCTCGACGCGCTCACCTCGAGCTCCCAGGCGCTCCTGCGCGTCCCGCTGTTCCTGCTGGCGCTGCTCGTCGTCCGCGGCGGGCCGGCGCTGCTCTACCGCGGGTACCTGGGCGACCGGCGCGCGACCGTCGTCGCCGCGCTCTTCCAGGCCACGTCGCTGCCGTTCGTCATCGCGTCGACCGAGATCGGCCTGTCGCTGCACCTGCTGTCACGGGGCACGGCCGCCGGCCTCGTCGCCGCCGGCCTGCTCTCGGTGCTCCTCTTCCCGCTGATCGGGCTGACGCTGCTGCGCGGCGGCGGAGCGGGCTCACCCGCCGCCGAACCGGACATCACGCTCGCTGGGCGGGCCTGATGTCCGCTCGGCGGCGGTGCGCTCGGGGCGGTGGGCGCGCCGGGCGGCCCGCGGGCGTGATCGGCCGCGCCGGAGCCGCCGTACCCCGGACATGAGCACCTCCATGACGCCTGCCCGCTGGGCCACCGTGACGTTGCTGAGCGGCCGCATCGCCTACGGCGTGGGGCTCGCCGTGGCGCCCGAGCGCCTCGCCGGCGGCAAGTGGCTCGGCGCGGCGGCGTCGAGCGAGGGCGCACAGGTGGCGATCCGCGGGATCGGGGCGCGCGAGATCGCCCTGCACGGCGCGGCCGTCGTCGCCGCGCTGCGGGGCGCGCCGCTGCACCCCTGGCTCGCGGCGAGCATCGTCGGCGACGTGGCCGACATCGCCTCGACGGCGATCGCCCGGGGCTCCCTGCCCCGTGGCTCCGCCCCCGCGACGGCGCTGGTCGCGGGCATCTCGGCGGCGCTGAGCGCTGCCGCGCTGGCTGCGACGCGCTAGCGGATCCCCGGCGCGGTCCCCGCCACCCGCCGGGCCGAAGGTCGAGGCACCCGGACGGGCTGGACAACGTCCGCCCGAGGTGGGAGGGTCCTCGCGGTCTCGGCGCACCCCCGCACCGAGGCACGTGGCGACCGGTTGGGGGCCGGTTTCGCGCACGGGTCCCGGGGGCACGAACGGAGGCAGCGCATGGCGACCGAGGAGAACACACCACCGCAGGAGAAGCGCGAGTTCCCTCCGCTGAACAAGTGGCTGTGGATGGTCGCCGGCGTCATCGGCGTCGCCGGCATCCTGTTCGGCTACGACCAGGGCGTCATCGCCGGAGCCCTGAAGGGCATCCAGAACGATCTTCACGTCAGCGACACCGTCCTGTCGGTCATCACGAGCTGGGTCACGCTCGGCGCCCTCGTCGGCGCGCTCGTGGCCGGCACGATGGCCGACCGCTTCGGCCGCAAGTCCGCCCTGCTCTTCGCCGGCGCGCTGTTCGCGGTCGGCGCGGTCGTCGAGGGCGTCGCCCCCGGCACCGTCGTGCTCGTCATCGGCCGCCTCACCGTCGGCTTCGCGGTCGGCGTCGCCTCGGTCGCCGCGCCCCTCTACGCCGCGGAGATGGCCCCGGCCCGCCTGCGCGGCCGCTACGTCTCGGGCTACCAGCTCGGCATCACGTTCGGCATCTTCATCGCCTACCTCGTCGCCCAGCTGCTCGACGCCGCCGACTGGCGCTGGATGCTCGGCCTGTCGGGCATCGTCGGCGTCCTGCTCATCATCGCGATCGTCCCGCTGCCCGACACGCCGCGCTGGTTCGTCAAGCGCGGCCGCCACGACGACGCGGTCAAGGCGCTGGCGAAGGTCGACGACACCGGCGACCCGGCGGCCACGCTCGAGCACCTCGAGGAGGACATCAAGGCGGACGCGCAGGCGAGCTGGGGCGAGGTCTTCTCCGCCCGCTGGCGCGCCCCGCTGATGATCGGCATCGGCCTCGCGGTGTTCCAGCAGATCACCGGCATCAACGCGATCATCTACTACGCCAACAACATCTTCGAGGCGGCCGGCTTCCACTCGTTCGAGTCGCAGACCGAGGCGACGACGTGGGCCATCGGCGCGGTCAACGTCGTGGCCACGCTGATCGCCGTGAAGTACGTCGACCGCGTCGGCCGCAAGCCGCTGCTGCTCACCGGCCTCGTCGGGATGGGCGTGAGCCTGCTCGTCGTCGGCTTCGCGTTCCAGGACATCGCCGACAACCCGGACGCGACGGGCACCACGACCGCGGGCATCGTCACCCTGATCGCGCTGATCGTCTACATCACGTCGTTCGCGTTCTCGCTGGGCCCGGTGGTGTGGACGATGATCAACGAGATCTACCCCCGGCAGGTGCGCGGGCGGATGGTCTCGATCGCCACCGCCTTCAACTGGTTCGCCGCGTTCGTCGTCGCGCAGCTCTTCCTGGACGTCACGAACGCCATCGGCGAGTCGGGCACGTTCTGGATCTTCGCCGGGTTCTGCCTCCTGGCCTTCCTGTGGATCTGGCGCTACGTGCCCGAGACCAAGGACCGGACGCTGGAGGAGATCCAGGCGATGTTCTCCAAGCGCTTCGACGACAGCGAGCAGGAGAAGAAGGACGCGGCGGGGGGCGCTTCGTGAGCGTGGGATACGGTGTTGAGGATGACGTCCAGTTCTCCACACGGTCCCGTTCCACAAGCATCTGACCGCAGGGTGGCGTCGTGACGCGCCTCGCGGCCGGGCGCGACACGCACCTGGTGCCCGCCGAGATCGCCGCCGAGGCGCTGCGGCAGTTCGACGCGGGCACCGAGCCGAGCATCCGGGGCCTCGCGGCGGCCCTCAAGGTCAAGCCGTCGGCGATCTACCACCACTTCGCGTCCCGCGACGCGATCGTCGAGTCGGCGGTCGACCTCGTCTGGGCCGAAGTCACCACCGAGTTCGCCGGGCTCCAGGAGAAGCCGCTCCAGGCGCCGCCGGTCGACATGCTCGTCGCGGCGGGCATCGCGACCCGGCGGGTGTGGGGCCGGCACCACCGCATCGCCCCCTACATGGCCGGGGTGCCCGACACCACCGAGCTGCAGTCGGCCACGCTGGCCCTCGTCGGCAACGCCCTCGAGCGCATGGGCCTGGACGCCGAGGAGGCCGGCGCCGCGTTCCACGCGTACTCGTCGTTCACCGCGGGCGCGTCGATGTTCGCGGCGCTGCGGCGGATCGCCACCGAGGACGCCGGCGATCGGCACCCGACCGGCCGCTACCGCTCGCTCGACACCCCCGCCGCCCAGTTCCTGGCCAGCCCCGAGGTCCGAGCGCAGCTCGACGCCATGGTCGACCTGTCGGCCGCCGACCCGGACCGGGACGAGGAGCTGTTCGCGGCCGGGCTGCGCCGCCTGCTGGAGACGTTCGACCGCTCCGCCGCGGTCTGACGCGGTAGCCCGCCGTGGACGTCGCGGGCTACCTCACCGCCTTCGGGCTCGCGACCGCCGCGGGCCTCAACGCCTGGTTCCCGCTGCTGGCGGTCGGCCTGCTCGCCCGGTACACGGGCCTCATCGACCTGGACGGACAGTGGGAGCAGCTGACGCACACGACGGTCCTGCTCGGGCTGACCGGCGTGAGCATCCTCGACTTCGTCGGCGACAAGATCGCCACGGTCGACCACGTGCTGCACGCCATCGGCACGGTGATCGCGCCCGCCACGGGGATCCTCTCGGCGCTGGGCGCCACCGAGTCGCTCGACGTCTCGCCCGAGGCCGTGACGGTGATCGGGCTGATCGCGGCGGAGACCGCACACGGCAGCCGGCTCGCCCTGCGGCCCTTCGTCACGGCGGGCACCGCCGGCACCGGCAACCCCGTCGTGTCGCTGATCGAGGACGTGCTCTCCGGCCTGCTGTCGCTCCTGGCCATCCTCGCTCCGCTGATCGCGGCGCTGCTGATCGTCGTGCTCGCGTGGATCGTCTGGCGGATGTTCCGGCGGATGCGCCGCTGGCGGCGCGGGCGGGGCGCGGGCGGCGGTCGCGCCCCGCCCGCGCCGGCGTAGCGGTCACACGGGGTTCACGATTGCCGGGGCGCCGGCGCCTATCGTCGCCGCCCATGCTCCCCCGCCCCGCCGCCCTCGCCCTCCTGCTCGGCCTCGGCTTCGTGCTGCTCGCCTCCTCGGCCTCCCCCGCGCACGCGGCGAAGCGCAAGCCCGCTCCGCTGCGCGTCCTCGTCAGCAACGACGACGGCGTGAAGGCACCGGGGATCGACGCGATCGTCCGGGCCCTCAGCGCGCGCAAGGACGTGAAGGTCACCGTCGTGGCCCCGCTGGAGAACCAGAGCGGCACCGGCGGCAAGACCACGCCCGGCGCCGTGACCGCGCTCGCCGTGAAGCGGACGACGACCAAGAGCGGATTCAAGGCCGTCGCGGTGACGGGCTTCCCCGCCGACAGCATCCGCTACGCGCTGGCCAAGGTGGTCAAGCCCGCGCAGGTCGACCTGGTCGTGTCCGGCATCAACGACGGTGCCAACGTCGGCCCGTTCGTCGACCTCTCCGGCACGGTCGGCGCCGCCCGGGCCGCGGCCCAGCGGGGCATCCCCGCGCTGGCGACCAGCCAGGGCCTGTCCGACCCCAAGGACTTCGCCGGGTCCGTCGCCCAGACGATGGCCTGGGTGTCCAAGCACCGGGCGAAGCTCAAGCGGGGCACGGTCCAGAACCTCAACGTGCCGACCTGCACGACCGGGCGGGTCCGCGGGACGGTGTCGGTGCGCAGCGGGACGATCGCGTCGTTCCCCGCCGGGGTCAACCCGCTGCTCGGCCCGGTGGACTGCGCCCAGACCGGCCCGGCCGGCCCGGACGACGTCACCGCCTACCTGGCCGGCTACGCGGGCCTCACGAAGATCCCGGCGACCCCCGCTTCCTAGGCCCGGCGCGCCAGGCTGGCGTTCCCGCGCGGGTTTGCCCGTAGCCTCCAGGGGGAAGCGCGGAAGGAGCCGGGGTACTCCGGCAACGACATAAGGATCACCACATGCAGACTCAGCGGGCCACGCAACGGGGTCGTACCCGCACCCGTCTCGCACGACGCATCGCCGGTACGGGCATGCTCGTCGCGACCATCTTCGCCGCCTCCGCGGCCTCCGCCGTCGCGGGCGGACCCAGCGCCATCGGCCAGGCGTCCAACGGCACGTCCTACGTCGGCTTCGCCGACTCGCCCACGATCCAGCGCATCGACGTCAACGGCGCGGCGCTGCCCGCGTGGACGTCCCAGACGAACCCGGTGGTGGCGATCAGCGTCGACCCCGCAGACGACGTGTGGATCCTCTCCCCCTCGTCCGTGGCCCGGTACTCGCCCACCGGAACGTACCTCTCCGGCTTCAGCCTCAACACGTGCGCGGGCAACGGCAACTACCCCAAGGACGCCAACCGGTACGGCGGCCTCGTCGTCACGTCGACGTCGGTGTTCGTCGGGCTCAACTGCTCGCCGGTGCTCGAGCGGTTCGACCGCGACGGGGGTGGCTTCGTCAGCACCACGCTGCCCGACGTCCCCCGCGGCGTCGCCTTCGGACCGGCGCAGAACGGCAAGCCCAACCAGGTCTACGTGGCCCTGCCCGACGCCCACCAGGTCCTCACGTTCGACGCGGACGCCTTCGCGTCCGGCGCCGCTCCGTCGCACGCCCTCGCGCCGGCCACGCCCGGTGGCGGCTCCACGCCCGTGCCGACCGGCATCGGCGTGGACAAGTACGGCCAGCTGGTCGTCACCGACGCGGCCAACCACTCCGTGTACTTCTACGACACGAACAACGACGACAGCCTGTACCGGACGCTGGGCCACGGCCCCGGCCCCGGCTCGGCGCTCGGCTCGCTCAACACGCCGACCGCGCTGGCCCTGCACTTCCAGGACGGCTCGGCGCTGGCCAACCAGCTCTTCCTCGCCGACTACGGCAACGCCCGCGTGCAGCGCTGGGACAGCGGCGGCTACACGTTCTGGGCCGCCGACGCCGCCACGCCGGCGACCGGCGGGCCGGGGCCCGTGGTCACCGCGCCGGTCAACACGACCGCCCCGGCGATCTCCGGCACCGCCTCCCCCGGCCAGACGCTGAGCTGCCAGCCCGGCACCTGGACCGGTTCCCCCACGTTCGCGTTCGCCTGGAAGCGGGACAGCACGTCCGTCGGCTCGGGCCAGACGTACCTGGTCACCGCCGCCGACGCCGGCCACCCGATCACCTGCGCGGTCACCGCGACGAACAGCGCGGGCACCGGCAACGCCTCGTCGGCCTCGGTCACCCCGAGTCCCCCGGCTCCGGCCACGTGCAACGGCCCGGTGGGCGCCAGCATCAACGGCGCCGACGGCTACACCAACGACGCCGACGTGACGGTCACGGTCCACGCGCCGGCGGGCGCCAGCCAGGTGCTGCTGTCCAACGACGGCGGCTTCACCACCGCGGTCGCCAAGCCGCTGGTCGGCACGTGCAAGTACGCGTTCACCCTCAAGGCGAGCGGCAGCGAGCGACTGCCCAAGACGGTCTACGTGCGCTTCGTCGGCAGCGGGTTCGACAACAACCTGACGCTGAGCGACGACATCATCCTCGACCAGACCGCGCCGACCACCTCGGCGGCGACGATCGCCCGGTCCTCCTCGGCCCGCGGCGTCACGGCCTCGCTGGCCGCGAGCAAGAAGAAGGGCCGCTACACGCTGCGGGTGACGGCGAAGGACAAGCTGTCGGGCGTCAAGCGGCTGCAGGTCGCCCCGACCAAGAGCGCCAAGCGGGCGAGCACGGTCACCTACAAGCGCGCGATCGTGCTCAAGAGCGCATCGAAGGCCAAGTGGGTGCGCGTGTTCGACCGGGCCGGCAACGCGAGCAGGTGGCGGGCGGTCAAGGTCGTGAAGCACCGGCGATAGGGCTCACACCGGGCGGCGTCGGTGCCAGCCCGACCAGAACAGGAAGCCTCCCAGGAGGTTGATGCCGACGCCCCCGACGATGAAGAGCACGCCGTCGCCCGCCAGGCTCGGCGTGCCCGGGGTGACCACGAACCCGATGGAGTCCGGGCGGCGCACCCGTGAGGAGCGGGTGCCGTCGCCGTAGCCGCACCGCACGACGGTGGGGCCAGCGGGGGCGGCGAAGTGGTTGACCGACGCGCTGTTGCCGATGGTGGCGGCGACGTCCTGGCGGTTGCCGCCGAACGCGATCCGCTCCCCGGTCGACGTGATCGCCACGCACCGGGTGTCGCGGACCGTGAGATCCTCGTCCTCGTCGTTGGAGAACACGCCGCTGAACCGCAGGTAGACCGTGTACTCGCGGTCTTCCCGGTCCGGCACCACGAACGTCGCCTCCTGGCCGCCGCCCTCCCGCACGGTGCCCCGGGCGACGGCGTCGTCGGTGATCGCGTTGCCCGCGCGCACCGCCTCCACGATCCCGTAGCCCAGGGCCACGACGCCGCCCACCACGAGCAGCGCGCCGAGCACGACGCGCACCCACCCCCGGCGCACGCGGGTCGGGCGGCTGCCGAACGGATCCTCGCCGGCCGGTCGCGTGAGCGGGCGGGCGTCGTCGGCCCGTGCTCCGGGCTCGCCGCCGACCGGCGTGACGTCGGGGTCGCTCCAGCCCGTGCTCATCCGGCCTGGTCGATCGCGGGCCAGCAGTAGCGGTAGGCCGGGAGCTCCTCGACGCCCAGCGTCTCGAACCAGTCGATCGCGTCGGACACGTGCGCGACGGGGCGCAGGATCCGGGGCAGCTCGGAGATCTGCGGGCCGAGCGTCAGCGTTGGGCGCAGGCTGAGCCCGTTGTGCAGCCGGGCCTGGAGCACGTCGGCCGCGTAGGCGGCCCAGCGCTCGCGGCCCGCCACGTACTCGGGCCGGTCGCGATAGACCACGACCACCTCCTCGCAGCCGCGCGTGCGCATCCGGTCCTGTCCGTCGGCGCAGGGCTGCTTCGGACCGACGTTGGTCGAGAAGAAGCCGCCCTGGACGAGCGGGAACGGGTGGTCCACCGTGGCCTGGGCGCTGTAGCAGTCGGACGGGTGCAGGCCGACGATCTCCAGGTAGGAGCGCAGCAGCTCCTGCGGCGTGGCCGGCAGGTACGGGAACGGCGACGGCACGGGCGGCGGGTGGTGGACCTTGAGGTGGACGGCCCGGCCGATCGCCTCCCAGTTCAGCACCTCGACGTGCACGCCGCCGGCGGGCGGACCGAGGGGCAGCGGGATCGGCGCGGCCGCCCGGAAGCGCTCGAACGCGCCGGTGGCGTCCTCCGGGTGGATCGCGACGACGCCCTGCACCAGCGTGTGCAGGACGCCCGCACCGTCATCGCTGCCGTCACCCTGGATCGCCCGGAACTCGGAGATCCGGGCCAGGCCGGCGCAGCGCTCCGGCCCGATGCCGGCCTCCTGGCAGAACGCGAGCGCGAGGTCCTCGTCGAGGATCGACAGCTCGCCGAGGCGGCGTGCGACCCACTGCTCGGCCCCGCGGAAGGAGGTGGCCACGAGGGGCGGCAGGCCGGCGGCGGGCGGAATCGAGCTCGCGCGGGCCGCCTCGTCCGCCAGGTGGACGACGTCCCATTCCACGACGCGGCCCTGCTCGGAGTGCGGGGTCACCGGTCCGCTGATCCGGTCGGGCACGCGGTACACGCCGAAGACGTGGTCGGGCCGCGCGGCCAGCCCGGACGCGTGCAGGTGGGCGAGCACCTCGGCG
>Ga0164241_10003542_pt1 | contig 15643 bp, 9 predicted proteins | sample OricomyardsoilBY_FD_108780 | JGI IMG/M metagenome (GOLD analysis project Ga0164241, IMG submission 108780) | Backyard soil microbial communities from Emeryville, California, USA - Original compost - Back yard soil (BY) | ecosystem: Environmental > Terrestrial > Soil > Unclassified | place: USA... | reverse complement strand
GCTGCGCAGCTATCGTTCCGCGTTGCGCGCCCGTAGCTCAGTGGTCAACGGGTCCCTCCGGGGGCCCAAAGAGCGTCGGTCTTTCAAGCCGAAGGTCGCCAGTTCGAATCTGGTCGGGCGCATGGGTTTTCGGCCCCTAAATTCCGCTCTATACCGTCAGGCGCCGCTCCCGCGGCGCCTTTTCGCTTTCTAGAGCCGGAAATCGGCCCTCGGTTGTAGCTGTGATGTAGCACCCATTTCTCTGGATTTCCTAGGTGGAGAGCCGAGTCGCCTCGCCGAAGGAGTCACGCTCGACATCCTGGTCGCACGTTCGGTCGCAGTTTGAAAAGTGGCCTCGATGAGCCCAGGTACCGCCCCTCGACGTAGCTGAGGCGCCGGCTCCGATGGGTCCGGGCCGGACAGCCACACGGGGCCCGGCCCGCCTCCGGGTGGCTCGGCTCGCGATCTTGGCACCGGCCCGGTCACGGGCAGCGCCCTCCGGAAAACCGCCACTCGGACTCCCGGCCCGTGATCGGTCCGGCGCCTCCACTCGCTGACGCCACCCGGAGGCGGGCACAGGTCCCGAGTAAGCCACGGCACGTGGGACCAATGCCTCGTCGCCTCCGTCTGGTGATCAGGAACTCCAAACGAGAAGAGGAGGAAGATATGAACAGGCGTCGACCGGTGGGGACCCCGCCCAGACAGGCCCCGTACAAGCGCACCTATGAGGACGGCAAGGTCGTCTGGGTGGCGCGGTGCCGTGATCTCAAAGGCCGGATCCGCTACGTCAAGCCTCGCTGGAACGGAGGCAAGGCGACCTTCGTCAGGAAACGCGATGCGCAACGGGCGATCGACGAGGAGCTCGATCGCATCTACGGCACGGGCCTCGACGAACCCGCGACGGTGGGCGCCTGCTTCGAAGAATGGCTGAGGCACCATCCGAGATCCCCGCGGACCAACAAGACCCACACCGACCGGATCTCCTACGTCCTCGACGTCGAGATCGAGAGCCGGGCCCTGCGCGACTGGGAGATCGACGAGTTACGGCGTCGTCAGGTGCTCGAGCTGGTCGACCACATGCTGCGGGAGGAAGGACGTGCCGTCGGCGGCACCCGCGGGATCCTGGCCTCGCTCTCGGCCATGGCAGAGGACGCGATCGGCGACGACCTTGCCGGATCAAATCCGTTCAAGGGGGTGCGGTTGCGGAGCAGCGACCCCCGTGTCCAGAAGGCGACCCGGCAGGCAAGGATCTGGACCATGGACCAGATGCGTGAGTTCGCGGCGGCCGGTCGGCCTGAGGTCCGCGCTAGGACGCCGCGACCGAAAGACGGGCGGAATAAGGGCGCCTACTCGGTCGAGCCGAGCTTCTACTCGCCCTCTGACTACGAGGCGCTGCTCCTGACTCCCGCAACCACCGGTCTCAGGCTGGGCGAGTTCCTCGGCCTGCGCAGATGCGACTACCGGGACGGCGTCTTCGTCGTGGAGCACTCGGCACACGAAGGTTCCTTGGTCAAATCCAGCCACCAGAAGAACCACGATCGGAACGTGCCGGTGCCACCAAGTCTAGCCGAGAAGATCGAGGTGATCTTGGAAAAGGATGGGGAGGAGCTAGACCCGATCTTCAGGACCCCGACCGGGCGGATGTGGAGCGAGCGCAACTTCTACCGCGACGTCTGGACCGCGGCGAAGATCGCGACCGGCATGGATCCGACTCCGCACGAGTTTCGCCACTCGTTCATCTCGATCCTCCGAGCCGCCGGGATCGACGATGCGGACCTGGCCAAGATCGCGGGTCACCAGGTTCAGACGATGTTGTCGATCTACACGCATCCTCTCGAGCGCAGCCATGAAGCGATCCGACAGGCGATCGGCTGACGCACCCCGTGGTCGGCTCTGCATCTGACATGGAAACTCATAGGAACTCTCCCGGCGCGGGTACCTCAGCCGTGTTAACGCCGATCACTGAGGATGGGAATCGGCGGATGGCCCGGACCGCGCCTCAGACGATGGCGACGGGGTCGGCAGCGGTCGCCTCGTCGACCCCCAGCAGCGCCGACAGCTTGGCCCCGATGAGCTGCTTGCGCCGCTCAAAGAACTCGGGAAACTCGGAGAGCTCGCCCGGGAGCCCGCCGAGGTCGTTGCCCGCCAAGTAGAGCCCGCGCTGGTCGCCATCGGGATAACCGGATTCGGCCCAGGCCAGCGGCAGGGTCGCCTGCTTCGAGATGTTGACCGCTCCTTCGAGGAGCTGCAGGTTGGGCAACCGGTCGACCAATTCGACGAAGGTGGGGATCTCGTCCGCGGCGATCCCCGCCCGCGCAAGGCGGGCCGGGGTGAAGAGCGAGCGGGGGAAGACGTGGTCGACGTGGAATTCGTTGCGGACGTCGACTCCCGGGTAGAGCAGCGCGAGCAGAGTGAAGACGCGGCCTTTGCCGTAGCGGACGGCGAGCAGGTCCTCGATCTCCTCCGCCTCGAAGCGGAGCGACTTGCCGAGTCGCGACATCGCCGCCGAGATCTCCTCGAGCGGGAAGCCGTCGGCCTCTGATTCGCGAGCGGCACGACGGATCGCCACTAGGAGCGTGTCCAGGCCGCTGCCCCAGACGCCGGTCTTCAGCAGGCTGCGGATCACCCAGTCACGGATCCGGGCCCGGTCGTCTTGGTGCGCTGCGGCCGTCAGGTAGCCCTCCTCCGCTCCTCGGTGGAAGAGGTAGTCGGCGATCGGGATCAGGGGGCTGTCGGCGCTCAGGGTGCGTTCGGAGAAGCCGAACGAGGCGAGCAGCCGGGCGCCGAGGCCGAGAGCCCGGGCGATGGCGTCCCAGTTCTCCTCGAGGCGGGCCATGCTCGTCCGGTTGAAGTTCGCGACTTTGAACCGGATGTCGCTGGCATCGGTCATCACCAGTCCCGCCTTCAGGACCAGGTCCTTGGTAAAGGTGAACCCCTGGCCGGTGGTGTTCAGGTTGTCGACGAGGTTGTTGATCGACTCGCGGGCGTCGCGATCCGACCACTGCGCGGTGGCGATGCTGAGCAGCAGGTCAGAGTAGGAGAGCACGGTGCCGGCGCTGTTGACGCGGATGAAGATCTCCAGCACCCGGTCGATGTCCTGGTCTTCCTCCTCGTGATAGGAGATCACCGGGTTCACGTGGACCCAACGCCAGAGCTGGTCGAGGGCGGCGATCGAGTCGTTGCGGCGCGAGTCGTCGATACCCGAGGAGTCGAAGTATTCGAGCGCTGGCATGACCCCGGAGGCGAGCGTCATGATGTCGCGGACCCGGTACCAGTGGAGGTCGGGGCCGCTCTCGGTGCGGGCGGCCTCGGGCGTCTTGAACTCGAAGCGGTAGCGCATCCCGAGTTCGTCGTCGTCGGCCTCGTGACAGAGGTCGAGGAAGAGCTCTTTTACCGGGTAGGCGTCGGGGTTGGTGGCGCGCTTTCGTGGCAGCTTGACCGCGTAGCTGCCGTTCAGGCCGATGTTCAGCGCCGTCAGCCGCTGCTGGCCATCCAGCACTGCGGTCAGGGTCCGGCCCTGGGGCAGATTCAGACGCTCGTTATGGCGGTGGGTGCGCTCATGGAAGCGCTCCATCACCTCGTAGAAGACGAACTCCTGGGAGTGCGCGGCGTCGACCTTCCAGAAGAGGAACGAGCCGATCGGATAACCGCGCAAGAGACTGTCGAACAACTGGCAGATCTGATCTGGTCGCCAGACGAACTCACGCTGGATCGCCGGCAGGACGTACTCTCGCGAATGGATCGCGTCGAGCGCCCTCCTGATCGTGATCGGGGTCTGGTAGGCCACGGGCGGCCGCGAGCATACCCGTCCGCGCGGGACACTTCGAGTGATCAGGCTCCTGGGTGCCCCGCGTCCGCGGCCTCGACGTCGGTGAGCAGGTTCTCGACCAGGGCAGAGACCGAGGCGGCGACGAGCTCGAGGTCGCCGGCCCCCTGCTCGGCGCGCCCGGCCATCATCGACCCGAGCGAGTCAGGTCGGGCAAAGAGATCCTCGAGATAGGCGAGGGCCCGCCCGGCGACCGCGGCGGAGCGTGGGTCGGCGAGGACCGAAGCCAACCACCTCGGCCGTCTCGGTTGTCGCCAGCAGCCGGCAGAGGTCGTGGCCCTGCCGGCCGCTTTGGGAGCGGGCGGTGCTCGGCTCGAAGACGGACGCCCCGATCTCATCGTCTCTGCGTCAGACCGCGACAAACCGCGACACGGTGGGGGACCGGCCACTCGCGGTGGGAAACCGTAGGCCTGGCGGCTCACGCCTGAAGCGCCCGCCCGCTGACATTCGGTAGCTGATCGGTAGCGCGGGGCAGGTAGCCCGATGGGATTTCGGTAGCAGACCCCGGGTGCCCTCTTGGCCTTCGAGGCAGCGCGTTTCACGGTCACGGGCCGAGCCGGACTCGGCGGTCCGAAGCGGCGGTCTCTCGAGGCACTTGGTCCCTCGGATGGACTTTATATCCTCACGAGTGCCCCCTAGAGGCCTCCTGCGGGCCTGCTCTTGCCTTCTGGCCTTTCACCCCGGCAATGGGCCGACGGGCCCGCCGAGGCGGGTGCCGGAGATCGGGCAGTTGTCAACTCAATGATCGCCTCTTCGGACCCTTCTTCGGTCGAAAGCCATGCTCGCTGTGCCGCCGCCGCGACGGTGTCCGGGCGTTGGCTCGGATGAGCCGAGTAGGTTTCGGGCCTTATGAGCGGGTGCGAAGGACGGGTCTGAAGATTGGCTGAGCGCGCCGTCAAGAACCACGCCGACTTCATCTGGTCAGTCGCCGACCTTCTTCGGGGCGATTACAAGCAGTCCGAATACGGGAGGGTCGTTCTCCCGCTGACCGTCATCCGCCGCCTGGATTGTGTCCTCGCGCCGACGAAGGACGCCGTTCTCGCGAAACACAAGCAGCTCGCCGGCAAAGTGGAGAACGTCGCGCCGGTCCTGGAGGCCGTGGCCGACGAGCAGTTCTTCAACACGAGTCCGTTGACCTTCACGAAACTCCTCGACGATCCAGGCACTATCGCCGACTCGCTGCACCTCTATATCGGGGGGTTCTCACAGGCAGCCAAGGACGTGATCGACAAATTCGACTTCGAGGTCCAGATCGATCGCCTCGCGAGAGCGAACCTGCTTTACCAGGTGGTCGGCAGGTTCGCCGAGATCGATTTACATCCCGACGCCGTCTCCAATGTCGAGATGGGCTATCTCTACGAGGAGCTGATCCGGAAATTCTCGGAGCTCTCCAACGAGACTGCCGGTGAGCACTTCACCCCCCGTGAGGTGATCCGCCTGATGGTCAACCTGCTTTTCATCGACGACGCCGACAACGTGCTCACGAAGCCAGGCGTCGTCAAGACGCTCTGCGATCCGGCCTGCGGCACCGGAGGAATGCTCTCCGTCGCCGAGGATCATCTACGCGAGTTGAATCCGCAGGCGCGCCTTGAGGTTTTTGGGCAAGAGCTGAACGCCGAGACCTACGCGATCTGCCGTTCAGACATGATGTTGAAGGGCCAGGACGCCTCCCACATAGCCTTCGGGAACTCCTTCTCCGAGGACCATCACGAGGGCGAGCGCTTCGACTACCTGCTCGCCAACCCGCCGTTCGGCGTCGAGTGGAAGAAGGTCGAGTCCGAGGTTCGCACCGAGGCCGAGACCCAAGGGTTCAACGGCCGATTCGGCGCGGGGCTACCGCGCATTAACGACGGCTCCTTCCTCTTCCTGCAGCACATGATCGCCAAGATGAAGCGACCCGAGGACGGCGGCTCGCGGGTGGCGATCGTCTTCAATGGGTCGCCGCTCTTCACTGGGGCAGCCGCTTCGGGGGAGTCCGAGATTCGCCGCTGGATCATCGAGAACGACTGGCTCGAGGCGGTCGTCGCGCTTCCCGACCAGCTCTTCTACAACACGGGGATATCGACCTACTTCTGGATCGTGACGAACCGCAAGGCCCCCGAGCGTCGCGGCAAAGTCCAGCTCCTCGACGCCCGCGGGTTCTTCCTGAAGATGCGGAAGTCCCTCGGCGACAAGCGCAAGCAAATCGCCGACGAGCAGATCGCCGAGATCACCCGGCTCTACGGCGACTTCACCGAGGGGGAAAAGGTCAAGGTGTTTCCTAACGAGTCCTTCGGCTTCCTTCGGATCACGGTTGAGCGGCCGCTTCAACTCAGCTGGGAGATCACGGAGGAGACAGTCGCGACTGCCCTAGCAGCAAAGTCATTGCTGAAGCTGCCTGAGGAGGTGTCGGTGGCAGTCCGCGAGTTGCTGGAGGAGCATCAGGGCATGCGTTTCGCGACCGAGCGGGAACTGGTCAAGCTGCTCGGATCGGCAACCGCCGAGCTTGGTCTGAGCGGCTCGGCTCAGAAGGCAATCTGGGCGGGGCTCGCCGTGCGTGACGAACAGGCTCCGGTGATCACTGACCGGAAGGGAACTCCCAAACCGGACCTAGAGCTGCGCGATTACGAGAACGTCCCCCTGCCTTCGTCGCCCGTGACGTTTGAAGCGGATCCGACGGAGCGCTTCGGGACGCTGGCCTATCGGGCTGCGGTCGACGACTTCATGCGCGATGAGGTGCTGCCATACGTTCCGGATGCCTGGGTCGACCATGAGCGGACGAAGATCGGATACGAGATCCCGCTGACGCGGTACTTCTACAGGTATGTCCCGCCACGGCCGCTGGGGGAGATTGACGCGGAGATCAAGAAATTGGAGGACGAAGTCCGAGGCTTGCTGACGAGAGTAGCTCGATGATCAACGAGCGGCTTCGGCTTAGGTTCGTGGCCCCACTGCGCCCTAAGACTCCGCCGAGCGGTCTAGACGGCGAAGTCGCGTTCCTGCCGATGGAGGCTATTGGCGAGGATGGCAGCTACGACCACTCCAGTAAAAGGCCAGCGGCGGAAGTTGCTAGCTCCGGCTACACCTATTTCAAGGAGGGGGACGTTGTTAGGGCTCGCGTAACCCCTTGTTTTGAGAACGGGAAAGGCGCTCTCCTATCTTCACTCGCTGGTGGTCGTGGGGTTGGGACTACGGAGCTCTTCGTCTTTGAACCGTCGCCGAGGATCGATCCGCGATTCCTCTATTACGTGACCATCTCAAGAGACTTCACCGAGCAGGGAACCGCCACGATGTACGGGGCCCATGGCGTGCGCCGGGTAGACGATCAATTCGTCCGTGACTATCGCGTGTGGGTCCCACCCGTTTCAACACAACGCGCCATCGCCGTTCACCTCGATCGCGAGACGGCGCGGATCGATGCGTTGATCGCCTCAAAGCGGCGGATTGTGGAGTTGCTCGGTGAGCGTTGGCAGACGGTCATCCACGACGCAGCGGCAGGTCGACTCGGGGATCATCAGGCGTCGCGGCGCGCAAGCGGGCTTGCTTGGTTAGAAGACGTGCCCGCTCATTGGGAAGAGGGACAGCTCAAGCTGGTGGCCAAGCTCGGAAGTGGGCACACTCCCAGCAGGAGCCATCCAAACTGGTGGGCTAATCCGACAATCCCTTGGATCACCACTGGCGAGGTCGCGCAGATGCGCTCGGACAAGATCGAGCTCATCACGGAGACCCGCGAGCGAATAAGCGAGATCGGGATGGCGAACTCGGCCGCGGAACTTCATCCTGCCGGAACCGTGGTTCTTTGCCGAACGGCGGCCTCCGCCGGATATTCGGCGATCATGGGCAGGGATATGGCAACCAGTCAGGACTTCGCAACCTGGACCTGCGGGCCGCGTCTCAATCCACGATTTCTACTCCTCTGCCTCCGGGCCATGCGCCAGGACCTGCTCGGGAGGCTCGCTATGGGCTCGACTCACAAGACGATTTACATGCCCGATATCGAATCGATAGCGGTTCCGCTCCCGCCGCCGAGCGAGCAGCTGGAACTCGTTGAGGCGGCAAATGTGCAACAGGGCAATCTGGACGCCTGCGTCACCCGCATCTGCAGGCAGATCGACCTCCTTGAAGATCGGCGGCAGGCCGTGATCAGCGCAGCCGTGACAGGACAGCTTGACGTTCCGGAGGCGGCGTGAGCTCCATCAGCGAGAAACACCTCGAGGATGAGATCAGCAGCAATCTAGTTGCGGTAGGTGGATATCGGGTCTGCAAGGTCGGGACCAATTCGGAGTGGCGGCCGGATTTCGATGCAAACGTGGGCCTGGACACCACCGAGCTCTTTCGCTTCATCGAAGAGACGCAGCCTGAGAAGTGGGAGAAGCTCGTCAAGGCCCATGGGGGAGATGAAGAGGTCGCCTACCGGAAGTTGGCCCAGCGCCTTGCACAGCAAATTGACGAGCGGGGGACGGTCGACGTCCTGCGGCACGGCATCCGTGATCAGAACGTCGAGTTTCGGCTCTCCTATCGGAAACCCGCCTTCGGGGTGGCCCCCGAGCTGGTCGCCCACTATGACGCTAACCGTCTAACGGTCACCCGGCAATTACCCTTCGACCCCGAGTCGAACAAGACGCTCGACCTCTGTCTCTTCCTCAACGGGCTCCCGGTCGCCACGGCCGAGTTGAAGAATCATCTGACCGGCCAGAACATCGAGCACGCGGTCGAGCAGTACCGAAATGATCGCGACCCGAAGAACGTCACGCTGGGGCGGCGTGCCTTGGTCCATTTCGCCGTCGACCCCGACCTGGTCTCGATGACGACCAGGCTGGAGGGAAAGGAGACCCGCTTCCTACCCTTCAATCTCGGACACAACCTTGGCGCGGGCAATCCCCCGAACCCAGCCGGGCACAAGACCTCCTACCTCTGGGAGAGGATCTGGGCCAAAGACCCTTGGCTCGACATCCTTCACCGCTTCATCCATGTCGTGCGCCCGGAGAAAGGGTCGACTGCCGCAAGGCGGGCCGCCGAGAATGTGATTTTCCCCCGCTACCACCAATGGGACGCGGTGATGAAACTTGAGGCCGATGCGGCCGCCAACGGTTCGGGCCGCTCCTACCTGGTCCAGCACTCCGCCGGCTCGGGAAAGTCAAACACGATCGCCTGGGCAGCGCATCGGCTCTCGACGATCCACTCCGGCGATGACCGCAAGGTCTTCGACAAGGTCATCGTGATCACCGACCGGGTGATCCTCGACCGCCAGCTCCAGGAGACCATCTACCAGTTCGAGCACGCCCGCGGCGTGGTCGTGAAGATCGATGACGACTCTACCCAGCTGGCCGAAGCCCTCGCCGGAGAGCAAGCCCGGATCATCATTACCACCCTGCAAAAATTTCCCTTCGTCCTTGGCAAGGTTGGCGACCTGCCATCCCGGAACTACGCCGTCATCATCGACGAGGCCCACTCCTCCCAGACTGGCGAGGCGGCCAAGGAGATGCGCTTGGCACTGGGCGCGGGGGAGGAACAGGAGCTGACCGCAGCCGAGGCCGAGGATTCCGGACTGCTTGCGGCGGCGATCGATCCCATTGAGGAGGCCCTCGCGCGGTCGGTCGCTGCCCGGAGTGGCAGACAGTCGAACCTCTCCTACTTCGCATTCACCGCCACCCCCAAGGGGCGGACTCTGGAGATGTTCGGCACCCTCAATCCGCAGAGCGGGGTCCACGAACCCTTCCACCTCTACTCGATGCGCCAGGCAATTGAGGAGGGATTCATCATGGACGTGCTTGCCAACTACACGACCTACCAGACCTTCTGGAAGGTCGAGCGAGCGGTCGAGAAAGATCCTCAGTACGACACCAAGAAGGCCCGTCGGGCGATAGCCCGTTTCGTCGGCCTGCATCCCCACCACCTATCCCAGAAGGCCGAGATCATCGTCGAGCACTTCCGCGCCCATACCGCGAAGGAGATGGGTGGCCTGGCCAAGGCGATGGTCGTCACCTCCTCACGCCTTCACGCTGTCCGCTACAAGCAGAACATCGACAAATACATCGCCGCCAAGGGCTACGACGACATCAAGACGCTGGTCGCCTTCTCAGGAAAGATCGAAGACGGTTCGGGCAGCCCGCTGACCGAGGCAAACATGAACGGCTTCCCCGAGTCTCGTACCGCCGAAGAATTCTCCGGCACCGGGTACGGAGTCATGATCGTCGCCGAGAAGTTTCAGACCGGCTTCGACCAGCCGCTTCTTCACACGATGTACGTCGACAAGACGCTCGTCGGCCTGGCAGCTGTTCAGACCCTCTCCCGCCTGAATCGCATCCACCCACTGAAGAAGAACACCTTCGTCCTCGACTTCCGAAACGATACCGAGGAGATTGTCCAGGCCTTCGACCAGTTCCACGGGGTCACTGTCGCGCCGCCAACCGACCCCAACATCCTCTGGGACACCCGGAGGCTCTTAGACGACTTCGACGTGCTGAGACCTGAAGAGGTTGTGGCGGCTCTGCCTGCCTTGATCGGCGCTGGTATCCCCGACGGGGAGCGATCCGCTGCTACTTACGCGGCCATTGGGCCAGCCAAGGGCCGCTTTGAGGAGATGGGCGACGAGGAGGGTCTCGAGTTCCGCGACGCCCTGATCCGCTTCGTCCGAACCTATTCGTTCGTCTCTCAGATCGCGTCCTTCACGGATCCGGCGCTCGAGGGCGACTACGTCTTCTGCCGCGCGCTTTCTTCCTACCTTCGGGACACGGCATCGGTTGAGCGCCTAGACCTCGGAAGTGAGGTCGAGCTGACGCATCTCCGCCATCAGATGACGTTCAAAGGCAGCCTTGAGCTGACCTCCGACACCGGCGAGGTCGCCTCGTTCTTCGGTGAGGGGAAAGGCGGCCAGCAGGAGATGGAGCTGGAGCACCTTTCGAGCATCGTGGAGATCCTCAACGAGCGCTTCGGCACCGACTTGACCGACGTCGACAAATTGCTGCTCGACCAGTTCGAGGAGGACTGGGTGGCCGATGGCGAGCTTTCCGATCAGGCCCGGAATAACAGCCTCGAGAACTTCGGGCTGGTCTTCGACAGAAAGTTCCTCCAAACGATCATCTCCCGCACCGACGCCAACGACGAGATCTTCAAGAAGATCCTTGATGACGAAGAATTCAGAGCGGCGATGGAGAGCCATTACCTGAAGAAGGTCTACGAGCGATTGCGGGCTGCGTGACGCGATGGGAGTGACCCGACCAGACATATCGGGTGAGCTAGATCGCCCAAGTCATGTTGCCGAGTTCTTCGCGTCATTTGCCGTACGGCAAGGACCCGAGAGAATTCTGGACCCCTATGCCGTGACGCCGTCAATTGCTGTCTCGGTTTCGCGTGCCGTCCCGGATGCCGATGTCGTTGCATTTTCGCCTTCGGCTGCCGCCGTCGGGCTCGGCTCGGAAGTCCGACCATCCGTCGACTGGCAGCTCGGGGAGCCGTGGGACTTGCTTCCGGATCTCCGCCAAGACTTCGATCTGATTGTTGCTTCGCCGCCGATCGGACTCGCTCCCCGCCTGCCGGAGGGAAAGAGCGATGTCCTACCGGGCGTGAGTCCACGGGTCTGGAAACAAAACGCTGCTCACCTCGCCCTGTGTCTCGCGGAGCGATGTCTCAGTCATGACGGAACCATCGCCTTCTTGCTCGGCGAGCAGTCGCTACCTAGGTTCTCAGGAGCGTTGATGGAGTTCTTAGAGCAGAAGGGACTCAGGTTGGAGAGCTCAATCGCCGTCAGGGACGGATTGGCACCCGTGACTCGAGTCGAGACGCAGATCGCGATCTTTGGGCGGAGTAGATCGTGCCAGCTCTTCATCGGTCGCATCGGACCCGGCGTTCCCCTGGACCCCTTGATCGGAAATCTCATGGAGCGCAGGCCCGGCCCGGAGGTTGGGCTCGGATCTCTAGTTGACGGCAGCACCTATCGAGGTTGGCTCAGCACGAAGGCTATGCGCGAAGTTCAGGCAAGCCTGGGGGCAGACTCCGTAGTCGCGACGTTGGAGGAAATTGCCGTCGACATTCGATTTCTGAAGTTAGAGCAAGGTGACAGCGGTCCCGAATTCGAGAACGCTTTTTACCTGCCTAAAGTGGGGACCGGACCAGCCCGGCTCAGCGTTGATTGGCAATCCACCGGTCCGGCGTCTCGAACCGTGGTCGCGGTCGATCTCGATCAGGAGCGAGCCGACGCTGCCTTCGTAGCCCAATGGCTCGATTCGCGGCAGGGTAAGCTGGCGCGCTCCAGTGTCGCCACCGGGGTCGTCCCACGCATCCCTCGTCGAGACCTGAAGGAGCTACTTGTCCCGCTACCGCCTGTCGAACATCAACGGCAGCTTGTAGCACTTCGTCGCGAGACCGCTGGTCTGAGGGTCGAGCTTGAGGCCCTCGACGAGGCAATCTCAGTGGCGCTGTCGCCAGGCGCGTTGAGCGACTCGATTCGGGCGCTCGGCGAACTGCGAGAAGGCGACGACGTTGAAACCTGGGGCAACCGTCTCCCGTTTCCAGTGGCTTCGATTCTGAAGAGGTATCTCGCCGATGCCGAAATCCGCGGAAAGTACGACCGCCTTCTGTTCTTCTTCGAGGCGTTTGCGGCTTTCCTAGCCACCACCTTGCTGAGTGCGGCTCACAGAGACGACGGCACGTGGCCAACGGTCCGATCAAAGCTTCAGAGCGAGGGGGGTGGCGGACAACCGTTACTCCGACAGGCCGATTTCGGAAGTTGGATTCAGATCGGGAGAACGCTGGCAAAACACTTTCGCCGCGAGTTTGGGAGTCAAGGAGCGGACCCCGGGGAGGCTGGAAGAAGTCTCCGGAGCTCATCGTTCGGCGTGGCGGACTCTTCCTTCTACGCGATGCTGGTCGACAAAGAAATCTGGAAGGTCCTGGACAACGCACGAGTTATCCGAAACCGGCATAAAGGCCACGGGGGAGAGCTGTCAAGGACTCAACTTGGCGCGAGACTTGAGGAACTCGAGCAACTACTCGGCAAACTCCACGAAGCGACTAGCCGGGCGTTCGATCGCGTACAGCTGGTGCAGCCCGGTGAGTCTGGTTACGACGGCGGCATCTATCGGTATCGGAAGGCCCGGCAGCTGATAGGCGCGACGGCAGTATTCAATGAGTTGGAAATTGCCTCGGTGTTGCCGATGAAATCCGAGAGTCTCTACTTCATTGATCGGGAAGACCCAGTCGAAACGGCTGTCGAGCTGCTTCCGCTGGTTCATCTGGGGGCAAGCCCAGAGACTGAAGAGACGGCGTGCTTCTTCTATAACGCCGTCAGCGGAGGGGGAGAGTGTCGATTTGTCTCCTACCACTTCGCAGCAGAAGCTGAGATTCCGCTCAGCGATGCGGCCCTGGATGGCCTGATCAACGACCTGGCTGGCTAGTCGACTCAGGGCCATCTCCGGATCAGGAAGACCGTGAATTACTTGCCCCTAGCCCTGTCGAGCACGGAATGGGCATTGGTCGGGGCTGTCGCGGGGGCTGTTATAGGTGGACTGGTAACCGCAATCGCGACCGGGGTAGTCGATGCGTTATTCGCCAAGCGTCGTGACGACGAAACGGCGAGGATTGGAGCAAAGGTCGTCGCGGGTCAGATCGGCCTGGCAGACAGTCAACTACGGGAAGCCGAACGCGAGGGCCTGTGGTGGCGGTTCTATGGCGTGCCAATCTCCAGTTGGCCCGATTACCAGGGGGTCCTGGTGGCGAGGCTCTCGGGGAAGGATCTTGAGACAGTTGCTCAGGCGATTGCGGTGATGGAACTCCTGTGGCAGTCGATGCGCTTTGTTCCTGAATTTCTGGAGGATTCGAAGCTGGGATCCGTCGCCCTCGATAGGCAGAAGACGCGCGCGATCCGTCTCGAAGCGGCGAAGGCGTATAACGCTCTCGCTCGCCTAGGCGGGCTGAGCCAAGAGGGCGAGGTCATCAGTCATCCCGATCCGCCTTCAACCGGCGACCGTTAGGTCGGCCGTGTAGACGGAGTAGTCCGTGGCGAGCCTCGTCAGGTCGCTCCGGCGAAGGGCCAGGGCGAGGTGGGCGACAAGTCAACAGCACGTCTCCGTGTTCGCCGCTTGCTGCCTGCGGCACTCTGCACGCTGGAGGGTCTCCATTCGGCACCGCCTCGAAGGGTCGGAACTGCGTCACTGTTGAGACGATCTGCGACGGCTTGCAAGGTCATACCGCGGGCGCGCGTTCTTGGATCCGGCTCAGCAATTTGGGATCGTCTAAAACCGCCGGACGGCTGATCGCTTTTCCTCTCGCCCGCGCTGCTCGTAGACCTTCAGTCGTCCTCGCGCCAATTACCTGTGTCTCCCACTCAGCGACGCTAGCGAAGACGTTGGCGACAAGCCAGCCTCCGGTGTCGAGGTATCGATGCCGAGGTCCAACGGGACCAGGGTGGCCTCAGCCTGTACGAACCAATCGAGCAGGCTTGCGAAGTCTGCGACGGAGCGGGTCAGCCGGTCCAGCTTGCCTACGAGCAGACCCGTGGCATCGCCGGCGGCGATCTCTTCGAGCACCCTCCTCAGTGCTGGCCGATCTAGGCTCTTGCCGGACTCGCCCTCGTCCCGGTGAATGTCAGTCAACACCCAGCCGCGCAGCTCGCAGCTGGCCCTGATCGCCGCCTCCTGCGCATCAAGTCCACAGCCGGTCGCTACCTGTTCCCCGGTGGACACGCGTGCGTAACCGCATCCTGGTCCCTGAATCCATGTCTCCCCGCTTCCTGTCCTCGCTTGTGGCAACCGCAAGCGCTCGCTTGCGTACGCGAGACACCCCCATTGGGCGGTGGACGTAACCCGAGGTAGGCACGGGTGAAGAGGCAAAGCATCTCACTGCCAATCAGGGGAGGTGGCGCCGCAGCCGGCGTCAGCGGGGTCCCGTCGGGCCCATCTTGGCTCCGCGATTCGATGCTACGAGGCCAGCTACATCGAAACCGTGGCGATCGCTGTAAGCGTCGAAAGCTGGCTCCCCCAAAGAAATAGCGCGCCCCGTGCTGCGCCTTTTGCTCGCAGAACGTTTACCTTTCAAGCCGAAGGTCGCCAGTTCGAATCTGGTCGGGCGCATTCCTCCGTACATCGCTCAGGGAGCCAAATTTGGCTCTGGGACTGAGATGGCGCCACGTTGGCCCTCCAATGCCAGGAGGGTCAGGAGAGGTCAGAAAAGGTCACGGAAAGTCTCCTTTTCGCAGGTTTCGGTCCCTACACGGTCCCTTTGAGCTCTTGCTTCGCGCCTCGATCAACAGGGCTCAAACAGGAATTCGGCCGGTCACAGGAACAGGCATCTGGATAGAGGCTCCCCGCTCAACTAGCGGTCGCTTCGTCAGGCCCGTTGGCGGAACCAGCGCCCGCCGCTGGGATCGCGGACGACGCGTGGCCGCAGCGGCTCCTCTTCGCCGCGGGCGACCCGCAGCGCACGCAGCCCGAGCGGCCCGAAGCGGTCGGCGACCTGGTCGAGCGTCAGCCGCCGCAGCTCCCCGAGCGTGCGGATCCCCAGCCGCTCCAGCGAAGCGACCAGCTCCGCCGCCGCCCGCGGATCACCGAGCCGGTCGACCAGCGTCGCGGTCGACAGGGACCCGAGGAAGCCCGCGAGCCGCGCGGGTGTGACCGGTGGCAGTCCCCGCTCGGCAGCACCGCGTGCCGCGGTCCGGGTCGGCGCCACCCCGATCAGCACCGGCGCCCCGACCGCCTCCCGCGCCGCCGCTGTCACCCCGGCGACCTCGCCGCCGTAGAGCCCGCGCAGCCCCCCGAGCGCGAAGAAGACCTCCCCGGCCTTCTCCGTCTCGACCCCCGCGCCGATCCCCTCCAGCGCCCGCGCCACCGCCTCGGTCAGCTCCCCCGCCGCGACCGGATCCTC
>Ga0164241_10003541_pt1 | contig 15643 bp, 10 predicted proteins | sample OricomyardsoilBY_FD_108780 | JGI IMG/M metagenome (GOLD analysis project Ga0164241, IMG submission 108780) | Backyard soil microbial communities from Emeryville, California, USA - Original compost - Back yard soil (BY) | ecosystem: Environmental > Terrestrial > Soil > Unclassified | place: USA... | reverse complement strand
GTAGCTAAGGACGATGCCCGGCTCTTCGGTTTTTCCGCGCACGTCGCTGCGCGCGCTCGCGGCGTTCTCCAGCCTGGGGCTCTTCGTGCTGGCCTGTCACGGCTCCATCAAGGACGACATGCCGGCCGAGGGCTACGGCGCGGCGCCGGGCTCCGGTGCGACCTCCGGTTCGTCCTCCGGCTCTTCCGGGACGGCGGGCGCTTCGGGCGCTTCCGGCTCTTCGGGATCAACGAGCGGTGGCTCGAGCAATGGCGGCAGCGCCAACGGCAGTGGCGGCTCGAGCGGCAGCTCGAGCGGTTCGAGCACCGGCGGCACGTCCGGCTCCTCCGGCAGCACGAGCGCGACGACGGACCCGAGCCTGTTCGGAAAATGCCCCGACGGCGAGCCGGAGCCAGGCGTCTCGCCGCTCTCGAAGCTCACGACGGTTCAGTACCGCAACACCGTGCGCGACCTGCTCGTCGGTAGCGGCCTCGACGCCGTCGTCGGTGAGGTGACCTCGAAGCTTGCGTCCGTGCCGGACGACAGCACGCAGCTCTCGTTCCGCGGCCTCGACAAACGGATCGCGAGCGAGCACGTGAACGCTTACTTCGGCGTCGCGGTCGCCGTGGGCGACGCCGCGACGAAAACGAGTGAGCGGCTCGCGGCGCTCGCGGGTGACTGCGCGACGCAAAGCTCGCTCGCTTCGAGCTGCCTCGACGCATTCCTGGCCGATTTCGGCGCGCGCGCGCTGCGCCGGCCGCTGACGGACGAGGAGCTCGCCGAGTACCGCGACATCGCCGAGGGTGACTCACCGAAAGCCGCGAACCCCGCCGAAGCGATCCGCAACGTCGTCGTGAGCTTGCTGCTGTCGCCGCGCTTCGCCAATCACCTGGAGCTCGACGGCAAAGACCTTGCCGGTAAAAACGCATACATCGCGCTCGATCCGTACGAGGTGGCTTCCCGCCTCTCCTACACCTTCTGGCAGACGCTGCCCGACGCCGAGCTCTTCGCGGCGGCGGCGGACGGCTCGCTCGGGACCGACGACGGCTACCAGGCCGAGCTCGAGCGCGTCTTCGACGACCCGCGCACGCAGACGACCCTTTGGCAGTTCTGGAACGAGTGGCTCAGGTTCGAGGCCTTCACGGGCTTCTCGGCGGAGCGCCCCGCGTTCAAGGCGCTCGCGGCGGGCGAGCACCTCGGCGAAAGCGGCCACGATCATTGGGGCGACATGGTCGGCGAGATCAAGGATCTGACGGAGCTTTACACTTGGAAACAGCCCGGCACGTTGCTCGAGCTGATGACCTCGACCGTCTCCGTCACGCGCTCGAGCGATCTGGCTCACCTCTATGGGGTGAAGCCGTGGAGCGGAAGCGGCGCTTATCCCGAGCTGCCCGCCGGCACGCGCCAGGGGCTGCTCACGCGCTCCGCGCTGCTCGCGACGAGCCTCGAGACCACCAATCCGTTCCACCGCGGCGCGCTGATTCGCCGCGCGATCCTGTGTGACGACCTCGAGCCGCCCGATCCGAACAGCCTTCCGAAGGGTTCGCTCGATCCGCCCCCGGTGAGCGAAGAGCTGACGACGCGCGAGCGCTACCAGCAGAAGGTGGAAGGCAACTCGCTCTGCAATAACTGCCACAAATATTTCAGCAACATCGGCTACACGCTCGAAGCCTACGATTCGCTCGGTCGCTTCCGCAGCGAAGAAAAGGTGCTCGACGAGGAGACGGGCGAGTTACTCGCGACGTTGCCGATCGACACCGTCGCGTCGGTCCAAATCGGCGACGAGCCGGCGGCGAACGTCGACGGTCCGCTCGCGCTGACCCAGCGCATCTTGGACAGCGGGAAGCTCGAGGGCTGCCTTTCGGCGAACTACTTCCGGTACGCGCTGCGGCGTGATCCGACGCCGGACTCCGCGGACGCGTGCGCCTTCGAAAAGATGCGCAGCGGGCTCGAGGCGCCCGGGACGGGACTTGCCGACGTGTTCCGGATGATCGCGAGCGAACCCGGCTTTCGGAGCCGGAAAGTGGGTGCACCGTGAGTCAGCCTGGACGTTTTGCGCGCCCCACGCGGCGCGTGTTCCTGCGAGGCGCCGCGGGCGCGGCCCTCGCCATGCCGTTCCTCGGCTCGCTGCTGCCACGCAGCGCCTCCGGGCAAGCCGTTCAGGCGCCCAAGCGCTTCATCGTGCTCAAATCCTTCAGCACGCAGCTCGTGAAGGAATGGTACCCGGCGTTCGCGGGCAACGGCTACCAACTGCACGACGCGAAGTACTCCGACAGCAAAGCCGACGGCACGACGCTCCTCACGCAAAAGCTCGTCTCGGGCGCGAACTACACGTGGGCGCCGCTCGCCGACCTCCAGACGGCGACCGGCATTTCAGGGATTTTGGGGCCGAAGCTCAACCCCTTCCTGGAAAAGCTCACGCTGATTCGCGGCTTGGATTTCTTGCCGGCCGTGAACCACAACTACGGCGGCTTGCTCGGGAATTTTTCCTCGTGCACGGCCGCGACGCCGTGCGACGCCGACAGCCTCGCGGACGTGCCGACCATCGATCAGGTCATGGCGTACTCGCCCAAGGTGTACCCGAGCACGCCGAGCCTTCGCTATTTGCATCTCTCGCAGGGCGTGACCGACTCGATGTCGTATTCGGATCTCGGTCAGGTCGGCGGCCAGGTCCAGCAGCTCAAAGCGCGCACGAACCCGCGTGACGCCTTCAACGACGTGTTCGGCACGAACCCGCCCGACGGCGGCGGGGCCATGACGAACGACCGCGACAAGCTGCTCGTCGATCGCGTCTATGACGACTACGTTCGCCTCAAGAACGATCCGCGCCTCTCCGGCGAGGACAAGCAGCTCGTTCAAAAGTACGTGAACCTCGTGGCCGAGCTGCAGGCCAAGCTCACCGTGACGCCGACCATGTCGTGCAGCGTGCCGGCCGAGCCCGCTTCACTCGCGAACAACAGCGGCCTCGATTCGAAAGACATCAGCACGAAGTGGGAGCTCTTTCTCGACGTCGTGACCGCGGCCATCATGTGTGATCGGACCCGCGTCATCACGCTCGGCGTGCACAAGGCGCTCGGTCCGGGCCCCGATTCGAGCGATGCGACCCTGGTCGGGCACTACCACTCCGAGGACGCGAGCGGGGGCACCTGGCATGGCCTCGCGCACGACTTCAGCAACGCGAACTCGCGCCGCATGCTGAAGGGCATCAACGCCTGGATCGCGGCGGAAGTCTTCGCGAGCCTGCTCGAGCGGCTCGACGTCCCCGAGGTCGGTGACAGCACCTACCTCGACAACTCGCTCGTCTATTGGGGCAACGAGCTCGGCTTCAACCACATTGCCTACAGCGTGCCGTGCGTGCTCGCGGGCAGCGCGGGCGGCTTCATCAAGCCCGGGCGCTATCTCGATTACATCGACTGGAGCGGCAAGGCGTACTTCTCCCAAGAAGACGGCAACGTCATCCAGGGCATCCCCCACAACCAATTTCTCGCGACGGCGCTGCAGGCCATGGGACTTTCGCCGGCGGACTACGAGCGGGGCGGCCAGAAGGGCTATGGCTCGACGAGCGTGAGCGGGCGCTCGAGCGGCACCTGGGCGGTCGATTACGACCTGTCCAAGGTCGGCGACATTTTACCCGGGATCCAAGGCTAAAACGCGCCGTCCGGCGGCGGGGCGGGCCAGCGGCGTGTTACACGTCGCGGGGCCTCAGCATGTCCGCTTCGATCCTCGTCACCGGCGGAGCCGGTTTTCTCGGCTCGCACGTGGCCGGCTGCCTCCTTCGCGACGGACATCGCGTCACCGTGCTCGACGACTTGAGCGGCGGTTTTCGCGACAACGTCGCGCCCGGCAGCGACTTCGTGGAGGGCAGCGTTCGCGACGGAGCGCTGCTCGACCGCTTGTTCGCCGAACGGCGCTTCGAGCACGTGTACCACCTTGCCGCGTACGCCGCCGAGGGGCTCAGCCACTTCATCCGTTCGTTCAACTACCTGAACAATCTGGTGGGCAGCGTCGAGCTCGTGAATCGGGCGGTGAACCAGCGCGTGAAATCGTTCGTGTTCACGTCCTCGATCGCCGTCTACGGCACGCATCAGGCTCCCGTGCGGGAAGATGCGACGCCCGAGCCGGACAGTCCCTACGGCATCGCGAAGCTCGCCGTCGAGCAGGATTTGGCTGCGGCACGGCGGCTCTTCGGTCTCAACACGGTCATTTTCCGACCGCACAACGTCTACGGTGAGCGCCAGAACATCGGTGACCCGTATCGCAACGTCGTCGGCATCTTCGTCAATCAGCTGCTCAACGGCGAGCCGATGACCATCTTCGGTGACGGCACGCAGACGCGGGCGTTCACGTACGTGGGCGACATAGCGCCCGTGATCGCCCGCGCGCACGCTACGCCGGAGTCGTACGGGGAGACGTTCAATCTCGGCGCCGACACGCCCTGCGACCTGAACACGCTCGCTCGCGCCGTCGCGTCCGAGATGGGAGCCGCCCCGCGCATTCGCTACCTGCCCGCGCGGCAGGAGGTGCAGCACGCTTTCGCGGCGCACGCCAAGGTGCGGCGGCATTTCGACTGCCCCCCGGACACGCCTCTCCCCGAGGGCCTGCGGGCCATGTGTCACTGGGCGAAGGCCGCGGGGGCGCGACGGGGGCCCCGTTTCTCCCCGCTCGAGATCGCCACCGGCCTGCCCGCCACGTGGGAAGCATGAAGCTCCGGAACCGGTTCCATCTTCGGCGCGGGTCTGCCACGCTGGCGCTCTTCATGCAGCACCCGGTCGCCTTTTCTTTGCTGCCGCTCGGCGCGGCTCTCTTCGGTACGGCGCTCGTCGTCGCCTGTTCGGGTTCCTCCGCGCAGGGTGGCGCCGCGCCGCCGCCCTGCCCGCCGCTCGCGGCGTCGGCCACGTCGAACGCGACTCCCGTGGCGGCGGCGCCGGGCGGCGCGACTTCGGCGTGGCTCGACAAGAGCGCGTCCCCCGACGAGCGTGCGTCGCGTCTCGTGAGCGCGCTGACGGAGTCCGAGAAGCTCGCGCTCGTCACCGGGTACTTCGGCATTCAGAAGGATTGGAATCACTATCGCTTCGCCGAAGCCCGGCCGCAGTCGGCCGGCTACGTGCCGGGCGTCCCGCGCGTCGGCTTCACGGCACAATGGCAAACGGATGCCGGCTGCGGGGTCGCGACGCAAGGTGAGGCACCCCGCGAGCTCGAGCGCACGGCGCTTCCCGCCGGCATCCTGACGGCTTCCACCTGGGATCCTGCGCTCGCGGAGCAGGCGGGTCGGATGATCGGCAGCGAGGCGCGCGCTTCCGGCTTCAACGTGATGCTCGCGGGCGGCGTGAACCTCTTGCGCGAGCCCGGAAATGGCCGAAATTTCGAGTACGGGGGCGAGGACCCGCTCCTTGCCGGCACCATGGTGGGCGCGATCGTGCGCGGCATTCAGTCGAACCGCATCGTCGCCACGGTCAAGCACTTCGCGCTCAACGATCAGGAGAGCGGACGCACCTCGGCCAACGTGCTCATCGACGAGGCGGCCGCGCGCGTCTCGGACCTGCTCGCCTTCGAGCTTGCCATCGAGCAGGGCAAGCCGGGCTCGGTCATGTGCAGCTACAACTTGGTGAACGGCGTGCACGCCTGCCAAAACGACTGGCTGCTCAATCGCGTGCTGAAAGGGGATTGGGGCTACCGCGGCTACGTGATGGCCGATTGGGGCGCGCAGCACGACACGGTGCTCGACGCGAACCACGGCTTGGATCAGGAGACGGGCGTCTCCGTGCAGGGGAAGTACGTCTGGCTCGATAAGCTCGCCGCGGCCGTCCACTCCGGGCAGGTGAGTGCGGCGCGCCTCGACGACATGACGCACCGCATCGCCCGCTCGCTCATCGAGAGCGGCGCCGTCGACGACCCCGTGCGGCTAGCTCCCATCGATTTCGAGGCAAACGCGAAGGTCGCGCAAGCCGACGCTGAAGCCGGCATCGTGCTCCTGAAGAACGCAGGCGGCGTGTTGCCGCTCGGCACCAACGTGAAGAAGGTCGCGCTGATCGGCGGCCACGCCGATCGAGGCGTGCTCACGGGGGGAGGCTCGGCACAGGTGTATCCGCCCGGCGGTAATGCGGTGCGCGGCCTGAGCCCCGAAGGCTGGCCCGGTCCGGTCGTGTACGCGCCGTCGTCGCCGCTCGCGGCCCTGCGCGCCGAGCTTCCGCACGCGACCGTCAGCTGGGCCGACGGCGCCGATGTCGCGGCGGCCGCCGCGGCAGCTGCGAGTGCCGACGTCGCCGTCGTGTTCGTCACGCAATGGACGGCCGAGTCGCGCGACTTTCCCATCACGCTGCCGAATGACCAAGACGCACTCGTCGAGGCCGTCGCGAAGGCGAACCCGCGCACCGTCGTCGTGCTCGAGACGGGGGGACCCGTGCTCATGCCCTGGGCCGGGCGCGCGAAGGGCATCGTGGAAGCGTGGTATCCGGGTACGCGCGGCGGGCCCGCCATCGCGCGCGTGCTGAGCGGCGCCGTGAACCCCTCGGGGCATTTGCCGGCAAGCTTCCCGCGCCGACTCGAAGACCTGCCGCGCGCGAAGATTTACGGTGTCGGAGCGACGCCGGACCTCAAGTTCGACGTGCACTACGACGAGGGCGCCGCCGTCGGCTACCGGTGGTACGACCAGCGCCGGATCGAGCCGCTGTTTCCCTTCGGTCATGGCCTGAGCTACACGAGCTTCGCGCGCGACAAACTGGCCGCGCGCGTCGAAGGCGAGGAGCTCCGCGTGACCTTCCGGGTCAAAAATACGGGCTCACGGGCGGGCCAGGACGTCGCCCAGGTTTACGTCTCGCCCGTGAGCGGCGGCTGGGAGGCCCCGAAACGGCTCGGTGCCTTCGCCAAGATCGCGCTCGAGCCAGGGGCCAGTCGCGACGTGACCGTGACGGTCGAGCCGCGACTCCTCGCGGTGTGGGACGGCGCGCACGGGCAGTTCCGCATTGCGCCGGGACAGTATCGAGTCCTGCTGGCGAGCTCCGCGCGCGACACGGGGACGAGCGTCACCGTAAAGCTCGGCGAGCGCCTGCTGCGCTGATTTCGCCGAGAGCACCCGGCCCGCCGACGGTACGCGGATTGCACGTCGTGGCGCATGGCACGCCCTACGTTTGGAAAATCTGCGCGCCGGTATTGGTGGTTTGCCGCGGGCGCGATGCTCGGCCTCCGGGCCATCGCGCGGCACCGCCGCCGGCTGGTCTTTGCCGGCAAAAACGCGCTCATCACGGGGGGCAGCCGCGGGTTGGGTCTCGAGATCGCCCGCGTGCTGCTGCAGAAGGGCGCCCACGTCGCGATCGTGGCGCGCGACGGGGAGGAGCTCGAGCGAGCGCGCCAGCTGCTCATCGACGAAGCTCCCGTGGGCGCGCGCGTCGTCGCCGAACCTTGCGATCTGGGGGATAAGGCGGCGATCGGCCCGCTCCTCGAACGCCTCAGCGACCGCTTCGGCCCGCTCGACATCCTCGTCAACAACGCGGGCGTCATCCAGGTGGGCCCGCTCGACAGCATGACGCGCCTCGACTTCGAAGAGGCCATGCAGCTCCACTACTTTGCGCCGCTGGAGCTCATGCTGCGCGTTCGCGAGTCGATGCGGGAGCTCGGCGGGGGCCGTATCGCCAACGTCGCCTCGGTCGGCGGCGTCGTCTCCGTGCCGCACCTCTTGCCCTATTCAGGGAGCAAGTTCGCGCTGATCGGACTCTCGCGCGGGATGGCGGCGGAGCTCGACGCAGACGGCATTCGCGTCACGACGGTCGTGCCGGGCCTGATGCGGACGGGCAGCCCTCGCAACGCCTACTTCAAAGGCGAGCATGCCAAGGAATACGCGTGGTTCAAGCTGGCTGATTCGCTGCCCGGGCTTTCCGTTTCCTCACGGCGCGCGGCAAGGCGCGTCGTGCGGGCCCTCGAATACGGCGAGCGGGAGGTCGCGATCGGCTTGCCTGCTCGCCTCGCGCAGCTCGCCATCGGTGTCGTGCCGGAGACCGTGGCGGCGTGTCTGTCGGTCGCTCGAAGTCTGCTGCCGGCCGGGAATGATCCGAACCGCCTGACGGGCGCCGAGAGCGAATCCAAGCTCGTCCCGCCGCTGCTCACCGTGCTCACGGAGCGGGCCGCCGCGAGAAACAACGAGCGTTGAGCCTCAGGTTCCCAGCGGCGCCGGCGGTGACGGTCGCCTGCCGGCGAGCGAGCGGACGACCCAGCCGAAGAGGTGCAGGCCGTCGGATTTCGCCGCGCTCGTGCCGTGCACCGTCGCGGAGTGCGCCTGCGGGGCCACGAGGGCCCCCTGATGGTTCGCCGCGAGCTCGGGACCGAGGTGCCACGACTTGAGTACTTGCAGCAAGGTGCGCTCGACGAGCGTCGGCATCACGCGGTGCAGCGCGAGCCCGAGCCACGCGCTGCGCGGCACGTGGCGCTCCCGCTGCGGATGCTCCGCCAGATCCACCAGCGCGCGCGCGACCTCCGTCGGGTCCTGCACGGGCGGCAGAGGGTGCGGCAAAAGTCCGGTGTAATTGGCTGCCGACTCGAAATACGGCGTCGCGACGGTGTAGGGCAGGAACGAGCAGACGTGGACCTCGGGCAAGGTCGAGAACTCCGTGCGCAACGTCTCGCACAATCCACGTAGCCCGAATTTGCTCACGACGTACGAGGGCGAATAGGGCTGGCCGATCTTACTGAGTATCGACCCGACGTTGATGAGCACCCCCTGCCGCTGCCGTTTGAACACGGGCACGAGCAGCCGGGAACACCGCATCGCCCCGAAAAGATTCGTGTCGATGACCCGCAAATGGTCGTCGAAGGGACCTTGGTCGAGCGGAGCGAACAAGGTGGTCCCGGCGTTATTCACCCAGACGTCGATGCGTCCTTCGACTCCCAGGCTCGCCTGCATCAGCCGCTGGACATCCCCGTCGTGCGTGACGTCCGTCGGGACGGCCCAGGCCTCTCCACCCGCCTCCAGGCACAGTCGTACGGTATCCTCGAGTGCGTCGGCACGCCTCGCTGCGACGATGACGCGCGCCCCGCGTCGCGCGAACTCGACGGCGGCAGCACGGCCAATGCCGCTCGACCCGCCGGTCACGACGACCACTTTGCCTTTCAGCGAGGCCATGCGCGTCGTTGAAGCGAGAGGCATGCCAAGCGAGACCGCGCCAGGCTGCCGTGGGCCGCCCTCGTGGCCGTGTGAGCCAGCTGAAGGAGCCACTGGGGCAGAATGGCGCTGGCCGTGACGCCGGCGAAGCGTGTGCCGCCGCGCATGGCACTTGCCTTGCTCTAGGCACTGGCATGTCGCGGTGTCATCTCAAGCTCGTCATCGGGGCGCTGGCGTTGCTCGGAACCGTGAGCGGGTGCGCTTCGACCGTGAAGCAGGCGGCCAAGGAAGCGGCCCCGACCGCGGTGCATGCGTCGGTGAGGGAGGTGCACGAACCGGAGACGCGGGAGCGCCTCGCCGACGTGCTGGCCGATCCGAACATCCGCACGTCGACGTCCGAGCTCTCGCGATCGGTGGCCGACGGCGTGCTGGACGCGTTGACGGAAAAGCAGCGCGTCGAGCAGGGAATGGCGGCGGGAGACGCCTTCGTCGAGCACATGAATCGCTCGCTCGCGCGGTCGTTCGAGCGCGATCTGTCGCCCGCGATCGCCAAGCTCGTGGCAACGACGTTCGAGCGCTCGTTCGAGCAGCTGAAGGCAGAGGGCCCGGCGATGAAAGACGCCATCGGTATCGCCGCGCGCGAGGCGGGCCGCCAGGCCGCGCTCGGCTTTCAGGACGCCGTGATGCAGAGCGAAGCGCGTCAGCGTCGCGGCGAGGGGCAACCGGGGCAGGTGCTCGCGTCCGTGGGACGCGCGAGCGACGCCGTTCTCCGCACGAGCTGGGTGCTCGTGGGGGCGGCGCTCGCCGCGCTGGTGCTGGCCGTCGCGGGCGGGGCCACGTGGCTCGTCGTTCGCCTGCGCCACGAGCGAAACTTGAACCAAGACTTGCGAAGGCGGCTCGCCGTCTAGCCGCGCGACGGTCGCGCGAGGGTCAGTCGAGCCGCACGACCAAGCCGTCGTCTCCGCGCAGCACGATGCGCTGGTCGACGCGCTGGCCCTGGCGGCGGTGCTCCGTGGCCACGATGACCTCGCCCGGTCCGAGGCCCTCGAGCGTCACCTGCGACGGGCGCGGCCCCAGGTTGAGCACGACGAGGAAACGCCGGTGGTCGTGCTCGCGCACGTACGCGAACACGTCGCCCTCGCTCGCCACGGGACGGTAGGAGCCGACGGCGAGCGCCGGCTCGTGCCGCCGGAGCGCGATCAAGCGCCGGTAGAGCGAGAGCATGGAGGCCTGGTCGCCGTCTTCCAGTTCCACGTTGCAATGCTCGAAGTCGTCACCGAGCGGCAGCCAGGGCGCCCCCGCCGTGAACCCCGCGTTCGGTCCCGCCGACCATTGCATCGGCGTACGCGCCGGATCGCGGTTGATACCGATGTTCTTCCCCTGCGGATCTTGCACCTGCTCGGGTAAGATGAACGCGTCGCGCATGCCGATTTCGTCGCCGTAGTAGAGCGTCGGAGTGCCGCGCAGCGTGAGCAGCAAAAGCGCCGCCACGCGCGCCTGCAGCAATCCGACGCGGCTCGCGATGCGTGGCTGATCGTGATTGCCGAGCACCCAGTTCGGCCACGCCGCGGGCGGCAAGCTGCCTTCGTACTCGCTGACCGCCGCCGCGATCTGCCGCGCGTTCCAGGGCAACGTGATGAGCTGGAAGTTGAAGGGCAGGTGCGCCCCGTCGCCTGCCGTGCCGTAATAGCTCACGAGGCGCCGAATCGGCAGGTAAATTTCGCCGATGAGCAGCCGATCCCCGTACGCTTCGAGGACGCTCCGCATCTCGCGCACGATGTCGAGCACCTCCGGCTGATCCGTCGAGTAGGCGGGGAGCAGAGCTTTGTACGGTGCCTGTGACGGGTCGTACTCGGGGTTCGGGGGGTTATCGCGCCATTGTTGATCTTTGACGAGGTGCCACAAGACGTCGACACGAAACCCGTCGACGCCCAGGCCGAGCCAGAAGCGCATGGCTTGGTACATCTCTCGCCGCACCTCCGGGTGCCGCCAGTTGAGGTCGGGCTGCTCGGCGAGGAACGCGTGGTAGTAGTATTGGCCGGTGCGCTCGTCGAGCGTCCACGCGCTGCCGCCGAAGACGCTGAGCCAATTGTTCGGCGGGCCTCCGTCAGGCGCCGGGTCGTGCCACAGGTAAAAATCGCGCCGGGGGCTCGAGCGTGAAGCACGGGCGTCCTCGAACCACGGGTGCTCGTTCGACGTGTGATTGGGCACGAAGTCCAAGATCACCTTGAGACCACGCTCGTGCGCCGCCGCGATCAGCGCGCGCATGTCGTCGAGCGTGCCGAAGATAGGATGAATGTCGGTGTAGTTCGCGACGTCGTAGCCGAAATCGGCCATCGGCGAGGGGTAGACGGGCGAGACCCAGATGGCGTCGACGCCGAGCCCGACCAGGTAGTCGAGCTTGCCGATGATGCCGCGCAGATCCCCGACGCCGTCGTCGTTCGAGTCCGCGAACGAGCGCGGATACACCTGATAGATGATGCCGCGCTGCCACCACGTGTGTCCCGTCATGTCGCCTCGGCTCGCAGAACGTGGGTGGACTCAGCCGTGAGCGTCCACTTGCCGTCGTCGTAGGGGGACTGATAGCTCGAGCCGTCGTACTTCACGTCTTCGCTCGACAAGAGGAGCTTCCACGTCGCTCCCGCGGGGGGCGCGAGCAGCGGTTCTCCCGCCGGATCGAGCACGCGATCCGGCCCCAGGTTCACGACCACCAAGCGGTCCCCCTGCTCGCAGCAGAAACGCAACACGAACGCACGCTCGTCGAGACACGCCGCTTCGAGGCGCTCGCCACGTTGTTCGGCGAAGGCCGGGTCGCTCCGCCGTAGCGCGAGCAAATCCTGGTAGAGGCGGTAGGTGCCGGCGTTGCGCGCGCGCTCGGACCAGTCGAGCTTGCACGCCTCGAAGGTCGCGCGCTCGTGCGGCGCGTCGAGGGTGATGCCGTGCTCGGGCCGGATCGAGGGAAATTGAGTCAAGAATTCGCCGCGCCCGCGCTGCACGAGCGGCGCGAGCTCCGCGTCGTGGTCGGCGAAAAAGAGGAAGCGCGCGCTCGCGCCGAATTCCTGGCCCTGGAAGAGGAGCGGCGTCGCCGGCGCCAATAGCCAGAGCGCCGTCATGGCCCGCAGGAGCGAAGGTGACGTGAGCTCGGTGAGGCGCTTGCCCGCGAGACTGTTCGCCACCTGATCGTGATTTTCGAGGTAGCTCACGAAGCGATGGGCGGCGACGTCGAGCACGGGCTCGCCGCGCCGCTTTCCCTGCTGAAAGTAGTGCTGCCCCTGGAACAAGTAGCCGTGCTTGATGGCGCTGATGAGCTGCTGGGGGCTACCGGTGTAGTCGTGATAGTACGCCTCGCGCCGGCCCGTGAGGGCGACCCGGGCGGTATGCTGGAAATCGTCGTTCCAACCGGCGTCGCACCCGAAGCCGCCTTGCTCGGCGTCGCGGAAGACGCGGGCGTCCTGGCTCTCGTTCTCGGCGCTGATGAAGACGCGGCGCCCTTGCGCCTGCGCGCTGCGGCGCACGGCCATGGCGATCTCGCCGAGCACGTGGCGCTCGGAAGCGTCGAAGATTTGCTGCGTGGCGTCGAGCCGCAGGCCGTCGAAGCGATATTCGTCGATCCAGTAGCGCGCGTTGTCGACGAAGAACTCGCGCACGGCGGTCGTGTTCGGCCCGTCGAAGTTGAGGGCTTTGCCCCACTCGTTCGCGTAACGAGTCGTGAAAAAATCGGGCGCGAAGCGCTCGAAATAGCAGCCCGCGGGCCCGAAGTGGTTATAGACGACGTCGAGGATCACCGAGAGTTTCTGCGCGTGAGCCGCGTCGATGAACGCCTTGAGGTCGTCCGGCGAGCCGTACAGGTGGGAGGGCGCCCAGAGATCGACGCCGTCGTAGCCCCAGCCGAACTCGCCGGGAAATTCGGCGAGCGGCATGAGCTCGAGCGTCGTCACCCCGAGCTTGGCGAGCTCGGCGAGCTCGCGCGTGGCGGCCGCATAGGTGCCCTCCGGCGTGAACGTTCCGACGTGCAGCTCGTAGATGACCTGCCCGCGCTCCGGCGGTCCGGGAAAATCCGTGCATCGGAAGCGGTACGCAGCCGGATCGACCACCTGCGAAGCGCCGTGCGGTCCGCGCGGCTGAAAGCGCGACGCCGGGTCAGGGTAGACCTTCGGGTCGTCGTCGAAACGAAAGCCATACAGGGTGCCGGGTCGAAGCCCGTTGGCGAGCCCGGAAAAGTGGCCCGAAGGTTCCCGCTCGAGCGGATGACTGCCGAGCTCGCGCTCTCCCTCGAGCTCACGCACGACGACGCTGGCGCGCTGACAAGCCGGGGCCCACACGCGAAAATGGGTTCCGTCCGCCCCTGGTTCCGCTCCCACGCTGAAACGTCTCGTCATGCTCACCCTTCGCGGGCCGCCGAAGGCGCGCCCCGGTCTGCTCAGGAGTGGCCGACTCAGCAAGGCGGATGCCAACCAGTCGTGCGTCGATCGCGACGCGCCGCGGGGCAGGTTTTTGTGCAGGGAGCTCTCCAAGCTGCGCGGCCAATTGTCACCCTGTGGCAGCACGCAGCGCGAACGCGCTCCGGCGCCTCCGACCGGCCGCGCCCGAGTGGCGTGAGGGTTGCTTGCGAACGCCGCGTGTCGCAGCGACCGGTCCGGCTCGTGCTTTGGTCACTCGTCGCGAGCCTTCTGCTCTCACTGGCCGGCCTGGCGCGAGCACAGGAAGTCGAAGACGACGACCTCACGACGCCCCGACGGGCGATGGCGACCTTCATCGACGCTGCGCGCCGTCATGACGTGCCGCGCGCTCTCGCCGTGCTCGACGTGCCCGAACGGGCGAGCGCCGAGCGGAAAGCGCGCGCGACCGAGCTCGTGCGCGAGCTCGATTACGTCCTTGCGCACTCGGCGCGCTTCGAGCTGGACGCGCTGTCCGACGAGCCGAACGGCAAGCCGGAGGACGGCGCCCAGACGGAAACGGTCGTCGAGATCCGGGCCGAGGGCCGAGTGTTTCCCATCGTGCTCACGCACGCTCGCTCGTGGCCGGCCCGCTGGGTGTTTTCGCCGGGCACGCTCGCGAGCGTCTCCGAGCTCTACCGACTGCGGGGGCCGAGCGCCTTGGAGCCGTACGTCCCCGCCGTGCTGCGCCAGGAGACGCTCGGCATGGAGCGCTGGCAATGGCTAGCGCTGCCCCTAGCGCTGCTACTCGCCGTCCTGATCGCTCGCCTGGCGATATTCCTGGCGGCGCGGGCCGCGGCGCACGTTGCCGCCCGCACGCAAGCGCACTGGGACGACGAGCTCGTGGCCGCCTTACGTTCTCCGGGCAGGCTCTTCGCGTCGGCCTGCGCGTGTTTCCCGCTCGTGCACTTCATGTCTCTGCCCGCGGGGCCGCGGCTCGTGTGTCTCCGCGCGGCCGGTACGGCAGGGGTGGTCGCACTCGGCTGGGCGGGCATCCGCGTCGCCCGTGTCATCTCGAACCTGCTCGAGCGGCGTGCCCTGCGGGCGACCGGTAGCGTGCGCGACGTCGCCGTGCGTGTGCGAGCCGTTCGCACGCGCATCCGGGTCCTGCGGCGCGTGGTGAGCGTCGTGCTCGGCACGCTGGCCGGCGGAGTGATCCTCCTGCAGTTCGAGGTCGTCCGGCAGTTCGGCGTGTCGATCCTCGCTTCCGCGGGCGTCGCGGGTATCGTCCTCGGCCTGGCGGCCCAGCGCACGCTCGGCTCGCTGATCGCGGGAATTCAACTTTCGTTCACCCAACCCATCTCGATCGGCGACGACGTGATCGTCGAGAACGAATTCGGGACGATCGAAGAAATCACGTTGACCTACGTCGTCGTGAAAGTTTGGGACGAACGCCGGCTCATCGTCCCGATGACGCGCTTTCTCGAGCAGCCCTTCCAAAACTGGACGAAGACCTCGTCGGAGCTGCACGGCACGGTGCTCCTCTACGCCGACTTTTCGCTGCCGGTCGACGCCGTGCGCGCCGAGCTCGACCGCCTGCTCGCCGGCGACGCACGCTGGGACGGGCGCACCAAGGCCGTCCACGTCACGAACGTCACCGACCGCACGCTCGAGGTCCGGGTGCTCGTCTCGGCGGATTCTGGAGGCAAGCTCTTCGAGCTCCGTGCCGAGCTCCGCGAACGGCTGCTCGCGTGGCTCGTCCGCTACGAGGGCGGCAGGTACCTCCCGCGCACGCGTCTCGACGGCATGCCATCGCTCGCGCGAAACAGCGACCACGAACGCGTCCCACCGAGCTCTGAACGTCGCACCACGCCACGCCAGGCGCCGTGAGAACGCCGTCGAGTGCATGCGCGCCCCGCTGAGGCGTGACGTCGCGGGCGCGCCGCCCGATTCGCCGGACTTTGCCGAATCCGCTCTGGGCATAGTTCTCGCAACGCACAGCGGCGATGCTGGTATTGCCGGGGTCGCCACATCCCCTGGGCGCGACATGGGAAGAGGAGGGCACGAACTTCGCGCTTTATTCCGCGAACGCCGAGGCAGTCGAGCTTTGCTTGTTCGCGGCGGACGGGACCGAGACGCGCATCCCGTTGAAGGAACGCACGGCGTTCGTCTGGCACGCGTACGTTCCGGGGATCCC
>Ga0164241_10003540_pt1 | contig 15645 bp, 17 predicted proteins | sample OricomyardsoilBY_FD_108780 | JGI IMG/M metagenome (GOLD analysis project Ga0164241, IMG submission 108780) | Backyard soil microbial communities from Emeryville, California, USA - Original compost - Back yard soil (BY) | ecosystem: Environmental > Terrestrial > Soil > Unclassified | place: USA... | reverse complement strand
CGGCAACTACGACCAGGCCAACCGCGCCTGCCGCGAGCTCTCGCTGGCCAGCGGCATCGAGTTCGCCAACATCACCCTGCGCCCGTTCTACGCCGAGGGGGCGAAGACGATGGCCTTCGAGGTGGTCGAGCAGCTCGACTGGACCTCGCCGGACCACTTCGTGATCCCGGCGGCGGGGGGGACGCTCTCCTCGCGCGTCCACAAGGGGCTGAACGAGCTGGGGATCGTCGGCCTGGCGGAGACCGGCGCGACCAAGATCAACATCGCCCAGGCCAGCGGCTGCGGGCCGATCGCGACCGCCATCCTCGACGGCGGCGAGATCGAGCCGCAGACCCCCAACACCGCCGCCCACTCGATCGCGATCGGCGCCCCCGGCGACGGCGCCCTGGTGGTCGACGCGGTGCGCTCGCGGGGGGGCTCGGCGGCGACCGTGTCCGACGCGGAGATCTTCGGCGCGATCGATCTCCTCGGCGCGACCGAGGGGATCCTCACCGAGCCCGCCGGCGGCACCACGGTGGCGGTGACGGCGAAGCTGGCCGCCGAAGGGAAGATCGGTGCCGAGGAGACCGTGGTCGCGGTGATCAGCGGCAACGGCCTCAAGACCTTGCAGGACCATCCCGAGAAGCAGTGGCCGGAAATGGTCTCCTGCGACGTCGAGACGATGGGCGAAGTTCTCACCGACTTCCGCCAGGCAGCCGCGGCCGCGCTGCGCTGACGGACGGGGGGCGGGGCGACCGGCGCGCCCCCGGCGCGCGGCCGGTCGCCGTGCCCGTGCTCGGCTAGGAGCGGATGCGGGCCTCCTCGAGGTCGAGGTCGCGCTCGATCTGACGCATCGTCGTGTGGCGGAGGCGCTCGTCGCCCTGCAGCTCCAGCAGGATCTCCCGCTCGACCCCGATCAGCTCCCGCCGCAGGCTGCCGTAGTCGGCGAGGCGCTGCTCGCGGGCGGCGACCTCGGGATCCTCGCCGCCGAGCACCATCTGGCACATGCGGAAGCGCGAGCGGTAGAGATCGCGCAGGCGCTGCAGCTGCGAGTCGGAGGCGCGCTCCTCGCTCTCGATCTCGTCGAGCCGGTCCAGCGCCGCCTGCGCCGCCTCCATTCGCGCCACCGCCTCTTCGTCGCTCCAGCGCCGCGGCGCCTCCAGGTGCAGCTTGCGGATCACGAAGGGCAGGGAGAGCCCTTGGCCGACCAGGGTGATCAGGATCAGGGCGAAGGTGACGAAGATGATCTGGGGGCGGCCGGAGACGCTGAGCGGGACCGCCAGCGCCGCCGCCAGCGAGACCGCGCCGCGCATCCCGCTCCAGCCGACGGCGAAGCGTTCGCCCAGGGTTTCGCCGGCGCCCGACCCGATCGCGAAGACGAAGGCGAGGCGGGTGGCGATCGAGGCGGCGGCGATCGCCAGGATCGGGACCAGCAGCTCGCCGACCCCGGAGGAGCCCGCGTCGAGCGCGTCGACGACCTCGGGCAGCTGCACCCCGAGCAGGACGAAGAGGGTCATCTCGAGTCCGAAGATGAGGACGTTCCAGAAGGCGACGGAGCTGAGCCGGGTGTCGGCATCGATCGCGCGCGGCGCCTGGTAGCCGCCGTAGAGGCCGGCGACGACGGCGGCGAGGATGCCGGAGACGTGCGCCTGCTCGGCGCCGATGTAGGCGCCGTAGGCGGTCAGCAGGGTGAGGACGACGACCAGGCTGGCGTCGGTCTGGCGGCGGATGACGAGGATCGAGAGGAAGCCGACGAGGAGGCCGACGGCGATCCCGCCGGCGGAGACGAGGACGAACTCGAGCGCCGCATCGCCGAGCGCGAAGGCACTGCCGGTGGCGACTCCGATCGCGATCCGGTAGATCACCAGGGCGGTGCCGTCGTTGATCATCGACTCGCCTTCGACCAGCAGCCGCACCCGCTCGGGGCCGCCGATGCGGCGGAAGACGGCGATCGCGGCGACGGCGTCGGTGGGGGCGAGGATCGCCCCGAGGACCGCGGCTTCGGCCCAGCCCAGGCCCGGCACCAGGGCATGGGCGACCAGCGCCACCACGGCGGCGGTGAGGAAGACGAGGCCGATCGAGAGCAGGCCCAGCGGCCGCATCACCGTGCGCAGCTCCCGCGGCGAGGTGCGCCAGCCGGCGGAGAAGACCAGCGGCGGCAGGAAGACGAGGAAGATCACGTCGGGGTCGAGCTCGATCGACGGCAGGCCGGGGACGAAGGCGATCCCGAGACCGCCGAGCACGAGCACGATCGGCGCCGGCACGTTGCCGAACTCGGCGAGGCGGACCAGCAGGGCCGCAGCCAGCATGAGGATGAAGATCGACTCGACGTGATCCATCTGCGCATAACATCCTGCCGAGTGGACGCCACGCTCACTCCCGCGCTCGAGAACGTCGACCACATCCGTGGCGAGATCGGGGCGCCGCTGGAGCTGGTGATGTTCGGCGACTTCCAGTGCCCCTTCTGCCTCGGCGCCCAATCGGTGCTGCGCCGCGTGCACGAGCGGCTCGGCGACCGGCTCGTCTTCGCCTTTCGCCATCTGCCGATCCCCGAGCGCCACCCGCTGGCGCCGCTGGCGGCCGAGGCCGGCGAGGCCGCCGCCGCCCAGGGCGCCTTCTGGGAGTACCACGACGCCCTCTTCGCGGCTCAGCCCAAGCTCTCGCGCGAGACGATGCTCGCCGTGGCCGGGGAGCTCGGCCTCGACGCCGAGCGGATGGCGGCCGAGATCGACTCCGGCGCCCACCGCGAGCGGGTCGAGCGCGACCTGCGCTCGGCCGCGGCCAGCGGCGCCACCGGCACCCCCAGCTTCTACGTCAACGGCGAGCGTCACTACGGCGCCTACGACGCTTCCTCGCTGGTGGAGGCCCTGGAGGCCGGTTGAGAGCCCTGGTCCAGCGGGTCAGCCAGGCCGCGGTCGATGTCGAGGGCGACCGCGTCGCCCAGATCGGGCCGGGGATGCTGATCCTGCTCGGGGTCGGCGTGGGGGACGGGGAGGCCGAGGCGGACCGGCTGGCCGAGAAGGTGCGCGCCCTGCGCATCTTCGACGACGCCGAGGGGCGGATGAACGAGCCGCTGGGCGCGCGCGAGGTGCTCTGCGTCAGCCAGTTCACCCTCTACGGCGACGCCCGCAAGGGCAACCGCCCCAGTTACGTCCAGGCGGCGCGGCCCGAGCTGGCGGAGCCGCTCTACGACCGCTTCTGCGAGCACCTCGGGGCGAAAAAGGGGGTCTTCGGCGCCTGCATGGGCGTCGCCCTCGTCAACGACGGGCCGGTGACGCTGATGGTCGAGGTCGAGGCTCCTCCGGCCGCCCGGTAGGTTCGCGTCCCGATGGGATCGGAGCGGGAGACGATCGAGGTCGAGGGGCGGCGGCTGGCCTGGCACTCCGTCGGGCGCGGCCCGGCGCTGCTCTTGATCAACGGCTACGCCTCGACCGGCGAGGACTGGGACCCGACCTTCCTCGCGGGCCTGGCGCAGTCGTTCACGGTGATCTGCCCCGACAACCGCGGCGCCGGCGGCTCCGACCTCGGTGCCGGCGAGCTGACGGTCGACGGCATGGCCGCCGACTGCGAGGCCCTGCTCGACGCGATCGGGGCCGAGCGCCTGCCGGTGGTCGGCTGGTCGCTGGGCGGTTTCGTCGCCCAGCGCCTGGCGACTCGCGCGCCGGGCCGGGTCGCCGCGCTGGCGCTGCTCGCGACCGACCCCGGCGCGCCCGACTCGGTTGCGGCGGAGCCGGCCGACTGGTCCCACCTGATCGACCCCTCTGGCAGCTCCCGCGAGCAGGCCTCGCGGCTGATCTCACTGCTCTTCCCGCCCGAGCTGGCCGCGGATATCGACGCCCGCTTCGGTGACGTCGTCGCCGAAGCCCGGGCGCAGCTCCTGCCTCAGACGCTGCGGGCCCAGGAGGCGGCGATGGACGCCTGGCACCGCGAGCCGCAGCCGCGGCTCGGCGGCGGCGATGTCCCCCCGACCCTGATCGTCCACGGCGAGCTCGACGCCGTCATCCCGGCGGCCAACGCGGAGCCGCTCGCCGCCCGCTGGCCCGGGGCCCGGGTCGAGCTCCTCGACGGCTGCGGACACGCCCTCATGGCGCAGGAGCCCGAAACCGCCGTGGGCCTGATCCGCGCCCTGGTCCGGGGCCGACCTACTTGAGCGGCGGCGTGAGGAAGTAGAACTTCTCCGTCGCGCCGCGTGCCTCCCTCGTCACCACCACCTCGACTGCGCGGATGTCCGCGAGCTTGACCAGGTGGTAGGAGAGGCGAGCCACGCCGTACCTGCTGTTGTCGAAGAGCTTCGTCAGATCGGATGCCGAGAGCGGCTGGTCGATCCACAGCAGCGCTTCCACGATCGCCACCTTGAGCGGGTGCACGACCTGGGGGACGAGCGCGCTCCAGTCAAACCGCTGGTCCTCCTTCATCGCCGTCGCTTCCGGCGGTGGCCTGACGGTGGGCTGCACCGCAGGGTGGCATGGGAGGAGGTCGGATCCATGGCTTGGCTACCGACCGCAAACCAGGGCGAGGGGCATGGATGGATCGGGAGAACCCACCGCCCTGGTCTATGGCCGGGCCGCGCCTCCCGCCCCAGCTATCGCTCGGAGACGGTTGGCGTCAGCTGACCACTCCACGCTTCCACACGGAAGGGGATGGGTCAATCAACGCTTGTCCGCTACTCAGCGTTTGCGGTGGCAGCCGGCGTCGGCGCGGTGCGCTCTCGTTCGAACCCCATGTGGGCGACGATGACCGAGGTGGCGTCCTCGCCCGATTCGGCGCGGCGGTTGGTCGCTTCGATCTCGATCTCCTGGACCCGTTTCCACCACTTGGCCTGTTCTTCGGTGAGTTCGGCGCGGCCCTGCGCGTCCAAGTTGAACCAGCGCCAAGCGAGGATGACCCCCTCGGGATCGCTGTGGAGTTTTCCGCCCCAGAAAGCGGACATCGCCTCGGCGACCATGCATTGCAGGGTCAACCCGGCCGTCACCTGACGCTGTTGGGGGGTCATGGCGGCGGCTTCCTCGTCTGAGTAGAACGGCATCTCGACGGCGCGGTAGTAGTGCTGATCGGCGTTGCGTACCTTCTCGACTTTGGCCAGTTCGATCGAGCCGGCGTCCAGCAGTTCCTTGATGTGGTGGGAGACCTTGTTCAAGGGCTCGTCGATGATCCGCGCGATCTCGTCGGGCGTGTAGGTGCCTTCGTTGAGGATGGTCAGCACGTAGACCCGGATGCGGTGCCCCAGGGCGTAGGCGACGACTTCCTCGATGCTCTTGCCGCGCTGCCCCGCCCTGCCGGTCGTTTTCACCACGATTCGGCTCCCTCGCTCGATTTGCTTTCGGTACTCAGCAGGTGCCGAGCATAGGCTTTCTCCGCAAACAGGGGATGCACTCTACTCAGCATCTGCCCGATATCCCGCTTCCTTTCTTAGCATCGATCCCTCCTTCCGGCGGCTCACGCCGGGCTGATTCATGGAGGGGGGTGAACGTCGATGAAGATCGGAAAAGTGGGGCATCTCTACTTGAGTTACATGATCTACAAGAACGCCTAGAGCGTCTCCGATGGGGCCGGTCTCGGCCCGCCGACTTAGGGATCGGGATCGGCCCTCTCGCATCATCATCCGTCGCTCTATTTCTTTTGCGACTTTCTCCGAGGGCACCTTCAACATTGCCTCGATGGTGTCCCTGCTTACCACCACCACTCCCTCACCCGGCGGGACACAAAGGGCACAGCAAAACCCACGGCGCACATCAGCGTGATTGCAGCGAATGCGAGTGCTGCCAGATACTCGCCGTTCCCGACTGCTTCAACACACGCGAGACCGCCGGCAATGACCGCGAAGAGCAAGAGCAGCGATGCTGCCCATAGGGACGGCATGGAGATCAGGGTAACGCCGCCTTGCCATGACATGGTCGCCCTGCTCTGCCTGCTCCTTGCCACTTCCCTTGCTACCTCGGAGAGATCGGACACTCCGGACCTTCGAAGGGCGGCGCATTCCGCTTGCCGCTGTGATGCCGGAGGAGGGACTCGAACCCCCGACACGCGGATTATGATTCCGCTGCTCTAACCAGCTGAGCTACTCCGGCGGGGACGGGGCATGGTAGCGATGGGGCGGTGGGGTCCGGCGCCTGCGGGGAGCCTGCGATGCTTGGTGGCATGGCTGCCGGGTCTGGTCGCACTCCGGGTTCGGGATGGGCGGCGATGCGGCCGGTGTTGGTGGCGATGCTGCTGCTCGTCGACGCGTTCGCGGTGGCGACGCTGGCGATCGTCCATCCCGGCGGTTGGTTCCCGCCCTTCCTCGCCTTCGGCTCGCTGCTGGTCGGGCTGGTCTGGTTCGAGGCCTGGGCGATCCGCCACCGCCATGACGACGGGTGAGCGGCGAGCTAGGGTGGCGGCGTGAGCGCGGAGCTGGACAGGGCGGTGCGGACGGTGGTCCGCGAGTGCATGAGCGTCTCCCCGGGCGAGGAGGTGCTGGTGATCTGCAACCCGGTGACCGAAGAGATCGGGGCGCTGATGCGGATCGAGGCGCAGGGCGACGGGGCCAGCGCGACGCTGGCGGTGATGTCCGAGCGCGAATCGCCCGCCGCCGAGCCGCCCACGGTCGTCGCCGCGGGGATGGTCGAGGCCGACGTCGTCCTGGCGCCGACGATCCAGTCGATCTCCCACACCGCCGCCCGCAAGCGGGCAAGCGAAGAGGGCGTGCGCATCGCCAGCCTCCCCGGCGTAACCGAGGACATGCTGACCCGGCTGATGGCCGGCGACCTCTCCGAGGTGCGGCGCCGTGGCTGGGCGCTCAGCGACATCCTCAACGGCGGCTCCGAGGTCCGGATCACCTGCCGCCACGGCAGCGACCTGCGGTTCGGGCTGGAGAACCGGCTCTCGATCGTCGACGCCGGCGAACTCGGTAACCGCGGCGCCTTCGGCAACCTGCCCTGCGGCGAGACCTTCATCGCCCCGCTCGAGGGCTCGGCGCAGGGAACGCTGGTCGTCGACGGCTCGATCGCCGGCATCGGCCTGCTCGACACGCCGGTCTCGCTGACCGTCCGCAACGGCCACCTGACCGACACCACCGGCTCCGACGGCGCCCTGCTGATGGAGATGCTGAGCCCCCATGGGCCCGACGGCACCAACGTCGCCGAGCTCGGGATCGGCACCAACGAAGAGGCGCTGCTGACCGGCAACATCCTCGAGGACGAGAAGATCCTCGGCACCTGCCACGTCGCCTTCGGCGCCTCCGCCGCGATCGGCGGCACGGTCCAGGTCCCCGTCCACATCGACTGCGTCGTGCTCGAACCGACGGTCGAAGTCGACGGCGAGACGATCGTCAGCGGCGGCGACCTGCTGCTTTGACCGCGGCGAGCGACGGGCTCGGCGGCTAGCCTCAGCCGATGCCGCCGCTGCTCGCCGTTCCCAACGTCTCGGAGGGTCGCGACCGCGAGCGCCTGGAGCGCCTGGCTGCGGCCTTCGGGCGCGGCGTCACCCTGCTCGACCGCCACAGCGACGGCGACCACGATCGCACCGTCTTCACCCTCGCCGGTCGGGCCGGTCCGCTGACCGAGGCGCTCGTCGCCGGCGCCGAGGAGGCGCTGGAGACGATCGCGATGGCGGCCTACCAAGGCGTCCACCCGGCGATCGGGGCGCTCGACGTCTGCCCGCTGGTCTGGCTCGACCCCGCCGACCGCGACGCCGCCCGCACCGAGGCGGTCGCCGTGGCAGCCCAGATCGGCGGCCTCGGCATCCCGGTCTTCCTCTACGGCGAGCTGGCCCGCGACCCGGGGCGGGCGGAGCGGGCCTACTTCCGCAACGGCGGCCTGCCCGAGCTCTGGCTGCGGATGGAGGCGGGGGAGCTGCGCCCCGACTTCGGGCCGCGGCTGCCGCACCGTCGCGGCGGCGCCACCCTGATCACGGCGCGCCCGCCGCTTGCCGCCTTCAACGTCGAGCTCGACAGCGGCGACGTCGAGGTCGCCCGCTCGGTCGCCGCCGGCCTGCGCGAGTCCGGCGGCGGGCCGGCGGGGGTGCGGGCGATCGGGCTGCCGCTCTCCAGCGGCCGGGCCCAGGTCTCGACCAACGTCCACGACCCGCTCGCGGTGCCGCTGGGGACAGTGGTCGAGCGCGTGCGGGAGCTGGCGGCGCCGCTCGGCGCCCGGCCGCTGGAGGCGGAGCTGGTTGGCCTCGTCCCGGCCGCCGCCCTGGCCGGCTATCCGGCAGATGTGCCGATGCGCGGCTTCGATCCCGAGCTGCACGTGATCGAGCGGCGGCTGGCGGTCGCGACCGACTAAATTCCTGCGATGGCTCAAACCAAGAAGAAGCGCCGCCGCAAGCAGCGCGGTACCCAGGGCGGCCGCATCGACACCAACACCCGCTCCCGTCCCCGCAGCCGCGCCGAGGCCAAAGCTCGCGCCCGCTCCAAACGCAAACCGGTGGCCCGCGTCGACGCCCCGCCGACCTGGCGCGGATCGATCACTCGCGGCCTCGTCGCCGCCGTCATCTTCGCCGTCCTGCTGCTGCTGATCTTCAAACGTCCGCTGGGCGTGTCGCTCGCGCTCGGCGCCTTCATGCTCGCCTTCTACGTCCCCGCCGGCTACTTCATCGACATGACCCTGTGGCGGCGGCGCGAGCGGGCACGGATGCGTTCGCAGGGGAGCTAGAGCCGGTGGCCCTCGACGTCGAGATGCTCACGGTCGGGGCGATCGAGGAGAACTGCTTCCTGCTGCGCGCCGCGGGCTCCGACCGCGTCCTCGTCGTCGACCCCGGTGAGGAGGCGGAGCGGATCCTCGCCGCCGCCGCAGAGATGGGCAAGGTCGAGGCGATCCTGCTCACCCACTGCCACTTCGACCACATCGGCGCCGTCGCCCCGGTGGCGGCGGCGACCGGAGCCCCGGTCTACTGCCCCGAGATCGAGGTGCGGCTGCTGGCCGACATCATGGCCTTCGTGCCCTGGGAGGGCTTCGGCCCGTACGAGAGCTACGACGCCGACGAGACCGTGGCCGGCGGCGAGACCCTGGAGCTAGCCGGGCTCGAGCTCGACGTCATCTTCACTCCCGGCCACAGCCCCGGCCACGTCACCTACTCGGTCCGCGGCGAGGACGCCTTGTTCTCCGGCGACGTCCTCTTCCAGGGCTCGGTCGGGCGCGTCGACCTGCCCGGCGGCGACGGACCGACCCTGATCGAGTCGATCGGCACGCTGCTCGACACCCATCCCGACGAGACCGTCGTCCACCCCGGGCACATGGGAATCACGACGCTGGGGGCCGAGCGCGCCTCCAACCCGTTCCTCGCCTCGCTGGCGCGGTAGGCGAGCGGCGCCGGATAGTCACTAAGGTCGCGGCGACCATGGCCAGCAAGTACCAGGCGCCCCGCGGGACCTTCGACGTGCTGCCCGCGCAGGCGCGCGGGCGCGAGCGGATCGAACGTGCCGCCGCGGCGATCTTCGCCCGCGCCGGCTACGAGCCGGTGGCGACGCCGGCCTTCGAGGACACCGAGCTGTTCGAGCGCGGGGTCGGCAAATCCACCGACATCGTCCGCAAGGAGATGTTCACCTTCGAGGACAAGGGTGGGCGCAGCCTGACCCTGCGGCCCGAGGGCACGGCCCCGATCTGCCGCGCCTACCTCGAGCACGGGATGCACAAGCTGGCGCAGCCGGTGAAGCTCTCCTACGCCGGGCCGTTCTTCCGCCACGAGCGCCCGCAGGCGGGCCGCTACCGGCAGTTCCACCAGCTCGGGGCCGAGTGCATCGGCACCGACTCGCCACTGGCCGACGCCGAGGCGATCATGCTGCTCTCCGACCTGCTGGGGGAGTTCGGGGTGCCCGGGGTGGAGCTGCGGCTGGGCAGCCTCGGCTCCCTCGACGCCCGCCGCGCCTACCTGGAGGAGCTCAAAGCGCACCTGCACGCGCACGAGGGGGAGCTCTCCGACGACGTGCGCGAGCGGATCGACATCAACCCCCTGCGCGCCTTCGACTCAGACCACGAGGGCACCCGCGGGGCGATGGCGAGCGCGCCGACGATCGTCGCTTCGCTGCAGGGCGAGGACGCCGCGCACTTCGCCGAGGTGCGGGCCCTGCTCGACGCCGCCGGCATCGCCTACGTGGTCGACCCGACCCTGGTCCGCGGCCTCGACTACTACACGCGCACGATCTTCTCCTTCGTCTGCGACGCGCTCGGGGCGCAGTCGGAGATCGGCGGCGGCGGCCGCTACGACGGGCTGATTGAGCAGCTCGGCGGGCCGGCGACCCCTGCGGTCGGCTGGGCCGCCGGGATCGAGCGGATCCTGCTGGCGCTCGACGAGGAGGAGGGGACGGCCGGGCGCGACGCCTTCGTCGCAATCGCCGACGCGACCCAGCGGCAGCGGGCGATGGCGTTGGCGGTCGAGCTGCGCCACGCCGGCCTCTCGGCCGAGGTCGACCTTGCCGGCCGCAGCCTCAAGGGGCAGCTCAAACACGCCGACCGGATCGGCGCTCGCCGGGTGCTGATCCTCGAAGCCGACGGCTCCGCCCAGCTGCGCGACATGGCGAGCGGCGAGCAGCGAGCGGCCGACCCCGGCAATCTTGTCGACGAGATGACTGGAGGAGAGTCGTGAGCGAGGCGCCGCCCCTGAGGGGCAACGAGTACCGGGACACCTGGTGCGGGGAGGTGCTGACCGACCGCGTCGATTCCGCGGCGCGGGTTGCCGGCTGGGTTCACCGCCGCCGCGATCACGGCGGCCTGATCTTCATCGACCTGCGCGACCGCACCGGCATCGTCCAGCTCGTCTTCCACCCCGACAGCTCCGGCGCGGCATTCGAACTGGCGCACGAGCTGCGGGCCGAGGACGTGCTGACGGCGGCCGGCGCCGTGGTCCGGCGCGCGCCCGAGACCGTCAACGCCGAGCTGCCGACCGGCGAGGTCGAGCTCGCGGTCGCGAGTGCCGAGCGGCTCGCCGACGCGGAGACGCCTCCCTTCCAGATCGAGGGCTTCTCCGGCGAGGTCGGCGAGGACGCCCGCCTGCGCCACCGCTACCTCGACCTCCGCCGCGAGCAGATGCGCGAGGCGCTGATGCTGCGCCACCGGGTGACTGCGGCGATGCGCGAGTTCCTCGACCGCGAGGGCTTCGTCGACGTCGAGACCCCGGTCCTGACCCGCTCCACCCCCGAGGGCGCCCGCGACTTCCTCGTCCCCAGCCGCCAGCAGCAGGGCTCCTTCTACGCCCTGCCGCAGTCGCCGCAGCTGTTCAAGCAGCTGCTGATGGTGGCCGGCTTCGAGCGCTACTACCAGGTGGCGCGCTGCTTCCGCGACGAGGCGACGCGGGCCGACCGCCAGGCCGAGTTCACCCAGCTCGACGTCGAGATGTCCTTTGTCGACGGCGAGGACATCATCGAGGTCAACGAACGGCTGCTGGCCCACGTCTTCGAGCGCGCCGGCGGTCCCCGGATCGAGCTGCCGATGCAGCGCATGTGTTACGACGAGGCGATGGGCCGGTTCGGCACCGACCGCCCCGACCTGCGCTTCGGGCTGGAGCTGGTCGACCTCGGCGAGGCCCTGGGCGAGACCGAGTTCAAGGTCTTCCGCTCGGTGCTGGACGGCGGCGGCTCGATCCGCGGCATCAACGCCGGCAAGCGCGAGATGCCGCGCTCGGAGCTAGACAAGCTGATCTCCCGTGCCCAGGAGCTGGGGGCGAAGGGGCTGGTCTGGGCTTTCCGCGAGGGCGACGGCTGGCGCTCGCCGACCGCCAAGTTCCTCAGCCCAGCGGAGCTGGCCGATCTCAACCAGCGGCTCGGCGCCGAGGAGGGCGACCTGCTGCTGCTGGTCGCCGACCAGCGCAAGGTCACCGACGCGGTGCTGGGACAGATGCGGATCGACCTGGCGGAGCGCTTCGGGCTGATCGACGAGGATGAGCACCGGCTGGTCTGGATCGTCGACTGGCCGCTGATGGAGTGGAACGCCGGCGAGCAGCGCTGGGACTCCCTGCACCACCCGTTCACCGCGCCCAAGGGCGAGTTCGACCCGGAGAACCCGGGCGCGGCCCGCGCGGTCGCCTACGACGTGGTCTGGAACGGCCAGGAGCTCGGCGGCGGCTCGATCCGCATCCACGACGCCGAGGTCCAGCAGGCGGTCTTCGCCGCGCTCGGGATCGACGCGGAGACGGCCGAGGCCCGCTTCGGCTTCCTGCTCGAGGCGCTGCGCTACGGCGCCCCGCCGCACGGCGGCATCGCCTACGGCGTCGACCGCATCGTCCAGCGCCTCAGCGGCGCCGAGACGATCCGCGACGTGATCGCCTTCCCCAAGACCGCTTCCGGCTTCGACCTCCTGGTCGGCGCCCCGGCTCCGGTCGACGACGTCCAGGTGCGGGACCTCGGCATCTCCCTGCACCAGCGAAAACTCGCGGGCCACTGAGATGGGCCTCCGGGACTGGCTTCCACGCAGGTGGCGCCCGACTCCCGGACCCGGCCAGACGCCGGTTTTCGTCGACGACCCCAGCTTCGACAGCTGGGAGGTGGTGCGGGACTTCGGCGATCTGCGGACGGCGCGGGCCTGGCACCAGGCGCTGGACGAGGCCGACATCACTGCCGTCCTGACCGCCGACTGGCCGCTCGACCGCTTCGGCCGCGGCGACATCGCCCTGCGGGTCCCGGCCGACCGCTGGAGCGAAGCCGAGATGCATCTCTCCAACCTCGAGCTGGACGAGGACTGAGGCGGCACGATTGTCGTCCGTAGCCGGCCGGCCGGTGGTACGGTGGGGCCGAGGCTCGAACCCGTACGAGAGCCGTCTCACCGTTTGACCCAACACAAACGGCGCGGGAGCCGGGAGTCTTCAGGCCTTTAGGGGTCGGGAGCAGGCACCCACCTTCACTTGAAGGGATCAAAGCCAGAGGCGGCAACGGCGGGTTGGAGCCTCTTTTTCTGCGCGAGGGGGGCGAATCCAGGTTGACCTGAGCCTTTACCCGGCTATGGCGGGAAAAAGCTTGGCTTGAGTTTCGTGGGACCAGTCGATGGTCGAGCTCGCGAAGCGACAGCATGGGGTGGTAGCGCGGAAGCAGCTCTTGATGCTCGGGATGAGTCGGCACGGGATCGATGCGCGTGTTGGTCGCGGACTGCTTCGCCCTGTTCATGCAGGCATCTACGCCCTTGGTGGTGCGCCGCTTACTTTGGACGGACGGTGGCTCGCTGCTGTGCTGGCCTGTGGCCCGGGGGCGGCGCTCAGTCATCGCTCGGCGGGGCGTGCGTTGGGCATCTTTCCCTACGACCCAGGGCGGGTCGAAGTGAGTCGGGACGCGCCGGGGCGCACGAGGCACGGCGTCATCCTGCTTCGCCAGGCACGGCTGCTGCGCGACGAAGTCGAGGAGGTCGACGGGATCGCGGTCACCTGCGTGTCCCGGACGATCTTCGACCTGGCCACCGTCGTCTCGGAAAGGGAGGTCGAACGGGCCTTCCACGAGGCGGAGGTGAAGCAGTTGACGAGCCGGGTGTCGTTGCCGCAATTGGTCGAACGCCATCGACGGAGGCGGGGCATCGAAGCGGTGCGCTCGATCCTCGCTCGTCGCGCCCCGGTCGGCATCACCGAGAACGACTTCGAGGAGGGCTTCGTCGCGTTCCTCGACGCGCACGGGCTGCCCCGGCCGCTTTTCAACCCGACGCTGCCGTTGCGGGGCCGCCTGTTCCGCCCCGACTGCATGTGGCGCGAGCAGCGGCTGATCGCCGAGCTCGACGGGCGCGAGGTGCACGGGACGAACGAGGCCTTCGAGAGCGACCGGCAGCGGGACCGGATCCTGCTGGCGGAGGGGTGGCGCTCGACCCGGATCACCTGGCGGCAGCTGCGCGACGAACCGGCTGCGATCGCCGCCGACCTGCGGGAGCTGCTGCGGGCCGGGGCCCGTCCTCCTACCCTGTAGCGATGGATCGGGAGCTCTTCGAGCACTACCTTCGCGACGGGAGTCGCCGCGGGCCCGTGGCCGAGGGCGCGTTCACGGGCGCCGCCGGGGGCGCCGCCTGCGGCGATCTCTCGCGGATCTCGTTCGCCGTCGAGGGCGAGCGGCTGGCCTCCGTCAGCTTCGATTCCGAGGGATGTGGGGCGACCACGGCCGCCACCGCCGCCGTCGCCGAGGCGGTCGACGGAGCGCCGGTGCTCGAGGCGGCGGCGATCGACGTCGACGCGGTCGCGGCGGCGATCGGGGGTCTGACGCCGGCCAAGCGGCACGCCGCCCAGCTCGCTGCCGACGCCCTGCACCGGGGCCTCGCGAGCGCGGCCGCTTCGTCCCTGCGCCTAGCGTCGGCGCCGACCGGCGAGCGCGTCGCCGTCGCCATGTCCGGCGGCGTCGACAGCGCCGTCGCCGCGTTGCTCGAGCGCGAGCGCGGGGCGGAGGTGGTCGGGGTCACGGTCAAGCTCTGGGCCGATCCCGACACCGACGGGGCCAAGGCCTGCTGCTCGCCGGAGGCCGTGCTCGGCGCCCGCGGGCTCGCCCACTCGCTCGGTATCCCGCATTTCACCCTCGATCTCGAGGAGGAGTTCCGTCGCCGCGTGGTCGGGCGCTTCATCGACGGCTACGCCGCCGGCAGCACCCCCAATCCCTGCGTCCTCTGCAACGGCGAGGTGCGGATCGCGGCGATGGTCGACCTCGCCGAGCGGCTCGGCGCCGGCCGCCTCGTCACCGGCCACTACGCTCGCATCGTCGAGGACGCCGACGGGCCGCTGCTGGCCGCGGCCGCGGACGAAGCCAAGGACCAGAGCTACATGCTGGCGGCATTGCCACCGCAGCTGCTCGGCCGCCTCGCCTTCCCGCTGACCGAGCTGACCAAGCCGGAGGTGCGGGCGATCGCCGAGCGCCACGGCCTGCCCGTCGCCCGCAAGGCCGAGAGCCAGGACCTCTGCTTCCTCGCCGGCCAGGGCAAGCGCGGCTTCCTGCGTCGCCACGGCGGTCTCGCCGACGACGAGGGGGCGGTGCTCGACCGCGCCGGGCGCACCGTCGGCCGCCACCGCGGTCACCACAACTTCACCGTCGGCCAGCGTCGCGGCATCGGCGTCTCCGCCCCCGAGCCGCTCTACGTGGTCGCCACCGACGCCGGCGCCAACACGGTCACGGTCGGCACCCGGGCGGACCTCGAAACCCGCCGCGTGCACGTCCGCGACGCCACCCTCCATCGCGACGGCGCCCGCGTCGACGCGGTCCGCCTGCGCTACCACTCGCGGGCCCTGCCGGCCTCCGTCGGCGCTGCCGGCGCCGGCCATCACGACGCGCTCGAGGTCGAGCTGGGGGAGGAGTTCGTCGGCGCTTCCCCGGGCCAGACCGCGGTGCTGCTGGAGGGCGAGACGATCGTCGGCCACGCCACCATCGCCGCCCCCGCCTGAGTCGCCGCGGCGGGACGCACTCCCTTTCTCGGCGCGGATATTTAGGCTTGCTCACATGAAGGCCCAGGAGATCCGCGACACCTACCTCTCGTTCTTCGAGCAGCGGGGTCACAAGATCGTCCCCTCGGCCTCGCTCGTGCCCTCCTCGCACGATCCTTCGGTGCTGCTCACCACGGCCGGGATGCAGCCCTTCAAGCCCTACTTCCTCGGCCGTGAGAAGCCGCCGGCGTCGCGCCTCGTCGACGTGCAGAAATGCTTCCGCACGACCGACATCGAGGAGGTCGGCAACACCGCCCGCCACCTCACCTTCTTCGAGATGCTCGGCAACTGGAGCTTCGGGGACTACTTCAAGGCGGAGTCGAT
>Ga0164241_10003539_pt1 | contig 15652 bp, 15 predicted proteins | sample OricomyardsoilBY_FD_108780 | JGI IMG/M metagenome (GOLD analysis project Ga0164241, IMG submission 108780) | Backyard soil microbial communities from Emeryville, California, USA - Original compost - Back yard soil (BY) | ecosystem: Environmental > Terrestrial > Soil > Unclassified | place: USA... | reverse complement strand
TCGAGTAGCGCTGGATCTCGGTGAGGCTCGCACTGACGAGTTGCGCGGGCCCGGGCGCGGCGCTGGCGGCATGTTTCTCGCGCGTGGCGCGCCAGAGCTCGCGCAGCGGAGCAGAATCGAGCCCATCGGCTTCGAACAGTTTGCAGGCAGCCGCCAGATGCGCCTCGCCTTCGGCGATGCGTCCCTGCCGCGCCAGTGAGCCCAGCAGCCGTTCGTGCGCGTTGCGGTCGAAGGGCGAAAGCTTGAGCCACTCTTCTATATACGGCGCCGCGGCTTCGTGCGGCAACGCGCGCGCCAGGTTCTCCAGCAGCACGGCCTGGATGCCGCGGAAGCGTCGGCGCTCCGCGGCGATCCACGCGTCGAACATGGGGCTGCGTGCAATCTCCAGCCCGTCGAGCAGCTCGCCGGTGAAATGTGATGCCAGCGCCTTCTGCCCGTCGACGCCTAACTTCTGGATGCCATGTTCGGGCGCGCGCGTGACTTCGAGCGTGTCGACGATGCAGTCCGAAAGATCGACGCGGATCGTGTTGCCATCGGCGATGACGCGCTTGCGGCCCTTGTCGTCGATCAATCCCCGGATCTTCGAGAGGCACCAGCGCAACTCGCCGCGCGGGTCGTTGGGCACGTCCCACAGCAGTTCGCAGATCTGCGAGCGCGTCACTGGGCGGCTGGAGAGCACGAGGAAACCGAGCAGGGCGCGCACCTTGCGCGACGACGGCAGCTTCACGATGACGCCGCCGCGCGACAGCTGGAGCGGGCCGAGCAGCCGGATCTCCAGCGATTCCACGGCCGTTCCCACGCCCGTTACCACGCGTGCTCCGTAACTTTGACTGCGAAGTCTGGAAGCAAGGGAGTTGTCATGAACGCAGTTCTTTCGAGAAATGCCCCGCGTGTCGATCATAGGGCGGTCTTTGCGCGCCGGCATCTGCCGTACGCGAGCATGGATTATGCCGTCGCCGGCAATGCGCTGCAGTTGGTTAGCGAAGAACTCTGCGAAACCGTGAATTTATGCCACGACCGGCGTGTCCTCGATGTGGCCACCGGGAATTTCGATGCCGCGCTCGCGGCTTCGCGCCGCTGGTGCGAGGTGACCGCCACCGATCATGTGACGGATGCGCTCCCGCGTGCCCGACAGCGACTCGAGGCGGCCTCCGCGGGCGTGCGGATCGTCGATGGAGAGGTGGACGGTCTGCCCTTCGCCGACCAGAGCTTTGACGCCGTGTTGTCCTGCTTCGGTGCGATGTTTGCGGCCGACCAGGAGCGCGCCGCCTCCGAGATGATCCGGGTGTGCCGCCGCGGCGGGCAGGTGGGCCTCACCAACTGGACCCCGGGCGGCTTCATCGGCCAGCTCTTCAAGATCGTCATTCGTCACGCGCCCCACGGTGCGGCAGCCACCCCCTGCGACTGGGGAACACAGGAACGCATCGAGGAGTTGTTTGGTGCCTACGGGAACATCGAGATGGAAACGAAACAGGTCGCCTTCCGAAGCCGCGCGCCGATGGAGTGGGTGGACAAGCTGCGCACGTCCTATCTGCCGGTCCATGGAATTTTCGCGTCGCTGGACGCGAGCTGTAATCGAAGCCTGCGTTCAGAACTGCTGGAGCTCATCCACGAGTTCAATCGCGCCTCCGACGGCACCATGGTGGTGGACTCCGGGTACCTCGAGGTGGCCATCACGCGCCGTTGACTCGCGCGGCCGGAAAACCGGCGCAAAGGCGTTCGCCAGGGCCGTGAATTGAGCGGGACTTCGGCTCATCCCGCCAATTAGATCCGTACGCCGAGGGCATTTGCGGTACCTTGAGACCCGGCTTGTGATCCTTCGTCTTGCCCGTCCCTGACCTGCGTCCCCGGACGCAATTTCGGCCAGAGTCTGTCACCTCAAAGCTTTCGCGACCCGACCGACGGGATCATCCGGCGGTCCACTGCTCATTGGGATCCATCCATGAAACTCTATGTTGGAAATCTGCCGTTCTCTGCCACTGAAGACACCGTGCGCACGTTGTTCGCCGAGCACGGAACGGTCGAGAAAGTGACGCTCATCAACGATCGTGACACCGGCCAGCCGCGCGGCTTCGGGTTCGTCGAAATGTCGAACGCGGATGCGCAGAAGGCCTTGCAGTCGTTGAACGGCCGCGACTTCGGCGGCCGTCCGCTGAAGGTGAACGAAGCGCAGGACAAGCCGCGCGGCGGTGGCGGCGGCTTCAACCGGCGCTGACACCCGGTACTCCGCGCAACATGGTTCGACTGAACTTCCGTTCGATGCAAGGTGACGCGCCCACGCTCGCCGTTGCCACGTTTTTCCGCTTCTGCGCGGACGGCACGCTGCGCGGACCGGAGAACTATCTCGTGGCCCGTTGCGTGGACGGTGGCTGGACATTGAGCGGCCGCATGCATCGTGAACTCGACTGCGAAGGCCCCGTCAGGCTGAGGTATTCCATGGGCGCCGCCGAGGCGCCCATGTCGCTCGGGCCGTTCACGCATCTGCGCACGGCGGCCGGGATGCTCTACGGAGACGACTCCTGCCTCAACCTCTTCGTGCCGGGAAGAAATCCGGATGTGTCCGCCGCCCGCCATGAGTTGACGCTGCTGTCCGCGACACGAGAGGAGTCCCTTGGCAAAACCTAACTACAACCAGGCGAAGCGCCAGAAGGAAATCGCGCGCAAGGCGCGACAGCAGGAAAAGCTCGCGAAGAAGATGGCGCGGGTGGCTGGAGAGCCTGCGCCGGAAGGAACGGAAGCCGACGCTGCGGCCCCGGTCAACGGCGACGCGAAAACGCTGCCGTGAAATTCTCGAGCGCCAACAGCCGAAACCAGCTTCGCGAGCGCCAGCGGCGTGACCGTGCGCTGTCGCAACCGCTGCGGGTCCGCTATCCGCAGTTCGCCTCGCTCCGCCTGCAGTTCGAATTCCGCGAATCGAACCCGGAAATCGCAGCGCCTGCGCCGCACCTGCTCGTCATGCATCCGCCCACCCAGGCTTACTTCGTGTTCCCGTGTCCCTACGCGGATTGCGACGGGGAGTTCGACCTCACGAGCGCGGTGGCCGACCTGGCGCGCTCGCGCAAACCGCACTTCCATGGCATCCAGACTTGCGGGGGCCAGCGGGTGCGCGACAAGAACGGCCGCACACCCTGCGAGTTGAAGCTCGAATACTCGCTTGAACCCGCGGCGGACCCGGCCGCCTGACGAGCACGGCTACTCGCCGATGTCTTCGTTCCAGACTTCCGGGTTGGCGGCGATGTAGTCGCCGAGCAGCTTCTCGCACTCGTAAGACCCCAGGTCGACCACCTTCACCCCACGCTCGCGCAGCCAGTCGATGCCACCGCGAAACGTGCGTGACTCGCCGACTACCACCGTGCCGATCTGGAATTGAACCACGAGCCCGCTGCAGTACCAGCAGGGCGCCAGCGTGGTGACCATGATGGTGTCGCGGTAGCGACGCTGCCGGCCGGCCTTGCGAAAAGCGTCGGTCTCGCCATGCACCGACGGATCGCCTTCCTGCACGCGCCGGTTGTGGCCGCACCCTAACAGCCGGCCGTCTGCGTGATACAGCGCGGCGCCGATCGGGATGCCGCCTTCCTGGAGGCCGCGCCTCGCTTCGGAGAGGGCCGTGTCGAGCATGGACTGGTAGTTGTCGTTCATCAGGCGTCGTCCGTGGGATCCAGCATCTGGTCCTCCGGGTCGGAGGGGGAATGGCTTGCGAGGTCCGTCCACCATTGGTGGGTGGTCGGGCCGAGGTGCGGCAGCAATGCGTCGGCCTGGAAGCCCCTTTCCCGGATCGAGCTCTGCAGCGACGGCATCAGGAAGTGGGTAACGGCCCATTGCTGCTGCGCACTGCCGTCGAGCAACACGCGCTCCACCACCTTGAGTACCTGGATCATTTCCGGGCTGGGCACCTCGTTGGCGGTGCTGCCCAGGTGGAAGCCGAGATCCCGGAGAATGTCGGTCAACTGCGTCTGCAGGTCCGCGCCGAAGAGCTTGTGGTCCTCCCGCAGGCGGCGCAGGGGGCCCTCGAACGAGGGGCAGGCGCGCACGAACGCCGATTCGAGGTCGCCAATCATGGCGGCTATCCTGCTGGCAGCCTTGGACGCCACGCAAGCGGGATTACTCCGGGCCCTGGTTACCTTAATGGGCGGAAACCGGCGGTTTCGGCCCAGGAGATGCAATTACTTCGGCAGGAAGCCTGCATTTCCTGTACCTTGCGCCCCCGGCTTGTGATTCCCGTCTTGTCCGTCCCTGGGCTTGCGCGTCGTCCTGACGCACGTTTGGCCAGAGTCTGTCTCGCAGGGTTCCCCTGCCTATCTACTTCTTACCATGAGTACTCTTGTGACCAAACTTTACGTCGGAAATCTTCCCTTCAGCGCCACCGAAGACACGGTGCGCGACCTGTTCTCGGCCCACGGCAACGTGGAAAAAGTCTCGCTGATCAATGACCGTGAGACCGGCCGCCCGCGTGGCTTCGGCTTCGTGGAAATGTCGAGCGCCGATGCGCAGAAGGCGATGCAGTCGCTGAACGGCCAGGACTTCGGCGGTCGCCCGCTGAAGGTCAACGAAGCGCAGGACAAGCCCCGCTCCGGTGGCGGCGGCTTCGGCGGCGGCGGCGGCGGCGGCTACGGCCGTCGATAAGACATCAATCGTGACTCCGCGGATGGCCAGTGCCATCCGCGGCAGTCGCGGAGTGACGCAATCATGAAATTCACCACGGTCGGCCCCGAAGGGGCGCGCAACCTTCTGCGCGAGAAGCAGCGGCGCAATCGCCTGGCTGCCAAGGAACTGCGCGTGCAGTTCCCGCAGTTCGCCTCGCTTCGTCTCGAATTCGAGTTCACCGACGAAACGGAACAGCCGCCGGCTCCGCAATCGATCGTGCTTCATCCGCCGGCGCGCGCGTACTTCGTGTATCCGTGCCCCTACGCCAGCTGCAACGGCGAATTCGACCTTGCCAAGAACGTGGCCGAAATTGCCAAGCAGGGTCAGCACGAATCCGCAGGCCACACCAAGTGCACCGGTGAGCGCATTCGCGGACGCCAGGGCAAAACCCCCTGCGACCTGCACATCGAATATTCCATCGCGGTGGGTAAATAACCCACCGCCTCTTCGGCGAACCTCTTCGGCGAACGATGATTCCACGGGCGTTCCCACGCCCGCTCCCACGGCCGGCGCCTAACGTGCCGGGCTCTCAACCGGGAGCCAATCATGTTCAAACGCCTTTCGATCTTTGCGTACGGCGTCGTTGCCTACGCCATTTTCTTCGCCACGTTCCTCTATGCCGTGGGTTTCATCGGCAACTTCGCGGTACCCCGCACGCTCGACGGCACGCCTGCCCTGGGCTTCACGACCGCGCTGCTCATCGACCTCGGGCTGCTCGGGCTCTTCGCCCTCCAGCACAGCGTCATGGCTCGGCCCGTGTTCAAGCGCTGGTTCACGAAGTGGGTGCCTGAGTCCGCCGAGCGAAGCACGTACGTATTGCTGTCCAGCCTGGCGCTGATCGCCATGTTTGCCTGGTGGCAACCGCTCGGCGGCGAGGTCTGGAACGTCACGAGCCCGCTGCGCGGAATTCTCTGGGGCGGCTTTGCATTCGGCTGGCTGCTGGTGCTGGTCTCCACGTTCCTCATCAACCACTTCGACCTGTTCGGCCTGCGCCAGGTCTGGTTGCAGCTGATGAGCCGGCCTTACACCCACCTCGCCTTCCGCACGCCGGGGCCTTATGCGTACGTGCGTCACCCGCTGTATGTCGGCTGGCTGTTCGCGTTCTGGTGCACGCCGACGATGACGGTGTCGCACCTCGTATTCGCCATCGCCACCACGGGCTACATCCTCATCGCGATCCAGTTCGAGGAGCGCGACCTCGTCGCGCACTTCGGCAGGACCTACACGAAGTATCGCGAGCGGGTGCCGATGCTGGTGCCGTTCACGCGCAAGCGCACCGACTCGGCGACTTACCTTTATGACTAGCGTCGGATCACGGTTCACCCGTTGCCCGACATCGGCCGACGTGACGGCCGCCTCCGCATTGCGGTAACGTATCGCCGGCTCGCGGTATTAGGGATATCGCGAGCTGGCAGATTTTCTGGAACAACAAAAACACAAGGAAGTTGCTGCTCAAGGTCGATCAAGGGGAGGGGTCTATGGCTGTTGATAGCTCACAGCTGAATTCCGCGAGTCGAGATGCCTATTGGGAAGCCACGCAAGCGCAACTGAAATCCGCGCAGACACGTGGCGATCTGCTTTCGCTGCTGGGGTTGGGGCTGTTATGCCTCGTTCTCTGGCAAGACCACGAGCCCGGCGACAACGTCGTCAGCTGGGCCGCCGGTGTCGCCGGCATCGGATTGCTGATCGTGGCGCTCCCACAATTGCTCGTCCTCCAGCGAAAGCGCCGCATCGCCCAACTGCGAGGCATGACTTGCCGGCATTGCGGGCATGCACCGCACGACACCGAGATATCGGAAGTGGCGAGCACGCGGCACTGCCAGCGCTGCGATCAAGGACTCGGCTGAAATTTCCGGGGCCATCAACGGGCCCCGATTTTCTTCCCGGTCAGCGGCACTCGAAGTCGTCCCCGGCCAGGGGCTGGCAGAAATCACCCCATTTACCCGAGGTTCGCCAGTAATCGGCGATGCCTGCTTCGCGCATCAAGTCCTTGAAGCCGGGCAAGGTACGGACTTTTGAATACGGAATGATCCAGGGGTTCCAGAACCTGCTGAAGTCCTGGCCAGGCCTTTTCAACGAAGCGCGTAGTGCGGTCAGCGCGAGTTCGGGTTCATCGAGCGCATCCGCAATCCTGTGGACGCCTTCGAAATGCGATCGCCGCTTCTCGATCACGTCGCGAATGAATGCCCGCATGGCGACACGATCGCCTAGCAACCGGCCCAGGTCGTCATAAACCGCTTCCCGGCCGGCTGGGCCCATTTCCCGCCGATACTGCTCATAGGTTTTGCGCAGCTCATCCAGGTTCGTGGAATCGAGCGCCAGCGTGCGCAGGAAAGCGATGTAGGCGGGCATGGCATGCGAACCTTCGAATGCCTGGCTGCGCCGATATTCCGCCGCCGCCTCCGCGAAACGTCGCCCCGCCGAGAGATTCCATTGCTGGTCACGCGAGGGGAACATCACCAGCGGCTCGATCCGGATCACGCGTTCCACCAGGCCGATGGTTTCTTCGATGTGGCCCACCGCGAAAATCACGTTGATGTACGGATACGCACGCTCGAGGGTGAACGGACCAGTGTCGAGGATCTTTCGGGCGACCTCGATGGCTTCGGCCCAGCGTCCATCATTGGCCAGCTGTTCGGAGCGGATGCGCAGCGCGATCCAGGTCTGCGGCGCCAGTTCGAGCACCCTGGCGCGCGCCTTCGCGGCCTCGTCGCGCAATGCCGCCGCCTGGCTGCCTCCGACCTGATCGGCGAGATACTCGGAATCATCCGCAAGAAAGCCGAGCTCAACCGCCAGCTCTCCCAGTGCGAGCGCGAAATGGGGATCGAACTGCACGGCTTCCCGCAGGAGCTGAACGCGCTGGCGATGGTCGTCGATGCGGTGACGCTCGGCCAGGAAGAGCTGGCGCCAGCGCAGGTAGCGATCATAGGCGTCGAGGTGGGTGGTGCCGCCCTGCGCGCGGCTCAGCAGTCCCACGTCCAGCTTCACCGATAACGCCTGGGCCACGTCGCGCGCGATTTCTTCCTGGACCTCGAACACGTCGCGCAGCTCGCGTTCGTAGACCTGCGTCCACAGCGGCGTGCCATCGCGTGCGCGCAGGAGCTGAGCGGCGATGCGCAGTCGATTGCCATCCTTCCGGATCGTGCCGTCGAGAAGGTTGTCGACGCCGAGCTTTTCGCCGATCACACGCAGGTCTTCGTTTCGGCCCTTGAACGTCAGCGTCGAGCGCAACCCGACCAGCCTCACTTCCGGAACCTGCGCGAGCTGATTGATGATTTCGTCGGCCATGCCTTCGCTCAGGTAGTCCTGATCGCGAGTGGAGGACAGATCGGCGAACGGCAGCACCGCGAGAGAGACTTCGCGCGGCAAGGCGACGGCGGCCGCCTTGGGGGCGACGTATTCCCTGTGCACCAGCCATCCTGCGACGGCGATGAGCGCCGTGGCGCCGGCCACCATGAGCGCATGGCGAACATAGGACCGGCGAGGGATGGAGTCCTGGCCCGCGGCAAACGGCCGCAGCGCATCGGCAAACGCTTCAGCGCTCGGGAAGCGGTCGGCGGGCGATGGCGCCAGCGCCTTCGCGAGCACGGTGCCCAGGCCGCCGGTAACCGCCGGCTTGTCGCCCGGTCGCGCGCCGGAGAGCAGCTCATGCAACACCACGCCGAGCGAGAAGATATCGCTGCGAGCATCGACCGCTTCGTTCCGGAGCATCTCGGGGCTCGCGTATTCCGGCGTCAACGCGCGGCCCCAGGCTTGCGTGACCGCACCGGTCCCTGGCTCCGCCTGCAACAGGCGCGCGATGCCGAAATCCAGCAGGCGCACCTCACCTTGCGGCGTCACCAGGATGTTGGAGGGCTTGAGATCACGGTGGATCACGCCTCGCGCGTGAGCGCGACCCGCGGCCTCCAGCACCTGCAGGAACAAACGAAGACGGGCCGGGACATCGAAAGCGCGTTGATGGGTCAAAGGCTCGCCCGGTACGTATTCCATGGCGATGTACGGCACGCCTGCGTCCACGCCGGCGTCATAGAGCCGCGCGATGCCCGGCACCTCGAGCGACGCGAGGATCTGGCACTCGCGCGCGAATCGTCCGGCCATTTCTGTGGGCACCTGACCCAGGCGCGGGATCTTGAGCGCCACCTCGCGTTCGAAGGCGCCATCGGCCCGGCGCGCGAGCCACACTTCGGCCATGCCGCCCGCGCCGAGGGGTCGCAGGAGCTCATAGGCGCCAAGCCGTTCGGCGGCCTGATGTTCGAACGGCGATTGCCCGGACATGGACCCAGGCCCCGAGCCCGGTGGCCGGTCTAACAATCTGCCCGCGAGCGGCGCCGGATCGTCGGAGAGCAGCGCGCGCGTGAGGGTGTGCCGCAGCGTGGCGTCTTCGGCGGACAACGTGCCGAGCCACGCGCGCCGTTGCTCGAGAGACAACGGAAGCGACTGGTCCAGCAGTTCGCCGAGGCGGGCCATCTGTGAGCGGGAGAGAGTCACGTCACTCCATGGCCGCCTGCAGCATGATGCGGGCCTTCAGCCACTGCCGCTGCACCGTGCGCACGGTGACGCCGAACGTCTCGGCGACTTCTTCTTCCGAATAACCGCCGAAGTAGCGCAGCTGCACCAGCTCGGCGAGCCGGCTGTCGGCCTGTTCGAGAGTCTCGAGCGCCTCGTGCACGCGCAGCACGTCGTCTTCGTCGCCGGCGATCGCCTCGGCCTGGGTGTTCAACGTGATTGGCCGCTGCCCGGCGCCCCGTTTGAGACGCGAGCGATCGCGCGCCGAGTTGACGATCACCGAGCGCATCACCTGCGACGCATAGGCATAGAACCCGCGCCGGTCCTCGGCGCGCAGGCTGCCGGACTGCACATAACGCAGGAAGGATTCGTGCACCAGGCTGCGCGTATCGAGCAGCGTGTTTCTCCCGCCGTCGCGCAGCCGTGCACGGGCGAGCTGTTCGAGCCCGGGATACGCCGCGGCAAACAGCGCCTCGCGAGCCTGGGCGTCGCCCGCCTGGGCTTGTTGCAACAGCTTTGTCAGTTCCATGGGTGACCTTGGCAGGAATGTTAGCGAAGGCCTGTCGTGATTGTCGGACGGACGGTGTCTTCCAGGGAGACGGCGGATTTTCGTCGACCGGGAGATGCCATGTTTCGCTCTGGGACCTGCGGGTTGATTTGGGGTGTGTTCCTGACGCTCGGCCTCGTGCCGCGCCACGTATCGGCCGCGGAAGGTCCCGGGAAGCAGCTCAGCATCGTGCGGCTCGACACTGCGCCACGCATCGACGGCGTGCTCGATGAGGCAATGTGGGAGCAGGCCACGCTCGTGAGCGACTTCCACCAGGTCGAGCCCATCGAGTTCGCGGCGCCCGGCGAGCGGACCGAAGTCCGGGTGTATTTCACGAGGGATGCGTTGTACGTGGGCGCGCGGATGTACCAGGACCCGGCGCGCATCACGGCCAACATCCTGAAGCAGGGATCCGAAGCGAAGATCTGGGACGACGATTGGTTCGGTTTCGACATCGACCCGTGGAATGCGCGCCGCAGCGGCTACTTCTTCATCGTGAATCCCAACGGTGTGCGCTGGGATGGCGCGTTCAAGAACATCAGCGAGTTCGACGAGAACTGGACCGGCATCTGGCAGGCCGAAACGCATCGCGATGACCAGGGCTGGACGGTGGAGTTCGAGTTGCCGTTCAGCTCGGTGTCGTTCAATCCCGATACCCGCACCTGGGGATTCAACTTCGAGCGGCGCATCGCGCGCACCAGCGAATACATCGCCTGGAGCACGCGCGGCCAGGTGGTGAACCCGTCCACCAACGGCGCCGCCACGGGTTTCACCGACCTGCAGCAAGGGTTGGGGCTGGGCATCGTGCCATCCGTCGTCGCACGCGCAGCAGATGCATCGGGCGCGCGGACGAATGAAGTCGAACCTTCGCTCGATTTGTTCTATCGCTTCACTCCCGAGCTCACCGGCGCGCTCACGGTGAACACGGACTTCTCGGCGACCGACGTCGACAGCCGGCGCGTGAACCTTTCGCGCTTCTCGCTGTTCTTCCCCGAGAAGCGCGACTTCTTCCTGCGCGATGCCGACATCTTCGAATTCGGGCAGCTCGCGGACAACGCGCGGCCGTTCTTTTCGCGTCGCATCGGCCTCAACCGCTACGGCCGTCCGATCGACATCGACTACGGCGGCAAGGTCAGCGGCCACTTCGGCGCCTTCGACGTGGGCTCTATCTACATCCGCCAGGGCGACGATCCGGACACCGGCGTCGGCGAGCGCGACCTGCTGGTGGCGCGTGCTTCGCGTCACGTGTTCGAGGAGTCCAGCGTCGGCGTGATCCTCACGAACGGCGATCCCCAGTCGGAGCAGGACAACACGCTGACGGGCGCCGATTTCAGCCTGCGCAACTCGCGTCTCGCGGGCGGCCGCACGCTGCGCTTCGACGGCTGGATCCAGCACAGTGACAGCGGAAATCTCGCGGTGGGAGACGCGTGGGGTCTCGCGCTCGCGACGACGCGGCCCACCCATTGGTATGGATCGGCGGCCTACAAGCACATCGAGGAAGAGTTCGCGCCCGCAATGGGTTTCGTGAATCGCGCGGGCATCGCGGACCTTGCGACCGATGCCGGTTATCGCTGGCGTTTCGGGCGCGACCGGGCATTGTCATTGATCGAGGTCGGCGCCGAGTTCTATCGCGCCGATACGCTGGCCGATGGGCAGCTGGGTTCGAGCCTCACGGGCCTGCACGTGAGCGCCGACAATCAACACGGCGACAAGGCGTGGCTGGGTGTCTATGACACCCGCGAACAACTAACCGACGATTTCACCATCTACGAATCCAGCGATGGCTCGCGTCGAGTGGTGATTCCCGCGGGGCTCTACACCTTCACCGAAGGCGAGGCCAGGCTCACCACCAACGCGGCGCGCCAGGTCTCGGGAAGCCTGACACTGAGAGGCGGCGAGTATTACGGCGGTACGCACCGGTCCGGCGAAATCGAGGTGGCGTGGAAGCCGAACCCGCACCTGAACACCGTCGTGACGATATTGCAGGATCAGATCCGGCTGCCGGGCGGCGACTTCACCGTGAGGCTGCTGTTGGCTGGCGTCACGGTGGCGTTCGATTCGCATTGGTCGTGGACCAACGTGGCACAGTACGACAACGTTTCGGAGATGCTGGGCGTCAACAGCCGCCTGCACTGGACACCGCGCGCCGGTCGCAACGCCTACCTGGTGGTGAACCACGGTCGACAGGATCCGGGAAGCGGGCCGCGCGCGGAGGACTGGATGGTGGTCCTGAAGTACAACCACGATCTGCGCTTCTAGAAAAACAATAATAATCCCGCACTCAGCCTTGCAATGAAAAGGCCGTCTTTCGACGGCCCTTTCTTCTTCCTAGTCTTCGATGAGGAAGCTTCGCAGTTGCTCACTGCGGCTTGGGTGCCGCAACTTGCGCAAGGCCTTCGCCTCGATCTGACGGATGCGCTCGCGCGTCACGTCGAACTGCTTGCCCACTTCTTCCAGCGTGTGGTCGGTGTTCATGTCGATGCCGAACCGCATGCGAAGCACCTTGGCTTCACGCGGGGTCAGTTGCGCAAGTACCGAATGGGTGGTCTCGCGCAGCGACTCCATGGTCGCCTGGTCGATGGGAGAAGCCACGCTCGTGTCTTCGATGAAATCGCCGAGGTGTGAATCTTCGTCATCACCGATGGGCGTTTCCATCGAGATGGGTTCCTTGGCGATCTTGAGCACCTTGCGAACCTTGTCTTCCGGCATCTCCATGCGCACGGCCAGCTCTTCTGGCGTCGGCTCGCGGCCCATCTCCTGCAGCATCTGCCGCGAGATGCGGTTCAGCTTGTTGATGGTCTCGATCATGTGCACCGGGATGCGGATGGTGCGCGCCTGGTCGGCGATGGAACGCGTGATGGCCTGGCGGATCCACCAGGTCGCATACGTGGAGAACTTGTAGCCGCGGCGGTATTCGAACTTGTCCACGGCCTTCATGAGGCCGATGTTGCCTTCCTGGATGAGGTCGAGGAACTGCAGGCCGCGGTTCGTGTACTTCTTGGCGATCGAGATCACGAGGCGCAGGTTGGCCTCGACCATCTCCTTCTTCGCGCGGCGGGCTTTCGCTTCGCCGATCGACACTTCACGGTTGATCTCCTTGATGTCCGTGATCGTGAGGTGATAGTTCTTTTCGAGCTGCGACAGCTTGTCCTGGCGGCGCGAGATCTCGTCTTGCAGACGACCCATCGCGTTCGACCATTTCTTGCCGCCCTTGATTTGCTTCTGCAGCCAGCGATTGCTGGTCTCGTTCTTCGGGAAGGAGAGGATGAATTCCTTGCGCGGCATGCCGGCGTCGCGCACGGCGATGATCATGATTTCCTTCTCGAGTTGGCGGATCTCGTTGACCTGGTGACGCAGGTTGCCGATGAGCGCCTCGAACATGCGCGGCGCCAGCTTGAGCTCCATGAACTCGTCGGAAAGCTTCTTGCGGATCTTGAGCGTCTTGGGATCCTTCGCGCCCAGCTTCTCGATGTGGGTCAGCGAATTCGCGAGATGTTTGCCGACGGCGGCGAAGCGGCGAGCGGCCTCTTCAGGATCCGGGCCGGTATCGACAGCTTCCTCTTCTTCACCCGAGCCGTCGCCTTCCTCGTCTTCACCTTCTGTCTTCTCGTCGGCCACAGGCGCTGTGAGATCCATCTTGGTGGGGTTCTGCGGCTGCGCGATGACGTCTGGCGCGTTCGGGTCGATGAAGCCGACGATGATGTCCACGAGGCGCGAACCACCGGTCTTGACCGGCTCGTAGGCCTTCAGCAGGTATTCGGCGGTCGACGGGTAGTTAGACAGCGCGAGACGGACGGCATCGAGGCCCTCCTCGATGCGCTTGGCAATGCGGATTTCACCTTCGCGGGTGAGCAACTCGACCGTGCCCATTTCGCGCATGTACATGCGGACAGGGTCGGTGGTGCGGCCCAGCTCCGCGTCCAGCGCGGCGAGCGCGGCGGCGGCTTCCTCGATGGCTTCTTCGTCGGTGGGCGCGGACGGTTCGGGCGCGAGAATGCTCTCGTTATCCGGCGCCTTTTCGTACACCGGAATGCCCATGTCGTTAATCGTGTTGACGATCTCTTCGATCTGTTCGGGATCGACGATCTCCGACGGCAGGTGATCGTTCACCTGCGAGTAGGTGAGGTAACCCTGTTCCTTGCCGCGCGCGATCAGCAGCTTGAGCTGCGACTGGCGCTCTTCGGGCAGCACGTTGCGGCGCGCCGGAAGATTGATGAGCTCGGCATTGCCTTTCTTGCTCTTCTTGCCTTCGGCGGGAGCGGCAGTGACCGCAGCGGCGGCCGCTTGCGCACGCGCGGCGGCGAGCTTCTGCGCGGCCTTGAGTTCGACGACCTTGCCTTTGGACTCGGCGGATGCGGCAGCCTTTTCAGGCGCCTTGCCCTTCGCCACCGGCTTCTTGGCCTTCGAATGAGTGTCTTTCGGCGCGGCAGCGTGCGACTTCGTGGAGTGCGAAGCCTTGTCCTTCGACGAATGAGCGGCCTTCTTCGGCAGCTTTTTGGAGGCGGGAGCAGTGGGGCGCTTGTGCTTTTGAGTCATGAGTTTCCGACGCCCAAGGCGTATTGAAGTTCGACACCGTGGGGTTGCCTACGGCGCGATCAAGGTGGCTTGCGGGAAAGGGGGCGCATTCTACGCAATGTGCTCCCGCTTGACAAAGCGGAAATTACATTGGGGTCAACGACTTGAACGCAAAAAACGGGCCAAAAGGGCTCGTGGCGCCAAGAATTTGTGGGCCCGTCTGGCGGCCGTTCAACGGGTTGTGGTGCCGGGACCCGGAGAGGTGGGGCTGCCCCTGCTTTTTGCCAGGTGGATGGCGACGTTCAGTTCCTTGAGTTCGGTCCGCTCGTCGTCCGTCAGGTCGCCTTTGGCCATGAGTTCATCGTGCCGCCGCATGGTGGGTTCCAGCGCCAACCGCTCGATGGCGGCGATGAGGTCCAGCGCCGCGGACGATTCCTCGAGGCCGAGCATCTCCTCCCCCGCAAGGGCGCGCATACGGGCCACTTCGGGGCGTTCCCGCCACCGTTCCAGCAGCACGGCAGTGTTGCTCGCCGGGTCCTGTTGAAGCTGATCCAGGAGCTCGAACAGGAAGCGCGAGCCGGGGTCATCGTTGATCTCGAGCCGGGACAGGAGTGCGCCGGAAACGCGAGCCGCGATGGCAGGGAAATGGACGACGAGCTTCACCGCGCGCGTGATCAGCCCTTTGTTGCCGCCGCCGTCGCGAGCGCCGCGATTCGCGATGGGATTTCGACTACCGGGCGGAGCCGACACGGGCGTCGCGCTGAGGTGATTGCCGGCGGTGTCGGTGACCTCGTTGAACCATAATTGGTTCAATCGCGCCGCTGAGAGCTTTATGGAGTCCGCCAAGCGATCAATCAGCAGATCCCGATAGACACCGGGGGCCACTTTCGTGACCAGCGGCCGCGCCAGTTCGGCGAATTGCGCGCGCCCGTCGGCGTGACTGAGATCGGCCTGTTCGCCCAGCGCGGCGGCGAGGTATTCCGACAACGGCAGCGCGCTTTCGAGCCGCTTCTCGAACGCCTCGCGACCTTCCTCGCCGACCAGCGAATCGGGGTCGTGACCCTCGGGCAGGAACAGGAAGCGGATCTGCCGTCCGTCGCGGGCCTCGGGCAGCGCATTGCCCAGCGCTCGCCAGGCCGCGGCGCGCCCAGCCTTGTCGCCGTCGAAGCAGAAGACGACCTCGTTGACCAGCTTGAAGATGCGACGGAGGTGCTCGGGCGTGGTGGCCGTGCCCAGCGTGGCCACGGCGTAATTCACGCCCGCCTGGTGCAGCCGGGCGACGTCCATGTATCCCTCGACCACCATCAGCCGCTTGAGCGTCGCGCGACTCTGGCGCACCTCGTAGAGGCCGTAGAGCTCGCGGCCCTTGTGGAACAGCATGGTCTCGGGCGAGTTCAGGTACTTGGGCTCGCCCGCATCGATGATGCGGCCGCCGAACGC
>Ga0164241_10003538_pt1 | contig 15656 bp, 9 predicted proteins | sample OricomyardsoilBY_FD_108780 | JGI IMG/M metagenome (GOLD analysis project Ga0164241, IMG submission 108780) | Backyard soil microbial communities from Emeryville, California, USA - Original compost - Back yard soil (BY) | ecosystem: Environmental > Terrestrial > Soil > Unclassified | place: USA... | reverse complement strand
GACGCCGTGAGCGAAAGAAACAGCGAGGTCCGCGGGAAGGCAGGGCTACGAAAGAACGGGTTCATCGGCGAAGCGCACAAAACCGGGCGGGTATGGGCGGGGGCCTGCGTCGGAGCAGGCAAAATGAAGCGAGCGGGCAACAGGCTGTCTTGCACGCGCGACAGATCGACGCGCTCGTCGATGAACGGCGCGCTGCGACGTCCGTTCAAACCGACGCGCGACTCGGCCCGGACCTGCACGTCGCCGAAGCCGCGCTTCGCGAAATCGTCGTGGATGTAGTGCGCAAGCTGCAAGATCAAGTCGGGTTGGCTCGACATCTCCGCTTCTTGCAGCCGGGTCAGGTATTCGCGCGGGCTCACGTAGTAGGTGTGTCGATGCGCGGGACTGTAGACGGCGAACGTCGTGCCGCCGCCTTTGGCGCGCACCATCACCCGCCAAGAGAACCGCATTCCTTGCTCGTGCCACAGCACGTTGCCGCCGTAGGCCAGGTACCGTAGCGGCAAGCACAGCTGCACCGCGCAGTAGCCCGCCGCCACCGCCAACGCGAGCCGGTGACGGCGGCGGGGCGGCGTAAACGGCGATGGCGCGGGCGCAGGCCTGGCCCCGAGCCGGGACAGCAACCGCCGCGGCCAGCTCGGCGAAAAGAACACCAGCGCCGAAAGCGACATGATCACGGGGAACATGCCGATCGGAAACAGGAGCCGTGTCATGGCGTGAAAGCAGAGCAACACCCCGTACGCGTAAGGACGCGCGCGCGGCCACAGCAGAAATCCCACGATGGTGGTGTCGAACGCGAACCCGCACCAGCTGAGCAGCAGTGGCACGCCGGGTAGCGCGAGCAACGGGCCGATCACGGGCAGGCCGGTGCTCGCACCCAGCCAGATGCGCAATGGCTGCGCGTGCAGCAGCCAGTCGCTCTGCAGCTTGGCCAAGCCGGCGAAGACGTAGACGACGCCGACCTGGAAGCGAAACAGGTAGAGCCACACCGACGCCACGCTCTGGCGCCGGCGTTTCATCAGCCAGGCATCGACCGACCAGCAACGATTGGCCGGAGAAACCGCCAGCAGCAGCGCGAGAAGAGCCGCCAGATAGTAGTGGTTGAGGTACGTGCTGACGTCGAGCAGCTGCACGTAGATCAAGCCGAGCGCGAGCACGGCGGAGCTGAGCCGAAACGCGAGTCCGACTCCCATGCACAACGCGGCGACGACCAGCGCCCAAAACAGCGCCTGCAGCCCCGGCCCCGACAGCGGCGTCACCCACCCAAAGCCCCAGTATTTGAAGAATAGCTTGGGCCGCACGAAGAACGCGTCGATCCAGCCGTAGGCGATGAAGCGCCACATCGAGAACGCGAGCGCCAGTCCGTAGCCGCCACGAAATGCCGCCAGCCAGGCGGCGTCGACCGGCCGGAGCAATCGCGCGCGCAGCCTCGGGCGCGTGCTGAGGCTAATCGGTGTCACCTTCGAGGCCCGGGGGCAGGGTCAGACCGAGCGGGCTGCCGGCGCCGAACAGGTCGTTCTTGAGCAAGTCAGTGAGCGCCTTGACGGCTTGGTAAAGGGCCTCGAGCTGCTCCGGCGTGAGCGTATCGAGCTCGGGCGAGCCGTCGGCGATGGCCTGGGCGTCCCGGTACGCGGCGATGATCTCGGTCGCGAGCTCGGGATGACCGGCCTCCCTCAACCAATCGTCGAAGCCGAGGCCTTCGCCGTCCGATCCGCAGCCCTGGAACAGAGCGCGAAAGCCACGCAAATTCTGACGAATCGGGCCGATCTTCAGCCCCGAGAAGGCCGCCTCCGCCACGCTGACCGGCGCCGTCGCGGTGTGGCCGGACGGCACGCCGAGCTTCCAATCTTTGACCTCGCGCTCGAGGTAAAGTAGCGCCCACGCCAGCACTTTCATCGCCTCCTGCTCGCTCGGGTAGCCGGTGGCATCGATGAACAGGGGACCGAAGTTTCCGCCGTCCGACGCCCAGGCGGCGCGCAACGTTTGCGCCTGCAGCAGGATGTCATCCGCGACGGCGCTCGCGTACTCGAGCTTTCCACCTACGATGTCGTCGGCGCTCAGCGCGAGCCATTTTTGTCCGGTGCTGCTGCTGGCGAGACACGCCGTGTCGCTGCCCGGGTAGAAGAGCAGGTAGTCGAGCGCGAACATGCCGCGCCCCGCGACGAGCACGCTCTTCATGTCCTGCGTGTACGCCCGCTGCGCGACCTGATCTTCGACGCGGCAGCGCGCCGAGAGCGGCCATGAGTACATCAGCTCGCGCAGACCCTTGCCTTGGTAGCTGTCCTTGCCTGCGCTCTCGGATTGGGCCGACAGCGGGCCGAATTGCAGGGATTCGTTGGTAGAGAGCAGCTCGAACGCGCTCCCATAGGCTGCCTTGACCTTGTCCAGACTATCGGTGGTGGGCCCGCTGACGTGCTCTGCGAGCTCGTCGGCCAACGCACGAGCGCCATTTTCGAAGCGGCAATAGTGCCAATTCGCGCACGCGGCGGCGGCGAGGCGTAGGTTCCGGCGCGTGAAGGGGTCGGTCGAGACTGGCGCGTCGCCGCAGTCGTCGACGGGAGGCATCAATACCGGATCGGTGCCGATGCCGGCCTGGCCCGCCGCATCGACGGCATCGGGTGCAGCGCCGCCGGCCGCGGTAGCGGACCTTCCGGCCTCACTCGACGGCGACTTCCCGCCCGTTGCCCCCGCGCTGCCCCCGCTCGCCACGGCGCCCCTGCCCGCCGATGCGGTGGGGGCCGCGGATGCCAAATAGTGCTCCACCGGATCCGAAGTCCGCGAGCACGCCGCGGCGAGACCAACACCGCCGGCAAGCAGCAGCGCTGGGCGGTGTCGGCCGACTACCGAAGCGAGCGTGGCCGGGCGCCGCGTATTGATATCGGTTTTCATTATCAGCAAGTCGCTCGCCGGCTTAGCAGGGTCGAGACCCAAATGAAATGGGTTTTCATGTTCAAGTACTAAAAATGCACTGAAATCAGCGAGTTATCGGAGGCACGTCGCCCCGTTTTATTGAAAATGATTTGCGTTTTCAATAAACCGCCGAAGCCGCGCCGCCAGGAGCAGGGCTGGCGGCGGCGCGACTCGGACACGTGCCAGGCCAGCCCTGGCACGTGTCCGGACGCGGCGGGTCACTGCAGGATCTTGAACTCGATGCGGCGGTTCTTGGCGCGGCCGAGCGCGGTCTTGTTGTCTGCGATCGGCTCGTCGGGACCGGCGCCTCGCGTTACGAGGCGGTTCGGGTCGACGCCCTTTCCGACCAGCCACGTCTTGACCGAGTCGGCGCGCTCTTGGGAGAGCTTGGCGTTGACGTCCTTACTGCCTTCGCTCGAGGTGTGTCCGGAGATCTCCATCCTCACGCTCGGGAACTCTTGCAGCACCTTCACGGCGCCCTCGAGCGTCGCGTTGGATTCTTTGCGGATCGTCGCCTTGCCCTGGTCGAAGTAGATGCCTTGAACGACGCCGGTGAACTTCTTGAACTTCTCCGGCACCTTGTCCGGGCAACCATCGCTGTCTTCGAAGCCGTTCTTCGTTTCCGGCTCCTTCGGGCACTTGTCCTTGTCGTCGAAGATGCCGTCGCCGTCGGTGTCGCGCACGGGGCAGCCGTCGGGCTTGACGCCAGCTTCCTCGGGGCACTGGTCACAAGGCAGCGGCACGCCGTCCTTGTCGGGATCGGTGTCGACGATTGGACAACCCTTCGGCGCCGGACCAGCTTCCCTCGGGCAGTAGTCGTCGCGATCGAGCACCGTGTCACCGTCGGTATCGGCAGGACAGCCGTTGGGCGCGACGCCCGCCTCCGACGGGCATTGGTCGTCGTTATCGATGATGCCGTCGTGATCGGTGTCGGCGGGCGGGCGCGGCGGCGCCTTCCGTGCGCGCTCGATCACGGCCGTGAGGCCCAGCAGGGCCTCGAAGCTGTTGGCCTGCGCGCGGCCGTCCTGGCCGGTCTTGGCCGTCAGGCTGTCGCGAGCGTCGACACGCAGAGAGAGCATCTGGGTCAGCGGGATCTTGGCGCCCACACCGAAGTGCCAGGCAACGTCGGAGTCTTGGCCTTGGTTCCGGCTCATCGCCGCCAGCCTCCCGACGCCGCCGAGCGCGAACGGTGTGACGTAGGGCAGCGGGATCTGCAGGACCAAGCTGCCGCGACCGGAGTAGAGCAGGGCGTTGCTCTTGTCGTCTTCGAGCCGCGAGAAGGCACCCATGGCTTCGCCTTCGATACCGAGGAAAGACAGCGGGTAGTAGCCGAGGCGCGCGCCGATCTCGGGAGCGGCTCGGTAACCTTGCTGCCCAAAGCGCTCGTCGCGCAAATTGTGATCCCCGCTCGGCAGCAGCACGCCGCCATACACGCCAATCTCGAGCAAGTTATCGTCGGGTGGATAGCCGGGCTCGTAAGGCTCGTACTGTTCGGCGACAGGCGCGGCAGCCGGCGCCGGCGCCGGCGCGGCGGTCGCGGCGCTGGCGGAGGCCCCCGAATCGGTACTGGCCTGAGCGTCGATCGAAGCGGCCTGCCCCCACGCGGGAGAAGCCGTTGCCACGCCCAAACAAACGACTGCCCAACCAACCTGCTTTTGCGACATTACCTGCCATGTTTAGGAGACTCGACGGCATCTGGCAATCGCTGTTAGCGGGCCTAGAATCTGGACCCGGTCAATCCGCCCGATTTTGGCATTTCGCCGCCGATTTCCGGCATTCAACGATCGGTGCACGTGGGCGTGGCTCAGAATGGTGTACGAGCTTTCGCGCGGGGCATCTTGCTCCGCACAGCCCCTAATCCATGGGATTGCGACGGCCTCGGCGAGGGTCGAGACGTCAGCACCGGCTCGAACCAGAGCGGACCGGCGCGCCTGCCAGAGCTTCGACGCCGCGCCTAGTCGGCCCTCGTCAGGAATTCTTCGAGCATCGCCAGCGTCAGTGCCGGTAGATGGCTGCCGGCCTTGGCCCCTTCGAGCGCGCCCAAGTAGGTGCCGTGCGCCGAGCCCGGCAGCACCGCCAGCTCGGCGTGGGGAAGCAGCCGCGCCAGGCTCGCCACGTGCTCGACCGGCATCACGTCCGCGTCGCCCGCCATCACCAGCGCCGGCGCGCGAATCGAGCGCAGCGCCGACTCGTCGATGTCTCGGAAGCTTTGCATCAGACCGACTTGGCGCGCGAACATCCGCGGCACCTCTTCGCGCCGGGGGGCGGCCGCGAACAACGCCTCCCGCAGCACGTCGGGCATATTGGCAGGCGTGGCGTGGGCCATGCCTTCCCACAGTGTAGGCGGCAACCCGGCGCGCGCGTAGAAGCTCGAGCACAGCACCAAGCGCCGCACGCGCAGGGGGTGCCGCAGCGCCAGCTGTGTGGCGGCCACGCCGCCGGCCGAGAACCCGATCACGTCGGCCTGGGCCAGGCCGAGATGCTCGAGCAGCGCGTCCATATCGCCCGCTATTTGCTCGAAGCTCAGCGCGCGCTCGATGTCGCCGGTGTGCCCGTGGGCCTGCTGCTCGGGCGCGATCACGTGATGGGAGCGGCTGAGCGCGGGCATCAGCGCCCCGAACGTGGTCTGCGCGGTAGAGCCGCCGCCGTGCAGGAGCAGCAGCGGTCGACCTCGACCGGCCTCCTCGTAGTACATTCGAAGGCCGTTCACTGGCGCGTAGTGGGCTCGAACTGTCGCCGAAGTCATCATCATACGCCCTCCTCGCGCCACCAGCGGTAGCCGTTGATTCGAACCGGAACGTCGAGCTCCGCAGCCAGCTCGACGAGCAGCTCCGGGCTGTAAAAGTAGTTGTATAGCTGCGACACGCGCTCCCCGTCGAGCTCCAGCGTCGTGAGCGCGCGCACGGCCTCTCCATCATCGTGCTGGTACCAGTGGAGCAGCACCCAGCGATCGCGATGGAAACGAGCCTCGACGCGGGGCGGCACCGGCAAGACGCCGGCACTGAGCGTTGGATCTAGCGGGTTTCGTGGGCTAGCCATCAGCCGGACGCCGAACAGCATGCCGCTTAGCACCGTCCGGCGGGCAGCTTCCGGACCATACTGAGTCGTGGCCCCCACGACGTGGACCACCGACGAGTCGAGCAGCAGCGCCGTCAGGCCGTCCAAGTCGCCACGATTGAAGGCGCTACAGAACGCGTCGAGCGCGCTCGGTCGTGGCGCGGCCTGGTCGTCTCGCTCGCTCTCGTCGACGAGCTTGGCGCGGCCGCGATGCAGCGCCGCCTTGATCCCGCCGACCGTCGAGCCGAGCGCCTCCGCGATCTCCTCGAGTGAGAAGTCGAAGACGTCCTTGAGCACGACCGCCGCTCGCTCCTGCGGCGCGAGTCGGACGAGCAGGGTCGCGGTCGCCTCGCGCGCAGCACGCGGGTCGACGCCGCTCGTCGCGGGATCGAGCGCGAGCGCGCCGTGCGAGCGCTCGCTGCGTTTGCGATCGATCCACAGGTTCGACGCGACGCGGAACAGCCACGCGCGCGGGTTTGGAGGCTCGGCGCCGAGCTTGGCCAGCGTGACGAACGCCCGCGCCAACGCATCCTGGGTGAGGTCCTCTGCGTCCCAGGGCGAGCGCGTGAGACACCGACAATACCTGAATAATTCTGGGCGGATAGGCTCATAGGTCGTGAGGAAGCGGCGCCACGATCGTTGCGTCGCTTCCGGCAGGCTCGGCACGTTCATGCCCCATCAACGTAGCCGATGCTCCGCAGGATACGGCGGCGAGAAAAATCGTAGCCGACTCGCGAGCGGCTTCATCCGGGAGTCTGCGTCTCGGCGCTACGTGGCCTTGTGACTCACCCGCGGCAACGCCCCACTGGCCAGATAGTCTTGAACGAGCGCGCTCTCGTGGTAGTTCAGAGAGCTTGCGAGCCGTAGCTCCGGTAGGCAAAGACGACGGTTTCGTGAGCGTGCGCGGGGCCCGCGAGCACAATCTAAAGAACGTCGACGTCGACATTCCGCGCCAGAAGCTGGTGGTTTTCACCGGTGTTTCGGGCTCCGGCAAGTCCTCGCTCGCCTTCGGCACCCTCTACGCCGAGGCCCAGCGGCGCTACCTCGACTCGGTGTCGCCCTACGCGCGGCGGCTCTTCCATCAGCTCGGCGTACCCGAGGTCGATCAGATTAGCGGGCTACCGCCGGCGGTGGCGCTCGCGCAACAACGCGGCGGCGTCACCACGCGATCGTCGGTCGGCAGCGTCACCACGCTCTCGAACCTGCTGCGGATGCTGTACTCACGTGCCGGTGATTACCCGCGCGGGCAGGAGCTGCTGTACGCCGAATCATTTTCACCGAACACGGCCCAAGGCGCGTGCGAGCGCTGCAGCGGGCTGGGGCGCGTCTACGAAGTCAGCGAGAAGCTGATGGTGCCCGATGACTCGCTCACGATCCGCGAGCGCGCCGTCGCGGCCTGGCCCAGCGCCTGGCAGGGTCAAAATCTGCGCGATATCCTGACCACCCTCGGTCACGACGTCGACGTCCCGTGGCGCGAGCTGCCAAAAAAAACGCGCGACTTCATCCTCTACACCGAAGAGCAGCCGACGGTGCCGGTCTACGCTGGCTTCTCGCTCTCGGAGGTCAAGCGCGCCCTCAAGCGCAAGGAAGAGCCGAGCTACCAGGGCACGTTTTCGAGCGCGCGCCGGCACGTCCTGCACAGCTTCATGACGTCGGAGAGCGCGCTGATGAAGCGGCGCGCGGCTGCCTTCTTGATCGCGACCGATTGCCCAGAGTGCGACGGCAAGCGGCTCAAGCGCGAGGCCTTGTCGGTCAAATTCGCGGGCCACGACATCAGCGAGCTGTCACGGCTGCCCTTGAAACGCCTGCACCAGCTGTTCGAGCCTTACGCAGAGAGCGCCGGCAGCGGCGCGGCGGCGCGCAGCCCCGAAAAGGCGCTCGTCGTCGCCCGCATCGCGGAAGACCTTCAGCGGCGACTGCGCGTCCTGCTCGACCTCGGGCTCGGTTACCTCGACGTCGAACGCAGCACGCCGACCCTCTCCCCCGGCGAGCTGCAGCGCTTGCGGCTGGCGACCCAGGTCTGCTCCAGCCTGTTCGGCGTCGTGTACGTGCTCGATGAGCCTTCGGCTGGACTCCACCCCGCCGATACGCAGGCGTTGTTGCGGGCCCTGCAGGGCCTGAAGACTTCGGGCAACTCGCTGTTCGTGGTCGAGCACGAGCTCGACGTGATCCGCCACGCGGACTGGATCGTGGACGTCGGGCCTGGCGCCGGGCAGCACGGCGGACAGGTGCTGTACAGCGGTCCCCTCGCCGGTCTCGAGCGCGCGACAGCTTCGCAAACGCGAAAATACGTGTTCGAAAAGCCGGCCCAGCTGGCTCGCCCGCGCCGCCCCGCCCAGGGCTGGCTGCGCCTGGCCAACGTCACACGCAACAACCTGCGCGGGCTCACGGCGGAGTTTCCGCTGCGGGCTCTGACCTGCGTGACCGGCGTGTCCGGCTCCGGCAAGTCGACGCTCGTCAGCCAGGTGCTGGTCGGCTTGCTTCGAAACGCGCTCGGTCACGAGCAACCAGCTGAAGACGCCGATCCGGTCGAGCTCGAGCGCCGCGACGTGGCGGGCTTCGGCGCCGCCAGCCTCGAAGGCGCGGCGCAGGTCAAGCGCCTGGTCGAGGTCGATCAGAAGCCGATCGGCCGCACCCCACGCTCGAACCTCGCCACGTATACTGGTCTGTTCGACGAAGTGCGGCGCTTGTTCGCGGCGACGCCGCTCGCCCGCAAGCGTCGTTATGACGCGGGCCGCTTCTCGTTCAACGTCGCGCGCGGTCGCTGTGAGACCTGCCAGGGCGAGGGGTTCGTGATGGTCGAGCTGCTGTTTCTTCCCAGCGTGTACTCACCCTGTCAAACATGCCGCGGCGCGCGGTACAACGAAGCCACGCTTCAGGTCCAGTACCGCCAACGCAGCATCGCCGACGTGCTGGCCTTGACCGTCGACGACGCGCACGCGTTTTTCGCGGACGAGTCGAGCGTGCAGCGACCGCTCGCCACGCTGCAAGAGGTCGGGCTGGGTTACTTGCGGCTGGGACAGCCGGCGACGGAGCTGTCGGGCGGCGAGGCCCAGCGGATCAAGCTTGCCACGGAGCTGCAGCGCTCGCAGCGCGACGGCGCCGTCTACGTGCTCGACGAGCCGACGACCGGGCTGCACCCGTCCGACGTGGAGCGGCTGATGCTGCAGCTGCAGCGCTTGGTGGACGCGGGCGCGACCGTGATCATCGTCGAGCACGACATGCAGGTCATCGCGCAGAGCGACCACGTCATCGATCTCGGCCCCGGCGCCGGCGACGAAGGCGGGCAGATCGTGGAACGCGGCGCTCCGGAAGCGCTCGCGCGCTCGACGCGCAGCCAAACCGCGCCGTTTCTGCGCGAGGCGCTGGGTCGGCACGGGCCTTGACAGCGTAGAGAGCTCGTGAGGATTGCCAAGCGCGCCGGCCGCATTAAGTTTCGGGGATGGCTGAGCTACGGATCGACGTGTGGTCGGATATCGCCTGCCCCTGGTGCTACGTCGGCAAGCGTCGACTCGAGCGCGCGCTGAAAGAGTTCCCCCACGCCGACGACGTGAGCGTGGTTTGGCACGCGTTCGAGCTCGATCCGGGGGCCCCCAAAGAGCGCGATCCTTCGATATCGCACGCCGAACGGATCGCGAAGAAGTACGGGCTCAGCGTCGAGCAAGCGCGGCAAAACAGCGAACGGCTACGCCAGATCGCGCAGGGTGAAGGGCTAGCATTCGACTTCGAGCACATCCGCTCCGGCAATACGTTCGATGCGCACCGTCTGATTCAGCTGGCGCGCGCGCGCGGCTTGCAGGGTGAGGCGGAGGAGCGATTCTTCAAAGCTTACCTGGAAGAAGGCGCGCTGATGAGCGACCACGGCACGTTAGCGAGCCTCGCCGCCGATGCAGGGTTGGACGAGGGTGAGGTCGCCGACGTCCTGGCTTCGGATCAGTTCGCAAAAGAGGTCCGGGCCGACGAGGCTCGCGCCCACGAGCTCGGCATCAGCGGCGTCCCCTGCTTCGTGCTCGACGGCCGCTTCGCAGTGAGCGGGGCGCAGTCACCGCAGGTCTTGCTGAGCGCGCTGCACCAGGCGTGGGCAGAGCGCTCACAGGTGACCGAGCTCGCCGAAGGCGCGGTTTGCGGGCCGGACGGTTGCTGACGCCGAGCCCCGGAGGCAACGCGGCGGTTGAGTGATAGAAGGCGGCGTGGCCTCCTTGGAAGCGGCGTTCGATGGGCAGATGGCGGTTCGCCGCTAGCGCCGGAGCTGCCGCGCTGGTCGCGAGCCTCTCGTGCGCCCGCGAGCCGCCGTCCGAGCAGGTCCTACCTCACGCGGCCGGCAGCGCCGATGTCCAGGTGCCGCGCGCGGCGACGCCGGCCCGCGTCGCGACGCCCGGCGACGCCGCGTTCGAGGCATTCAGCGCCAGGATCGCCAAGGCAGCGCGCGTCGACGAAGAGGCTTTGGATCCGACCGAGGTCCAGCGACGCTCCGATCAGCTCCGCGACTACAGCGAACAGCGCGCCCAGGCGCTGCTGAACCAGCTCGAGCCCGAAGCCCGCCCGGGCGTCGTCGGCCCCATCGGACCGGCCGCCTCCGGCAACTGGAGCCCTTCCTGGAGCCGGCTCGTCGAACGCGCGGTGGTGCTCGATGACGCCGCCCGCTTCGCGCCAGGTGCCTCGCGCCGGGCCAGCACGATGCGCGCCGATTTGCGAAGTAGCCGGTTCGCCAGCCTGAGCGTGGAAGGGCTCTATCGACTCGATCGCTTCGTGCAGCACGGCCCCGGCGAGCTCGCGGAGCACCTGCTGTTCGCGCGAGCGCGCGGTGAGACCGGCAAACGAGCTCGCGCCGAGCTCACCGCCATCTACGCCCGAGCCCTCGTGAGCGCCCCCGAGGCCGCCAGCGCCGACGACTCGTGCCGGCGCTGCGTGCTCGCCGATCAGGATCTCCACCAGTTGCTCCGCAACCTGCGCGCCTTCGAAACCGAGAGCCGAAGCCTGGCTGACGCGCAGTGCGGCGCCTGGCCCGAGCTGACGGGAGTCCTCGGCGGCGCCGAAGCTTGTCGCGACGCCTTCGACCTGTACGTCTCTTCGTTCGCTGGCGGCGATGGCCTCGCCGAGCAGGCGCGCGGCGGCTCCCCCGATCTGACCAACGAGCCACCCGCCCGCGACGCCGCGTACGCGCGCTTCGCGGGGCCGATCCACGACGGCTGCGTCGGAGACGGCATGGACGACGCCAACCGGCACCCCGAGATCGAGAGCTGCTTCGCCGGTGAGCTCAACCGCCGCATGGCCAAGCTGCGAACGAGGGCGGCCCGGAGTCACGCGCGCTTCTCGGCGGCGTGGGCCACGTTTCAAAGCGATCTGTGCGAGGTCGAAGCGCTGATCGAAAATGACTCGTCGATGTTCGGCGCCGACCGGAGCTACCGGCACTGCAGCTGGCTCGCCCCTCTGCGCGCCGCGTTCGTGCTCGACGTTTGGCAGCGCGGCGCCGTGGCCGAGCTCAAAGCTCACGTGCACTGGCGTGAGGCCTGGACCCGATCGAAGGTGTTGCCCGGGCTTTCGCAATTGCAGCGGCTCGCGGCACGCCCCGCCTGCCCGCGCACCGATCGGCCGCCCAAGAGCTGCCGCACCAGCACCGAGCCGGCGCGAAGCTGGGCCCGGGCAACTCCGGCGATCGATCGACTGGAGCCGGACGCTTCCAAGTTGGCGCGAGTCACCTGCGACGAGTGGCGCGGCGCGGCGGCGCTATTCGGCGCTGAGTGCCGCGCCAAGCTCAGCCGCTACTACCTATCGTACGCGCAGAACATCGGCAAATTAACCGATCTGACGGCCAGCGCGCGTTGAGCTGAGCGCCAGGTGCCAAGTCGCGCATCGCAGCGTCATCGGCGGCGCCGTCGACGCGCCAACACGGTGCGCGCGCGACAGTGCGACGACACGGACCAATTGTCGCGCACGTAGCGCAATGCCGCGCCGCGAGCGCGGGCGCCGCCCGTTTGCGCCGCGCGGCGGCCGAAGCTGGCTGGAACGATTGCTGCAGAGGCGCGCCGTCCAACGGCTCGAACAGAAGGGGAACGTCGATGAACAAAATCGTCGGTTTGACGTCAATAGTGCTCTGCGTCCTGGGCTGCACCAGCAGTAAGGAAGGGCACCCCGGGAGCAGCACCGCGCCGCTGCCGAGCGGGCCGGTGGTGACAGGACCCAGCGGCGATCCCCCGAACGCCCCCGCGACTCCCGCGATGTGCGGTGACATGAACGGCGGCGGCGATCAGCACGTGGACTTCGCGGCGACGATGGCGACCAAGGTCGCAGAAAAACCGGAGGTCTTGGCGCGCCAGCAAGAGTTGCTCGAGCTGCGTTACGACCTCGACGACGAGCCGAGCAGCGTGATGATGACGCGCGGCAAGCCCGTGCAAGCCGGCGTGAGGGTGCGGCTGCCCGCTGGGCTGAGCTGGACGACGCTGGCGGGTCTGACCCCCGACCAGATCCGAGACGGCGGGCTATTTCCTGCAGGTTTTCGCGCGCTGCCCCACCCGAAGCAGCCTGAGGGCGGCATGCTCTTTCCCCAGCCGGTGATCGACGAGGTGCTCGCCCAGACCGGCCGAGACCTCACGCGGTTCGATCTGGACTTCGACTTGCCGTCGCACCTGCTGGCCGAATTCCCGCCCGCGATCTTCCTTACCACGCGCACGGACTTGGGCGATGTCTCGCAAGGCAAGCTCGTCACGACCGACAACTTCTTCGAGTTGTTCAAGTGCATCTTGAATCCCAAACAGCTAGACGGGTTGCGGCTGCTGCTCACGCCCTTCGCTCAGCAACAGTTCAACCTGACCGACGATCGGCGATCGGAGCGGCCGAGCCAGGGCGTGGCCTGCTTCGATTGTCACGTCAACGGACACACCAGCGGCGCGACCCACCTCGTCGGTGACATTCGCCCTCAAGAAAACCGCAACCGCGTCGACACGACGTCGCTGCGCGGCGTGAACGTGCAGCAGGTGTTCGGCTCGCAGCGTGCGCTCATGAGCGTGGAGGACTTCACCGAGTTCGAGCAGCGCGCGGCGTACTTCGACGGCGACCCGGTGCTGGCGACCAAGAAGGGCCTCAACGTGCTGGATCGCGGCTCGCAAGTCCAGAACATGGCCGAGTTCCAGAAGATCCTCGACTTTCCGCCGGCCCCGAAGCTGGACACGACAGGTCGGTTGATCCCCGAGAGCGCGAGCGCGCCGGAGCTGCGTGGCGAAGCGCTGTTCTACGGCAAAGCGCGCTGCAGCGAATGCCATTCGGGCCCGCACTTCACCGACAACACGCTGCACGATCTGCAGCTCGAGCGCTTCTTCGAGCCGGCCAACATCAACGGTATCGTGTCGGACGCGGAGGGACCGATGAAGACGTTCACGCTGCGAGGCTTGAAGGAATCGCCGCCCTATTTCCACGACGGCCGCCTGCTCACCATCGACGATACGATCGAGTTCTTCAACCTGATCCTCCAGACCCACCTGACGGAGGCGGAGAAGCGCGACCTGCTCGCCTTCCTCTACGTGCTGTAGCGAAGCGCAGGGCGCCTAAAAGTCCATCACCGCGTCATACGCCTTCTTCGGATTATGGTCGCCGTCGAACAGCAGCGGGAAGTCCTTTCGGCCCGAGCTGAACTCCGAGAGCCAGGTGTTGTCGTCGGCGATGCCCCACAGCGTGACGCCCGAGATCACGCTGCTGTACTTGCGAAACAGCCCGAAAAACTCACGGTAGCGCTCGGCTTGCGCGAGCTCGAGCTCGTCCGTGAACGTGGCCGCGGTATAAAATTGGTCCGAGGTGTAGGTTACGCCGGGGACGTAGAGCGAAAGGTCCAGCTCCGTTACCTGCACCTCGAGCCCCAGCGACGCGTACAGCTCGATCGCGTCCTGTAGGTGCGCGACGTCCTGGTAATAACCTTGATTGGCGGGGTCGGTGGCAGGTTGGATGTTCAGGTGGCACTGCATGCCCACGCCGTGGATCGGCACCCCCGCGTCGAGCAGCTCCTTCAACATGGCGTAGATACCTTGCTGCTTGGCGGGGATGTAGTCGTAGTAGTCGTTGTAAAACAGCTTCGCGTCCGGGTCGGCCTCGTGCGCGTACTTGAATGCCTCCGCGATGTAGTCTTTGCCCGCGATCGCGTACCACTGGCTCCTTTGATCGTCGGCTTCGTTGCCGGTCCGGTACTTGCCGTCGTTCATCATCGCCTCGTTGACGACGTCCCAAGCGTAGACCTTGCCCTTGAAGTGCTGGACCACGCTGGTGATGTGGGTCTTCATGCGGGCCAATAGCGTCGCCTTCGACGCGTTCGCGAACACCCAATCTGGCGTTTGCCGGAACCATACGAGGGCGTGACCACGCACGCGCATGTCGTTGCTGCGCGCGAAGTCGACGAGCTTGTCGGCGGCGGCGTAGGTGAAGGTGCCTTCGCTCGGTTGCAGCGAGTCGAACTTCATCTCGTTCTCGGCGGTGATGCTGTTGAACTGAGGCTTCAGCACCGCGGCGTGGGTCATGTACGAGGTCGAGTCGACGGCAGCGCCGATCGGAAAGCAGTCGGCGTATTTTTCGCGCAGCGTCGTCGCCCCGGCTCGGCTCGAGCAACCGACGACGCCGGAGCCGGCAGCGCCACCAGCGTCCGCACCAGCATTCGTGCCGCCTCCACCAAGGCCGCCCGTGGCCGCTCCTGCCGTCGTGGCTGCGCTCGAGGTGCCGGCGCTCGATGCGCCGGCGGCGGCGCTACCGCCGGCGCCGGTTCCGCCAAGCGCCGCGGAGCCGCCTGGGCTCGGACCATCGGTTCCCGCCGCGCCTGCCGTCGGCGTGGCTCCGGCCAGGCCGCCCGTGGCCGCCCCCGCTTGCGCGCTCGCCGTACCGGCGCTGCCCGCCTGGGGAGTCGCGGTTCCTGAAGAGCAGCCGAGCGAGGCCATCAAACCCAAAGCCAAGACCAGTCTGCGCATTTCGTTGGGGAGCCGGCGCTGCGTCGCTTGCATCCAGCGAAAGTGCCTAGCAGATCGGACGGACGAAGCCCAGTCACGCGAGTAGCAGATCGCTACGTGGCCCTTCGACGCGCCAACGAGTCGCGTTCCGCGCCGGAGCATCTGCTAATTCAAGGCAGTCATGGATCGCTCTTGCCGACGTCATCCGGGGCCACGAAAGCCGCGGCCTCACTCGACCGCAGAGTGTACAAGAGCCTGTTTCGCGCCGTGCGCAACGTCGTAACCTCGGACATCGGCGGCAAATTTCGCCTGATGTTCGGCGCGATTTTGCTGCTGCTCGTCGGCATCAACGGTCTGAACGTGCTCAGCAGCTACGTCGGCCGCGACTTGATGACGACGATCGAACAGCGCAGCGCTTCGAGGTTCTTCTCCACGGCGGCGCGACCTGGGCCTCGAGCCTACCCTCCGGCGGCAGGGTGGGTTGGACGTCGAGCGTGATTTTAGCCACGTGCTCTCGCTCGGAGAGCAGCAGCTGCTGGCGGTGGCGCGCGTCGCGCTCGCGGCGCCGGCGTTCGCTGTATTTCAAAGCCTCGATACCACTTTCGCCGCCGAACAGCTGGCGCGCGCTTTTGCCGTGCTCACCGCAGCGTCGCGAAGCGCCGAAATCGACGCCCTCGAGCGCGCCGAACTGGCAAGCACGGCGGCCAACGAACCCACCCGTCTGAAACGAGCGAGCCTCGCATCAGTCGACTCGCTGGTCGTAGTCAGTCT
>Ga0164241_10003537_pt1 | contig 15656 bp, 15 predicted proteins | sample OricomyardsoilBY_FD_108780 | JGI IMG/M metagenome (GOLD analysis project Ga0164241, IMG submission 108780) | Backyard soil microbial communities from Emeryville, California, USA - Original compost - Back yard soil (BY) | ecosystem: Environmental > Terrestrial > Soil > Unclassified | place: USA... | reverse complement strand
TCCTCGGCGCGCGAGGCTTCGACGAGGCTCATCATGTTGGAGCCTCGGCCAGAGATGAGGATCCCGACCCTCTTCTTCACTTCCGTTCCCCTGCGCAGGCAGGGGTCCAGCCCCAAACAAACTCGCATGCGGCAGCGTGCCTTTGCGCAGAGGCGCAAGTCGGGGCTCCTGCCTTCGCAGGAGCACGGCTACGCATTGTGAGCCGCGCTCCATGCGGCACGCGCGCTCCACGTCTCGTCCCCGCCGGTCACCGTGCAACCGCGCGCCCCTTCGCCGACCGTCCCGATCGAAAACACCGTCTCGCCAGCGGCTTGCAACGCTTCAGTGACCATGGTCACTTTTTCATTAGCCACAATCGCCACCATCCCGATCCCGCAATTGAAGGTCCGCGCCATCTCTTCGGGCTCGATATTGCCCTGCGCTTGCAGGAACGCCATGAGCCGGGGCAGCGGCCAGGCATCGGCATCGACGGTCGCATGGCAATTCGCCGGCAGCACGCGCGGGATATTCTCGAGCAGCCCGCCGCCGGTGATGTGCGCGAGGCCATGGATCGCGCCCGCCTGCACCAGCGGGAGCAGGCTCTTCACATAGATCCGAGTCGGCGCCATCAGTGCGTCGATCAGGATCACCTCCTGATCGAACAAGGCAGGCCGGTCGAGCTTCCAGCCCTTGTCGGCCGCCAATCGCCGGACGAGCGAGAATCCGTTCGAGTGAATCCCGGTCGATGCGAGCCCGAGGATCACATCGCCCGGCGCAACCTTGCTGCCGTCGAGCAGATTCTCGCGCTCGACCGCGCCGACACAGAAGCCCGCGAGGTCGTAATCGCCCTCGGCATACATGCCCGGCATTTCGGCGGTCTCGCCCCCGATCAGCGCGCAGCCGGCCTGGCGGCAGCCCTCGGCGATGCTGGCGATCACCGATTCGGCGACTTCGGGGATCAACTTCCCGCTGGCGTAATAGTCGAGAAAGAACAGCGGCTCGGCGCCCTGCACGATCAAGTCGTTGGCGCACATCGCGACGAGGTCGATCCCGACGCCCGCGTGCCGCCTGCTTTCGATGGCGAGCTTGAGCTTGGTGCCGACCCCATCGTTCGCCGCGACCAGCAGCGGGTCCTTATAGCCCGTGGCCTTGAGATCGAACACGCCGCCGAACCCGCCCAGATCGGCGTCCGCGCCGGGGCGCCGAGTCGCGCGGGCGAGGGGGCCGATCGCGCGCACCAGCGCGTTTCCGGCTTCGATCGAGACGCCCGCCTGGGCGTAGGTGTAGCTTTCAGGGTCGCTCATGCGAGCCGCTTAGGCATAACGCGCTTGGATTTCCACGCCCGCTTCGCCAAAAGGGCGGCGAATGTTCCGCCGCTCTCCCTTTCTCCATGGCACCTCGGCCGTCCTGCTCCTCGCGGGAGCGGGCGGATTGGCGCTGGCGCAGACCGGCAAGACCCCGGCCAAGCCCCGCAACGAGCCCTCGATCGACAGCGCCACCGGCAGCTTCGAGCAGGGCGGGGTCGAAGTCGATGTCCGCGGCAACACCGCGGAAGCGGCACGGCAGGGCGGCTGGCGGCTGGCGCAGCGCAAGGGCTGGGAGATGCTGTCGCGCCGGATGACGGGCAAAAGCTCGACGCTGTCGGATTCGGCGCTCGATGCGATGGTGACCGGAATCGTCGTCGAAGAGGAACAGATCGGGCCGACGCGCTACATCGCCCGGCTCGGCGTGCTGTTCGATCGCGGCAAGGCAGCGTCCTTGCTCGGCGTGTCGGGGCAAGTGATGCGCTCGCCGCCGATGCTGCTGGTGCCGGTGCAATGGTCGGGCGGCACTGCCTATGTGTTCGAGCGCAACACGCCGTGGCGCGATGCCTGGGCGCGGTTCCGCGACGGCAACAGCAATGTCGAATATGTGAAGCCGCGCGGCACCGGGCCCGATGCGCTGCTGCTCAACGGCGGCCAGATCGGGCGCCGCGGGCGCGGATGGTGGCGCCAGGTGCTCGACCAGTACGGCGCGGCGGACGTGCTGATCGCGGAAGTGCGGCTGCGGCAGGATTATCCGGGTGGGCCGATCACGGCGATCTTCGCGGTCAGCCATGGGCCGGACAAGGCACTGATCACCCGATTCGCGCTCAAGGTCGGCAGTGGCGACGGCCTCCCCGCCTTGCTCGATCAGGGCATCGCGCGGATCGACAGAGCGTGTCAGGATGCATTGAGCCGCGGTGAACTCAAGACCGATACGATGCTCGCCTATCGCCCTCCCGCCGAAAAGACCGAGGAGGACAAGAAGGACGAGACCGGCGATGCCACGCCGACGCCGACGCCCCCCAGCGAGAGCGGCGCGACCTTCACGGTGCAGATCGACACGCCCAGCGCCGGTGCGCTCACGGCGGGCGAATCGGCGGTGCGCGGCGTGCCCGGCGTACGTTCGGCCAACACCACCAGCCTCGCGCTGGGCGGGATCTCGGTGATGCGCGTCACCTATGACGGCTCGATCTCCAGCCTGCGCTCGGCACTCGAGGCGCGGGGCTTCCAGGTGCAGGAAGGGCCCGGCGTGCTGCGGATCAAGCGGCCGGGCGATTCGACCGGCGGATGAGCCTGCTCGCCCAATGACTCAACTGGCCCTGCCGCTCGCGGTGCCGGAAACGAGCGAGACCGAGTTCATCGTCAGCGAATCGAACGCCCGCGCGGTGCAGATGCTCGAACGCTGGGCGACCTGGCCGGTGATGGCGGGGCTGCTGATCGGCCCGCGCAAATCGGGCCGCAGCCTGCTCGCGCGGATCTTCGCGGGTAAATCCGAAGGCACGATGATCGACGATGCCGAGCGCGTCGCCGAATCGGATATCTTCCACGCCTGGAACCGCGCCCAGGCCGAGCATCGCCCGCTGCTGATCGTCACCGAGGCGATGTGGAGCGTGAAGCTCCCCGATCTGCGCTCGCGCCTCGCCGCGACTCCGGTGCTGACCATCGGCCCGCCCGACGATGCGCTGATCGCGCTGCTGCTCGCGCGCTATTTCGAGCGCAGGCTGTTGATCGCAAAGCCCGATCTGATCGCGTGGCTCGCCACTCGGGTCGAGCGGAGCCATCTGGCGCTGGTGCGCGTTGCCGACGCACTGGAGATCGATGCGCTCGAAAGGCGGAGCCCGCGCTTGTCGATCAAGACCGCGACAGGCACACTCAGGGCGCGCGGCCTGCTGGTCGAATCCGGGAATGAGGACGCATGATCGACGCCGCCAGCCCCGTCGCCAATGACGACAATCCCGGCACCGCGCCCGAGCCGCGCTATTTCAACCGCGAGCTGAGCTGGCTGGCATTCAATCGCCGGGTAATGGAGGAAGCGCAGAACCGTGCGCATCCGCTGCTCGAGCGACTGCGCTTCCTGTCGATCTCGGGAAGCAATTTCGATGAATTCTTCATGGTGCGCGTCGCTGGCCTGCTCGGCCAGCAGATGCAGGGCGTGGAGGCGCGTTCGACCGACGGGCTCAACCCCGGCCAGCAACTCGCGGCGATCGTCGAGGAGGCGGCGTCGCTGGTCGACAGCCAGCAGGCGGTGTGGACCGAAATCCTCGACGAGCTCGCCATTGCCGGGATCGACGTGCTCGATGCCGAAGAGATCGAGGGCAAGACGCTCGAATGGCTCGAAGCGCATTTCCGCGACCAGATCTTCCCGATCCTGACCCCGCAGGCGCTCGACCCCGCGCACCCGTTCCCGTTCATCCCGAACCAGGGATCGAGCGTGATCTTCGATCTGGTGCGCCGTTCGGACCATGAGCCGATCCGCGAGCTCGTCCTGCTGCCCACCACCATCCCGCGCTTCGTCCGCCTGCCGGGCAAATCGGCGCGCTATGTCTCGATCGAGACGACGCTCAAGCGTTTCTCGCATCTGCTCTTCCCCGGCTACGACGTGTACAGCTCGGCCGCGTTTCGGGTGCTGCGCGACAGCGACATCGAGATCGAGGAAGAAGCCGAAGACCTCGTCATGACCTTCCGCAGCGCGATCAAGCGGCGCAAGCGGGGCCGCGTGATCCGTCTGGAGATGGAGGAAGGGATCGACCCCGCGCTCGAATCGGTGCTGCTGGAGGAACTGGGCGGCAGCGAGGCGATCCTGACCGAGACGGGCGGTTTCATCGGCGTGGGCGATCTCGCCTCTTTGGTCGACGAGGACCGGCCCGATCTCAAATTCCAGCCCTACGACGCGCGCTTCCCCGAGCGAATCCGCGAATATGGCGGCGATTGCTTCGCGGCGATCCGGGCGAAGGACATCGTCGTCCACCATCCCTATGAGAGCTTCGACGTCGTGCTGGCGTTCCTTGGGCAGGCCGCGGCCGACCCCGATGTGGTGGCGATCAAGCAGACGCTCTACCGCGCGGGCAAGCAGAGCGCGGTGATCAACGCGCTGATCGCGGCGGCGGAGGCGGGCAAGTCGGTCACCGCGGTCGTGGAGCTCAAGGCGCGGTTCGACGAGGAGCAAAATCTCTACTGGGCGACCGCGCTGGAGCGGGCGGGGGTGCAAGTCGTCTACGGCTTCATCGACTGGAAGACTCACGCCAAGATTTCGATGGTGGTGCGGCGCGAAGGCAGTGGCGTGCGGACCTATTGCCACTTCGGCACCGGCAATTACCACCCGATCACCGCCAAGATTTACACCGATCTCAGCTTCTTCACCGCCGATCCGAAGATCGGGCGCGATGCCGCGCAGGTGTTCAATTACGTCACCGGCTATGTCGAGCCGCAGAAGCTCGAACTGCTCGATATCTCGCCCAAGGGTTTGCGCGCCAAGCTGATGGCGCTGATCGACGGCGAGATCGCGCATGCCGGCGCCGGCCATCCGGCGACGATCTGGGCCAAGATGAACTCGCTGGTCGATCCGGCGGTGATGGAGAAGCTGTACGAGGCGAGCAATGCGGGGGTGGAGATCGACCTGATCATCCGCGGCGTCTGTTGCCTGCGCCCCGGGGTGCCCGGCATGTCCGAGCGCATCCGCGTCAAGTCGATCGTCGGCCGCTTCCTTGAGCACAGCCGCATCTGGGCCTTCGGCAATGGCCGCGAAATGCCCAATGACGGCGCGCTGGTGTTCATTTCCTCGGCCGACTGGATGCAGCGCAATTTCGATCGCCGCGTCGAATATCTGCTGCCGATCCGCAACAAGACGGTCCATGCCCAGATCCTCGACCAGGTGATGGTCGCCAATCTGATCGACAATGAGCAAAGCTGGATCCTCCAGCCGAACGGCCGTTATATCCGCGTCGATCCGGGTGAAACGCCGTTCAACCTCCACCGCTATTTCATGACCAATCCGTCGCTGTCGGGCCGCGGCGCTTCGCTGGAGAAGAGCCGTTCGGTGCCCAAGCTGAAGCTCAAGCGATCGGGCAAGAAGAAGAAATGACCGGTCTGCTCCTCCATAAGCCGCGCGCCGAAATCGTCGCCGATCGCGTGGCGATCATCGATATCGGCTCCAATTCGATCCGCCTTGTCGTCTATCAGGGCGCGGCGCGACTGCCCGCGATCCTGTTCAACGAGAAAGTGATGGCAGGGCTTGGCCGCGCTCTGGGCGAGACCGGCGCGATCGACGATGCCGCGCTCGCGGTGGCACGCGGCGCGTTGGCGCGCTTCGCGCTGCTGGCGCGCGAGATGCAGGTGAGCGAGTTGCGCGTCGTCGCCACCGCCGCGGTGCGTGACGCCTCGAACGGCGGCGAATTGCTTGACGCGGCGCATGCGTTGGGCCTCAAGGTCGAACTGCTTTCAGGCGAGGAAGAGGCGACCGCATCGGGATTGGGGGTGCTTTCGGGCATTCCCGATGCCGACGGGATCGTCGGCGATCTCGGCGGCGGATCGCTCGAGCTGGTGCGCGTGGTGGCGGGCACGGTCACCGATCGCGTATCTTTCCCGCTCGGCGTGCTGCGGCTCGGCGCGATCCGTGCGCGGGGCAAGGGAATGCTGGAGAAGCGCGTCGGCAAGCTGATCGAGGAGGCCGGGTGGAAGGGGCGGGGCAAGGACTTGCCCTTCTACCTCGTCGGCGGATCGTGGCGCGCGCTGGCGCGGCTCGACATGCACCTGACCGGTTATCTGCTGCCGGTGATCCACCAATATCCGCTCACCGCCGCACGGGTGATTGAACTCAAATCGACTCTGCGCGAGATTTCGAAGGGTGAGCTGCGCGGCATCCCCAATATGTCGAGCGCGCGCCTGCCGACGCTCGAGGACGGCGCGGCGCTGCTGGGCGCGGTGCTCAAGCATCTGGGCGCCACCGACACGCTCGTCTCGGCCTATGGCCTGCGAGAAGGCCTGCTTTTTGCGCGCCTCTCCGCCGAGCAACGCCTTGAAGACCCGCTGATCGCCGCCGCGCGCGACGAGGGCCAGCGCCTCGGGCGCTTTGCGGAGCATGGCGATTTGCTCGATGCCTGGATCGCGCCGCTCTTCGCACAGGAAGGTGCGGAATCGGCGCGCATCCGCCATGCCGCATGCCTTCTCGCCGATGTCGGCTGGCAGGCGAACCCCGATTTCCGCGCCGAACGCGGCGCCGAGATCGCGCTTCACGGCAATTGGGTGGGGATCGATTCGGCGGGCAGGGCAGTGCTCGCCCAGGCGCTCCACACCGCGCTGGGCGGCGGTGAGGCCCCCGAAGTGTTCGCGCATCTCGCCGCCCCGGAAGCGCTCGCCCGCGCGGTGCGATGGGGGCTGGCGATTCGGCTGGGTCAGCGGCTGAGCGGCGGTGTCGCGGGCCCGCTCAAGCGCTCGCGGCTGGCGCTCGACCGAAAATCGCTCTGGCTGGTGCTCGAACCGCGCGATGCGAAACTTTATGGCGAGGCTGTCGAGAAGCGCCACAGGGCGCTGGCCGAAGCGATGGGCCGGGAGGCAGCGCTGGAGGCTTGATACCAACCTGCGTTCGCCCTGAGCTTGTCGCGGGGCGGCGCCACAAGCCCCTCGCGGATGACGGGCTTCGACAGGCTCAGCCGCAGTTGAACGAGCGGATCACGCCCTTCTCGTCGAGATGGACGTTCAGCCGATCCTCGCGGAAATCCATCGTCACTGCCATGCCGGGCTTGATCCAGCGGATATTCTTCGCGCCGGAGACCCGGGCCATTTCCGCCGAAATCGCATCGGTGCGCTTCTTGCCGATGAATCCGCCAAGCCTCTCCGCGCCGCACGCGGTCGGCGGCATTGGGATCGGCTTGATTTGCGAGCATCCCGCCACGGCAAGGGCAATCAACGGCAGCGCAAAGCGAATCATTCCGGGTCCTCGGTCCTCGTCATCTTGAGCTTTCCGTTCTTGACGGTGAACCCAAGCTGACCCTCCACCAGTTCCAGCGCGTCCTTGCCGAACTGATCGAAGCGCCAGCCGGTCAGCATCGGCAGTCCCTCGCGCTGCCCGGCGGCGAGCGCTTCGAGTTCGTCGGTGCGCGCGAGCAGCTTGGACGCGACGTTGATTTCCTTGGCGCGGATCTTGAGCAGCAGCTTGAGCAGGTCCGCCACCAGCGCGCCGTCCTTGCCCAGCGCGGGCTTGCGGTCGTCGCGCGGGGGCAGCTCGGCATTGGTCATCGGCGTGGCGTCGGCCAAGGCGGCCATCATGCGGCCGCCGATATCGTTGCTCGCCCAGGCGGTCGAAAGCCCGCGGACGCGGCCCAGATCGGCCTGTTTCTTCGGCGGATTGGCGGCGAGATCCGCGAGCGTCTCGTCCTTGATGATGCGCCCGCGCGGCAAGTCCTTGCCCTGGGCCTCCAGCTCGCGCCACCGGCCCAGCGCTTTCAAGCGCCCCAGCACTTCGGGCTTGCGGCTCGAAACGCGGACGCGCTGCCACGCCTCGTTGGGGTCGTTCTCGTAATTCGACGGATCGCCGAGCCGCTCCATCTCCTGATCGAGCCACGCGCCGCGCCCGGTCTTTTTCAGCTTCTCCAGCATCTTTGGGAAAATTTCGGAGAGGTAGGTAACGTCGCAGATCGCATAATCGATCTGGCGCTTGTCGAGCGGCCGCCGCGCCCAATCGGTAAAGCGTGCGCCCTTGTCGACTGTGATCCCCAGATAGCTGTCGACCAGGTTCGAATAGCCGATCTGCTCGCCTTGCCCCAGCGCCATCGCCGCGACCTGGGTGTCGAACAGCGGATGCGGGGTCTTGCCGGTGAGATTATAGACGATCTCGATATCCTGCCCCCCGGCATGAAAGACCTTGAGCACGTCCTCATTCTCGGTGAGCAGGTCGAGCAGGGGCTTCATGTCGATGCCATCGGCCATCGGATCGATCGCCGCGGCCTCTTCGTCATCCGCGATCTGGATGAGGCAAAGCTCCGGCCAATAGCTGTTTTCACGCATGAACTCCGTGTCGACCACGACATAGGGTTTGGTGGCGAGGCGGGCACAGAGGTTGGCGAGCGTGGCGCTGTCGTCGATCAAGTCATGGATATGCATCGCGGTCCCATAGACATAATGCGCGCCTTGACAAAGAGGGGCGTGACGGGAATGCGCGCGCCTTCACATTAATTGCCGCCTTTCTTCGACTGGACCCGACCATGCACGCCTATCGCACGCACACTTGCGCAGACCTCCGCGCCGCCAATGTCGGCCAGGAAGTCCGGCTTTCGGGCTGGGTCCACCGCACCCGCGAGCACGCCAATGTGCTGTTCGTCGATCTGCGCGATCATTATGGCGTCACGCAGATCGTCGTCGAGACCTCGTCGGAAATGTACCCGATCGTCGATGCATGCGGCGCCGAGTCGGTGCTGACCTTCACCGGCAAGGTCGCGGCGCGCTCGCCCGAGACGCTCAACCCCAAGCTCGCGACTGGCGAGATCGAAATTTATCCGAGCGATGTGAAGGTCCAGTCGGCCGCCGCCCAGCTGCCGATGCCGGTGTTCGGTGAAGCCGAATACCCTGAGGAAATCCGCCTCAAGAACCGCTTCCTCGATCTGCGGCGCGAGCGGCTCCACAAGAATATCGTGCTGCGCTCGAACGTGATTTCGTCGCTGCGCCGGCGGATGATCGACCAGGGCTTCACCGAGTTTCAGACCCCGATCCTGACCGCGAGCAGCCCCGAGGGCGCCCGCGACTATCTGGTCCCCAGCCGCGTCCATCCGGGCAAATTCTACGCGCTCCCGCAGGCGCCGCAGATGTTCAAGCAGTTGCTGATGGTCGCGGGCTTCGACAAATATTTCCAGATCGCCCCCTGTTTCCGCGACGAGGACGCCCGCGCGGATCGCTCGCCCGGTGAATTCTACCAGCTCGATTTCGAGATGAGCTTCGTCACCCAGGACGATGTGTTCGCGGCGATCGAGCCGGTGCTCCACGGTGTGTTCGAGGAATTCGCCGATTTCGACGGTAAGGGCCGCAGCGTCAGCCCGCTGCCGTTCAAGCGCATCCCGTACCGCGAATCGATGCTCAAATACGGCAGCGACAAGCCCGATTTGCGCAACCCGTTGCTCGTCCACGATGTCGGCGATTTCTTCAAGGGTTCGGGCTTCGGCCGCTTTGCCTCGATGGTGGAGGAGGGCGCTGTCGTCCGCGCCATCGCCGCACCGAACACGCACGAGAAGTCGCGCAAATTCTTCGACGACATGAACTCGTGGGCCCAATCCGAAGGCTTCCCGGGCCTCGGTTATGCAACCCAGAAGGACGGCGTGTTCGGCGGCCCGATCGCCAACAATCACGGCCAGGAGGGCATGAAGGCGATCGCCGATGCGATGGGCCTCGGCCCGAACGACGGCATCTTCTTCGCCGCGGGCAAGGAGGCTCAGGCCGCCAAGCTCGCCGGCCTCGCGCGCACCCGGGTTGGCGAACAGCTCGAACTGATCGACCTCAAGCGCTTCGAATTCTGCTGGATCGTCGATTTCCCGATGTTCGAGGCCGATGAGGACACCGGCAAGATCGATTTCAGCCACAACCCCTTCTCGATGCCGCAGGGCGAGATGAGCGCGCTGGAGACGATGAACCCGCTCGATATCCTCGCCTATCAGTACGACATCGTCTGCAACGGCGTGGAGCTCAGCTCGGGCGCGATCCGGAACCACCGTCCGGAGATCATGTACAAGGCGTTCGAGATCGCCGGCTACACCCAGGCCGAGGTCGATACGAACTTCGCGGGCATGATCAACGCCTTCAAGTTCGGCGCGCCTCCGCATGGCGGATCGGCCCCGGGCGTGGACCGCATCGTCATGCTGCTCGCCGACGAGCCGAATATCCGCGAAGTGATCGTCTTCCCGATGACGCAAAAGGCCGAGGATCTGATGATGCAGGCCCCGGCCTATGTCTCGGACAAGCAGCTCAAGGAACTGAGCATCAAGCTGACCGTGGACGGCCCGAAGGCGGGGTGACGTCCTCCCTGCGTCCCCTGAACTTGTTTCAGGGTCCAGCCTGCCGCACACAAAGCGGCTTCGGCGCTTGCCGCGCGGTGGATGCTGAAACAAGTTCAGCATGACGGAGCGATGGATGAAAATTGATCTCAGTGACTTCGAGTCCGGCGAAGCTTTCGACGGCAAGTACAAGCACGCGCTGAAGAAACTGCAGAAGCGGCTCAGCCACATCCATTACGCGCATATCGTCCACAAGCGCCGCGCGATCATCGTGTTCGAGGGCTGGGACGCGGCGGGGAAGGGCGGGATCATCAAGCGGCTGACCGGCGAATGGGATCCCCGCTATTTCGAGGTCTGGCCGATCTCCGCGCCGACGCCCGAGGAACTCTCTCACCATTTCTTGTGGCGCTTCTGGCAGCGGCTGCCCGCGCAGCACAACACCGCGATCTTCGACCGCAGCTGGTATGGCCGCGTGTTGGTCGAGCGAGTCGAGGGTTTCGCGAACGAGGCCGAATGGCGCGCGGGCTATGACGAAATCAACGCCTTCGAAGCGCAACAGGCCGATACCGGCGCGACGCTGGTCAAGATTTTCGTCCATGTAACGCAGAAGGAGCAGGACCGGCGGCTCAAGGACCGGCTCGAGCATCCGTGGAAGCGCTGGAAGACCGGGCTCGACGATTACCGCAACCGGGCGAAGCGCGCGGACTATCTCGACGCGATGCACGAGATGTTCGAGCGCACCTCGACCAAGACCGCGCCCTGGACGGTTATCGACGGCAACGACAAGAAGGCGGCCCGCATCGCCGCGCTCACCGCGATCGCCGATCAGCTCGAGGCGCGTGTCCCGATGGAGCCGCCCGAACTCGATCCCGGAGTGGAAAAGGTCGCGAGAAAGGCGCTCAAGCTCGACTGAGCGGTCGCGCGGCGCGATAGGCGACGCTGAACGCGGCGCCGGCCAGCGAGGCGAGCAACGCCACCACCAGCGCGTCCACGGCCATGATCGGCCACACCGCGAGCCGGGGCAGGCCCATCGCCAGCCTGTGCAGCCCGTAATGAACGCCCATTGCGGGGGCATAGGCCGCGACGAGCAACAGCAGCAGCAACGGCACCCAGCGCCAGTCGCGCCAGTAATTGGCGAAAGGACCCACGCTCCGGTCGCCGAACAGCGCACCAAGAATTACGAACAGGAAAGGAATCACCGCGAGGCTGAGACCCCAATAGAGCGTCTGATAGGCCCATTCGGGGAGCCAGGGATGGATCAGATCGGGAAGGGACGGCACGAACAGGAACAGGACCAGCCCGGCTGCCAGCGGCATCCAGACGATGTCGCGCGGGCTCCACCACCGCCCGGCGCCTCTGTCCCTCAATCCCCAGAAGCGCGCGGCGCCGAACATCCCGATCAGCAGCCCGGCCAGCTTGGCGTAGCCGAACGCCCAGCGCTCGGCGCCATTCGCCACTCCGCGGGCGGTTTCGATATCGTCGAACATGCCGAGCCTGATCTCGGCGGTGTGCTGAACGAATTCGGGGATCGTAACGATTGCGATGATCAGCGGCGCCAGTGCGAACAGCGCGAACCCGCGGCTGTAGAGCAGCTTCAGGTAGCGCCAGCTCGCGCGCATCAGAGCATCAGCAGGACTAGCGGCAGCACAGTGCCCGCCGCGAACATCGTCAGCGACATCCGCCGCGTCGCGCGATTGTTGAGCGCGATCAGCATGCCCAGCACGGTCGAAAGGAATAGCCCAGCGGCCAGCAGCGCCGCGAAGATCTTCATCGGCAGCGTGAAGGGCGGCTTCCCCTCGGGCACGCGCGGCGCGGCCTTTGGCGCCACCGGCTTATGATCGCCGGCGGCGACGGGCTTTGCCTTGGGCCGCCGCGAATCCTTGTGGACGCTCGCCATCCACACGATCCAGCTTGGCGGCGTGCTGCCCCAGCCTTTTTCTTCCTGCAGCCGGAAGGTCTGGAGCGCGCCGCTGAGCGCGAAGAGCAGGATCGCGGGGGCGAAGAACATGCCGAGATAGAGGTGGTAGCGCCGCAGCGTCTGCATCGTCCGCGGCGTCATGCCGTCGCTTCTCCGAATTTGCCCTGTTCGTCCATGACATGAAGCACGCCGTCGGCGATCGCGAAATAGGCGCCATGCAGCTTGAGCTTCCCCGCCGCCTCGCGTTCGGGAATGCAGGGGAAGGTGCGCAGGTTCGCGATCGAGATGCGGACGGTTTCCAGCTCCAGCGCACGAACCGCCTCGGGCCCGGTGCCCAGTTCATCGACGATCCGCTCGCGCGCGTCGTCGAGCATGTCGATCCAGTGCGCGATGAAGCCTCCGCGGCCGGCGGGGGCGCCCTTGAAGCGCTGCGACAGCGCCGCGCTCACGCCGCCGCATGCGCCATGGCCGAGAACCACGATTTCGGGCACTTCGAGCTGCGTGACCGCGAATTCCAGCGCGGCCGAAACACCGTGACGCCCGCCGCCTTCCTCGAACGGCGGCACCAGATTGGCGATGTTGCGCACCACGAAGATCTCACCGGGCACGGTATCGAAGATCTGCGCCGGATCGACTCGGCTGTCCGAGCAGGCGATCACCATGACGCGCGGGCTCTGGCCTTCGCTCAATTCCTCCCATCGGTCGCGGTGGCGCCGGTATTCGCTGGTGCGGAAACGTTGATAGCCGTCGATGAGGTCTGAAAAATCGGTCATGGGGCTTGCCATAGGCGCGTGTTGTATCCCCCTCAACCCATCGCTAAGTGCAGCCCATGAACGACCTCTCCGCCGCCCCCCGCCCAGAGCGCCAGCGCAAGCCCGACTGGATCCGCGTCAAGGCGCCCACCTCCGAAGGTTTTGCCGCGACGCGCGCGCTGATGCGGTCGAAGAGCCTGACCACGGTGTGCGAGGAAGCCGCCTGCCCCAATATCGGCGAGTGCTGGACCAAGAAGCACGCCACGGTGATGATCCTGGGCGATACCTGCACCCGCGCCTGCGCCTTTTGCAACGTCAAGACCGGCATGCCGCGCGCAGTCGATCCGATGGAGCCGAACAATGTCGCGGACGCCGCGGCGCAGATGGGCCTGTCGCACATCGTCATCACCTCGGTCGACCGCGACGACCTCAAGGACGGCGGCGCGAGCCAGTTCGTCAAGGTGATCGAGGCGATCCGCAAATCGAACCCGGTCACGACGATCGAAATCCTCACACCGGATTTCAGGAACAAGCACGAAGCTGCTGTGGAAGCTATCGTTGCCGCCCGTCCCGATGTGTACAACCACAACCTCGAAACCGTCCCCAGGCTCTATCCCACGATCCGCCCCGGCGCGCGTTACTATGCGTCGCTGCGGCTGCTGGAGAGCGTGAAGAAGCTCGATCCGACGATCTTCACCAAATCGGGCGTGATGCTCGGGCTGGGCGAGGAGCGGCTCGAAATCCATCAGGTGATGGATGATATGCGCAGCGCCGATATCGATTTCCTGACAATGGGCCAGTATCTCCAGCCCACTCCGCGTCACACCAAGGTGATCGAGTTCGTCCCGCCCGCCGCGTTCAATGCGTACGGCGCGATCGCGCGGGCGAAGGGTTTCCTGCTGGTCGCATCCTCGCCGCTGACTCGGTCGAGCTATCACGCGGGCGATGATTTCGAGAAGATGCGCGCCAATCGCGAGGCGAAGCTCAACAAGTGACTCTCTTCTTCTGCCGTCACCCTGAACTTGTTTCAGGGTCCATCGTGCCACAAGCTTATTCGTCGCGGGTGGAGGGATGGATGCTGAAACAAGTTCAGCATGACGGAATGGGGGGCGGGGATGCCTAGGCACCAGGAAACCCGCCAGCTCCCCTACACGCCCGAACAGATGTTCGATCTCGTGGCGGACGTCGCCAGCTATCCAAAATTCCTGCCCTGGGTCACCGCCGTCCGCGTTCGCGCGAACAGCGAGGCCGAGATGGTCGCGGACGTGATCGTCGGCTTCAAAGGGCTGCGCGAGACCTTTAGCTCGCGCGTCGAAAAGCAGCGCCCCGGCCATATCCGAGTCGATTATCTCGAAGGGCCGCTCAAGCACCTCAACAACGACTGGAAATTCAGCCCGGACGGCAAGGGCGGCACGCTTGTCGAATTCTGCGTCGACTTCGCGTTCAAGAACCGCGTGTTCGAGATGCTGGCCGGCCAGGTGTTCGACCGCGCGGTGCGGAAAATGGTGAGCGCGTTCGAGGGCCGCGCGGCCCAGCTTTACGCCGCCGGCTCGGGCGATCCCGGCATCAGCAGCTCGAGCGCACACAACGCCGCCTGAAGGCGAACCCCGCCGCGCCCATCATTCTCGAATTCGCGCGTATCCGCAACGATGTGATTGGGGTCCTGGCCGCGCTCGGCGCGCGCGAAGACCACGGTGCCCACGGGCTTCTTGTCGGTGCCGCCTCCGGGGCCCGCAATCCCGGTGATCGCCACCGCGACATCGGCATGGGTCTTGAGCACCGCATTCTGCGCCATCGTCCAGGCCACCGCGATCGAGACCGCGCCGAACGTATCGAGCACGTCGTCGCTGACCTTGAGCATGTCCATCTTGGCATCGTTCGAATAGGTCACGAAGCCGCCTTCGAGGACGTCGGACGAGCCCGGAACCTCGGTCAGCGCGGCGCAGACCAATCCACCGGTGCAGCTTTCCGCCACAACGATCCGGCGGCCCGCATCGCGGTTCGCCTCGATCACCTTGCGCGCCATATCGACCAGCTTCCTGGGGAGCAGCGTGTCCATCAAATCATTCTCCGGCCGCAACAACGGTTGCGGTACTGAACACGTTGCATGTCACGCGGATGTCTCCGGCAGGCGGATCGTCGCCATCGCCTGTGCCGCCATGCCTTCACCGCGCCCGGTAAAGCCCAGCCGCTCCGTAGTGGTGGCCTTGACGCTGACCCGTCCCGCGGGGATTCGCAGGATCGCGGCGATGCTGTCGCGGATCGCCTCGCGGTGCGGCCCGATCTTGGGCGCCTCGCAGACCAAGGTGAGGTCGATAAAGTCGATCACGCCGCCCTGCTGCGCCAGCAAGCCGGCGGCATGTTCGAGGAATTTGGCCGAGGCCGCCCCGCGCCATTGCGGGTCGCTGGGGGGAAAGTGCATCCCGATATCGCCCGCGCCGATCGTGCCGAGCAGCGCATCGGTGATCGCATGGAGCGCGACATCGGCATCGCTATGGCCGGAGAGGCCTCGGTCGCTGGGGATATGGATGCCGCCCAGCCAGAGCTCGCCGCCCATCTCGAAGCGGTGGACGTCGAAGCCCTGCGCGGTCCGCACCCGCATCATTGCCGCGATCCGCGCCTCGGCGGCGGCGAAATCGGCGGCGTAGGTGACTTTCTCCAGCGCCGGATCGCCGGCGACCATCGCCACGGCAAAGCCCGCCGCGCGCACCATCTGTGCGTCGTCGGT
>Ga0164241_10003536_pt1 | contig 15657 bp, 13 predicted proteins | sample OricomyardsoilBY_FD_108780 | JGI IMG/M metagenome (GOLD analysis project Ga0164241, IMG submission 108780) | Backyard soil microbial communities from Emeryville, California, USA - Original compost - Back yard soil (BY) | ecosystem: Environmental > Terrestrial > Soil > Unclassified | place: USA... | reverse complement strand
TCACGCCCGGCACCTGCTTGGCGGCCTGTTCGATCGCCTGCGCCACCCGGTCGATCTCTTTAAGGTTTTCACCGGAGACCTTGACCCCGATCGGGCTCTTGATCCCGGTCGCCAGCATGTCGATCCGGTTGCGGATCGGCGGCACCCAGATGTTGGCGAGGCCCGGCACCCGCACCGTCCGGTCGAGCTCGTCGATCAGCTTGTCGGGGGTCATGCCCTCGCGCCACTGCGCGCGCGGCTTGAAGCGGATGGTCGTCTCGAACATCGTCAGCGGCGCCGGATCGGTCGCGGTGTCGGCGCGGCCCGCCTTGCCGAACACGGTCTCGACTTCGGGCACCGACTTGATCAGCCGGTCGGTGCGCTGGAGCAACGCGGACGCCTGGCCCGGCGAAAGACCCGGCAGCGCGGTCGGCATGTAGAGCAGGTCGCCTTCATCGAGCGGCGGGAGAAATTCTCCGCCCAGCCGGCTCAGCGGAATCGCCGCGGTCAGGAACACCAGTCCTGCTATGATCAGCGTGACCTTGGGCCTGCGCATGACCCAGTCGAGGCCCGGCCGATAGGCGCGGGTCAGTCCGCGGTTGATGGGATTGCGCTCCTCGGGCGGAATCTTGCCGCGGATCAGCCAGCCCATGAGGACGGGCACGAGCGTGATCGACAGGATCGCCGCACCCGCCATCGCATAGGTCTTGGTGAAGGCCAGCGGCGCGAACAGCCGTCCTTCCTGCGCCTGGAGCGTGAACACCGGAATGAAGGACAGAGTGATGATCAGCAGGCTGTAGAACAGCGCCGGTCCGACTTCCTTCGCGGCGTCGCCGATGACGCGCCAGCGTTCCTCGCCCGCAAGTACGCCATGGGGGTTCGCATGCGTCCAGCGTTCGAGGTGCTTGTGCGCGTTCTCGATCATCACGATCGCCGCGTCGACCATCGCGCCGATCGCGATGGCGATGCCGCCCAGCGACATGATGTTGGCGTTCACCCCCTGGAAGCGCATCACGATGAACGCGGCGAGCACACCGAGCGGCAAGGTCACGATGGCGACCAGCGCCGAGCGCACGTGCCACAGGAACAGGGCGCAGATCAGGCCGACAACCACGAACTCTTCCGCCAGCTTGTGCGTCAGGTTCTCGACCGAAGCATCGATGAGCTTCGACCGGTCGTAAGTGGTGACGATGTCGACGCCTTCGGGAAGGCTCTTCTTGAGCACCTCGAGCTTGGCCTCGACCGCGGCAATCGCCGAGCGTGCGTCGGCGCCCTGCCGGAGAATGACCACGCCGCCCGCGACCTCGCCCTGGCCGTTGAGCTCGGCTATCCCGCGCCTCAGTTCGGGCCCGATCTGGATCGTCGCGACATCGCCGAGCGTGACCGGAATCCCGCCTCCGGCGACCCGCAACGGGATGGCGCGGAAGTCGGCGAGACTGCCGAGATAGCCCGACGAGCGCACCATGTACTCGGCCTCGCCCATCTCGACCACCGACCCGCCGGCTTCCTGGTTGGCGGCGCGGATCGCCTTGACCACGTCGGCGTGAGTCACTCCCAGCGACGCCATCCGGTAGGGTTCGAGCACGACCTGGTACTGCTTGACCATGCCGCCGATGCTGGCGACCTCGGCGATGCCCGGAATGGTCTTGAGCTCGTAGCGCAGGAACCAGTCCTGGATGCTTCGCAGGCCGGCCAGATCGTTGCCGCCGTTGCGGTCAACCAGCGCGTATTCGTAGATCCAGCCGACACCCGTGGCGTCGGGGCCAAGCGCGCTCGTCACGCCTTCGGGCAGCCGCCCCTGCACCTGATTGAGATATTCGAGCACGCGCGAGCGCGCCCAATAAAGGTCGGTTCCATCCTCGAAGATCACGTAGACGTAGCTGTCGCCGAAGAACGAATAGCCGCGCACCGTCTTGGCGCCGGGGACCGACAGCATCGTCGTGGCGAGGGGATAGGTGACCTGGTCCTCGACCAGTCGGGGCGCCTGCCCGGGATAGTTCGAGCGAATGACGACCTGGACGTCGGACAGGTCCGGCAGCGCATCGACGGACGTGGTCCGCACCGCCCAGAAGCCCGCGAGCGCAATCGCGACCGAGGCCAGAACGATGAACAGCCGGTTGGCGATCGAGCCTTCGATAATGCGGGCAATCATTGGCTGCTCGTCTTTGTGATGGCAGTAATGCGTGGGCTCTTGTCCTCTTGCACGAACCGGAAGCTGACAGTGTCACCGCGCTTGAGGCCGCGCAGCTGCGCCGGTCCCCGGGTCGCAAACGTCATCGTCATCGCCGGCCAACCGAGCGCGTCCACCGGACCATGGCGCAAGGTTACGCTAAGCGCGGTAATCTTCTGGATGGTGCCCCGCGCGCTGTAGCTTGTGGGACCCTTCGCGCGCTCCTGCTCTGCGTCCTTTGCCGGCGAAGGAGACGGTGCCTGATCGATTCCGCGGACATCCAGGCCCGCGAGACTGGCTTCGGAATCGAGCAGGAACTGGCCTGAGGTAATCACCTTCTCGCCCGGCGCGAGGCCGGCGAGCACTTCGGTCCGGCCATTCGCCTCGCGGCCGATGCGCACCTCAGCCGGGCGATAGCCCCCGCCCTGCTGCGCCAGCATCACCAGCGTGCGCTCGCCGGTGCGGATGACCGCCTCGGACGGGATCAGCACCGCCTCGTGCCGGGCGGGCGACAGCGACACTTGCGCGAACATGCCCGGCCGCAGCCGCAGATCGGGATTGCGCAGCTCGGCGCGGACAGTGAGGGTACGGCTCTGCGCCTGCGCACTGGGAAGGATGGCAGTGATCCGGCCGGCGAATTTTTTGCCTGGAAAGGCGGTCAGGGTCGCGCTCAGCGGCTGTCCCACCCGTACATCGCCGGCGAGGATTTCGGGAACCGCCGCTTCGAGCCAGATCGGATTGAGGCCGGTGATCTCGGCCAGGGTCTGGCCGGCGGACACGCTCATGCCCGGCCGAACGCCGAGCACGGTGACAGCGCCCGACGAGGGCGCGGTGATCGTGATCGTCGAGCGAGGGCTGCCGCTGCGCGCGACCGAGGATATGACCCCGTCGGGCATGCCGAGGAGCCGCATCCGCTCGCGCGCCGCGCGGGTCAGCGCTTCGTCACCTGTCGCGGCGACCGCGAGATATTCGCGCTGGGCGCCGCCCCATTCGGGGATCAGCAGATCGACGAGCGGCGTCCCCTGGCGGACGATGTCGTCGGGCGCGAGGCCGTAGGTGCGCTGCACGAAGCCGCCCGCGCGCGGTTGCACGATCGATACCTGGCGCGCGTTGTAGGCGAGCGTGCCGGTCACATTCGTCTCGGGCTCAAGCACGCCGATCTCGGCTTGCGCAGTGCGCACGCCGAAGTTCTGCACCAGCGTCGGATCGATGCTGACCCCGCCCGCGCTTGTCCCGTTCCCGCCGGCGCATTTCGCCACCAGCTGCATGTCCATGAAGGGCGATTTGCCCGGCTTGTCGAAGTGCTGGTCGGGCTTCATCGGGTCGTACCAGTACGCCACCTGCTCGCAGCCCGCTTCGGCTGCGGCCTTGCCGTCGCCGGAATTGCCGACCGGCCCCTGACCGAGCGTTGCAAGGCCGTAACCGGCCCCGAGGCTTACGAGCGCGATCCCGGCGGCAAGCGTGTAGGACTTCTGACGGGGTGTCAGACGGTGCCAGGCGGCCTTCATTGCATGTGCTCCCGGTAGGTGAGTCGCAGTTTGGCGGCGGCTGCGACGGTCGCCTCTTCGCGCTCGAGGATTTCCAGTTTGAGCAGAGCCAGCGCGGTCTTGGCCGAAACGACGTCGATCAGTTCGGCGCGGCCGGCGGCGAAGCTGGCGGTTTCGAGGTCCGCCCGTTCGCGGGCCAGAGGCAACAGCTCCTCGCGCGCGCGCTGCCATTGCCGGGCCGCGCTCCGCCAGGCCGCGAGGTCGGCGGCGAGCTCAGCTTCGAGCGCGCGCAGCATGTCGGCCCGCTCGGCGCGAGCCGCCGCCGCCTGCGCTTCGGCCGCGGCTATGCGCGGCTCCTGCCGCCGACCGGCGAAGATCGGCAAGGTCACCGAACCCATGACCGAGACCACGCTCCCGAAATCGGGGTTGCGCCGGCCAAGGCTCACGTTGACGCCGAAGTCGGGCCGCTTGTCCGCACGGGCGAGGTCGATCGCGGCTCTCGCGCGACCCTCGGCCGCGTCGGCGAGGACGATTTCGGGGTTTCGTAACAACGTCGCCCGCAGCTTCACGGGATCGACGTCGGCCGATGGGACCGGCCCTTCTGCGACGGGATCGGCCCCGGCGATGTACCGTCTCAGGCGGGCCTGCGCCGCTTCCCGGTCGGCTTCGATCCGCGTCCGCGCATCGTCGATGTCGAGCAATGCGCGGCGTATTTCCAGACTCTCCGCGGGACGCGCCGAGCCCGCCGCCACAGCGCTGCGCGCGACCGGCACCAGCTTGTGCAGGTCGTCCTGGGCCCTGGCGGCGAGCGCCAGTCGCTGCTGGGCATACGCGAGCGAGATCCAGGCCTCGCCGGTTTCGATCCGAACCATGTGTTCGGTGTGCGCCAATCGGGCATCGGCCACGCGGATGTCCGAGTCCGCGACTCCCGTCCTGGCGTGCCGCTTGGCGAGATTGGGGAAGTCCTGCTCCACCCCGATCTGGACCTGCGTCGGAAGTTGCCGGTCGAGATCGAACGCAGCCGGTCCGGTGACCGGCACGTTGACGATGCCCGCGCGCAGCCGCGGGTCGGGCAGTTCGCCTGCCGCCTCCGCGGTCCTCGCCAGGGCCTCGATCTCGAGCTCACGCGCCTGCAGCACGGGCTGCTGCGTTTGCGCTGCCCGCAATGCCTCATCATAGCCGACCGACTGCGCCTGGGCAGACTGCGCGGCAAGCGCGGCTGCCAGGGGCAGCCAGCAAATGCGCCAAAACATGCGATAAACCTCACTCGTTCAGAGCGGGCCAGGAAGACGATTGGCGTCAGCAGCGTCGGCCGCAAGGACCGGTCAGACGCAGTCGTCCGCCCAGCTCGCGATCCGGCGCGTCGCGCATCGCGCGGCGCCGTTCGAAACTAGACGGTGAGGTAGGTTTGGGGAGGGGGCGACTCCGGACGCGCGGGCTCGCTTTCGAACCGCACTGCGCTCGCAAGACCGTAGATCCGGGCGGCTGGAAGCGGGGTCGGCTGGGCCGCTCCGGTATCGGGCAGCGCAAGCGGCGGCAGGCAGTTCATGGCGATCAGACACTCGATCGTCATGTCGGGGCAAGAGCCCTTGTGATCGGAGGAGTCCGCCATGCCCGTCATACGCCCCCCGGACATCGCTTGCTCAGCGTGAGCGCAATCGCCCATCGTCGCCATTTCGACCTGGGGCACCGCCGCGGCATTTGCCGCGACCTGGACGAACAGTCCGAAGCCGAAACAAACCAGAGTCAGGGCGCGCAGGAACTTCACCCCGGCGCGATAGATCGGGCGTCCGGCAAGAGCAAGGCGAACTCGATCCGGCTCGCCGCATGTCGGCGCCCGTCGGGAAGTTCCCCTTCGATCCATGTACGGGTCAGGCGGCGCGAGACCTGCGGCTGAATCGCGCCGTATGCCCGAATCGGCCAGGAAAGCAGCGCATCAGTCTGCGGCCACGCGGCGACGGTTGACCGCAAAGCCGAGGACGAGTGCGAGGAGGACGAGAATCTGCGCCGCGACCGTCTGGAACGTGGGGAACAGGCCCAGGATCGAAAGTCGCGGCACATACGAGACGGGCGCGATATCGATCCAGCCTGCTTCCTGCAATGCGGCGACACCCTTGCCCGCCAGCACCACTGTCAACGCGGCCATCAGCCAGGAGCTGTAGCGGAAGAAACTGGCGATCGGCAGTTGCCGGCTGTACCTCAGCATCGCCCACGCGACGCCGGCGAGCACGAGCACGGCTGCGACCGTTCCAGCGAGCATTGCCGCTCCGTTGCCCTGCGACCACAAGGCGGCAAAGAACAGGATCGTCTCGAACACCTCGCGGTATACAACCACGAAGGCGAGGCCGAACAGCAACCAGCCCGACTGGCCGCCGAGGGCCTTGGCGAGCTTTTCCTGAATATACCGCTGCCACTGGCCGGCCTGCGCTTTGCCGTGCATCCAGATGCCCACCGACAGAAGCACGACCGCGGCAAACAGGGAGCCGAACCCTTCGGTCAGCTCGCGGCTCGCGCCGCTGATGCCGATCGCATAGGTGGCCACCAGCCAGGTCGCTCCTCCGGCTACGAGAGCGCTCGTCCAGCCGCCGTGAACGTAGCGCAACACGTCTTTGCGGTCGGCCTTTTCCAGAAACGCAAGCATCGCCACGACGATGAGCAGCGCTTCGAGGCCTTCGCGCAACAGGACAGCAAAGGCACCCGCGGACGTCGTGATGGCGCTCGAGGCGCCGGGCGCGAGGACGCGCTCGGCGTCATCGAGAAGCGTGTCGATCGCTCCCGCCTGCGCTGCCAATGCATCGGGCGCTATTCCGTCGCCGATCGCTGCCCGGAACGCGCCCATGCGCGTCTCGATATTCGCCATCAGTCCGGCGGCTTGGGCGCTGAGCAGCGGCTCGATAGGTTCGAAACCGTCGAGATAGGCCGATAGAGCGAGCGTCTTGGCCCGCTTTCTGTCTCCGGAGCGATAGGCATCGACGCTTTCGCCGAGCCTGGCGCGGGTCGCGGCGATGGCTTTGCCGACATCGCCCGAAGCCCGCGCCGTCACCACTTCGGGATTAGCGCGGAGATAGGCCATGACGGCGTCGGCCCGCGCCTGTCCGATCTGCTCGCCCAGTGCTTCGGGGGTGGTCGTGACGAGAGCCTTCAGGTCGGGCATTCTCGCACGAATGTCGGCGCTGCTCTGCCACAACGTCTCGCCGCGGCGCACGTCGACCTGCGAAAAGGCGAACTCCCCGGCGCGGAAGGCGAGCGCCCAGCGATCCTCGGCAGGAAGGTCGCGAAAGCTCTGCATCGCGGTGCCGTCGATCCCTTGCGAGATGACCTGCTCCAGTGCCGCGAGGCTGCGCTTGCGCGCGCGGGCACTGTCGGTAAACGCAACCGGCGGCGTTTCGAGCCCGGCAGCATCGGGCCCCTTGCCGTTCCCGCTCGCGCCATGGCAGGCGGCGCAGTTATCGGCAAAGAGAGCCGCACCGCGCGCGACGTCCGGCGCCGTCGAAGGCGCGACCGGGACGGGATAGGCCTCGAGCAGCGCGCCAGAGATTGTGTGGGAGGTCGAAGCTATCTGCGCCGCCGGAGCTTTCGCGGCGATCTGGTCGCGCAGGGCGCGCGCCTCGCGAACGAGCTCGGCCTTCCGCGGCCGGTCGGGCAGTTGATCGAGCTCATCCGCGATCGTGGCCGCGAATTCCTGCATCTCGGCATATTCGCCATCGCTGGTGACCTTGCCCCCCGACACCGCGCCCTCGTAGTCGACCGCGATGTAATCGAGGAGCTTCCACGTCGTACCGACCCGTTGGGCGGTCGCCGGCTCGAGCGCCTGGGCTGCCGCAGGCGAGGCCATGAGCCCCGATGCTGCGATAATGAGCAGGACTGCCAGAAATCCGCCCAGACGGCACACCATGCGATTCGATCCGAGATTCGTCATGTGGCGCGCATACACCCTGAAGCCGCTACAGGGTCAAGGCTATTGCGACGCATTCTTAGAATGAGCATTGGCCGAGGTGCCGGACGATCGTGACGCTTCGGCAAGATCGCGCAGCGCGTGCCGCATGATCTGCCACCCGCCGGACAGGCCTAGCGCCGCCATGATCGCGGCGACGATGAGATCGGGCCAGGCCGTGCCGGTTCCGAACACACCCGCGGCAGCGGCAACCACGGCGATGTTGCCGATCGCGTCGTTGCGCGAGCAAATCCAGACCGAACGCCGGTTCGCATCGCCGCTGCGAAAACGGAACAGCATGATCGCCACCGCGCCATTGGCGATCAGCGCGATGACCCCCACGACGCCCATCAGTTCGGCCCGCGGCACGGTGCCGTTCATCAGCGCGATACCGGTGGAGACCAGCACGAACAGCCCCAGCAGCGCGAGCGTCGCGCCCTTGGCGAGCGCCGCCTTCGCGCGCCATGCAAGGACCGAACCGGCCACGCCCAGGCTGATCGCGTAATTGGCTGCATCGCCCAGGAAGTCGAGGGCGTCGGCCCGCAGCGCCTGCGAGCCCGAGATCAGCCCCGCGCCGATTTCTCCCGCGAACATCGCCAGATTGATCGCCAGCGCGATCCAGAGTGCCCGGCGCCACTGGGGATCGTCGGCGGGTTCATCGTTCGGCGCACAATCACATCCTGCCATTGGCGTACCTGTCGGTGTTGGAATCGGTCATGGCGCCACCATATGCACCCTGAAGTCACTATAGGGTCAAGGGGCTGGATCGATGCGCATCGGTGAACTGGCACGCCGGACAGGCGTCCGTGTGGAAACGATCCGCTGGTACGAGAAAGCGGGGCTGCTCGAAGAGCCGGGTCGCAGTGCCAGCAACTACCGTGAATACGACAAGGCGTCGCTCGCCCGGCTCACCTTCATCAAGCGAGGGCGCGATCTCGGCTTCTCGCTCGATCAGGTCAGCCAGCTGATGAGTCTCACGCGTAGCCCCGGGGAAAATTGTGCCACGGTCGATGCGATTGCGGTTCAGCACCTTGCCGCGATCGACCGCAAGATCGTCGACCTCACCGCCTTGCGACGGGAATTGACCGGGCTCGTGGACTCCTGCGCCGGCGGTTCGATCGGAGATTGCGATATATTGCGGGCCCTATCTCCGGAAGGCGATCAGGAATCAGCCCCATGAATTCGCAAGGAACGATCACGCCGCACGAAGGTGAGGATGTTCATCCGCGCACCGGTGAACCTCAACGGTAACGTGGACATATTCGGCGTGCACCGCCAGACGCGCTGCATATTGCTCGGGCGATGCAGGATCGGCTGCGATCACCGAGGCAATCACGGCATATTTGCCCGGCCCGATCCGCCAGATGTGCAGATCACCCACCGCGGTATCGCCGTCTTCGAGAGCTTCGCGCACTTCACTGTAGCGTTCCGTCTCCGCGTCGGCATCTACGAGTACCGCCGCCGTGTCGCGCAGCAGCGTCCACGACCAGCGCGCAATCAAAAGGGCTCCCACGATGCCCATCGCCGCATCCATCCACGCCCAACCCAAGTAGCGGCCGGCGAGCAGCGCGGCGATCGCCAGGACGGAGGTCAGAGCGTCGGCCAGAACGTGGAAATAGGCAGACCGCAAATTGTTGTCGGCATGCGCATGGTCGTGATCATGGTGATCATGAGCTTCGTGTCCATGTCCATGATCGTGGCCGTGATGATGGTCGGCTCCGAGCAGCCAGGCACTTGCCAGATTCACCATAAGACCCAGAACCGCGATCCAGATCGCTTCGGTGTAGGCGATCGTCAGGGGGCTGAAGATGCGCTGGATCGATTCAACCGCAATGCCGACCGCGAAGATCGCCAGAACCAGCGCGCTGGCAAAACCGGCCAGATCGCCGACCTTGCCCGTGCCGAAGGTGAACCGCGGATTGTCTGCATGGCGGCGCGCGAACCAGTAAGCGAAAGCCGCAACTCCGAGCGCTCCCGCGTGCGTCGCCATATGAATGCCATCGGCCAGGAGCGCCATCGAGCCGGTCCACAGGCCCGCGGCGATTTCCAGCACCATCATGGCCGCAGTGAGCGCAACGACATAGCGCGTGCGCTTCTCGTGCGCATCGTGCGAGGCGCTGAGGAAGTTGTGATCGTGGCTCAGCGGATTGGGATCGGAATGATGCATCTGTCCGCCATAGACGCGCGCGGGTTGCAGGCCAATCTCGAGTTCGCACGACAAATCGCCTGCCGCGGGAATCCTCCACAGTGTCGTGAAGGAACTGGCGCACCAGCGCCCGGATTATTGCTGGTGCGCCAGGAAGCGGAATATTCAGCCATCCGATTTCGAGACGCTCCCAGTCAGACCGCGCCGATCGACGACGGTGATACGGCGCGCCTTGGCCTCGATCACGAGCCGCTCGAGTACGCCGTTGCCGGGGAACGCGATCACGTAGCGCGGTTCCAGCTTGAGCATCTGCTCGTTGCGCTTGAACCCGGCGCGGGCACCGAGCCGCCTGTCGAGCGAGAACACCAGCTGCTGGACATCGTGACGCTCGGCCCAGCTCGCGGCGATCCGGTCGACGCCCTTGCTGTCGCCGCCGTGCACGACGAACAGGTCCGGCACCCGGTCGCGCACCTTGTCCAGCGTGGCCCAGACATTTGCGGCGAACGCCTTGGCTTCGTCGGTCGTGGTAAAGGACGCTCGCCCGCCGGCGAAAACGACCGGCGTGCCGTCGGGCGTATGGGCCGCGCGGCGACGCTCGGCACGAACCCGCAGAAAATCGCGCGCATTGACGACGGCAGAGGTGACATGGGCGGAGTGATTCGACCGAGAGCCGGTCATGGGGCGCCAGGACGTTCCGATCTCGTCGAGATAGAGAGCAGCAGCGGTTTCGCGCATCCGTTCGAAGGCGATCATGGTCGCTTCGGCCGCCTGCGCACGCTCGACCTGCTCCTCGAGATTGCTCGAATGGACTTCCGATCCGTCGGCACAGGCGAGCAAGGCGCGAACTTCGTCGCTCGCCCGGTCGAGCTGGGACGACTTGCGGCTGGCGGCGCGGTGGAAGAGATTGACGAAGCCCCAGGCGATATCCTCGGCATCGGCTTCAAGAGCGGTGTCGGCAAACATCGCGAAGAGGTCCGACCAGGCCCCGGCAAGCGTCTGGTCGATCGCGTCGTCGCAGGGAAAATCGGTCTTGTCGAAAGGCGCGGCCTTGATGCTGAAGCCGGACAGGTCGAGGCCGGCGAGCTGTTGGATGAAGCTGTCATACATGGTTCATTCTCCTGATCTGTTCGAGGGATCGGAGACGGTCCCGGATGGCTCCGGTCCGATCCGCCGGAGCCCGATCAGGGCCGGGACAAGGGGGAAGGCGCACCGCGGGAGCGGGAAACCTGCGGCCCTAGGCTGGCGCGGGCCACACGGGCCGACGGGCCGCAGGTTGTGCCTTGACCCGACCGGCCCAGGGCCTCTCCCGGCGGACGGACCGAGGCCGAATGATCGGCATCTTTTCTGAAAGGGTCGGGAGCGAGAATTTCGGCGGCGAAGGCAACGCGGCGAGGCAGCGACGTCACGGTGAGGTGTCCGCACGCTTGAAGATCGCTTCTCCATTCGAGAAGCGTCCGACCAGGTGCAGCTCGCCGAACAGCTCGATGAACCGGTCAGACACCTGCTCGAGCCATCGCCGGCGCGCCCCGATCTCAGCTGCCGGTAGTCGGCTTCCCAATACGAGCCGTCGTCGCGCTCGACGAGCCAGATGGCGGCAAGTCCGCCATAGGTCGAAACGCCGCAATCGGCGAAGGCGTTGCGCAGCACGATGTGGTCTTCCCGCCCGCGCCAACCCTCGAAGGGCTCGAGCGACGGAAAGGTGCTTCGGGCGGTTTCGACGATATCGCCACAAGGCAGTGGTGGGCCCACTCCGCGTCGTCGGCCTCCTCGCCGACAAGACGAAATGCGACGATGGCGCCGTTCGGGTAGCTGACAGACCGTCCCTTGGCTCCTCTCCCTCAGGCAGCCGCATCGAACTGGCCGACTTCATCGGACGACGGCCGCTCTTCGATACCGCCAAGGCGCATGAGCAGACTGGCGGCTTCCTCGGCCTTCGCGGCGGCGGTGAGGATGGCCCGGTCGTCGGATTTCAGCAGGTCCAGCCAGGATGCGATGTAGCTCGCATGATGATCGAGATGAGCGACCGGGAGGCCCAGTTCGGCCCCCAGAATTGCCGAGGACAATTCGGCCACGAGCTCCTCGGCGGCGTAGGCTGCGCTGCCGAACCGGCTCTTCAGATCGCGATCGAGCCGCGATGCGTGTCCCGTCCAGTGCGAGAGTTCGTGTGCGAGCGTGGCGTAATAATGTTCGTAGGTGTCGAACAACCCGGTCGGCGGCATGGTGATCCGGTCGAATCTCGGTTCGTAATAGGCCTCGCAGCCATGATGGCGCGGGGTCGCGCCAATGGCTGCAAAGAAGCGGTCGAGCCGCTCCTGTCGCCCGTCCGGCTCGACCGGCGCGAGGAGGGGTTCGGGATGGTACAGGGACGGAAGGCCATCGCACTGGTCGGCGTTGAAGACCGCATACGCCTTGAGAACGCGGCGCGTTTCGGTGTCGTTGTCACCGTTGGGACCTTCCACCTCCTTCCGGTAGGCCTTGTAGAAGATCGCGATCGTCGACGTCTCGCCCTTGCGGACCTGGCCGCCCAGCTTCTGGCATTGGCGATAGGTCATCCAGTACGGCGAAACGTAGCGGGCCGCGTCGGCCATCAGCCACAGCCAAAAGGTGTTCATGCCCCGATAGGGGGTTCCGCATGCACGCAAGGGCCGCGCGACCGGCAGGCCGCGCCACGGCCTGATCCAGGGCTTCGTACCCTGCTCGAGCTTTTCGATGATGGTTGCGGTGATGCGCTGTGCGGGAGATCGGGCTGGAGCCGAGCGCCTGGGACCGGGCATGTTTGTTCTCCTTGTCGGCGGGACGGGGTGTCCCGGGTCAAAGGCCCCAAAGCCCCTCTTTCCTCACCTTCTTGCGGCTGCGGCTTCCCCGGCACGGGGCCGCCGGACCACGTCCACAGCTCGCGCACGACCGGACCCGGCAAGCGCGTAGGGGTGACAGAAAGAAGGAGATCGGCTAACCGCGCCGCGCAATGCTTCGCCGTATGGCCTTTCGACGCGCTCCAGCGCTTATTGTCCTGTGGCTGGCCCTGCTGGGATTCGCGACCATCGCGGATGCCGCGACATGCGGCCCGGAAGCCGGGTTCGCCGAGGTCGTCGAGGTCGCACGCGCCGAAGTGGTCGTCGAGGCACCCGGCGATACCCACGAAAGAAGCAACTCGAGCGGCTCACCAAGCCAGCACGGCGGTTGCACCCATGGTCATTGCCATCATGGTTCGACCACGGCCAACGGGGTTTGGACCGGTGAGCGGCTGAACGCGATCAGCGTCCCCGTGCCCTTGGCGCAAGCCTATCTGCGTCCGGTCGATCGCGAGATCCTGAGCCCACCACCCAAAGCCTGAATCGCACGCGCGCGCCGGCACGCGGCGCGTCGGTGTTGATTCAGTTGCTGACGGGAAATTTATGACATCGCTGATCTGGCGGGCGGCCCTCATTCCAGGGCTCGCTCTTGCTGCTGCTCCGCTTGCCGCGCAAGCCGACGGCGGACTCACTCTTGACGAGGCGCTCCGCCTCTCGGGTGCTACCGAGACGTCTACAAGCGCTCCATCCAACCCGCGCATCGTCGGGCCGCAGGAGGATATCGCCGCGGCCGAAGCGGAAATCGCGCAGGCACGGCTTCGTCCCAATCCGGAGGTCTCGCTCGAAGTCGAGGACGTCGCCGGGACCGGGGCCTTTTCGGGGCTGCGGGCCAGCGAATACACCCTGTCCGCGGGGCTGCCGATCGAGCTCGGCGGGAAACGTGACGCGCGCATAGCGGCGGCGCGCGCGGAAGCTGATCTGGCGCGACTGCACGGAGAGCTTTCGCGGTCCGAACTGGGATATCTGGTGCGGCGGCGCTACGTCGCGGCCGTCGCCGCCGAAGCGAAGGTCGAGCTCGCAGCCGATATACTCGAACGCGATCGCGAGCTGCTGCGGATCGCCGATGCGCTTGTCGACGCAGGGCGCGAGCCGCCCTTGCGGGCGTTGCGCGCCCGCGCCGCGCTTGCCGAGGCAGAAGCGGAACTGAAGGCGGCGCAAGCCGACGCCCTGGCGACCCGGTTCGCGCTCGGCGCCCTGTGGTTGCAGGATGCAGCGCCCAAGGTACCGCTCGAATTCCCGGCGATCGAACCGCCGCACGATCTGATCGCGTCCTATTCCGGTCTCGAGACCAGAATTGCCGCGGCCGAACGGATCGCCGCTGAGGCCGAAATCGACCGCCAGCGTTCGCTCGGCGTGCCCGATCCGACCGTTTCGGCGGGTGTGAAGCGCTTCGAGGAAAGCAACGACAACGCCTTCGTCGTCGGCGTTTCGATCCCGCTCCCGCTGCGCAATCGCAATCAGGGCAGCGTCGCGGCCGCCCAGGCCCGTGCCCGGGCAGCAGGGGCCCGCGAAGCCGTCGCGATGGCCGATTACCGCCAGGAGGTCGCGCAGGCGCGGGCCGATTATCTCTCGGCAGAAGCCAAATCCACGACGCTCGAAGAGCGGTCGCTGCCGCAGGCCGAAGAGGCGCTGCGTCTGGCCGAGATCGGTTATCGCAACGGCAAATTCCCGCTTCTCGAGGTTCTGGCCGCCGCAGATACGCGCGACTCGATCCGACGCTCGATCATCGATGCCCGCGAACAGCAGGGCGCCGCCGCGGCAAGGCTGATCCGCCTCGCCGCGCAGTGAAGGACAGATTCATGAACATCCCGACTCTTTTCGACCGCGAACGCCTCGGCCAGCGCAAACGCCTTGCGCTGATCGGCGCAGCGATACTCGTCGCAGCCCTGCTTTTCTTCCTGCTCTGGCCGACGGCCGAGCCGGAGGAGAGCGAGCCAGCACCGCAATCCAACGCCCCGCTCGCGCTCAAGCTTAGCGATGCCCAGATCAAGAGCGCGAAAATAGGCTTACAGACGGTGGTGCGTGGAGCGGCGACCCAGCTCCTTCTGCCCGCCACCGTGGCGGCGAGCCCGTCTAGCACCGCGGTGATCGATGCACGCGGCTCCGGCGTCGTTCGCAGCGTCTCGAAGATCCTCGGCGATTACGTGCGCCAGGGCGAGGCCGTGGCACGCATCGAGAGCGGCGAAGCTGCCGGCCTTGCATCGCAGGTCAGCTCCGCGCTCGCCCGGGTCAATGAACTGCAGGCCGCCTACGAACGCGAGAAGCGATTGTTCGAGCAGAACGTCACCGCGCGCCAGGATCTCGAAGCGGCGCAGGCCAACTTGGCGGTCGCCTGGTCGGAGCTTTCGCGTGCACGCGCGGCGGCAGCCGCGGCGGGGGTCAGCGCAGACGGTCGTTCGATCGCGGTGATCAGCCCGCTTTCGGGCAGGATCACGCAAGCGCCCATCGTGCTGGGGTCCTATGTCGCCGCTGGCGACGAGCTCTATCACGTCGTCAATCCCAACGGCCTTCAGATCGAGGTCGCGCTGCCTTCGGCGGATGCGGCGCGTATCCAGCCCGGCGACGAAGCAGCGATCATGATGCCCGACGGGCGCGAGATCGGCACCAGGGTGCGTTCGGTGACCCCGGCTCTCGACCCGGAAAGCCGAAGTGCGACCGCCGTCCTGACGTTGCCCGGCGCGGTCCCGGGAATTCAGCCGGGTGCCTTCCTGCAGGCGCGTCTCAAGCCGTCGGGCGAAGTGCTGACGGATGCGGTGGCGGTCCCCGAAGCGGCGGTCCAGTCGATCGAGGGCGCGAACTACGTGTTCGTCCGCACCAAAGACGGCTTCGTCGCCCGGCCGGTGCAGATCGGCAGTCGCTCCGGCGGAATGGTAGCAATCCTGTCCGGGCTCGAAGCCGGCACGGTGATCGCCGCGACCAACGCCTTCCTCCTCAAGGCCGAGCTCGGGAAGGGCTCGGTCGAGGACGAATGACGGACACCGCCAGGAGACACGCGACATGCTAGCCAGACTGATCGACGTGGCGGTGCGCAACCGCTTTCTCGTCATACTCATCGCCGCCGCCGCGGCCGCTTTCGGGCTGTTCCAGCT
>Ga0164241_10003535_pt1 | contig 15657 bp, 11 predicted proteins | sample OricomyardsoilBY_FD_108780 | JGI IMG/M metagenome (GOLD analysis project Ga0164241, IMG submission 108780) | Backyard soil microbial communities from Emeryville, California, USA - Original compost - Back yard soil (BY) | ecosystem: Environmental > Terrestrial > Soil > Unclassified | place: USA... | reverse complement strand
GGAGGGGCAGAAGCGCCAGCTCGCGCTGCACGGCGGGCGCAAGGACGACCTCGTCGTCTCCCCGAACCTGTGGGCCGGCCTGGGCCTGCTGCGGCCGGGGGCCGGCGTCGCGCTCGTCGGGAGCCACGAGGAGGTCGCCGACCGCATCGCCGAGTACCACGCGTTGGGCATCGACGAGTTCATCTTCTCCGGGTACCCGCACCTGGAGGAAGCGCTGCACGTCGGCGAGGGCCTGTTCCCGGTGCTGCGCCGCCGGGGCCTGCTGGCCGGCCGCGACGGCGTGGTGCGCGCCGCCGAGGCCGAGGCCGGGGCCGCCGTCCCGGCCTGACCGGCTCGCGCTTGCGGCCACCCGCCGTCGAGCCCCACCTCGATCCCGCTCAGCGGGACTGAGGTGGGGCTCGACGGGTGGTGGGCGCCGGCGGGCGCGCGTCGGGCGGGGGAGGGTGGCCGCACGGCGGCCGTACACTCGTCCGGTGGATCCCATGACCATCGGCGTGATCGGCACGTCCCGCAAGCGGGACGAGCGTCGCCTGGCGATCCATCCCGAGCACTTCGACCGCATCGACCCCGCCCTGCGGGCGCGCATGTACGTCGAGCACGGCTACGGCGAGCGCTTCGGCGTCGCCGACGACGAGCTCGGCGCCCTCGTCGCCGGCCTGCGCAGCCGCGAGGCGCTGATGGCCGACTGCGACGTCATCGTGCTGGCCAAGCCGCTGGCCGAGGACCTGCGGGAGCTCCGCCAGGGGCAGGTCGTCTGGGGCTGGCCCCACTGCGTGCAGGACCAGGAGCTGACGCAGCTGGCGATCGACCGCGGCCTCACGCTGATCGCCTGGGAGGCGATGAACTACTGGACGAAGGAGGGCAACTTCAGCGTCCACGTCTTCCACAAGAACAACGAGCTGGCCGGCTACTGCTCGGTGCTCCACGCGCTCGAGCTGCGCGGGACGACCGGCGACTACGGCCGGCGCCTGCGCGCCGCGGTGATCAGCTTCGGGGCCACCGCTCGCGGTGCGGTGCGCGGCCTCTCGGCCCTGGGCGTCAGCGACGTGACGGTGCTGACGACGCGCAACGTCTCGGCCGTCGCCTCGCCGTTCGCCTCCGTGCGGATGCAGCACTTCGCCCGCGATCCCGCCGAGCCCAGCCGCACGCTGGCGCTGATCGGCGACGAGCCCGGCCCGCTGGCGGGGATGCTGGCCGAGTACGACATCGTCGTGAACTGCATCCTCCAGGACACCGACGAGCCGCTGATGTTCGTGATGGACGAGGACCTCGACCGCTTCCGCCCCGGCACGCTGTTCATCGACGTGTCGTGCGACGAGGGCATGGGCTTCGAGTGGGCGCGTCCGACCAGCTTCGCCGACCCGATGTTCACGGTCGGGCGGGACCTGCACTACTACGCGGTCGACCACACCCCGTCGTTCCTGTGGAACTCGTCGACGTGGGAGATCAGCGAGGCCGTGCTCGAGCACCTGCCGACGGTGATGGCCGGCCCCGCCGCATGGGACGCCAGCGAGACGATCCGCCGGGCGATCGAGATCCGCGACGGCTACGTCCAGAACCCCCGGATCCTCTCCTTCCAGCACCGCGCCGCCGAGTACCCGTACCCGGTCGCGGAGCCCCTGGACGGCCCGGTCCCGCCGGACTGACCGCCGAGGCCCACCTGGGTCCCGCTCAGCGGGATCGAGGTGGGGCTCGACGCGCCTTCCGCGGACTAGGGCGTCGTGGTGGTGCGGGCCGCGCGGCCGACCGTCGGCAGCGGGGTGAGGACGCGCTCGATCTCGGCGCGGCGGTCCTCCAGGAACGGCGGAAGCGCGAGGTGCTCGCCGAGCGTCTCGGCCGGCTCGTCGACCGTGAAGCCCGGGCCCATCGTCGCCAGCTCGAACAGCACGCCGCTCGGCTCGCGGAAGTACACGGCCTGGAAGTAGTAGCGGTCGATGATCGGGGTGGCGTGCAGGCCGGCCTCGGTCACGCGGTGCTGCCAGGCGTCCTGCTCCTCGCGCCGGGTGGCCCAGGCGACGTGGTGGACGGTGCCGGCGCCGGGGATCCCGCGCTCGCTGGGCGGCGCGTCGTATTCGATCCAGCCGCCGCGCTCGGTGCCACGCGCCTCGTAGCGCGAGGCCGCGGCGTCCGTCTCGGTGAACCCCAGGACGCCCTCCAGCAGCGGGCGGCTGCGCTCGGCGTCGGTCGTGTACGCGCGGACGCCGGCGAAGCCCTGGACGGCGTGCTCGGCGGGGATGTCGTCGGCGACCGGGACGAGGGGCGCGTCGGGGACGTCCTCGACGAGGAGCTGCAGGCGCAGGCCCTCGGGGTCGGTGAACGGCAGGACGCGGCCGTCGCGCTCCACCGGGCGGCCCTCGGCCTCCAGGCGGGCGGCCCAGAAGTCCAGCGCGGCCTCGGAGCCGACGCGGAAGGCGACGGTGTGGACCATGCCCGCGCCCGCACGGCCGGCCCGGGCACCCGGGTACTCGAAGAACGTGAAGTCGAAGCCGGGTGCGCCGGTCTCGTCGCCGTAGAACAGGTGGTAGACGCCCGGGTCGTCCTGGTTGACCGTCTTCTTCACGAGGCGCATGCCCAGCACGCGCACGTAGAAGTCGACGTTGCCCGCCGCATCTCCCGTGATCGAGCTGACGTGGTGGATCCCCTCGAGCTGCATGACGGCCTCCTGGTCGCGGCGGATGAAGTAGTTGCACGCACAACTATATCGAGGATGGCGCGGAGAAGCAACGCCCTCCCGGCGCGATCAGTACACGCGCCGGTGCCTGACGTATGCTCACGCCCGTGCCGACCCGCCCGCTCGTCCTGCTCACCGCGCTCCTCGCCACGATCACCGCCCTGGCGGTCGCCGGATGCGGCGGGGACGGCGGCTCCGCCTCCACCTCCGCGACGACGGTCACGACGGCCCAGGAGCCGCCCGCGCCCGGCGACCTCCCCGTCGCCCCCGTCTACGCGAGCAAGGACGGCGAGCTGCACCTGCGGGTCGTCGCGCGGTCCAAGACGTCGTCCATCGCCGGGGTCTCCTACAAGGGCATGGACATCTACGACACCCAGCTCGTGGACGGCCAGGGCACGTACACCCCGGGGACCGCCAGCACCTACGTGGGGCCGCAGTGGTCGGTCCAGCCCGGCGACCGCCTGGTCATCGACTACGTCAACGCGCTGCCGACGATGCCCTTCCTGCCCCTCGGGAACGACCCCGACGATCCGGAGCAGGTGCCGCAGCCCCTCAACCTGCACACCCACGGGCTGACGGTCTCGCCCGCGGGCAACAGCGACAACGTCCTGCTCAGCATCCCCTCCGGCCGCTCCAACCGGTACACGATCGACATCCCCAAGACCCAGTACCGAGGCCTCTACTGGTACCACCCGCACATCCACGGGATCACCGACGAGCAGGTCTACAACGGCCTGGCCGGGCACATCGTCGTCGGCCGCCTCGACGGCGACTACCGCGAGCTCAACGGGCTGACGATGCACCCGATGATGGTCCGCTACAACGTGCGCGAGAAGGGGCCGAAGGGCGAGCTGATCGACGCGTCGGCCTTCAACTCCAAGGGCACCGCCCTGCGGCCCCGCGGCGACATGATCTACACCGTGAACGGGGCGATCGCGCCGCGGATCAAGCTCAACGCGGCCGATCCGGCGAAGGGGACGAAGCCCGAGTCGCAGGTGTGGGGCTTCACGAACATCACCGGCAGCGCGAGCTACGTCCTGGCGCTCGAGGAGGTCGCCGCCGCGGACGCCGGCAAGGCCTCCGTGGTCGGGAAGCCGCGCGACTTCACCGTCGTCTCGATCGACGGCACGCCGATGCCCAAGCCCATCGTCCGCAGCGGGAGACTGGCCCGCCAGGGCTACCTCCTGGGCCAGGGCGGGCGCGTGGCGATCCTCGTGCAGGGGCCCTCGGACCCGTCCAAGGTCCTGCGCGTGATCCAGGTGCAGAACCGCAGCGGCACCGGCATCGGCAGCGCCTACGACTGGCCCAACCGCAGGCCGGCCGCGGGCTGGCGCGACTACACGCGGGACGTGCTCGCCGTCAGCTACACCGACGCGAAGCGGCCCGGCAAGCACGTGGACACCCCGGCGAAGCTGACCACCAACCAGCCGGAGGCCGAGCAGCACCTGGAGCGCGAGAAGGTCACCCACGACCGCACGTTCGTCTACAACGCGGTGGCGCCGGCGAGCAAGAAGGAGCCCAACAACTTCCCGGTGAACTGGGCGCTGTTCCCGGACAACCGGCTCGACCAGCCGAAGGTCGGCACGGTCGAGGAGTGGACGATCCTCAACGAGTCCAGCCTCCACCACCCGTTCCACGTCCACACGCAGTACGCGCAGGTGATGGAGATCGTCGCGCCGGTCAACCGCCGCTACCGGGACGCCAAGGGCGACTACCCGTCGGTGCAGTACGTCACCCCGCTCGGCCAGCCCCGCCCCGCCGACCACATCCAGGACATCGTCAACGTCCCGCCGGCTCGGGTGGGCCGGGACGGCATGCCGGTGCTGGGCCGGGACGGCAAGGCCAAGGACCCCGGCAAGGTCGTGCTGCGGGTGCGGATCGACGACTACCTCGGCACGTACGTCGAGCACTGCCACCGGCTCCCGCACGAGGACCGGGGCATGATGAGCATGGTCCGGGCGATCCCGCACGATCCCGTCGTGGCCGTCAGCGCGCCGGGCGGCGCCGTCACCGTGCGCCGGGCCGGCGGCGCGCTGCCGGCGGTCGCCGAGATCGCGGCGGTCGGGGCCGGGAAGCACGGCGCCGCGGCGGGCACCGCGGTCGGCGACCTCGACGGCGACGCCGTCCCCGACGTGGCGGTCGCCGCGCCCGCCGGCGCGAAACCGACCACGGTCCGCGTCTACTCCGGCGCGTCCCGCTACGCGAAGGTGCTGCGCGAGGTGCAGCCCTTCGGGGCCGACGCGAACGGCGGCGCGAGCGTCGCGCTCGGCGACCTCAACGGCGACGGCCGGGACGACCTCGTCGTCGGCCAGGGTCCCGGCGGCGCGCCGCAGGTGAAGATCTACGACGCGGTGGGCGGCACGCAGCTCACCGACTTCCAGCCCTACGACGCGGCCCTGAAGGGCGGCGTGTCCGTCGCGGCCGCGACCGTCGAGGAGGGCGGCCGCGTCAGCCTCATCACCGGGGCCGGCCCGGGCGCGCGGCCGACGGTGAAGATGTTCAACTTCGACCTGTTCGGGGACGCCGAGGGCCAGGAGATGCCCGACCTCCACAAGGCGCTGAAGCCGCTCGAGGTGATCGCGTTCGACGCGGCGCCCGCGGCCTACCGCGGCGGCATCCAGGTCGCGACCGGCTATCCGTTCGCGGCCGAGGGCAAGTTCGCCAACGTGCTGGCGACCACGCTCGCCGGCTCGGCCCGGATGGCCATCTACGAGCTGGGCCCCCACCACCACGAGGTCGACGTGTCGCCCTCGGGCGTCATGCGCCCGCACGACTACGAGCCTGCCGCGCCGCGGATGGCCACCACCGTCCAGAAGCTCGACCTCGGCCTGCCCGCGGGGGCGACCGCGGGCGCGGTGAGCACGCTGACCGGCGCGCAGGTCCTGGTCGCGCCGGTGGGCGGCGGCCGGCTGACCCAGTGGGGCGTCCCGGGCCGGGCCAAGAAGCTCGCCAAGCAGCAGACGCTGCGGGTGAAGGGCAGCGCGGTCTCGGGGATCTAGCGGCGCGGGCGCTCAGGGCAGCGGCGCGCTGCGCGGCGCGCCGCTCTCGCGCCAGGAGGCGGTCTCGCCGTCGATCGTCAGGTCGGTGAGCGATTCGGGCGCGCCCGTGGCGAGGAGTTGCCGGCCGTGCTCCGGGCTCAGGACCCAGACGCAGTCGGGCAGGCCGCCGGCGGGCCCCGGCTCGGTGCTCCACCGGGTCTCGTGGCCGATCCAGGCCGCGGTGCCGTCGGCGGCGAGCGTGAGGTCGTGGATCCCGCCGGGCTGGCCGGTGGAGATCGTCCCGAACACCATCCCGAGCAGGGCGCTCCGCCCACCGGGGTCGTCGACACCGTCCACGACCACCAGCGTGGCGCCGAAGTACCCGCCCCCGACCTTGGAGTCCGCCACGTAGGCCAACCGCTGGCCGGCGAACACGAAGTCCCGGACGCCGCCGAACGGCCCGGTCCGCAGCGGCCGCACGTGGCCGTCCGCGCGCCGGCAGAGGTACAGCGCGTCACCGTCTCCCCGCACCACGAGCTCCGGGGACTCCGCGACGAGCGGGACGCCGAGCGGGAACCGGCACGTCGCGGCGCCCACCGGCACCGGGCCGTACGTCAGCGTGATCGGGCCACCGGCGTCGAGCCACTGTCGCGCCCCAGGGGACTGGCCGGTGACGACGCCGGAGGAGGCGGGCGGACGGTTGTGCTCGGCGACCGGGCAGGCCGCGGCGGCCGCGATCGCCCGGGCCTCGCGCGGAATCCGGCCCACCAGGTTCGGCGCCTGGCAGACGTGGTCGAGCGCCACGCTGGCCAGGCCCCACGCGGTGCGCACCCACAGCGCCCGGTCGGGGACCGCGGCTCCGTCCAGGGGCATGACCCCGGCCTCCACGGCGACGAGCGAGCCCGGTGCCACGGCAACGCCGGTGCGGGCCGGGGTGAGGCCGACGCGGTGCAGGGTGGCCTTCCCGTCGGGGGCCAGCTCCATCAGCCGGCCGGTGGCGGGAACGGTGAGCCAGAGGTGGCGGCTCGGGCCGGCGACGATCTCGGGAGACCGGCCGCCGGGCACGCGGACGGGCAGCACCCGAACGGATCCCGCGGGGGAGATCCGCACGATCCGTCCCGTCCGGCCGACGGCCCACAGCGCGCCGTCGAAACCGGCGGTCATGGAGCGCACGGCGAAGGGCAGGGCGAGGTGACGAGCGGGCCCGCGGCGGGTGAACGCCGTGAGCGTCCGCCCCCGGGCGATCCAGACGCGGCCGTCCGCCGCCGGCTCCACCGCCGCGTCGTCCGGCGCCCCGGAGCGGGGAAGGGACCACCGGCGCGCGGCACCACCGGGGGTGATCCGGGTGACCGTCCCGTGTCCGGTCCCCGCCAGCCACAGGGCGCCGTCCGCGCCGAGCGCGACCCGGTCCGGAACGCGGGTGATCGAGGCGTCGGCGGGCACCGACTGCTCGACGGGGCGGTGGACGAGCGACGTCGTGGACTCGCGCACGATCGCCGACCGCTCGGCTCCGGGCCGCGGCGGGAAGACGATCCACCGGACCGCTCCCTCGACGATGCGCGCACCGGCGAGGGAGCGGTCGACGGCGATCGCGTCGGTGGGCCGGTGGTCCTGGTCGACGGTGTGCAGCACCGGCCCCGACGTGCCGGGCGCCTGCACCCCGTCGGCACCGAATCCGACCCCACCGTAGGCCGTGGGGAACGCGGCCGTGACCGGACGCTCGTCCCCCGCGTCCACCGGCGTCAGCTTCACGGACGCCGTGGCCGTCGACCCGGTCCCCGCGACCAGCAGCACGGCGGCGACCACGGCCGCGGCTCCCCCTCGAACACAGCGCATGTGCGTATCCGTACCACGAATGCATCGCGGTGGGCCGAGGGTACCCTCCGGCGGGTCGGCCGGGTACGTTGCCGCCATGAACCTGATCCCCGAGCGCTGGCACCTGGAGAGCCTGATCTGCGGGCTCCGCGGCCACGTCGCCCCGGCGCGGACCGTGCAGCGGCTGCGTCCGATCGACGTCCACGTCGGGGTGGAGGGGCCGCAGCCCCACCAGCGCTTCTCGCGCTGCCTACGCTGCGACGCGTGGCTGCCCGGCCTCGATCCGGACGAGCCGGCCCGGGAGGACCTGGGCAACCTGGAGGCGATCACGCTGCCGCGCCGCGGCGCCGAGCTGCGCCAGGCCGTGGTCATGCGCCTGATCGCGATCGACAAGCTCTTCCACGCGATCGGGTTCTTCCTCGCGTTCGTGGCGCTCGTGATCATCGACTCCCAGCTCGGCGGACTGCACGCGTTCGCGGAGCGCACGCTGACCGAGATCTCCAGCACCGGCCGTCCCTCCACCGGCACCGCGGCCCACTGGCTGGACAAGCTGATCGGCCTCGACCACGGCGAGCTGCGGCCGCTGATCTTCGGCGCGCTGGCCTACGCGATCCTCGAGGGCGTCGAGAGCTGGGGGCTGTGGAAGGAGAAGCTGTGGGCCGAGTACCTCACGGTGGTCGCCACCGCCGCGCTGATCCCGCTGGAGGTCTACGAGATCGTCCACCGCGTCAGCCCGTTGAAGATCGTCGCGCTGGTCGTCAACGTGGCGATCGTCGTGTGGCTCGTGTGGGCCAAGCGGCTGTTCGGGGTGCGGGGCGGCCACCAGGCCCACGTGCGGCTGACCGCGGCCGACCTGCCGGACGGCCCGCCCGCCGGGATCGCGACGCCCGCCTGACGTCCACCTTCCGTCGAGCCCCACGTCGATCCCGCTCAGCGGGACCGACGTGGGGCTCGACGCGGGGGTCAGGGGGTGGCGAGGTCCAGGAAGCGGCCGAACAGGCGCCGGCCCGTCGCCATCCAGGCGGGGAGGCGGGGATCCTCGAGCAGCTCCCGCAGCGCGCGCTCCGGGTCCAGCCCGCTGGCCACGACGTCCGCGTCGCTCGCCGTGTCGGCGTACCAGTCGCGCAGGATCGCCGGGTTCACCTCGGGGTGGAACTGCACGCCCCAGGCGGCCGGGCCGTAGCGCAGGGCCTGGGGGGACACGGCGCTGCGCGCCAGCGGCACGCGGCCGGTCGCGTCGACCTCGTAGGAGTGCCAGCCGTAGCCGGCGAACGCCTCCGGGAGGACCGAGAGCAGGGGGTCGGCGCCGCCCTCGGCGGTGAGGGCCACGGCGTGGAAGCCCATCTCCAGCCGGGCCGTGCGGCGCACCGTCGCGCCCGCCGCCGCGCCGAGCAGCTGGTGGCCCAGGCACACGCCGAGCACGGGCTGCGCGCGGCGCAGCACCTCGCCCAGGACGGCGAGCTCGGCGCGCAGGTACGGGAAGCGATCGGCCTCGGTCACGTTCTGGCCCCCGCCGAGCACGAGCACCGCGTCGTAGGTCTCCACCGGCCGCGGGGGCGCGACCTCGCCCGCCCCGGGCATCCACGTCGTCAGCGTCACGCCGCGCGCCGCCGCCTCGTCGGCGAAGACGCCCGCGGTGCCGCCGTCGGGATGAGCCAGGACGAGGACGTGCATCGCCCGCCATGATGCCCGGATGCGGCGCGACGCGTACGGCTACTGGATCGACGAGGCGACGGCCGGCCGGCCGGCGCCGCCGCTGGCACCCCTGGACGGCGACGTGGTGGCCGACCACCTGGTGATCGGCGGCGGCTTCCTCGGGCTGTGGACCGCGTGGTTCCTGGCCGAGGCGCAGCCCGGCGCGCGCATCGTCGTGCTGGAGGCACAGCGGTGCGGCTACGGGCCGTCCGGGCGCAACGGCGGGTTCGTCTCCCCGCTGTGGGACCGGGCCGACGACCTGGTGGGACGCTGGGGCGCGGACGCCGCGAGGGCGATCGGCGAGGCCTCGGACACCGCCGTGGGCGGGATCGGCGCGTGGTGCGCGGAGCAGGGCGTGGACGCCTGGTACCGCCCGGCCTCCCAGCTGGAGGTCGCGACCACCGATCGCCACCGGGGGCTGGGCGACGGCGCGACCGCGGCCTGCGCGGCGCTCGGCGTTCCCGGCCGGCGGGTCGCCCTGGACACGGCGGAGACCCGCGCCCGCTGCGCCTCGCCGCGCTTCCTCGGGGCGACCGCGTCCACCCACGAGGCGACGGTGCAGCCCGCCCGCCTGGCCTTCGGGCTGCGGGACCGGCTGGCCGCGCGCCCCGGGGTGCGGATCCACGAGGGCTCCCCGGTCCTCGCGCTCGACGACGCGCCCGGCGGCGTGACCGCGCGGACGCCCGGCGGGACGGTGCGGGCCCGCGCCGCGGCGCTGTGCGTCAACACCGGGACGGCGGCGGTCGCCCCGCTGCGCCATCGCTTCGCCGTCGCCTCCAGCCACCTGGTGATCACCGAGCCGGTCCCCGACGTGATCGAGGCGCTGGGGTGGACGGGCGGCGAGTCGATCACCGACGGGCCGACGCTGATCCACTACGCGCGCACCACGCCCGACGGGCGGATCGCCTTCGGCTGGGCCGGCGGCCGGATGGGGTTCGGCGCGCGCCGCCGCGGGGTGCTGGACCTCGACCCGGCGGTGCAGGACCGGGCGGCCGCCGAGCTGGCGTGGATGTTCCCGGCGCTCGCCGATCGGACGATCGCGCACGGCTGGGGCGGGCCGATCGACGTCTCGCCGTTGCACGTGCCGCTGTTCGGGACGCTGCGCTCGGTCCACTGGGGGGCGGGCTTCACCGGCAACGGCGTCGGGCCCTCCCACCTGGGCGGGCGGATCCTCGCCGACCTGTGCCGGGACGCGCGGACGCCGCTCACCGGGCTGGCCCTGGTCGAGCCGGCCGGCACGGCCGGGGCCCGCGCGTTCCCGCCCGAGCCGCTGCGCTGGGCCGGGGGGAGCGTGACGCGGGCGGCGCTGCTGCGGATCGACCGGGCCGAGCAGGAGGGCCGGCGGCCAGACCCGATCAGCCGCGCGCTGGCCGCCATCCCGCACCGCATCGGATTCCATCTTCCCCGGTGACGTCCGATGTGGCGGCATCGGATTCCATCTGCCGCGCTGAGCGCGTGCCGGTTGTGTCACGCAACCCACACGAGCTACCATGGGTGGATGCTCGGTCGCAGCTACGACAACCTGGACTGCTCGGTCGCCCGGGCGCTGGAGGCCATCGGCGAGCGCTGGACGATCCTCATCCTGCGCGACGCCTTCTTCGGCGTCCGGCGGTTCGACGACTTCCAGAAGGACCTGGGCATCGCCCGCAACGTGCTCCAGACCCGCCTGACGCACCTCGTCGACGAGGGGATCATGGAGCGCATCCCGTACCAGGAGCGCCCCGTCCGCCACGAGTACAAGCTGACGCAGAAGGGCATCGACCTGTGGCCGGTCATCATCGCGATGCTCGGCTGGGGCGACCGCTACGAGGCGTCCCCCGCCGGCCCGCCGACCCGGCTGTTCCACCGCGAATGCGGCGGCGAGGTCACCGACCGCGGGATCTGCGGGGAGTGCGGCCAGGTGCTGACCGCGCGGGACGTGCGGCGGGTGCTGCGCGAGGACCTCGCGGTCGAGCGCGGCGTCGCCTCCGTCGGCGCCTGAGCGCGTCGCGGCCCGGTCCCCGACCGCGGGTCGCGCCTACAGCCCGTACTCCTGCAGCAGGTTGAGCCACACCTCGCTGCGCGTGGGGAACGCGGCGATCGAGTGCCACAGGTCGTCCAGCGTGGCCCCGGCGACGATGGCGATCGTCGCCGCGTGCAGGAAGTCCTGGACGTCCGCGCCGACGAACGTCGCGCCGACGAGCACGCGGCGGTCCTCGTCCACCACCAGCCGCGACGTGCCGGCCACGCCGCGGCCGTAGAACGAGCCGCCGGCGTTGCCCGACGTCTCGGCGTCGACGGCGCGCACGTTCAGCCCCGCCGCCCGCGCGGAGGCGAGCGTGTGCCCGACCGCCGCGACCTGGGGATCGCCGAACGTCACCCGGGGCGGCGGATCGATCGAGGGACGCAGGCGCACGTCGGCCCCGCAGACGTTGTCCGCCGCGAGCCGGGCCTGGTGCTTGCCGACGTGGGTCAGCAGCGCGCGCCCGTTGGCGTCGCCGGCGACGTACAGCCACGGGTGGCCGGGGACGCGCAGCGCGTCGTCCACCTCCAGCGGCCTGCCGGGCGTGCCGCCCACCAGCTCCACGCCGATGTCCGTGGTCTGCGGGGTCCGCCCGGCGGCGACCAGCAGCTCGTCGGAGACGAACGCCTCGCCGCCCTCCAGGGTCACGGTCACCTCACCGTCCGGGCCGTCGCGGTCGACCCGGGCGATCGTCACGTTCTCCAGGACGGTGACGCCGTGGTCGCGCAGCCCCTCGGCGACCTGGAGCGAGGCGTACTCCTCCTCCTTGCTCAGGATGCGGGGGCCCGCCTCCAGCAGCGTCACCGCGCTGCCGAGCGAGCGCCACGCGCCGGCCATCTCCACGCCGATCGGGCCGCCGCCGACGATCGTCAGCCGGGCGGGCACCTCCTCGGCCGTGGTGATCTCGCGGTTGGACCAGGCGGTCGCCTCGGCCAGGCCGGGGATGGGCGGCATCGACGGGGTGGTGCCGACGCACAGCACCACGGCGTCCTTCGCGGTCAGGACGTCGTCGCCGACCGTCACCTCGCGCACGCCGGTCAGCCGGCCCCGCCCGCGGAACAGCCGCACGCCGCGGTCCTCGATCCACGGCAGCTGCGCGCTGTCGTCCAGGTGGTGGATCACCTCGTCGCGGCGGGCCAGGACCGCGGCCGCGTCGAGCGTGCCGGTCGCGGCCTCGGCGGCCCCGGGGAGCCGGCGGACCTCCTCCAGCGCCTGCCCGGGGCGCAGCAGCGCCTTGGAGGGCATGCAGCCCCAGTAGGAGCACTCGCCCCCGACGAGCCGGTCCTCGACCAGGGCGACCGCCTTGCCGTGGTCGCCCAGGCGGCCCGCCGCGACCTCGCCGGCCGGGCCGGCGCCGAGGACGATGACGTCGAAGCTGTGCGCGCTCATGGGAACAGTCTCCCGTACCGGGGTTCCTCCGTCCGGGGACCGGGCAAGATGGACGGATGCGCCGCTCCTTCCTCCTGCTCGTCCCCGTCGCCCTCGCCGTCGCCGCCTGCGGAGCGGGCTCCGACAGCGGACCCGGCACCACCACCGCCTCGGCGGCCCGGCCGGGCGCGACCGCCGCGACCACCGCCCCCGGCCCCGCGACCGCCGCGGCCGGCGGCGTCAAGCTCGTGAAGGTGGGCACGTTCGCGTCGCCCACGTACGCGGCCGGCGCGCCCGGCGACACGAAGCGGCTGTTCGTCGTCGAGAAGGAGGGCCGCATCCGGGTCGTCTCCGGCGGCAAGCAGTCGACGTTCCTGGACATCCGCGACCTCGTCACCGGCGACAGCGGCGAGCAGGGCCTGCTCTCGGTGGCCTTCGCGCCCGACTACGCCAGCTCCGGGCGGTTCTACGTCTACTACACCGACAAGGCGTCCAAGCAGGTCGTGGCCGAGTACCGGCGCAAGACGCCCGGCACGGCTGACGCCGGCAGCGCGCGCACCCTGCTGCGGATGGACGACCCGGAGGCCAACCACAACGGCGGTCAGCTCGTGTTCGGACCCGACAAGCTGCTGTACATCGGGACGGGCGACGGCGGCGGGGGTGGCGACCGGCACGGTGCCCACGGCAACGCGCAGAACCTCGGCTCGCTGCTCGGCAAGATCCTGCGGATCGATCCCGCCAAGTCCGGCTCCGGCGCGTACACGATCCCCGCCGGCAACCCGTTCCGCGCGACCAAGGGCGCCCGACCGGAGATCTACGCCTACGGCCTGCGCAACCCGTGGCGCTTCTCGTTCGACCGCAAGACGGGGGACCTGACGATCGGCGACGTGGGGCAGGAGAAGATCGAGGAGATCGACTTCCTGCGCCGGGGCAAGGCGCGCGGGGCCAACTTCGGCTGGCGCGTGTGGGAGGGCCGCAACCGCTACACCCCGGGCGAGACGGCGCCCAAGGCCGTGTTCCCCGTCATCACCCACGAGCACAGCGACGCGTGGTGCTCGATCACGGGCGGCTACGTCGTGCGCGATCCGTCCGTCCCGGCGTTGCGCGGGAAGTACGTGTACGGCGACTACTGCGGCGGCCGCGTGTGGTCGGCCACGCTCTCCCCGGGCAAGGCCAAGGGGGACCGGCGCATGAACCTGCCGAACGTCGGGTCGATCTCCTCGTTCGGGGAGGACACCGCGGGCCACGTCTACGTGGTGTCGCTCAACGGGCCGGTCTATCGCCTCGCGGCGAGGTGATCGCGACCCGCTAGGCCGCTGAGTCGCGCCGGCGGGCCCGGGCGCGGGCCTGCCACGGCGTGGGGGCGGGCGCCGTGGCCGAGCACAGCGTGGTGAGGGCGCGCTGCAGGTCGGCGGCGATGCGGGGCAGGTCGTCGACGACCCGGGCGTCCGCGTACAGGCCGACGTGCACGGTGCCGGCGTAGGACAGCGCGCCGATCGTCAGCGCCCGGCCCTGGAGGATCGGCACCGCCGGGTAGGCCTCGCGCAGCCGGGCACCCAGCAGGTACAGCGCGACGGGCGCCCCGGGCACGTTGGAGACGATCGTCGTGAACGGGATGCGGCCAGCGAGCAGGCGGGTGAGCTGGCGCCGGCCCGCGGCGGGCAGCGCGTCGGCGGCCTGGGCCAGCGCCGTCAGCGGGTGGGCCTCGCCGGCCCGCTTGCGCTGCTCCATCTGCTGGCGGATCCGCCGCAGCGCGCGCACCGGGTCCTCGGTGCCCGTGGGCAGGTCGCAGGCCAGGAACGAGATGCGGTTGCCCAGCGCGCCGTCCTCGGCCTGGCGGACGTTGACCGGCACGAGGGCGCGGACCGCCTCGGGCGTCTCGCCCCGCCGCGCCAGCGCGCCGCGCAGGGCGAGCGACGCCGACGTGAGGAAGAGGTCGTTGACCGTCGCCCGGTGACGGCGGCCCGCCTCGCGCAGCCCGTCGAGCGGGACGCGGGCGAAGGCCACCACGCGCTCGGGGCCGGCGCCGGCGTCCAGCGCGGTCGCCGCCGGCCCCTCGGTGAGGGCCGACAGCGCGGCGCGGGCCTGGGAGGCCAGCGTGCCCGCCTCGCGCACCTGCCCGGGCGCGGCCCAGGCGGCGCGGGCCCCCGCGCCGGCGCGGTCGCGCAGGCCGCTGGAGGTGGTCGCCACGGGGCCCGGTGCGGGAGCGGGACGCCAGCGGTCGGCGGCGTCGGCGGGCGCGTCGGGGTCGAGGTCCAGCAGCAGGCCGGCGACGCCGACCGCGGCCACGCCGTCCAGCAGCACGTGGTGGATCTGGACGACCAGGGCCCAGCCGCCGCCGGGCAGCCCGCGCACGAGGTACATCCGCCACAGGGGGCGGTCGGGCTCCAGCGCGGTGGAGAGCAGGACGCCGGCCTGCTCGGCCAGGGCGGCGCGGGTCGCGTCCTCGTCGCCGGCCGCGACGGGCGGGAGGGTCAGCTCGTGGACGTGGCGGGCGACGTCGAAGCCGGCGTCGTCCACCCACACCGCGTCGCCGAGCACGTCGGCGCCGGCGAGCACGCGCTGGCGGAACCGGGGCACGCGCGCCATGCGCCGGTCGAGGTGGCGCCGCAGCCCGGCCAGCGAGGGGACGGGGCCGTCCAGGCGCAGCACCGCGCCGACGTGCAGCGGCGCCTCCGGGCGATCCAGGTCCAGGAAGGCGGCGTCCAGCGCGCTGAGTCGGTCCACGGGGGCCATCCGCCACCAGTCTCTCACGGCGCGTTGATAGCTTCGCGGGATGGAGGAGATCCCCGGTCACGACATCCTGCGCCTGCGGGCCGACAACCCGGGGATGTTCTCGCTGAGCGGCACCAACACGTGGATCGTCGGGCGGGACCCGGCGTGGATCGTCGACCCGGGGCCGGCGCTGCCCGAGCACGTGGCCGCCGTGCTGGCCGCCGTGGAGGCGCGGGGCGGCGCCGGGGGCATCGTCCTCACCCACGACCACGCCGACCACTCCGAGGCGGTGGAGCAGGTCGCGGCGGCCACCGGCGCGCCCGTCCACGCGGCGCGGTTCCCGGCCGACGCCGGGCTGGCCGACGGGGCCGAGATCGGCCCGTTCACCGCGCTGCGCGCGCCCGGGCATGCGC
>Ga0164241_10003534_pt1 | contig 15660 bp, 12 predicted proteins | sample OricomyardsoilBY_FD_108780 | JGI IMG/M metagenome (GOLD analysis project Ga0164241, IMG submission 108780) | Backyard soil microbial communities from Emeryville, California, USA - Original compost - Back yard soil (BY) | ecosystem: Environmental > Terrestrial > Soil > Unclassified | place: USA... | reverse complement strand
TCGGCCACTTCGACAACGAGCTCGACATGGCCGGCCTCGCGCGTTACCCGGGCATCAACCGGATCAACATCAAGCCGCAGGTCGACGAGTGGGTGTTCCCCGACGGGCACTCGATCATCGTGCTGTCCGAGGGCCGGCTGCTGAACCTGGGCAACGCGACCGGCCACCCGTCGTTCGTGATGTCGAACAGCTTCTCCAACCAGGTGATCGCGCAGGTCGAGCTGTTCACGAAGAACGAGGAGTACGACAAGGAGGTGTACCGGCTGCCCAAGGTTCTCGACGAGAAGGTCGCTCGGATCCACCTCCAGGCGCTCGGCGGCGAGCTGACGAAGCTGACCAAGGAGCAGGCCGAGTACATCGACGTCGACGTGGAGGGCCCGTTCAAGGCGGACCACTACCGCTACTGACGTCCACCGCGTGACAAAGGGGCCGGCCCATTCGGGCCGGCCCCTTCGCATGCCCGTCAGTAGTGGATGCGGGCCATCACCGCGCGGTGGTCGGAGTAGTTCCGGTCGCCGCGGTCGGAGCCGGTGTCGGCCTGGTCGGCCGCGTCACCCTCGTCGAACGTGATCGTGTGGAAGCCGGTCACGCGGGGCAGGCCGGTCGCGGTGCGGGCGAACAGGAAGTCGATGCGCCGGTGCGCGCCGTTCGTCCAGTTGTCCCCGAGGCAAGCTTTGTTGCCGTCGCAGCCCGCGAAGGCGGCGTCGCGGAAGCCGTGCTTGCCGCCGAGGTCGCCGTTGAGGTCTCGGTACCACGGGCGGAACTTCGCGCCGTCGACGTCGCTGAAGTTCATGTCGCCACCGAAGATCATCAGGTTGCCGCCGTAGCCGTCCTGGGCCATCTCCTTGGCGGTCTCGGCGGAGTTGGCGACCGAGCACGGCGGCCCGCCCGACGACGCGGTCGCCCAGTGCACGGAGGCGACGGTCAGGTCCTTGTTCGCGATCTTGTCGTGCAGCTTGACCTTGACGGCCTGGGTGCGCGCCTGCGGGCTGTTGGCGCACTTGCCGCTGCTTCGGCTCTGCGCGATCCAGGTGTTCTTGCCGAGGCCGAGATCGGTGAAGCGGGCCTTGCGGTAGACCACCGCATTGGTCTGGTGGTCCTTCGGCGCGCCGCAGGGGCTGTTCATGGCCTTGGGCGAGCCGTCGGCGATGACGCCGGCGTACTTCTCGCCGATGACCTGCGACAGCTTGCCGACGTAGTCGTCGAGCTGCTTGCGGCCGCTGATCTGCTGGACGACGAACAGGTCCGGCTTGAGCGGAGCGCGCTTCATGAAGTGGACGAGGTCCTGCCAGTCGCCGGCACACCGCAGGTCGGCGGTGGGCAGGTTCTCCACGTTGTTGTCGAAGACCTGCACGAAGCCGGGGTCGTCGTTGACACCCCGCGCGCTCGCCTCGGCCGGGCCGTCACCCTTGTGCTTGCCGCCCCTGCCCTTGTCCCCGTGCCCGGCTTTGCCGGCCTTGTCCTGCTCGGCCGCGTCGCGAAAAGCGCTCTGCTCGGCCCGTCGTTCCGCCTGCTTGCCCCGGTCGGCGTCGCCGGACCGGCCCGCGGCGACGGCGGGGATCACGCCCGCCGCGGCCACGGCGACCGTCACCAGGACGCCAATTCCTACCCACTTCGCCCTCATGTCGGTCAGTGGATCACAGCTCAGTGCAGCGTCTCGCCTCTTTCGAGCATCCCGACGAACTTCTCGATGCGCCGGGCGCGGGTCTCGGCGCGCTTGGCCTCGTCGACCCGGTAGAGGATCGCGTAGCGGTTCTGGCTGGTCAGCGTCGCGAAGAAGGCGGCGGCCTGCGGGTTGGCGTCGAGCGCGGCCTGCAGATCGGCGGGCACGGTCGAGCGGGCCGAGCCGACGTAGGCGGCCTCCCAGCGCCCGTCGGCCTTCGCCGCGTCGACCTCGCGCTGCCCGGCGGGATGCATGAGCCCCTCGGCTATGAGGCGTTCCGCCGAGTCGCGGTTGATCTTCGACCAGCGGCTGCGCCGGGATCGCGGGGTGAACTTCCGCACGAACCACTCGTCGTCGACGCGCTGCGAGGTGCCGTCGATCCACCCGTACCGCAGGGCGATGTCGAGCGCCTGGCCGTAGTCGACCGAGGCGATCCCGGTGGCCTTCTTGGCGATCCGGAGCCACAGCCCGGTGGTCTCGTGGTGCGCGGCGAGCCAGGCGGCGAACTCGTCCTGACTCGTGAAGGACAGGATCGGCAGGCCGTTCTTCTCGCCGTGCTCACTGGGCATGTAGCTGGAGTCCCTTGCCGGACGGTTGGGTCAGGGTCATGCGGTCGGCGTCGATCTCGACCGTCGCCGAGTCCCGGACCACCTCGAGCACCGCCGCCTCGACCCGCATGATGTCAGGCTCGCAGGACTTGCGGGTCATCGCCGCGACGCCGAACCGGATCTTCTCGCCGGTCAGCGTGTAGCCGGCGGTCCCCTTGTTGCAGCCGGCGAAGATGTCGACCTTCTCGCCATGGAACGACAGCGTGGCCATGGCGCCCGCCGCCACGCTGCTCGCGGTCTGCCCGTCGACGATCGTGTCGAGGGCCCAGGTGACGCCGGCGAGCGGGCGGTCGGGGTCGGCGACCTTCCGGTCGGTGAGCACGAGCGTGGCGTCCTTGGTGGTGAGCGTCAGGGTGTGGTCGTCGAGCTGCCAGCTGGGCCGGGCGCCGAGGACGTCGGCCAGCCAGGCGTCCTGCGTGTGGCGTGGTTCGTCGCAGCCCATCTCGGTCGTCGCGAGGTCCTCGACGGTCACCTTGCCGCCGCCGACCTCGACGGGCCCGCTCATCGTGTTGCAGCCCGCGGTCGCGAGCAGGCGGTTGTCCTCGGTGAACGTGAGCGATATCCGCGTCCCGGGCACGAGCGCGTGCGGCGTGGTCTCGCTGGACAGGAACGACTTTCCGTGCAGCGGCCGGCCGGGTTCGGCCGCGCCGCCGGGGCGGGCCTGGCCGCACGCGACGGTGCAGGTGAGGAGCAGGAGCAGCAGCGGACCGGCGAGCCGGAGGGGTCTCATGCCGCCTGGACGGACCAGCACCCGACCATCGTTGCACTGTGTGTTCTCTACACTCCGGGAACGTGGTGGTTTGCGATCATGTCGAGGGTGTCGTCAGCAACCCCGCAGGTCCGTACTTCGGACCGCTCGCCCACGGCTTCGCCTGCGGTGCGCACATCCCCGTGCACGTGTCGAGCCCGTGGAACGCGCTGGACGACCCGGTTCGCGACTACCAGAACGACCGCGAGTCCCTGGCCGACGGCTGGGGCGTGACCACTCCGGAGGACTGGCAGCGGCAGGTGGATTACCTGCTGGCCGGCCTGAACATCGGCACGGAGATCGACGGCGTGCTCGGCGTCCGGCGCCAGCTGGTCCACCAGCACGGGGTGTGGGACCTGCCGACGTGGCGGTCGGGGGCGGAGGGCTGGGCCCGGCTGGCGCAGGTGTCCGACGTCGACGAGGTGGTCGCGTCGGTGGACGTGATCACCCGCTACGAGGCCCGCTTCCAGGCCGACGGCATCCTGGCGCCCAACGGGATCGTGAACTCGGTCTTCGGCTACGACTTCGGCCGCGCGGTCAACCTCGCCCGCTGGGGCTTCGGTGGCCGGTTCTGCGACTACCGGACCGCCGAACAGGTGATCCTGCGGGCGGGGGAGCTGTGCCGCCAGCACTACTCGTCGTGGCCGGACTTCAGCGCCGGCTACGCGCTGGGCCGGGTGATCCGGTTCGACAACGAGTCGTTCGGGCACATGTACGTGTCCGTGCGCGGCCCGCACCACCTGCTGACGACCGACCGGTCCAGCCCGTGGTCCAACATCCCGTTCTCATAGGGTGCTCGCGTGGGACGACTGATCGTGATCGAGGGCCTCGACGGCGCCGGCAAGCGCACGATGGCCGAGGCGCTCGAGGAGCGGTTCTCCGGGAGCGTGGCGCGCCTGGCGTTCCCGCGCTACGGCGAGTCGGTGCACGCCGACCTGATCCGCGACGGCCTGCACGGCAGGCTCGGCGGCTTCGGTCAGGAGGTGTACGGCATGGCGATGCTGTACGCGCTGGACCGCCACGGCGCCGCGCCGGCGATCCGGTCCGCCCTGGCCGCTCACGAGGTGGTGCTGCTGGACCGCTACGTGGCGTCGAACGCGGCGTTCGGCGCGGCCCGGCTGCACCAGGACGCCCGCGGCGAGTTCGTCGAGTGGGTGCGGACGCTGGAGATCGAGAGGCTGGGCCTGCCGGTGCCGTCGGCGCACCTGCTGCTGCGGGTGCCGGTGGAGGTGGCTGCGTCGCGCTCGGCGCACCGCTCGCGCACGGAGTCGGGCCGGGACCTGGACACCTGGGAGTCGGATGCGCCCCTCCAGTCCCGCGTGGCGACGGTCTACGACGGGCTGGCGAAGGACGAGTGGCTGAGCCCCTGGCACGTCGTCGACGGAACGTCCACTCCGGACTACGCGGCCCTGGCCGCCGCGCTGACCGGATAGCCGGAATTCCCGTTCACGCGATCGGGTGAACTCGGTGCGAAAGGACCATTCGCACGCAGGGGGTCCCCCTGATTTCAACGCTACCCGCCGGCACCGACAATTCCGGGCCGGCACGAACTCAGGGTGCGCCGACCAGATCGGCGCCCCACCGCTCGATCTCCGCGCCGATATCCAGCCGTCCGATCATCGGCGACGACGTCATCTCCGGCGTGATCCGGTCGCGCGGCACGAACCACGAGATCTCGAACTCGATGCCGTCGGGGTCCTTGCCGTACAACGATTTCGACACCGCATGGTCGGACGAACCCACGAGCGACCCGCACGTCGCCAGGCGCTCGGCGAACCCGGCCAGCTCCGGCAGCGTGTTCACCGACCACGCCAGGTGATACAGCCCGACCGCCGTCCCGCCTGCCCGCGGCGCGTTGCCGCGCACGGCGAACAGGCCGAGGTCGTGGTCGTTGTCCGAGTCCGCGGCGCGCAGGAAAGCCGCGGTCGCCCGCTCGTGCACCACCCGGAACCCCAGCACGTCCCGGTAGAACGCCACGCTCTTCCCGACATCGCGCACGTAGAGCACGGCGTGGTTGAGCCTGCGGATGCCCACGACCACCTCCATGGTTCACCCCTCAACCTATAGACCGCGAAACCGTATGCTGTCGTTACACATCCGTCACCGGAAATGAGCCCGGAGGCGGTTGCCGAAAAAGACGATCAGCGGGTCCCACGCGGACGACACCGACGAAGTGCGACGATGTACCCATGAAGGCACGTGTGCTGGTAGTGGACGACGACCCGGCCCTGGCCGAGATGCTGACCATCGTGCTGCGCGGCGAGGGCTTCGACACGGCGGTGGTGGCGGAAGGCAACCGGGCGCTGCCCGCGCTGCGCGAGCTGCGGCCCGACCTGGTGCTGCTCGACCTGATGTTGCCGGGCATCAACGGGATCGACGTGTGCAAGGCCATCCGCGCTGAGTCGGGTGTGCCCATCGTGATGCTGACCGCCAAGAGCGACACCGTCGACATAGTGCTGGGCCTCGAGTCCGGCGCTGACGACTACGTCGTCAAGCCGTTCAAGCCGAAAGAGCTCGTCGCGCGGGTCCGGGCGCGGCTGCGCCGCACCGACTCGGAGCCGGCGGAGATGCTCTCGATCGGCGATCTCACCATCGACGTGCCGGGGCACGAGGTGACCAGAGACGGCGTCGCGATCCAGCTGACGCCCCTCGAGTTCGACCTCTTGGTGGCGCTCGCTCGCAAGCCCCGCCAGGTGTTCACCCGCGAGGTGCTCCTCGAGCAGGTCTGGGGCTACCGGCACGCCGCGGACACCCGCCTGGTGAACGTGCACGTGCAGCGCCTGCGCTCGAAGGTCGAGACCGACCCCGAGCACCCCGAGGTGGTGTTGACGGTTCGCGGAGTCGGGTACAAGGCTGGTCCGCCGTGATCGTCAGGTGAAACCCAACTTACGGGCGGTGGTCACCACCGTCGGCCGGGCCGTGGAGTTCAGCCGCGAGCGGGCCGCCTACTTCGGGGAGCTGTGGCGCCGCTCGCTGCAGGTGCGCGTCGTGGTCAGCACGCTCGCGCTGTCGTCCGCGGTCGTCTTCGTGCTGGGCATGGTGCTGCAGAACCAGATCACCGACCGGCTGCTGGAGACCAAGGAGGACGCGGCGATCGCGGCGACCCGCGATGCCGTCCAGGTCGCCGAGTCGCAGCTCACCGGCGTCAACCCGACCGCGGACGCCGTGCGCAACCGGCTCACCAGCGCGCTCAACCGGCTGACCAGCTCCTCGCCGAACAGCAGCACGGCCAGCTCCGCCGCCGGCGCGTTCGAGCCCGTGCTGGCGAGCGACTCGCCGGGCCTGGCCGAGTCCGGCGACAGCATCAGTGTCGGCGCCTACCACGACGTGCCCGACAGCCTGCGGCACTTCGTGCAGTCGCACGAGTTCGCCGTGCAGATCTACACCGTGGACCGCGCCTCCGGCCGCACCACGTTCCTCATCGTCGGCGCGCCGTTCGGCACCGCGAACCGGCCGATGCAGCTCTACATGCTCTTCCCGCTCACCGCCGAGCAGCACACGATCAGCGTCGTGCAGAGCACGCTGATCGTCGGCGGCCTCGTGCTGCTGCTCCTGCTCGCCGGCATCGCCAACCTCGTCACCCGCCAGGTCGTGCGCCCGGTGCGCAGCGCCGCCCAGGCCGCGGCCCGGTTCGCGGGTGGCCAGCTCGACCAGCGGATGCTCGTGGTCGGCGAGGACGACGTCGCCAAGCTCGCCGAGTCCTACAACCTGATGGCCGAGAGCATCCAGCGCCAGATCCGCCAGCTCGAGGAGTTCGGCACGCTGCAGCGCCGCTTCACCTCCGACGTCTCCCACGAGCTGCGCACGCCGCTGACCACCGTCCGGATGGCCGCCGACGTCCTGCACGCCTCCCGCGAGCAGTTCCCGACCGGCCTCGCCCGCTCGACGGAGCTGCTGGTCGACGAGCTGGACCGGTTCGAGTCGCTGCTCGCCGACCTGCTCGAGATCAGCAGGCTCGACGCCGGCGTGGAGGAGCTCGTCGCCGAGCCCATCGACGTGCGCCCGATCGCCGTGCGGGCCGCCAGGGCCGTGGCCACCATCGCCCGCAACGCCGGCAGCGAGATCGTCCTGGACCTGCCCGAGGAGGAGGCCGTCGCCGAGGTCGACGCCCGCCGCATCGAGCGCGTGCTGCGCAACCTGCTGGCCAACGCCGTAGACCACGGCGAGGGCAGGCCGGTGCGGCTGCGCATGGCCTTCGACGAGCACGCGCTCGCCGTGACCGTCCGGGACTACGGCATTGGCCTCCGCCAGGGCGAGGCCGGCCTGGTGTTCAACCGGTTCTGGCGGGCCGACCCGTCCCGCAACCGGCACACCGGCGGCACCGGGCTCGGTCTCGCGATCAGCGTCGAGGACGCCCGCCTGCACGGCGGCGGGCTCGACGCGTGGGGCGAGCCGCGCCGGGGCGCCTGCTTCCGGCTGACCCTGCCTCGCGAGCAGGGCGTCGACTTCGACGCCAGCCCGCTCGAGCTGCCCCCGACCGACGCCCACCTGACCTTCGCCGACGCCGTCGAGGCGCCCGTCGACCACGACGTGTACCGGGTGACCGTGCCCACCGACGCGAGCGAGAACGGCGAGGCCGACGAGCTGCCGTCCACCCCCGGCACGCCTGCCGCGCCAGCGTGGGAGGAGGTCCGATGACCCGGCGCCGCGCCGCCTACGCCCTGCTCCTGCTGTCCGTGCTGCTGTTCACCGGCTGCGCGAACATTCCCGAGGTGTCGACCCCGCACGCGGTGCGCGACGACAAGGAGGAGCCGACCGGCAACGTCGACGGTCCGACGAAGAACCTCGACGCGTTCGACCTCGTCCGCGAGTTCATCCACCGGTCCGGCAACCCCGAGGCCGCGGAGATGTACCTGACCGACAAGGGCAAGCAGGGCTGGAACGGCGAGGCCACGCCGACGATCATCCTCGACACGTTCGACACCGTGCCGGACCGCTCGCCCCCCGTCGCCGAGGACCCCGGCGCGGTGTCCAACGACGCCGTGACCGTCGTGCTCGAGGTGACCCCGGTCGGCCGGATCGGCGCCGACCACGCCTTCATCCCGTCGATCGAGGACAAGAAGTTCCAGGTCGACGTCCGGCGCCAGAAGGGCGGCCAGTGGCGCATCGACACGCCGCCGAACACGATGTACGTGCCGGTGTCGGACTTCGAGGCGAGCTACCGCGCGGTGACCGTGTACTACTTCGACAAGGACCTGCGCGTCACCGTGCCCGACCTGCGGTACGTGGCCGCCGAACCGGTCAGCGGGCTGCCCGCGCGGGTGATCAACGTGCTGCTGTCCGGCCCGTCGGACAACATGCGCAGCTCGGTCCGCTCGCCCCTCGAAGGCATCGGCACGAGAACCAATGTGGTCCCCGATCCCGACGGCACGCTGGTCGGCGACCTCAAGGAGCTCGGCGACAAGTCCACCGAGCAACGCGAGCAGATCGCCACCCAGATCGTGCAGTCCCTGCAGAACGTCACGTCCAGCAGGCTGCGCCTGCGCGCGGACGGCCAGGACCTCATCCCGGGCAGGCGCGACTGGCGGCTGGGCGATCTCAAGGTGTACGACGCGCCCACCAAGCCCGACTCCGACCAGGCAGGCCTGGTCGTCACGGACGGCAGGCTGCACTCGCTGCGCGACGGCCGTCCCATCGGCGGGCCGGCGGGCGACGGCACCTACACCGTGCTCAACGCCGCCCAGTCCATCGACGGTGGCCAGCTCGCGGCGGTCGTGCAGACGTCCGCGGGCCCACGGCTGCGCGTCGGGGCCACCGGCGGGCCGCTGCAGCTGGTCAACCTCGAGGCGAAGACGATGAGCAGGCCCACCTGGCTGCTCAGCACGTCCAACGAGGTGGCCACCAAGGAGGTCTGGACGGTCGCCGACGGAAACGTCGTGCGCGCGGTCCGCACCGGCGACGGCACGTGGAAGGCGTTGCAGGTCAACGCATCCGACATGACCGACTTCGGCCCGATCACCCAGCTGCGCCTGTCCCGCGACGGCACGCGGGCGGCCTTGATCGCCAACGGCAGGCTCGTCATGGCGTCGGTGGTGCGCGAGAACAACTCGGCCTCGCTGCGCTTCCCGCGGCGGCTGCGCCCGCTGGACGTCGTGCAGGCCGTCGGCGTCGACTGGCAGTCCCAGGAGACCCTGGTCGTGGCGACGACCCAGGGCGCGCTCCCGGTGGCGAGCCTGTCGGTCGACGGCCTCAAGCTGGACCCGTTCGACCGGAACAACCTGCAGCTGCCCATCAAGGCGATCGCCGCGGCCCCCGACCGGGACGTGATCGTCACCGACAGCGCGGCGGTCCTGAGCGTGCCCGGCGTCGGCCAGCTGTGGCGCCAGCACCCGCACGGTCAGGGCTCCGACGCGATCCCGTTCTACCCGGGCTGACCTGCGACTTCCGGAATTGTCGGTGGGCGCTGCCATGATTCGCCCATGCGTTCGTTTCGATTGTTGGACCTGATCCTCCCGCAGCGCTGTGCAGGCTGCGCCGCCCCGGCCACCGCGTGGTGCGAGCGGTGCGCCCGCACCCTCGGCTCCCCGGTACCTGTGACGCGGCCCGGCCTGGCGCCGGCGTACGCCCTCGGCGCCTACCAGGGCCCCGCCCGCCGGGCCGTGCTGGCGTACAAGGAACGCGGCCGCCGCGAACTGGCGGCGCACCTGGGCCGCGCCCTGGCGCTAGCCCTACCGGCCCTCCCGCCGGTCCGCGCCGGCCCTCTGCTGCTGATCCCGGCGCCGTCCCGCCCGGCGGCGGCGCGTGCTCGCGGTGGTCAGCACATGACCACCGTCGCCCAGCGCTGCGCGGAGGGCGTTCCCGGCGCCGTGGTCGTCCCGGCCCTGCGCCTGGACGGCCGAGCCGCCGACTCGGTGGGCCTGGCCGCACCCGCGCGCGCCGCGAACCTGCTGGGCCGCCTGCGCCCGAACCCCCGCCACCCACCCCCTCCCGACATCCCCGCGATCGTCCTGGACGACGTGATCACCACCGGCGCCACCGCCGCCGCGTGCACCGAGGCGCTGCGATCGATCGGCGTCCGGGTAGCAGCCGTCCTGTCCCTGACCGCCACGACCTGACCCACAAGCCCATGCCACAGATCAACCGCCATGCAGCCCACGAGGCTGCTACCGACGAGCAACCCGAGCGCGCCCGCCGTCCCGAGCCCGCCACCCAGCCCACAAGTTCGCCGCTGGCGAGCCTGTTCGCCGGCGGCAGGACCACCGGTGGGCCTCCGCCCCGAGCCGGTGCCGCTGCCGAGCCTCCGGGCTCCGGCGCGTCCTCGCGCCGTCGCTCTCGAGGCGAGCCCGTCGGTGTCCGTCCTGTTTCTGCACCGATACCGACCCGTGAACTGCCGTTATCGGGGCGTGATACCGAAATGACACCGCAAACTACTCACCAGTATTCGCATCGATTTGCGATTTCCCGCTTCCCGAATGGCTTATCGCGCCGCGCGGCGAGTCGGGCTCACGCGATCGTCTCGTCATGCGGATGCCGCCGTCCGAGTGAATTATGGACGGGAACTCAGACTGCCCGTTGATCGTTTGGCAGGTATGCGAGACAGGCACCACGGCGAAGCCGAGCCGCCCCCGAGGGCGGCAAAGCCTCTGGGTATGCCTGGTACGGCTGCGCGAGCGGGGTCTCGGACGGCAGCCGGAACGATCACTCGCGACCGCGTGTGGGCGCATCCGCGGCGGTTGCTCTCTGTAGGCGAATCGGGGCAGCGAAGTTCCCCCGCCGAGGGGGCTTTTGCAAGCGCACAAGCCAAGCTAACGTGCCCGCTAACAGCTTTCCCGGTCCGCAGGGAGGAGGCGAAGAGCCCATGACCCTGGCGCCGGAGGAGCGCTGAGGCGGGGGAAGCCTCATGCCCTTCAACGGCCTGGCCGTCCACCAAATCCTGGAGACCAGTTCTACGGCGCCGAAGTTCGCTCACTAGCTCGCCCCCATGGCGAGGGAGGTCGTGTATGGACATCGTCGTTAAAGGCCGCAACGTCGAGGTGCCCGAGCACTACCGAGTGCACGTCGAAGACAAGCTGGCCCGCCTCGAGCGGTACGACCGCAAGGTCATCCGCTTCGACGTGGAGTTGTTCCACGAACCCAACCGCCGGCAGGCCAAGAACTGCCAGCGCGTCGAGATCACCGGCAAGGGCAGGGGCCCCGCCGTCCGGTCCGAAGCGTGTGCCGGCGACTTCTACGCCGCGCTCGACGCCGCGGTGACCAAGCTCGAGAACCGACTTCGCAGACTGCACGACCGCAGGCGTGTGCACTACGGGCGCCGCAGCCCGTCCTCCGTCGCGGAGGCCACCGCTCCCACGCCGAACCTGTCCATGACCAACGGTCGGGCCGGCACCGCCGTACTGCCCGCCCCCACCGAGGAGCTCACCGACGCCGAGGCTCCGGTTGTGCCCGGGCCACGCTGGGACGGCGCGGACGAGGACAACCTTCCCGGTCGCGTGGTGCGCGAGAAGCAGCACCCCGCCGAGCCCATGACCGTCGACCAGGCCCTGTACCAGATGGAGCTGGTCGGACACGACTTCTACCTCTTCAACGACTCCAGCTGCGGACAGCCCAGCGTGGTGTACCGCCGCAGAGCATTCGACTACGGCGTGATCAGGCTGGTCTGAGGCGAACCCACGGACCACCCACCGACCTCACGAGGTGCCCCCGGGCCACAGCCCGGGGGCACCCGTGCGTGTACGACCAGCCCATCCGCACCCCCGCCATCCGGCTGGGTCTGAGGTAAGCCACGACGACACCGATCCGTTACCGCCTACGATGGCAGTTGACGAGGTGCCCGTGGCGGGCGCGACAATCCAGCTAGCGAGGTTGACCTGATGGTGCTGTCCCGGATACTCCGCGCCGGCGAGGGCAAGACGCTCAAGACGCTGCGCAAGACCGTGGTCGAGGTCGACGACCTCGAGAGCTCCGTCGTCGACCTCACCGACGCCCAGCTGCGTGCGAAGACCGAGGAGTTTCGCAGGCGCTACGACGAGATCCGCGAGGTCGACGAGGACGACGAGGAGGCCACCGACTTCGACGCGCTCGACATGCTGCTCCCGGAGGCGTTCGCCGTCGTGCGGGAGGCCGCCAAGCGCGTGCTCGGCCAGCGGCACTTCGACGTGCAGATCATGGGCGGCGCGTCGCTGCACATGGGCAACGTCTCCGAGATGAAGACCGGTGAGGGCAAGACGCTGACCGGGGTGCTGCCCGCCTACCTCAACGCGCTGTCCGGCAACGGCGTGCACGTCGTCACCGTCAACGACTACCTGGCCAAGCGCGACGCCGAGTGGATGGGCCGCGTGCACCGCTTCCTCGGCCTCGAGGTCGGCGCGATCCTGTCGGAGATGTCCACCGAACAGCGCAGGCGCGCCTACCGGGCGGACATCACCTACGGCACCAACAACGAGTTCGGCTTCGACTACCTGCGCGACAACATGGCCGGCAGCCTCGAGCAGATGGTGCAGCGCGGCCACAACTTCGCCATCGTCGACGAGGTCGACTCGATCCTCATCGACGAGGCCCGCACCCCGCTGATCATCTCCGGCCCGGCCGACCAGTCGTCGCGCTGGTACACCGAGTTCGCCCGCATCGCCACCCGCATGTCCGGCATCGACGTCACCGCGATGACGCCGCGGGACCGCGACGCGCGCGCCGCCGAGATCGCCGCCAAGCACTACGAGGTCGACCGCAAGCGCCGCACCATCGGTGTCAGCGAGAAGGGCGTGCAGTTCGTCGAGGACCAGCTCGGCATCGACAACCTGTACGACGCGACCAACACCCCGCTCGTCGGCTACCTGAACAACTCCATCAAGGCCAAGGAGCTGTACCAGAACGACAAGGACTACCTGATCCGCAACGGTGAGGTCCTGATCGTCGACGAGTTCACCGGCCGCGTGCTCGCCGGCCGGCGCTACAGCGAAGGCATGCACCAGGCCATCGAGGCCAAGGAGAAGGTGGAGATCAAGGCCGAGAACCAGACGCTCGCCACGATCACCCTGCAGAACTACTTCCGCCTCTACACCCGCCTGTCCGGCATGACCGGTACCGCCGAGACCGAGGCGGCGGAGTTCTGGAACACCTACAAGCTGCACGTCGTGCCGATCCCCACCAACCGGCCGATGGTCCGAGCGGACCGCACGGACCTGATCTACAAGACCGAGCAGGCCAAGTTCGAGGCCGTCGCCGAGGACATCGCCGAGCGGCACGAGAAGGGCCAGCCGGTGCTGGTCGGCACCACCAGCGTCGAGCGGTCGGAGTACCTGTCGAAGCTGCTGGTCAAGATGCGGATCCCGCACAACGTGCTGAACGCCAAGCACCACGAGAAGGAATCGAACATCGTCGCCGAGGCCGGGCACAGCGGCGCGGTCACGGTCGCGACCAACATGGCCGGTCGCGGTACCGACATCATGCTCGGCGGCAACCCCGACCACCTGGCCGAGGAGTCGTTGCGCGCCAAGGGTTTCGACCCGATCGAGACCCCGCACGAGTGGACCGTGGCGCTGCCCGACGCACTCGCGCGCGCCAAGGAGGAGGTGCGCGCCGAGGCCGAGGCGGTCCGCGAGGCGGGCGGCCTGTACGTGCTCGGCACCGAGCGCCACGAGTCGCGGCGCATCGACAACCAGCTGCGCGGCCGCTCCGGCCGGCAGGGCGACCCCGGCGAGTCGCGGTTCTACCTGTCGCTCGGCGACGAGCTGATGCGGCGGTTCAACGCGCAGTTCGTGGAGCGCGTCATGGTCACCATGCGGGTGCCCGACGACCAGCCCATCGAGGCGAAGATGGTCAGCAAGGCGATCAAGAGCGCCCAGACCCAGGTCGAGCAGCAGAACTTCGAGGCCCGCAAGAACCTCCTCAAGTACGACGAGGTGATGAACCAGCAGCGCAAGGAGATCTACGCCAACCGCATGCGCGTGCTGCAGGGCGAGGACCTTCGCGAGCAGGTCGACCGCATGATGGAAGAGGTCGTCGGCGACTACATCGACAAGGAGACATCCGGCGGGTACGCGGAGGACTGGGACCACCACAAGCTGTGGAGCGCGCTCAAGGAGCTGTACCCGATCTCGCTGACCTGGGACGAGCTCGTCGACGACATGGAGCGCCACGGTGACGACCTCACCGCGGAGTCGCTGCACGAGGCCGTGCTGACCGACATCCGCCGCTCGTACGACGATCGCGAGCAGTTCGTCAACGGCCGCGTCCTGGGCGCCGACGGCCGCCCGACCGGCGACGGCATGCGCCGCCTCGAGCGCCTCGTGATGCTCGACGTGCTCGACCGCAAGTGGCGCGAGCACCTGTACGAGATGGACTACCTCAAGGACGGCATCGGCCTGCGAGCCATGGCGCAGCGCGACCCGCTGATCGAGTACCAGCGGGAGGGCTACGACATGTTCAACACCATGCTCGAGGCCCTCAAGGAGGAGTGCGTCATGCTCCTGTTCCGCGCGCAGGTCTCGGAGCCGGAGCCGGAGACCGCGCCCACCCAGGTGGCCCCCGCGGCGCGCGTGCAGCAGGCGGCGGCCCGGGCGGCGCAGGCCACCCAGCAGCGACAGGCCCCGCAGCAGCAGCGGCAGGCGCCGCCGCCCCCGCCGCAGGAGCAGATCCCGCCGGCCCTGCGCGGCAACCTCCCGCCGCAGCAGCAGTACACGTACTCGGGCCCGGCCGAGGACGGCGGCGTCCAGTCCCGCGGCGGCCAGAACGGCAACGGCCAGAAGTCGTCCGGCCAGCAGGGCGGCAACAGCCGCCGCGAACGCCGGGCAGCGGCCCGCGATGCGCAGCGCAAGGGCAAGAAGGGCCCCCGCCGCTAGCAGTCCGACCGGAGCCCGGCACCGCGATCGCGGTGCCGGGCTCCGTCACATCCGGGCCACCTCCGATCCCACGACCCCAGACGCATGGCGTGACCAGCAAGAACGTCGGTGCCTCGGGGTAGCGTTGACATCGGGGGCCCCCGGGGGCGATTGAACGGACCGTTCAATCGGCTTGGTTGTCCACAGGTGCCCGCAAGAGACCGGAATCGTCAGCCCTCGCGACTACGCTGGATTTCGGGGGCCGAGGCCGCCCAAGGCCCAATTCGGGTGCGACTGGCTGAGATCCAGCGTGCCCCTGCTGGTCGCGGATGAGCCGGGCCGGGACATGCCGAACTTGAGTTGGCCCGGCCAGGTGTCGCCAGGGTTGGGCGTGGCTCGGCCGAACTACGCATGCCGGAGCGACCCACGCCGCTACCGGAGCGACCCCACGCCGCAAGTCGGGCGGTGGGGCGTGGCCCGGCTCATGCAAGTGAACGAGTGCGCCAGCCGAAGCGGGCCGAGCCCCAGCTGGACCAGCTCGGCTGGGCACGGCTGCGCCTGGTCGGGTCGCAGCGTCGTCAGGCCTGGATTGCGCATGCCGGGCCGGCAAGCCGGACCGGGCCGCGGTGCTGTCAGGTCTGACCCGCGCACCGGGGGCCGGGCAAGCCCCAGCCCCGTCAAGAGCCGCTACAGCAGGCGCAGGACGGCGCAATGCCAGGACTTCTCCACCCGCTCCAGCCGAGTCGCCATCGCGCAGACCCGCCCCCGCTCCCCGGGCGCCGGAGCGATGTCGAGCACCGCGGTGATCTCGGCCGCCGTGGATGACGGGTAGCACGTCCGGATGCGCCGCAGCCGGTGCGCGCGGCCCGGGCTGGTCACGCGCAG
>Ga0164241_10003533_pt1 | contig 15662 bp, 13 predicted proteins | sample OricomyardsoilBY_FD_108780 | JGI IMG/M metagenome (GOLD analysis project Ga0164241, IMG submission 108780) | Backyard soil microbial communities from Emeryville, California, USA - Original compost - Back yard soil (BY) | ecosystem: Environmental > Terrestrial > Soil > Unclassified | place: USA... | reverse complement strand
GTCGCAAATTTGGTAAACAATCTAGGTAATATCTCATTATCTAATGCAATACCTGTATCTTTTATACTGACAATGATCATATGTTGAGGGTAATAGTCGCCTCCTAAATTGGGAATGGTACTATTTATCTTTTCAATGCTCGTAGATATTGATATAACTCCTCTTCCTGTACCTTGTTCCAAAATTGATTTAATAGAATTATCAATTAAATTAGAAATTACTTGCCCTATTCTTCTACTATCCGCATCCACTAGATATTCGGTATCAAAATGGTATTCAAATTTTATTTTCTTTGCATCATCCAAGATATGTTCTAATTCTTTAATAACGTTCACTATTAATTCGTTAAGACTAAAAACCTCTTTATTTGGTTTAAACAATTTACTTTCAAATTTAGTTACATCCAAAATTTTTTCATTCAAATAAGATAATTTTTTTGCATCTTTTACTACTCTGTCTAGTAATTCCATATGATGAACATCTTTTGTCTTATCTCTCACATATTCAGTCAGTCCGATAATAGGAGTAAGAGGTGTTCTTAAATCGTGAGCCACTATATTTATGAATTCCTTTTGCATGTTGTCATGAATTTTTAATTTTTCATGTGCATCTTTTAGTTGTTGATAGATCTCTGTTTGTTTCCAAATACTATCAAATATTGCTACATAGGATAGTACTGTGGGTGGACTATTTGAATAAGTTACAAACCCAACCGCCTCTGATATGATTTGTTTTGTATCGTCTTTGGTTTCAGCAACGAGAGATTGCTTTCTATCTATTACCAAAATTGATACCTTGGATAATGGTTCAATACATCGAACTACAAAATTAGGCTTATTTAGTATTGTTATTAGTCTCTCTATTTCATTGTCTTTTGGGGTTAGAATTTTAATAATTATCCATGGTTTGGTGTTTCCTAGCTCTTTTAACAACTTAAAAGTACCAGATTCAGTTTGTCTGTGAAATGCTTTAGAAGTAGACATTATTACCAGAATTTCAGATTCAGCAGACTTTAAAAGATCAAAGACTTTATTTTGTATATCAACCGGACTATTCCTTGATTCCATAAATTCGGGGACGATTCCCTCTTCTATTTCTCTTAGTTTTTGTGTAAGAGGTTCAGCCTTTTTCCAAAATATTTCAAATATGTATTGTTGTTGTTCAATCACTTCTCTTTCATTGCTGTAAATAACAGGGTTCAAAAGTTTTGTCTCATTCCAAGTTGACATACCTAAAAATTCCGAATTATTTACACATACAGATCCCTTCACTCCATCAAGATGTCTGAGTTCACTTACAAATTCACCCAGCTTTTTGCAGTATTGGATATTGTCTTTTGTAATCTCTGTGATGAATCTGATTTTTGCACCTCGATTTTTTGCTTTAACATAATTACTCTTATAAATATCTGATTTTATGATTATAGAAGGCCCATTCTTATCCACACAAATGTCCATTCTCTCACTAACATTTTCTAAAAATCGAATTCCGTAACTCACTGCAGTATCCATGTCATATATCAAATCAGTTTTTCGATTATGAAGTGTAGTTTGTTCGGAGATATTCAACTACTATAGTAAATAGCGATGTTGTATATAAAAATAAAAACAAAGTCCTTTGATCTGAGACGTGCATTATTTAAGTAACAAATAGAAAGTTAATTTTTTTACTGAATCAATAAAATGGAAATGTTATCTGTAAACGCCGTTATAGCTAGATAATTAGAATTGAATAGTCAAACATTTTTTAAACCATTCAAGAAATCCAATATAATAGGAATAGTATGTCTTTTTTCTAATTGGTACCCATCTCACTCCTTATGATTAGTGATATCTAACGATAACATCAAACCTTCAGCTGATTATGAGTTAACAGATTATATAAAATGTAGTCTCAAAGACAAGAAACAAACCGAGTTGTTTGATTCGATAATAGTTAGCGGACAAAAACGCAATTCCATGAGTGAAAATTTTCTACATGTTTATGTATTGAAGATCATATTTTTAACTAGAAAAAAAATTATTCAATGATAGTAACATTGTTCAACAACAGATCTATTGGATTTTTTTCACACAAATATTACTACCATTGAAAAATTAATATTATATTGGATTTGGAACTCAAAATTTATAGTATGGCTTGTGCGAATTGGATTTGATAATTTAATCTCTATCTAAGAATAAAATTCCTTTATTTTTTCTCTTTCAAGCCTAATTATATGAATCATGTTTCCAAAGATATTGTATGGGGTCTGTTTTGAATATATTATATGTCCGAAAGATTATCAAGAAAAAACAATAAAGAAGGAAAAGAAGATATCCAAGCAATTATCAGAAATTGAAAAGGTGGAAGAGAGGCCTATAGCTGCCTAGTTTCTTAATTCGAAAATTAATAATTAATCAAATATTATCATAATTATATAATTAGTTTAAAAAAATTTCACTAAGGGCCAATAATGAGATGTAAAAGTCGATGTTTTAAATATTTTCGTTTCTAGATGTTATGTGAAATGCCTAGTGAAGAAGCAAGGAGAAAATTTACCGATTGGTTTAAGAAAAATTATCCTCAGGAATATTATTTCTTTCATAAAATAGAGTCAAACCTTGACAAACTCTATTCAACTAAACATCTAGGTCTTCATGAGGGAGAATTTGCTGAAATTGCAATAAATGTACAAAAACGCGAAGGAGGTAAATATCATTTAGCCGCTGATCCATTTACATCAATTTTTCTTGGTTCAATATGCAAAACAATGATGGATGAATTTGCTAATAACATAGAATCGATTGCTTCTGATAGAGTTCAAAAGGAATTCGAAAATAGATTTAGTATTAAATGTCTAAATTGTAAAATTGTGAACCTTACATATTCGAAATATTGCAACATGTGTGGATCAGAACTCTTATCAAACTAACAAATTTATTGTTCATTTGAAGGTCATATATGCAATAGCCATAATTTTCTTTCAATATTAAATAGGGATAATATCTTCTAAATCTGTGAATGATGCAATGTTAATAGCTGACAATATACAAAAGAAAAAGAGTAAACTGTAACATGAGTAGACTAGACAATTTTAAAGGCAACTTGGGAACGATTGCCTTATACTGCTTATCCTTTCTTTCTATCCTTATGGGATTTATTTTTACTGTCTATTGGTTAGTGGGCGCCTTCTATCTCTTGTTTTTCATGTTTGCAGGAATGATGTTGTTAGGATTTGGTGGATTTATTTTTTTAGTCTATACATGAATAGGTCAAACCATCAAAATAAATCCTATAGTTGACATATGGAAGAGGACGGATCTTTTCAAACCGAATCATAAAAATAGTTATTCAACTTCGGTAGGTTTTTCATTCTAACGTTTTGAGTCATGAAATCTATCTATATGTTTATTTTATAGTTTTCTGATTATTCAAGGATATTCGATTATAATGAATTGGACATGTTAGACGAGTACAAGAGGAAAAGAAATTTTAGGGCTTCTCCTGAGCCTAATGGAAACAATAGTCTGAATAAAGAAAATTTTGCAGATCCAGCTGCTGCAAGTATCTCAACCGACGATCATAGCCGATCAAAATCAAGACCTCGGTTTGTGATCCAAAAACATGAAGCGACAAGATTGCATTATGATTTTAGATTGGAATCTACTAAAGAGGATGTTCTCTTATCTTGGGCCATCCCTAAGGGGCCATCCTTGGATCCATCCATAAAGAGATTGGCAATACAAACTGAAGATCACCCTGTGGAATACTTGTCCTTTGAAGGAGTTATCCCTGAAGGAAACTACGGTGCTGGAACTGTAATCGTGTGGGATATTGGCGAATACAGCCTGGAAAAAAACTCCTCAACGAAATATCCTACGAAAGAACACCTAGAGGAAATACCGGAAGTTTCAGACGTGTCTGAACTAGAAAAAAAATATGGAAAGATTACATTTGTGCTATATGGGAAGAAATTAAGAGGCAAATTTTCTTTGGTGAAAACTAGGACTAAAAATCAATGGCTATTAATTAAATTAAAGGATGAATTTGCACGTGGCTCAAACAATAGCGACAAGAGTGATGAAAAAGATATAACAAAAAATAGACCTGAATCGGTGTTGACAGGCAAAAAAAATAGTGACTTAACGCAATACAAATCTGATAAGACTGTAAAAAAAGATTTGAAAACTGGTAACAATATCATAAAATACTCTGCAGAGATCCCAGAGAATCCAAATACGCTGGATACATTGGGAGATCATAATCTTGACACTGTGAACCTAGTGTCAACTAATCGATCGTTAAAACAAATTTCCTTTGAAGAAATAAGACCTATGTTACCATCTCTTACAGATGAACCATTTAACAATAAGGATTGGATATTTGAAATAAAGTGGGATGGGGTAAGGGCAATCACTCTTGTGGATAGGCTAACTAAAACTTGTACAATTAAATCCCGGAGAGGCGACACAATTACCCTACGCTATCCTGAACTTGTGCACACTTTTAAAAATGCCCTCAAAGAAGACATGTTCAAAGACTTTGTCATATTAGACGGGGAAATTGTTATTTTGGATAATGATGGTTCCCCTAATTTTCAAAACCATCAAAAGAGGATGAATATTGATTCTATCAAGAGCATTGAAATTTTGTCCGAACTTTATCCAGCAGTTTATTATGTGTTTGACATATTATATTTAGACAACAATAACCTCATGCAGCTACCATTTACAGAAAGAAGAAAGATATTAGTCAACCTGGTTAAGAATTCAAACTCAAAAATACGAATATCTGACTTTGTCGAGGAATTCGGGATAGATGCTTTTGAGACCATAAGGAAGATGGGCTTGGAAGGAATAATTGGAAAGCAGAGGAACAGCAAATATCATTCTGGTAGCCGTACAAGAGACTGGCTTAAAATAAAGAATATCAAAACCCAGGACTGTTTGGTGATAGGCTATACATGGGGCGAGGGCAACCGAAAAAGTTACTTTGGATCTCTCCTGCTAGCGGCTATCGATAATACTCAAAACAATACCCAAACTAATACCAATAATAATAATAAGAATGTCAATTCCAAAAATGACATTGACAACTTAAGATTCATAGGTCATACGGGTAGTGGATTTAGTTTCGAAAACCTCTCATTAATTCATAAAAAACTAAGAGAAATAGAAATTCCCTATTGTCCTGTTGATTACATTCCATATCTTAACAGGGAAACAGTATGGGTAAGACCCATAGTAGTAATAGAAGTGAAATTTAACGGTTGGACCGGTAATAAGATAATGCGGGCACCGATATTTCTAAGACTAAGAGAAGACAAGCCGCCAGGCCAATGTGTCATTGAGTTTTCGAGTCCAATGCATTCACCAAAGTTTGCAGATATCATAAAGAAAGAAGAGCGTGGTGACTTAAAAATAACTAATAACAAGAACGGTGATCCTATAGCTGACCTTGACCAACAATATTCCAATTTGAAAAAGGAATTTTGGAGCGCAACAGAATATCGTTCAGCTATTACAAAAGGAGATTTAATGGAGTATTACGATAAAATAAGCGAACTTCTTCTACCTTACCTTCGAGACCGGCCCGTCTCTCTTAGTAGATACCCAGATGGCATATATGGAAAGGCGTTTTATCAAAAGGATTGGAAAAATATAAAACCATACTATGTTAGAACAGTCAAGGTATATTCAGAATCAAATAATGATGAGATCAACTATATAGTATGTAATAACAAGGAAACTTTACTATGGCTTGTAAATTTGGGATGCATTGAAATACATCCATGGAATAGTAGGGTTAATAATTATGATCAATGCAATAAGATGGATGTAATAGAAACGGAAGAATGTGGATTAAATTATCCTGATTTTATAGTTTTTGATTTGGATCCATACATAAATATTGATAATGAAAATGAATCTAAGGAACCAGCATATAGTTTAGGGGCCTTCAGAACGACAGTGGATATTGCTCTAAGTTTGCAGGGTATTTTTGATGAATTGAATATTAAATCATATCTTAAAACTTCGGGAAAAACAGGATTACACATCTTTGTTCCAATAATCAACAAGTACACACACAAGCAAACGAGGGAATTTGCTCAAATAATATCTCAAATCCTCAATAAACGCAATCCAGGTCAAATTACTACGGAATGGAAAACAACGAATAGAAAAGGAAAAGTGTTTTTAGATTATAATCAAAATTCTATTGGGAAAACACTAGCTTCTGTTTTTTCAACAAGACCCGTAGAAGATGCTATTGTTTCAGTTCCACTTACATGGGAAGAACTAGCAGATATTATACCCACTGATTTTACGATAAAGACCGTACCCGGCCTTTATAAGAGAAAAATAAATCCCTGGAAGGATATTTTATCACATAAACAAGATCTTGAAGAAATACTTGCACGCATTTCCTATTTCAAAGTTTAAGAAAAATAGAACCTATATGTCAATAACCAACCGTTTAAAAGATATGATATTATATCAATTCTTCTTTTAAGGCACACCGGGTAAGATTTTCTGTCTAAATTTTATGTTAGTTCTTTACAGTTTTACTTCTTTGAACACTTGCTTTCAAAGCTTCTAATAGGTTATTACTAGTATCCAATGAATCTTCTTTTTCCTCAGTTTTGTATGTGATCCCTTTAGATTTTGCAGTTACCATTTTTTCTAATTGTTTTGTGTATTCATCCGAATACTGTGTCGCGTCAAATTGTGAACTAGTCAAATTTCCTATTAACATTCTTCCAAGTTCCAATTCTTTCTCATCTATAGGTGCTGAAGAGACAGAAGATTCAGACCCAGGCATTCCATCTATTTCATCTATAGGTGTTATTTCTTCTTGATACATTAGTTGATGCATTACCATACCCCTTTGATATGGACGAATGGCGACTAAATGTTCTCTATCTTTTAGTACGACCTTTCCTATTGCGATTTTATCTGTTTCTTTAAGTGAACTAACAAATAATCTATAGGCCTTGGTGGATGCTGATAAAACACTTTCCTTTTGTTTGCTTTTTCTTTTCCCACTTGTTTTATCTGTAAAAGGGGAGACATAATAACTCTTTTCGATAAGAATAGTATCAAAATCTTTAATGTCAATAAATTCTTTAATATCAATTGTTTTGGTAGTTGCTGCTTTAATCTTATCCAAATCTTCTTTTTCTATTATTATATATTCGTCCTTTGCGATCTTATACCCTTTTTTTATCTCCTCATAAGGTATTTCTTTCTCCTCTATTGGACACCATCTTTTATACTGAATTTTGTGTCCTTTTTCATCCAATTGGTTAAATGAATATTCGTTACTGCTATCCGATACTGTAAATAACTTTATTGGAATGTTTACTAATCCAAATGAAATACTACCGTTCCAAACACTTCTGGTTCCCACAAGTAATCTAAAACAACATGACTATCTGTGTATTTATAGTAATACATACATTATCATTTTATTATTAACAAGAATTTTTTTACAAAAGATAGTATGTAAATTTTTGTTGCCTTTTTTAGATTGATAATTAGAACCGTCTGTATGTACAAGGGTAATATGATCAATAAACTATATGGATCGTTCCAGGGACGAATTTCTGTTATCTTGTTATTCTATTTTCAATTGGGACTTTGTCGTTAAGATCTCAAATTGCATCTAAAGTCAAGGGAAATGGTACGTGACTCATTCATGAACATCTTTTTTCAAGTGATTGGATAAGGTATATTGTCAAGTAGTAGATGGATGTGAAACAAAAAACAAAGGATAGTATTTAATGGAAATAGATGAACAAGATATATCGTCTGGTGGTAACGACGGAGCAACCCACTATTTACTATCCTTTGTTATTGAAACTTGTTTCTCTAGTACTGTAGTAGCATTCATTCTAGTGGTAATGAGTGCAACAATACATAGATGCTGATTCACAAATACCTATCTTCTGAAGAATTAATATTCTTATAGTCAGTTAGTATTATTTATCAAATTTCTTTACATCATTTATATATCCTGTGATAGTCTTTAACAGAAAATCCATTGGATAAAATATTAATGCGTTCAGACAATTTCCATACAATGGGTTCAAACAAGATGAGTAATGAAGTAATTAGAAGATATATGAAAATCCATAATATGAATGGTGATGTTCTCCAAACAAATTTTGTTATGTTGTTTAATACATTTGGTTGGACATTGTCACTTATTGGCAATATAATAAAAAGTATTTATATTATCTTAATCATAACAGATGGATATATGCGATTAGCCTCGTTCAATGTAGAAAATATGTTTGAAAGACCTTCGGTAATGAATTTGCCTTCCTGGGAAGATGGCAAAACAGTCCTAAAGGATTTTGATGATTTGGTTAATTTGATTCAAAATAAGATGTACTCTGAACAAATCAAAAAAGAGTTACTACAAATAATGAAACGAAATAATGGGTTACTAACCAAACGAGAAAGTAAATTCATTCGTCTTGTGGAAGTCAGAGAAAAGCTAGTTAAAAAACAACAAGGTGTTTACGTCATCTTAGCAAATGGGCGAGATGATTGGATAGGATGGTTTGAACTTAAAAAAGATACAATCAAAGAATTAGCCATTGAAAATACTGCGAGAGTTATTAACGAATTAAAAACAGATGTTTTATGTGTAATTGAAGCTGAAAATAGGATTGCTCTAAAGCGGTTCAATGAGATGGTGATCCCAAAGATGAAGGGACAGTCATACGATCACACCATGCTTATAGACGGTAATGATGAACGAGGTATTGATGTTGGCATTATCAGTAGAAAAGGATTTGAAATCAGATCGATGACTAGTCATGTGGATGATGTTGATCCAGATGGATTAATATTTAGTAGAGATTGTGCAGAATATCATTTAACTACTCCTTCAGGAAATGATCTGTTTTTGTTAATAAATCATTTTAAGAGTAAGGGCTTTGGTGCTCAACAAGACAATAACAAGAAGCGTACACGTCAAGCAAAGAAAGTGCGAAAGATTTATGATGAATTAAATAATAAATTTGATTTTATCGCTGTTATTGGCGACTTAAACGATACTCCTGATAGTACTCCTTTACGCGCTCTACTTGGCAGTAACTCCAATTTATTGGATATTATGAAGCATGAAAAATTTGTGGGAGATGGTAGACCAGGTACCCATGGTAATGGAACCAAATCAGGGAAATTAGATTATATATTGATGTCTCCAGAATTAGCTAAGAAGGCTAAGCTTGGCGGAATTGAGAGAAGAGGCGTTTGGGGAGGTAAAAACGGTGATCTTTTTCCCCATTTTCCTGAGGTAAAAACAGCTAAAGACGCAGCTTCAGATCACGCTGCATTATGGGTTGATCTTGATATTTAACATCCAAAATGACTTTATCTTAATTATTTTCCAAGATATCAAAATTTTTCATTTAAATCTTTGAAAAACTGGTATTACTTTTACTTTTATTTTGTTACAGAAACTATTACTAAGTGGTAGCACCATGATATTATGGTATTGGCTATTTACATATTATAATAAAATGATTCTGTTGTCATTGCTGGATTTACATCTACAATGTTTACCCGTTTTTAATATCAATTCTTAATTCTTTTGTGATTTCTTGCTATGTAGTGTCAAGAAATATTGGTAAATACTTTTTGTATTTGCTTCTTTACGTCATTTGGCATACTAGGATCTTCAATTATCATATGAAGGTCAGTCCTAGTAATACACAGTCCATTTTTATTAATTTTGTAAAACCATTTGATATCGTCAGGGCTTAGCATATCTATTTGTTTGTTACATCCTCGCATTCCGCAAATAGTTAGTTCATCTTTACTGAAACAAATATGTCCAGATGGGCATTCAAAGATCATATATTGGTTATATTCGACTTGTATGTAAAATATTTGATTTGTCCTATGCTCAATATTGTTGTCTTTTATTATTTCTATGTTTGACTGTGTGAGGCAGTTCATCTAATATATTCCTAGTTTACAATTCCATCATTATATTACATTATCTTGAAGCAGAAAATAATAGCAGTGTTATCTTAACAAATTCAAATATTTATGATTCGCATTGTAGTATGTAAGTCAAATATTGTCTGCATGAAGATGCAAGTCGATTGTAGCAAGAGTTAGTTCGAACCGGGAGACATCGAGGTAAATGGTCAATATTTGTTATTCATTCACCATTTTTTATTACTATAATCCGTTTGAATTAGATAAAAAGTAGTATGTTATGGTGACCATGTCTTAAGCATTTTAAATGAAAAGTACTTCTCAGCAGACTTGAGTATATACTAAACTTTCGTATCCTATGCCAACCATAGTTACTTAGAGGGTCGAATCGAAGGTAAAGGTAAAGGTAGTACAAGTACTAGGTTGTAGGAATTTTTCAGGTAGTTCTTGAATTATCCGGTTGGTAGCTTTCCATCCAGTGCAATGACATGGGATCAAAAATCTTGGATCTATTTTTCTTAATTCAGTTATTGTTGGTTCGATCGCATCCTCATAAATTCCTCCACCAGTTAGATGAAAACCCCCGATCACTGCATAGATCTTGTTAATTCCGGCAAGGGATTTAGCATATCTAATTGTATTAATGATACCAGCATGCGCACAACCGCTTATGACTATCAAACCTTTGTTCTTAATATTTGCGACAATAGCTTGGTCATCATTTACCAAAGGATCGGGAATAAGGTTATTTGTATTGATGTCTTCCTTGTACTGCAACGGAAATCCCTTTTCAAAAGTTGTCGTTCGTGGAATCCCACCAGTAATCAGTAATTTAGGTATTGAATTGTCGGCAACAATATTCTCGTTCATCTCGTATTGATATTCTTCTATGCTGTCTTGAGAAATTAAACTGGGGTCTTTCTTTGTCACTATGACTGCTCCTTGCCTTTGTAGTTCCCCTTTATCGAGAAAAGGCAATCTTGCCTTATCCTTGCCATTAGGGAATATTATCCATCTTTTCAAAAAGGCATCCGGGTGACAAATTAATTTAATAGGCTTATCTATTCTTTTGAGGATACTTGGGAGGCCAGTAAAGTGATCAAAATGTCCATGACTAAGTATGATGGAATCTATGGAATTGAAATTTATTCCTAATATTTCAGCGTTAGATAAAACGCCATTCTCACTGGTTCCACAATCGAATAATATCATGTTTTCTTTGAGTGATTGGTCTTTGTTTTGACCTGCCACATTGTCATTAGATGCAACTCTAATCAAAGCTGAAAAACCATGCTCTGCCACTGGTGGAGGGGGAGGAAGAAATTGTTCATTTTTCATCATTGGAGGGCGAATTGCTATTGATGTTGATGGTAACAGCCTGTCAGTATAATTATCCACTAATAAGGTAATCGATAAACTGTCAATTTCGGGGAGTGTCACACACACAAATGAGAGTTTAATTAAAAAAAAGTTTCCTATTAGAATTAAATCAAAAAAGTCCAGTATGTGATATTTGTATCGATCTTATTGTTTTGGTGTTAATAAATCGAATCTCTTGTTTCTATTATATGAAAAAACCTCTTAGATTCCTATTCAAATATTCTCTTTTTATTCAAATTCCAAATTCTAAAACGGCTAGAATTAATTAGTGCAATCCGATAGCGATTGTAATACATTTTTTATGGGATGTCAACGATATAAATGGACTGGTCCAAAACAATTACCAAAAATAGTGAAATAGAGAACTACACCGGTGACAATAACAACAGCGTATATTCTAAGTAATTTACTCAAAAAAGAACATAGCTATACTCTATATCATACTTGCATCTAATTACAGGAATAGATATGGTAAAATCCTGCTCATCATTCTTGATTTTTGAATTGTAGTCACATAAGTTTGGAAAGTTTTTGAATAAAAAGTGTTAGAATAGAAGGTAGTGTAGTTTATAAAAATGAAGAATTATGAATTCGTTCGGATGTGGATATTATTTCACTTAGGATATGTAAAATCGACAGAAAAGGCGTCAGAATCTGATGAGGTCTCTTCATTCACTTTGATTGACATCTGGCGATTGCTAAAGTTAAGTTTAGTTTATGACTATCCAACAATTCTTGAATTGTGGAATCTCTTAGAGGACTTACAGCATGATGGTCTAATTCATATCGAAGAGGATGCCGTGCTATCTAAATCACATCTGTCTGTTACCTCTGAGGGTTTGACATTTCTTATAAAAGTCTTAAAAGAATCAAAAACAAATAGTGATGTAAATAGAATCAAGGGAAGATTGTACGAATTGTGGGCTCGGGAGGCAAGACTAAAGAAACCTTTTGCGTCTTTTAGCCTTATTTCAAAAGAAGCCATTCAAGAAAGACTAGAAAAATATTTGCAAGAGGCTGAACAAGGGAAAAAATAATTGAATATATAATAAAAGAACATGATCACTGAATTTAACTAATTCCGATGATAATGGATATCGATCTAGTGGAAAACATCTCTATGTATTTGGTGCTCTTTCCATCTTTGCCTTTTCTGTACCACTTTGTTGAGCCACCATGCCATAGCAGTACTTGTAGATGCCAAAAATACAGGACAAACCAAAATGAGATTTCTATCTTGTTATCATGATGATAGGATCGATCTATTTCTTGATATGAAAACTTATGTGAAGATGAATTACTATGATAGAGGAACGGAATTATAGAATAGCAACCATGAATAGAGGCTATACTCTTTCAAATAATATCTGAGAATTTTCTGCTCTTAGAGGAGTTTTTCTTTTGATGTGTCCTTCTTAATTGATACGTTGACTACCTCCTTAACTCTACCAGTTATTCCATCTTCTAAAATTACTTTGATTCCATGGGGATGAAATTTGGATTTGGTCAATATTTCTCTTACTACTCCTTCACTTATTTTTCCTGTCTTTTGGTCGCTTTTTTTTATCACTCTTACTGTTGACCCAATTTTGATAATTTCTCTGTTATTCCCTGACAATGGCATATTAATTATATGATCATATATAAAAGAAATTGAATGAGTCTATCTGTGGGATTAATGTAAACAGATTTTAGTTGATAAATTATTTTGTTCACCATATAGTCACTCAAGAGATTTAATCTGAATGATTCGAGTCATTTCTATAATATTCTAAAATATCCTCAGTTTTCTTATCTTCATTTGCATCTTTATCCGAATCCGTATCAGAGGTTAGACTAAATTTTATAAAATCTGTTGTAGTAATTATACCAACAGGTCTTATGAGATCTTTATTTTCTAGCGCCTCATCATTATCCATCGTTTGTTTTGAATCTTTAGATATGACGAGTAAATGTCTTACCTTGTTCTTTAACATCAAATCTGCTGCATCTGAAGATGATAAATCAGCATTCACAGTAATTAGAGGAAACGACATTACTTGGCTTGCTAATAATTGAGTACTATTCTTGTCAGTAACACATACTTTTCTTGCAAGGTCTCTCTCTGTGACAATTCCTAGAGGTATCCCAAATCTATCATCCATTACTACAATTGAACTAACCTGTTTATCCCTCATCTTTATGGCGACTTCCTGTGCAGACGAGGTAGATCCGACAGTTTCGAGTTTTTTAGTCATTATTTTGCTAATTTTTGTTGCTCCTTGGGTTGGCATTGGCATATACAAAGATAAAGCTGTATTCGTTGGTATAAATGCATTAACTTCATTTTCTTTACAAACTTGTACAATACTATGATTATTTCTTTTCATTCTATAATTAATTCCATCTTGATGTATTTGTCACATGAAGTTCTAATGATATATTCACTTCAAATCCAATGAACTATTGTCCCACTATCTATTATATATCAAAAATTGTTTTGTACATAAGGAACACTAAAGTAGAGATCTTTTTTTAATTCAAGCCAAAATCCAAAAGATACAAATAATTAAAAATAGTGATTAGAAAATCATAAAATTCTGCCTTGCTGAGCGGTAATATAAAAAATCCAAATACTTATTGATGGGCAAGTATTTCCAATTCTGACGTCAAAAGGTGGTACCAATTCCTACTTATTACTTTCCGAACATTCCCTTTTTGTTTATTTAGAATCATCCGCAATCTTGTTTAGTGCTTCATCTACAGATTTACTTATGCCGTCTTTTGCGAATCCCTTTCCAATGCCAGGTATTTTAGACAAGTCTAGATTCCAAACTATACTAACTTCGGTCTTATTGGCATCATTTTCCGCCTGTAGTAAAGATATAGTTTTTACTCCCGTAACGGCGCCTTGAGTTTGATTTTCGATAATTGTAAATTGATTTGGAATAAGAGATATTATTTGGTGAGCCTTGTTGTCCATGAGGGGTGGTGCAGGAACAGTAACTTCTCTTTCCACAGTGTTGTCTGATTTGCTAATGTTTTTTACAATCGATATTGGCCAATAGTCTGGATTCTTATCCACATTTGAGATGATATTCCACACTTTATCTTTTGATGAATTGACTATCTTTGTGAGGTTGATAGTGTCAGTTTGCTCTGCATAAGCTGTCATAGTGATGCTGCTGCTGGTAGGTCCAGAGAACAAAACAAGTAGCGTTGAAAATGCAATAATTGCTACTGTTGTTACGGATGTTACAGTGGCAGTAGCTTTCATAGATTTTTCTATTCTTAATTTTTGTGATTCTATCACCCTGAAAATGTAATATTTGATTATATTAACCATGTCGGACCATTGAGACGTAACTTTGTTCCCCTATGGTTTTATACATAATCTGTATGTTGTACTATGTTTATTCGATGAATATCTGCATACTTATGAATATGTTTACAGAATGGTCAAACGATACCCTAATTGGACATATGAAAACATTTTGTTATCAAGAACTTTGCCCTCTTTAATTGATTCATTGTGGTTCATGAATACCGTGATCGAATATTTATCAGGAAGGATATTCTCTTGAAACTTTGTGAATATGGTGAAATCAATCAGAGTAAGCTTATGAGTTATTGTGGTTTGAATAATGTTAAACATAAAGAAATCTTGGATGATATGGTTAGAAAAGGACTGATCAGTAGAATGGAAGAAAATTGGGGTAGCAAGGTCATAATCAACTACAAGGTCTCAGAAAGAGGAAGATTAATTTTGAATGAAATTCTAGCACCTTATGAAGAACTATTTCCAAGAAATAATGAAAAGGAGGGGCGAGATTAATGAAAAAATCAAACGGCGATAACAACAAAGATAATTCTGATAACAACAATACAAGATCAGATTCAAGTATTTTTTACATAATGGATGGGATAATTGATCAACTAAATAAAACCAAGAAACTTTTCATTATTATGTTACTAACCATTATGATTATTCCACCGATAGCATTTATGTTAACATTTATGCTATTTGGATTTCCGTTTCATGATGGTGGCTACAATAATTGGACAAGGAATGATTCTTGGGGGGATGGCTCCAGTTCTACTTCTAATTCTGGATTTCACTCTCCATTTAGATACTTGCCACTAATTCCTGTGATTGTATTTATCGTGTGGCTGGGTATAGGGATTAGGCAGTGGTTTATTCTTTCAAAATGGGACAAGAAATACAAGAAATACAGAGAATTACAGAAAAAAATTGACAAAGATTTGGGAAAAGATGATGCCTAACCGTCCAAATAACTTTATGTCATAGTTCTGGCGTCACCAGACTAACTTTTATCTATTCATAAAAACGATATTCTTTTT